>Ga0265297_10001953_pt1 | contig 44470 bp, 34 predicted proteins | sample Munlanlwell13791_FD_192502 | JGI IMG/M metagenome (GOLD analysis project Ga0265297, IMG submission 192502) | Leachate microbial communities from a municipal landfill in Southern Ontario, Canada - Leachate well 137-91 | ecosystem: Engineered > Solid waste > Landfill > Unclassified | place...
ATATGACCAGGAACTGACGAACCTGCTTGATCCCAAGACCGAAGAAGCGATCATAGATGCGGTCTATCAATCAGCGAAGGAGCATTTTGAGGTTACCAAAGCCCAGTCAGTGGCTGCGGCTTCGCCTGTATACTCAGCACCGATCGGGCTGGAAAAGAGCCGTGAATTTTATAAAGGGATAGAGAAGCAGGGGGATGTGATCGCGTTGAGCGTGAACATGAGGAACCCTGTGGCGTTACGAGGGATCTTCCGCGCGGCGAAAGAGACTGGTGCGCCTGTTATAATCCAGAGGTCAATTTCGGAATTTGTGGATGGATATTTACCTGCGGATTTAGCGTGGGATGCGAATATAGCGGCACAGCAGGAAGGATTTACGGGGAGCTGGATGTTGAAGTTGGATCATGCGACGGTGCTCGAAGATACTCCTGAAGCGATCAATAAAGTAGTGATGTTTGTGGAAATGGCAAAAGAAGCTGGATTCGGTTCATACGCGATAGATTGTTCGAAACTGGTTGATTTTAGCAAGGCGACTGAATCGGAGCAGCAGAGAAGGAACTATGAAGTAACCGCGGAGATCGTGAAGCGGACAGGAATAGAGCAGAGCGCGTGGGAAGGCGAGATCGGGGAAATAGTCGGTACGCACAATGCACTCTCGACGGTAGAAGAAATGGTAGCGTTTTTGGAGGGGTTGGAAGGAGAAGGAATAAAGTTGATGCCGGTATTAATGGCGATCAATAACGGGTCTGAGCATGGGAATGTTATTGAGGGCATGAAGATAGATCTGGAGCTGACCAAAAAGATCAATGATGTGATTTTCAAGCGTTGGGGGATACGCATCAATCAGCATGGTATCACCGGGACGAAGAAGGAATTGTTCCCGTTATTAGCAGAAGCAGGTATCAGGAACGGGAATATCGGGACACATTGGCAGAATATAATCTGGAAGATCGTCTCCCAGTTACAGCCTGCGGTCGCGGAAAAAGTAAGAGGGTTGTTAGAGCTGGTGGAGCCGATGGGATTGTTAGTCGGGACGACTCCAATAAACAAAGAGGACGCAGCGCAGGTTAAGGAAAAGAAGACTTGGGATAAGAAAGTCCGTGGATATGACCAGGAACTGACGAACCTGCTTGATCCCAAGACCGAAGAAGCGATCATAGATGCGGTCTATCAATCAGCGAAGGAGCATTTTGAGGTTACCAAAGCCCAGTCAGTGGCTGCGGCTTCGCCTCTGTCTTCTAAAGCGGTAGTGGCTCTTTTAAAAGAAATGAATGCGGCAATGAGCTTGTCTGAGATATTGAGCGCATTGATCCCGGGAACGCTTATTACTAATGAGATGACCGCGGAAGCTTTAAATGTGCTGGATAATACCTGGACCGTTAAAAAGGACAGTCTTGACGGCGTCACCAGCTTTTCTTACCGTCCGGTGCGTTTGATGGTGCAGGCCAATGACAGGTCTAATCTGGCATTGCTGAGGTCGTTAGGCGCTGATGGCGCTTTAACCGGCCACTCAGAAACCAGAGAAGCGTATGATTTAAGCAATAATAAGGTCAACGCGCTTTTGACTCAATCACACGATGTTTTTAATACGATCAATGTTTTGGCAATGGGCGAACCGGCAAACATGCGTGACGCAAACGGCGACCTTACCAAAGCCGGATGGGATTTTATCCGCGCGCAGGTCACCGAAGGTTTAGCCGGACTAACCAGAGAGCAGATCTTAAGGACGATAATTGCGTATGAGCCGATCTGGGCTATCGGGGCAAAAGCTATACGCGCGGCAAAGTCTTCAGAAGCTGAAGAAGTCCAGAACTTTATCAGGAATGAAATACTCCGTGAGATCATTCCCGGAGATGAAAATAAGATAATTATTCAATACGGCGGAAGTATGAGCGCTAAAAATGCCGCTGAACTCATGTCCATGATCAATGTTGACGGCGGGCTTATCGGGGGAGCTTCTTTAACGAAAGAAGCAGCATTAACCTTGATCAAGACTATAGTAGAAGCTGTCCGCAGCCAGAAAGCTGCCGGCACATTTTCCGGCCGTATCCCGGTATTAGGCTTTAATCTGAAAGCCGAAGTGGGCGGGGCGAAAATGGAAGCAGGGTATTTGCGCGGGCTCATGGATTTTGCCGCGTTTATCAATAATAACCTCCAGGGCATTGACCTGGAAGATGATATCCGCATCTTCTTCGCGGTTAACGATACCGATATGACGCTTTTTGACCGCGCGTTAAAAGGAGAGAATCCTGTCGATCTCTTGGATCTAAGCCAGGAGTCCCTGCCGAAAGGTATGGAGCTGGCAGTGTCTTTAGAGCAGCTTTCTGCTAATAAGCCGGGAGCGCATACTTCCGATATTACCGCGGAGGCTTTAATGCTTGCCGGTGTTAAGAAAGTGGTTATTACTGACGATATTAGTGAAAATGACGCCCGTATTGTCAGGGCAAAAGAGGCCGGGTTAGGGATTGTTAATATCGGCCAAACTCTGCCTGGTAAGCAAAGAAGCTTCTATTTTAATAGTACCTTGATCGCGACTGCTAAAGACGCGGTAGGGTTAAAATACGCGTTAATGGATGCTTCTTTAGCCATTGATGAGGGAGCTAATTCTTTGGTCCTTGTTCCCGCGGCGTTAGCGCGGCAGGCGTATATAGATGCCCGCAGCGTAGTTTCCTCCGCTTCACCGTTAAATGTCGTCAATGAAGCAATGATCAAGGGGTCTTTTGACCAGCTGTTACGCGAGCGAGTCGAAGCACGGTTGAATTCACTCTATGGGTTATCGCAGGAAGACGCAAGAAAATTAGATCAAACTTTTGCCAGGATCGGTTTTGACGGTAAAGCAAACCGTTTGGGCTGGGGTATGATGAACCTGAACTGGTTATTTGAGAATCCTCAAGCCGTCAATGCTGTTTTAGATGACGCTGAAGCTATCCGTAATAAATATAGCTATGTGATCTTTTGCGGCATGGGTGGTTCGGGGTTATCGGTGCAAACGGTTAAAACAACCTTTGGCGAGAAGGAAGTAAAGATCTACAGCCTCAGGACCACTGATCCGGCGGTAATTGCTGATATGCTCAATGAAATAGCAGCCAAAGAAGGTTCATTAGAAAATGCTCTTGCGAAAACTTTGGTCATTCCGATCAGTAAATCAGGGACTACCGAAGAGACGGTTTCTCATAAAAGATATTTTGAGACGCTTTTTAACCAATCCGGAATAGACGCAAAAGACCATATGTGGGTTGTGACCGATAAGGGTTCGCCTATGGATACAGGTGATTATATACAGAGAGAGATCCAGCTTAACGGCAGGGGAGATATCGGTGGACGATATACCGCGCCAACCACAAATATATTCCTTCTGCCGATGGCGCTGGTGGCGCCTGAAAAGGTCTGGCAGGTTTTAAATATTGCCAAAAAGATGAATCAGGGAGAAGCCGGCGATATGTTCTTGAAGCTTGCTTCGTTCCTCTACTCTTACGCCAGGAACGAACGTAAAGATAAAATGACCTTGATCGTTCCTGAAGAGATGAAGGATATTTGTATCTGGGCGGAACAGCTGTTTGAGGAATCATTGGGGAAAGACGGAAAAGGTGTTACGCTCTTTTACGGCGAGAATTTAAGTCCTAAAGAATTAAAACCTGTTGATACCAATGATCGAGTTTTTGTCCGTATAAACTTTAAGGGTGAGGAAACAAGTTCTGAGTTGGGCGCGTATCTTAAAGATAATAATTATCCTTTGTTTGATATCAACGTTGAAGATAAAGATTCTATCGGCGGCGTCATGCTTGGCTTTCAAAGAACAGTTGCCTCGATCGCGTATTTGTGGGATATCTGTTTTGTCGACCAGCCGGCGGTAGAAGGGTATAAAAAGGGGACCCGTGAAGTAATGGCGAAAGTCGCTCCGGGTGAAAAGATAACTGTTCCCGCTGCATGGAAGTATTCTACGTTTAATACTTTGAAGGTATATTACAGTCCGCTTCTGGAAACTCAACATATCGGTGAAAGAGAGTTGAATGCTGAGTTGGAGAGCTTGGGGGCTGATATCAATAACGCGCCTGCAGTCTACGCGGCAATCATTAATGTTCTCAAGAGCAGGCCGGGTTTTGAGGCGCTTGAGTTCATGTCTTACGGGAGAATGACTACCGGGTTACGGGATGTATTGGAATCAGCCCGGTATGATATCTTTACCAATGGTTTAAAAATGGCGGCTAAATTAGGCGAAGGCCCTGATAAGCTTCATTCTTTTCATCAGAATATCGAAGCCGGAAGGGAAATGTTCTTGTCGACTTATTTCATGCCTATGCAGGTAGATCAGCCGAGCGCTCTTGAATATTCGGAGAATCTCATTAAAGCGCAGACCATAGGTACGGTCAAGGCATTGGTTGCGAGTAACCGTAAAGCGGTGCTTATTACCGCGGATACGACTACGGATGGGGCTGTCAATGATATGCAGCAATTCTTCGCGCAGGTGCAGAAATTCTTAAGTGCTTCCGCTTTACAAACGGGAACGGCAGTGGCTGCTGTTGAAGAAGACGAGGATAGGCCTCTGGTACCCCGAATCAGCTCATCGCCGATCACTTCGTATACTGAATTTGTCGCCAAGAACGTCATTAAGTTCGGGACTTCCGGATGGCGTTTTGATGAAAGCCAGTATATGAAAGACGGCGTCTTCATGCAGGAATGGTTCTTGAATGATTTCTACGCGACCGTTACCGCCGTTGCCGAACAGATCCGCCTGCAAGAGGCACAAAATCCGGGTAGAAAAGGCGTGCTTATCAGCGGCGATACCCGCGCGACCGGCCCGTATACCAATTTGGACCTAAGCAGAATGGCGGCTGAGAAGCTCGCGTCGCTGGGGGTCGAAGTTTATTTTGTCGATCATTATTGTCCTTTGCCGGTAGTTTCCGCGTTGATCGGCAGGCTCAAGACGGCGGGTTCACTTTATTTTACCGCATCACACAACCCCGGCCGCGGTTACAAGATCACCAAAGATGACGGTTCAGTCGTTGAAATCAATAATAACGGCTTGAAGTTCAATCCCGCGCATTCGGGGCCTGCGCAAGAAGAGATCACGGATCCTTTGCAGAAGAATATCAACGCGCTGAGGGGTTCCCTGCACGATAATCCGTTTGATCAAGCCAGCCATGGCCGCAATATTACGGCCTTGGGTATGGAAAAGGTAGCGCCTCTTTATATCGAGGCATTACAGGAAATAATCGATTTTAAGGCAATAGCTTCGGCATTCGAAAAAGGGGTGCTCGATTACGTTGTTATAGATCCAAAGCATGGTTCAGCTACCGAATATTACCGTGCCATTCTGAACTCTATCGGGTTAACGGAAGGCGTGCAGTATGAGATCATTAACGCTGAGCCTGATCCGAGCTTTTCGCAATGGGATCCTGAAACAGGCGTGACTCAACCTGACAGGCCTGAACCGGCAGCGGAATATTCAAAGCATTTAGTGTATCGCGTCAATGAATTAAGGGCTCAAGGGAAAAAGGCGATCGCGATCTCTGCTGATCCGGACGCGGACAGGAACGGAGTTGTGTCCGCGGAGGGTAATTTTATCGATCCTAATATGACCTTTGCCGTTGAAGCTCAGTATCTTATTCAGCAAAGGTTTATTCAATGGCTCACCAATAACCAGGGCAGGGAAGATGTTGCCGCTTTATTGGATAAATCAGGTGTCGCTATTAACGATCTGGATTCTTTTATTGATAAAGATCCTGTTTATAAAAGGCTTATACCTTTGATCAAGAAATTCGTCAATGAAGAGAATATCGCCCTTGCGACCACGATACCCACGTCTCATATGATGAAAGCTATCGCTGAGCGTTGGTTCTGTCCGTTGTATGTTACCAAGGTCGGCTTTAAATGGTTTAATCAATACCTCTTGGCTGATTCAAACACCCCTGCGGTCATCGCTGGTGAGGAATCACAGGGCCTCAATATTAAGAGCCAGGAGAAAGATCCTAAGTATGTTGTGTTGGAAAAAGATGCTTTGGTCGCCGGCTTTAAGATGGTTGAGATCAACGCTGTTTCCGGGGCCACTCCTGAGCAGTTGGCAGGGAAATTACAGGCAGAGATAGGCTTCTTTGCTTATAATAGGGGCGGTGTTGACCTGCGTACTAAGACATCTCTTGATAAAATAGATGAATTAAAGGCGCAATTGAAGGCGCAGTTGGATGAATTGAAGGGAAAGCTTCTCGATGGTTCGATCACTGAGCTTGGAGGCAAGAAAATAGCCGAATCTATTTTTGCTGACGGCTACAAGGTGGTCTTTACCGACGGCTCATGGTTATGTATCCGCTTCTCCGGGACTGAGCCTGTGGTACGGCTCTATACGGAAGCTATCGGTAAGACGATCCCTGCTGCTGATAAGGTGCGCCAGAAGGTGCATGAGATCGGTGAGCAGTTGTTGGAGCTAAAAGATACCGGTTCCAGTTCTCCGACGCAAATGAGTAATGAGGCTGCGTATAAAAAGATAGTGCTTGAAGGCCTGTCTACGGTCCAAAAAATAGCGGGCGTATGGTTCCCGCATGTTAATGATGCTTATTTAAACCGTAAGACTAATCTCTACTCTTTTTACCATAGCCTGCTGCGGGCTTTGGAAATGCGTGAATCAGGCGGACCTGAAGCGGTAGTTAAGAATACAGGCGCGTCTTTTGGCTCTGCTGATATCTCGATCATCCGAAGTGAAATTGAAGCTAAGGCGAAAGACCTGCGGCAAGTGGTCGCGGAAGATAGCAGTATGACTGCCGGTATCCGGAAGGCTTTTGGTGATGCCGCGGCAGCATTGGAAGCATTATCAGCGTCTTTGGAATCTAATGGTTCTGCACTCACTCAGCAAGAGGGTGCCAGAACAGCCGGTTCACCTATGAAAAAGGGTGGTATTGATTTCCGGACAATGAACATTATCACTAAACCTATGGGAAGCTTCGAAGGGCTTAATTTAAAGCTTCCTTTATTAAGTAAGAAAGAATTGTCGAATATCAACGTGGATGTTGAGCTCGGACAGATCAAGAACATGGTTGCCAGCGGAATAATCCCGTCGGGAGAACGTATCAAGGAGCTGGTGGCCGCGTGTTCTCAAAAAGGTGAATTACAAGCCAGGACAGATGACCTGGTCGTCTGTATCGCTGAAATCTGCCGTTTACAGGAAGAGGATGTAACTGAAAGCTCTGCTGCTCTGCGCGAAACGCTGGTGATTCTTGATTCACGCCAGGTAGCGTTGGCAAAGCTGTAATATTCGCTAAGGTATAAGTAAAAAAGCCAAAAGTTAAAAGTTATAATCAACACTTTTTTCTTTTGGCTTTTTACTTTCTTGAGATGTGATCCTGATTTCGGATGGCTTGGACTGTTTTCTCGCGGGGACGTTTGCCCCGCCCCGGCGTGGCGGGGCGGCACTCAGGTCGGCTGCGTCGCTCGTCCCGACGTTAAACGTCGGGACACCATGCCCGCTCCTTGCCTTTATTCCCCGCTCGCAAGCAGTCCAAGCCACCCGTTCACACTTGATGCCCTGTAGCTATTGACTATGGACTGTGGACCATCGACCGTGGACTATGGACTGTTTGTTCCTTTAATCCCTTTACCCTTATTTCATTATATATTATAATAATGTAATGGAAAAACCCAACGATATCCCTATCCGGTATCTTAAAGGCGTCGGGCCTAAAAGAGAAAAGACGTTTAATAAAATAGGCGTTTATTCAATAGAAGACCTGCTGTATTATTTTCCCCGTCGGTATGAGGATCGCGCTCAATTCAGCCGGATCGCCGATCTTAAGGAAGGGGGCGTGTATACGATCAAGGCGAATATCGTTGCCCGTGGGCAGCGCCGCTCGTTTCGCAGGCGTGGTTTTAGCATTGTGGAAGCCGCGGTTACCGATGAAACCGGCATCGTGTATTGCGTTTGGTTTAACCAGCCGTATCTGCATGAATATTTTAAAGCCGGGCAGGGGTTGATCCTGTACGGAAAAGTAGAACGTTATGCCGGAAGGCTGCAGATGAGCTCTCCTGAATTCGAAATTATCGCTGACCATGACCAGGAAGGAGTGGCTCAGGATGAATCTTTACATGTGGGTCGGATCGTCCCGGTTTATTCATTACCTTCGGGGGTCGGCCAGCGAAGCTTCCGCCGGTTGATCAAACTTGTCCTTGACGAGCATTTGACAAGCCTTAATGATTTTCTGCCCTATGATGTCCGGGCGCGTAATAATTTATTGAATCTTGCCAAAAGCCTGGTTAATATCCACTTCCCTGAGAATCAGGAATCGCAGAAAGAAGCATATAAGCGGCTTTCTTTTGAAGAATTCTTGCTTTTTCAGCTGCCGCTTGCTTTACGCAAGCTAAAGAGGCAGGAGAAGAATGGTATTGCTCATACTGTGGAAGGGGAGTTGGTAAATGCTTTTATAAAAAACCTGCCGTTTTGTTTGACTACCGCTCAATTAAGCGCTTTGGCGGAAATTAAGGCCGATATGTATAAGCCTCAGGTAATGCAACGGCTTTTACAGGGTGATGTCGGGTCCGGTAAAACAGTTGTTGCTGTCATTGTCAGTCTTATGGCTATTCAAGGCGGCTATCAAGTGGCTTTTATGGCTCCCACAGAGATATTAGCCAGACAGCATTATGGAAATATCGCGCAACGCTTTGCTGCGGCGGGTGGAGCGCTATCCCAGATACGTATGGCATTATTGACCAGTAGTGGGGCAAAAAGAGAAAAAGACCGTCTTTCTAAGCAAATAAATGATGGTAAGCTTGATCTGGTCTTGGGCACTCACGCGTTATTGGAAGAAGCTATAGAATTTAAGAGCTTAGGGCTTGTCATTATCGATGAACAGCATAAATTCGGTGTTGGTCAGCGGGCGTTATTGCCAAAAAAGGGATTAAATCCTGATGTTTTGATCATGACCGCAACTCCGATCCCCCGGACACTGGCAATTACTTTGTATGGAGATCTGGATATTTCTGTTATTAATGAATTGCCTCCAGGCCGGCCGGCCATTACGACCATGCATTTTACCCAGATGACTAAACGCAGCGCTTACACCATCGCGCGAGAGCAAATGAGGCAAGGTAACCAGGTATATATAGTATATCCCGTGATCGAGGAATCGTACGCTTTGGATATCGCCGGCGCTAAAAAGATGTATGAGCAATTTAAATCGGGAGATTTTAAAGATTTCCGGTTAGGGTTAATTCACGGCAAGCTTAAGAAAGAAGAACAAGACGCGGTCATGCTTAAATTCAGGAATAAAGAATTGGATCTTCTTGTAGCTACTACTATACTGGAGGTAGGTATTGACGTCCCCAGCGCTACCTGTATGATCATTCAGCATGCTGAGCGTTTTGGCTTAAGCCAATTACATCAGCTGCGCGGCAGGGTAGGCAGAGGGGTGAATGCCTCTTTTTGTTTATTGATATCTGAAGCTAAGACCGAAGAATCAAAAGCGCGCCTGGAAGCGATGGTTAAATACAGGGATGGGTTTCACATCGCGGAAGAAGATTTAAAGATCCGCGGGCCGGGAGAGTTTTTCGGGAGCCGTCAGCACGGTTTGAATGAGCTTAAGATCGGCAACCCTCTTACCCAAATGCATTTGTTAAAGACGGCGCGGGAGGAAGCTATCAGGCTTACGGAGCACGATCCGGGCCTCAAGGAACGCAATAGCCTTGCTTTAAGGGAAAAGTTGCTGCAACGATTTCCTGAATACAAGAAATTTATGCTGACGGGATAAGCGGCTGAGGCAGCAGAAAAAAAGGAGTTTAGTTTATGCGGGTGATCTCAGGTAAGTATAAAGGAAAGAAATTTCAGGCTCCTCGCCATATAAGGCCTACGCAAGATATGGTAAAAAAGGCTTTATTTGATATTTTAGGTGATGTGGAGGGGTTGGTTTTCCTGGAATTGTTTGCAGGTTCTGGTTCTGTGGGTATGGAAGGATTGTCTTTAGGGGTTAAAAAGGCTGTTTTTGTGGAAAAAGACAGGGAATGTATCCACTGTATCCAGCAAAACCTGTCTTCTTTGGCTCCCCGGGTTTTGGAGCACGAGAGTTCAATCCCTGACTTTAAGAATAAAGCCTTAAAACTGGAACGCGCCTTGAATGCCCTTGCCGGGAGTAAAGAATCTCAGACAGAGATAATCAATAAGGATGTTTTAGAGGCTATTCCTTTATTATTCAGGAATAAACAACGCTTTGATATCATTTTCCTGGACCCGCCGTATTATAAACACAAGCAGCCGGCAGCAGGCGCTGAGGCAGGGGCGAGGCATCATCGGGAAAGTCCCGTGGATATGCGGGATACAGGCGAATCATTGTCAAAAAAAGCCTTGCAAATATTAGGGGCTTATGATATATTAACCCCTTATGGTTTTGTGATCGTTCAGCATAGTAAACGGGATACCGTCCTGGAAAATTATGGGGCGCTGAAGCTCCTGAGGCAGTCTACATACGGTGATACCGTATTGTCGTTTTATCAGAAGAACTGATTTTTGCGAGAATTATATGCGTCAAAGAGCTATTTATCCCGGTACGTTTGACCCGGTTACTTACGGCCATATCGATCTTATCAAGAGAGCGCAAGAGATCTTTTCTGAGGTTATAGTCGCAGTCGCGCATAATCCCCATAAAAAACCGCTTTTTGATGTTCAGGAGCGGGTTGGCATGCTGGAAAAAGTGACCGCTTCCCTTAAGAATGTAACCGTTTGCCATTTTAACGGATTAGTGGTTGATTTCGCCAGGCAACAAAAAGCGAAAGTATTGATACGCGGTTTACGGATGATCTCTGATTTTGAGTATGAGTTTCAGATGGCCTTGACCAATAGAAAGCTTGCCGCCGATATTGAAACAATCTTTCTGATGCCTCAGGAGTCTTATAGTTATCTTTCCTCAAAGCTTTTAAAAGAAGCAGGGTCTTTTGGGGCTGATCTATCCGCGTTTGTACCTGATTTTGTCGAAAAGGCATTACAAAAGAAATTGCGAAGATCACGATAGCGTACGCATGGATGTTTAATGTTTTTTATGGCGATTACGGTGAGGTGCGTGAAGTATGAAAGTATATGCCGATCAAATCCCGCCTGAGGGAGTAACATTAGAAGAAGCGACTGATCCTTCAGTCTTCGAGCTTGATACTGAGATCGTTAAATTCAAGTCTCCGCTGCGCATAAAAGCCGATATTTTTAAGATCACCAACGCGGTTACGGTGGATGTCGCGTTGCATACCTTCACGACGTTAACCTGCAGCCGGTGCTTGAAAGAGTTTGACGTTGATTTTGTAAAAGACCTGAAATTAAATTATCAGGTGGAGAAAACAGACCGTATTATTGATTTGACTCCTGATATCAGGCAGGAAATACTTTTGGATTATCCGATAAAACCGTTGTGTAAGCCCGATTGCCGGGGATTATGCCTGTGCTGCGGGAAAAATTTAAATGAAGCTGAGTGCGGTTGTAAAAGAGATGACCAAATTAATACATAAAACAATATCCGTGAAATGAACAAAGGGGGAAATTAAATGGCACTACCAAAGCAACGACATTCTAAAACGCGGGGCAAGAAGCGCAGGACGCATTGGAAGTTAAAAAAGGTGAACCTGAGCCCGTGTCCTCAATGTAAGCAGCCTCGTTTAGCCCACCACGCCTGTAAGGTTTGCGGCTATTATAACGGCAAATCGGTTGTTGAGATTGCGGTCAAAGAAAAGAAAAAGAAGAGTTAGGAGCTTTATATTCTCGTTGCCCGGCTTTATCCGCAGGGATCCGTTGTTCGGATTGCCTAAAAGCGTATGTGAGGCCGGGGACGCTTCCTGTTTTATGGTATAACGGCCCTCTATAAAAAAGGAATACTATGAAGATCATTGTAGACGCTATGGGTGGTGATTATGCCCCTGATGTGGTTATCGAAGGGGCTATCGCTGCGGTTAAAGAGTATCAGATCGAAGTTGTCCTGGTCGGCGACCAGTCTAAGATAGAAGCGCTGCTTAAGAAGAATAAATATTCCGGCAGCGCTATTTCTATTCATCCTTCCCAGGAAGTCATTGAAATGCATGAGTCTCCTGCCACCAGCGTGCGCAGGAAAAGGAATTCTTCTATTGTCGTGGGATTGAACCTGGTGAGGGACGGCAAAGGTGATGCGTTCTTCAGCGCGGGCAACACGGGGGCTGCTGTTTGCGCCGGGACTTTGAGCCTGGGACTTTTGCCGGATGTTGAGCGCCCGGGCATTGCTATTGTTTTACCGACGTTAAAAGATTTTTCTCTTATAATGGATGTCGGCGCTAATATTGATCCGAAACCGTCTCAGCTTTTACAATACGGGATCATGGCGAGCGCCTATACCAGTTGTATCCTGAATAAGGCTAACCCGACCGTGGGCCTCTTAAACATCGGCGAAGAAGAAACAAAGGGGACAGGTTTTCTTAAAGAAACAGGTGAGCTTTTCGAGAAAAGCAAACTTAATTTTATCGGCAATGTCGAAGGCAAAGACCTTTTTTCCGGTAAATGCGATATTATTATTTGTGACGGTTTCGTCGGCAATGTCGCGCTTAAGGTTTCTGAAAGCCTGGCAGAAACTATGCAGATCTTTCTGAAAAGGCATTTAATGAGCAATCTGCGGGGTAAGATCGGACTGCTTTTTCTAAAGAACAACCTGGGTAATTTCAAGAAAAAGATCGATTATTCCGAATATGGCGGCGCGCCTTTATTAGGGGTCAACGGAGTGGTTATTATCGGCCATGGCCGTTCGAATGTGAAGGCGATCAAGAATGCTATCCGTGTCGCCAAGGAAGAAGTAGAGCGTAAATTTAATGAGAAGATGTTAGAGGCTATACACACGCAAGCCCAGCAATAAAAGGATTATACGAGACTATGAAGAAAGTAGGTATTATAGGGGTAGGGGAATATTTGCCGAAGAAGGTCCTGACGAATGCTGACCTTGAGAAAATGGTCGATACATCCGATGAATGGATCACCACGCGCACCGGTATTAAGGAAAGGCGTATTGCCGCCAAACATGAAGCAACATCGGAGTTGGCGTTGAAAGCCGCCGAGGAAGCCCTGAAGGATGCCGGGATCAAACCTCTTGATTTGGGCTTGATCATTGTGGCGACGATCACGCCTGATATGCAGTTCCCCTCAACCGCCGCGTTTGTACAGGCAAAGTTAGGGGCTAAAAATGCCGCTGCCTTTGATATTTCCGCGGCGTGCGCCGGTTTTGTATACGCGCTGGTTACTGCTCAGCAATTTATCGCGCGCGGCTGTTATAAAAATATTTTGGTTGTCGGCGCGGAGGTGCTTTCAACGGTTACCGACTGGGAGGACCGTAATACCTGTGTTTTATTCGGCGACGGCGCGGGAGCCGCGGTTTTGGGAGAGGTTAAAAGCGGCGGGTTCCTTTCAACGTATCTGGGTTGTGACGGGACCTATACTGAAATATTGAACTTACCGGGTGGAGGCTCGCGCAATCCCGCCTCTCATAAGACGCTTGAGAGCCGGATGCATTATATGAAAATGTGCGGGAATGAATTGTTTAAGCTGGCAGTGAAGATCATGGCTGACGCCGCGGAAAAAGCTTTAGAGAAAGCGGGTTTGAGTTGTGATGATATAGCCTGTTTAATTCCCCACCAGGCAAATATCCGTATTATCTTAGCTGTTGCGAAGCGGCTTGGGTTACCGGAAGATAAGATCTATTTGAATATAGAAAAATACGGCAATATCTCTTCTGCTTCTACAGCTACCGCTTTGTGTGAAGCGGTCAGGGAGGGAAGAGTTCGAAAAGGCGATATTGTCCTGCTGGATGCTTTTGGCGCCGGATTAGTTTGGGGGGCGTGCGTTATTAAATGGTAAGGGAGAGCTATGTGGGTCGATGGTCTATAGTCGATAGTCCATAGGCTCAATTAAATAATATGAAAGCGTATCTATTCGCGGGGCAGGGGTCACAGTATATAGGTATGGGGAAAGATCTCTATGAGGCTTTTCCTGAAAGTAAGGCTGTTTTTGATAAGGCTGATGACGTTTTAGGCTTTTCTATCTCAAAGATGTGTTTTGAAGGTGACCCGGAAGAATTGAAGAAAACCAAAAATTGTCAGCCGGCTATCGTAACAATGACGATAGCAGCTTACGAAGCTTATAAGAAAGTCACAAGTCACAAGGTACCAGACACAAGTTATGTCGCGGGATTGAGCCTGGGGGAGTATTCAGCGCTTGTAGCCGGTGGAGCGCTGAGTTTTGAAGATGCGGTTGGTCTGGTCCGGCGCCGCGGTGAATTTATGGAAGAAGAGGCATTAAAATCACCCGGTAAGATGGCTTCTCTTATGGGATTGGAGTTGGCCGCGGTCAGGAAAGTCTGCCGGGATACGAATGTTGAGGTCGCTAATATCAATAGCCCGGGACAAATTGTCATATCCGGCGGCGCAAGCCAGATAGGGGAAGCGGTTAAAGCCGCTGAAGCTGCCGGAGCCAGGAAGGTTATACTTTTAGAGGTAAGCGGGGCGTTCCATTCATCATTTATGAAAGGCGCTTCTTTGAAGCTGGCGCAGGAATTAGAGAAAATAACCATACGTGAACCGAAAATCCCGGTCATCAGTAATGTTACCGCACAAGCGGTCATGAGTTCCGCGGAAATAAAAGATTGCTTGATCAAACAGGTAGCTTCAAGCGTGCTGTGGGAAGATTCTATGCGGTTTATATCCGCTCAGGGGGTCAATGAATTTGTTGAATTCGGCCCCGGGAAGGTTTTAAAGGGCCTTTTGCGCCGCATTAACGAAAGCGCGGTTTGCCGCAATATAGAAAAAAAAGAAGATATCGTAACTTTAATTAACAATCAGGGAGCATAGAAGCAGGAGAGGAACAAATGCGTTTGAAAGATAAAGTGGTGTTGATCACCGGCGGCGCGCGGGGAATAGGCAGGTCAATTGCGCTTTTATTTGCCAAAGAAGGGGCTCATATCGCAGTCGGAGATGTTAACGTTCAGGAGGCTCAAGCGACAGCGCAGGAGATCGCCGGTATGGGAAGAAAGTCTGAGGCGCTTCTTTTGGATGTGACGGATTATGCGAAAGTAGAGGAAGCAATTAACAAAATTCTTGACAAATTCGGAAGGATTGATATATTAGTTAACAACGCTGGCATCACTAAGGATAATCTACTCTTAAGAATGAGCCAGGGGGAATGGGATGCGGTGATCAATGTGAACTTGAAAGGTACGTTTAATTGTACCAAAGCCGTATCCAGACCGATGATAAAGCAAAGGGCGGGCAAGATCGTCAATATCGCTTCTATTATCGGGGTGATAGGTAACGCGGGGCAGGCGAATTATTCCGCTTCCAAGGCAGGCATTATTGCTCTGACAAAAACCACGGCACGGGAATTAGCTTCTCGTAATATAACCGCTAATGCGGTAGCTCCGGGGTTTATTCAGACAGAGATGACGGCAAAATTGCCTCAGGAATTAAAGGATAAAATGTTGGCGGATATCCCGTTAGGTAAGCTGGGCAGCCCTGACGATGTAGCAAACGCGTGTTTGTTTTTAGCTTCAGGTGAAGCAGATTACATTACCGGCCAGACGTTGATCGTTGACGGCGGTATGGTTATGGTATAAGCCACGAGAAACACGGCGTAATAATGACCCGTGTATAGGTGGTTACAAAGGAGGAAAAAAGAATGGCAGTTGCTGATAAAGTAAAATCAATAATAGCGGAACAACTGGGTGTGAAACCTGAAGAGGTTACGCCTGAAGCATCATTTATTGATGATTTAGGAGCAGATTCACTGGATACTGTTGAATTGGTCATGGCGTTTGAAGAGGAATTCGGCATCGAGATTCCTGATGAGGATGCCGAAAAGATCACCACAGTCGGTGATGCTGTTAAATATATCGAAGAAAAGTCCAATAAGTAACATTAATATATAATTTCCCATCTTTCGGGAATCATACCCCGCCGTTTCATTTGGCGGGGTAAGTTTTAGTGTGAGCCAAGCCGAATCCCCCTGAGTATGCCAGGTATTTTCGGGAAATCCACCTTAATTAAAAAAAACTATGGAAAATAGAGTAGTTGTCACAGGTTTAGGTATAATTTCTCCGGTCGGAAATGATGTCGCTTCTTTTTGGAATTCGTTAAAAGAAGGTAAATCAGGGATAGGCCCGTTAACAACTTTTGATGCTTCCGCTTTCGATAGCCATATTGCCGGCGAGGTCAAGGGGTTTGATCATTTGCTTTACGGGATATCTAAAAAAGATACGCACCGTATGGAGAAATTTGTGCAGTACGCGATCGCCTGTTCGAAACAAGCCATCGCTGATTCTGCTTTGGATCTGGAAAAAGAAGATAAAGAACGTATCGGAGTTATCATCGGTTCAGGTATCGGCAGCCTGCGTATTATTGAAGAGGAGCATCAGGTATATCTTAAAGGAGGGCCATCGCGTCTTTCCCCGTTTCTTATCCCTATGTTGATCGTCAATGAGGCAAGCGGCCATGTCGGTATTATTTTTGGCTTTAAAGGGCCGAACTCATGCGTTACGACTGCGTGCGCTTCGGGAAGCCATTCTATTGGAGAAGCCTTGAGGATATTGCAGCGCGGCGATGCCGATGTTATGGTGACCGGGGGTACAGAAAGTTGCATCACAACCTTGGGTGTCGGCGGTTTTTGCGCGTTAAAGGCGCTATCGACCCGTAATGATGCCCCCGAGAAAGCAAGCCGGCCTTTTGACCGGGAGCGTAATGGTTTTGTCATGGCTGAAGGCGCCGGGATAGTTGTTCTGGAGACATTAGAGCACGCTCAGAAAAGGAGCGCGCGTATTTACGCTGAGGTAGCAGGTTTCGGCATGTCCTGCGACGCGTATCATATTACCGCGCCCGATCCTGAAGGATACGGCGCTTCATTAGCGATGCGCCGGGCAATGAAGGATGCTTCGATCAATCCTGCCGATGTCGATTATATTAACGCTCATGGGACTTCGACAAAATTAAATGATAAAGTGGAAACGCTGGCAATTAAAAAAGCTTTGGAGGCTCACGCCAAGAAGGTTATGGTTTCTTCGACAAAATCAGTGACCGGGCATTTGTTAGGGGCTGCCGGCGGCGTTGAATTTATCGCCTCTTGTTTAAGCATTCGAGATAATGTTGTTCCTCCTACGATCAATTATGAGTTCCCTGACCCTGATTGCGACCTCGATTATGTCCCCAATACGGCACGAAAAGCCGAAGTGAAAGTTGCGTTGTCTAATTCTTTGGGCTTCGGCGGCCATAACGCCACTGTCGCAGTGAAGAAATTCAAGGGATAAGTCCGTTCATATCGTTGTTTTCGTTAATTTTGGCAGTGATATTAACGATAAAGCGATTAAAACGCAACCAACGGCCTGAACGATCAAAACGAAATCAGCGGATCAATCGATTATGAGTTACACTATAGCCGAAAAAATATTACTGGCACATACCGCGAATAAAACTATTAAGCCGGGTGAATTTATCGAGGCTGATATTGATTTGGCGCTTGGTAATGATATTACCGCTCCTTTAGCGATCGAAGAATTCAAGAAGGCAGGTTTTACCAAGGTTTTCGATAAGAATAAGATCGTATTAGTGCCCGACCATTTTGCTCCGGCTAAAGATCTGAGAAGCGCTAATCAATGTAAGATCTTAGCTCAGTTTGCCGCCCAGCAGAAGATAAAGAATTATTTTGAAATAGGCTGCATGGGGATCGAACATGCGCTTCTTCCGGAAATGGGATTGGTCAAGCCCGGGGACCTGGTTATCGGGGCTGATTCCCATACATGCACCTATGGGGCGTTGGGGTGTTATTCGACAGGGATCGGCTCTACCGACCTGGCGCGCGGTTTTGTTGATGGCAAGATCTGGTTAAAGGTCCCGGCATCAATAAAATTTGTTTATAAAGGCAAATTGCCCCGGTGGGTGGAAGGAAAAGACCTGATCTTGTATACTATCGGTGAGATCGGCGTTGACGGCGCGTTGTATAAGTCTATGGAATTTTCCGGCCCGGTTATCCGTAAACTGCCGATGGACGGCAGGTTTACCATGAGCAATATGGCGATTGAAGCCGGTGCCCGCGCGGGTATTATCGAGCCTGATGAGATCACCTGGGAGTACGTTGCGCAGGTCACAAGTCACAGGTCACAAGTCACAGGTAAGAAGGCAAAAGGCAAAAGTAAAAAGCCATCGACTATGGACTATCGACTATGGACTAATCTTAAAAGCGATGCAGATGCCCAGTATGATAAGATTTACGAATGGGATGTTTCAGGCTTAGAGCCGGTAGTTTCCTGTCCGCATTTACCCAGCAATGTGAAACCGGCCAGTAAATTGGGCAAGGTGAAGCTTGACCAGGTTGTCATCGGTTCCTGTACCAATGGCAGGATCAGCGACATCCGTGTTGCCGCAAGGATCTTAAAAGGCAAGAAAGTAAAAGCAGGGTTGCGTTTGATCGTTATTCCGGCTACTCAAAAGATCTATCTGCAATCTGTAAAAGAGGGGTTGGCGGAGATCTTTGTAAAAGCCGGAGGGATATTCTCTACGCCGACCTGCGGCCCCTGCCTGGGAGGCCATATGGGGATCTTGACCGTGGGTGAAACTTGTCTGGCAACGACCAATAGGAATTTTATCGGCAGGATGGGAAGCCCGGAATCATTTGTGTATTTATCCAATCCTGCGGTTGCGGCGGCTTCCGCGATCACGGGGAAGATCACGCATCCGGGGGAAGTTTAAACAATATGATCATAAAAGGTAAAGTCCATAAATTCGGAGATGATGTTAATACCGACGATATAATCGCGGCCAAATACCTGGTTTCAACCGACGCCAAAGAATTAGGAAAGCATTGCCTTGAGAGCATTAAGCCTGATTTCGCCGCTAAAGTCAAGTTTGGAGATATCATTGTCGGGGGAAAGAATTTCGGGTGCGGGTCTTCACGGGAACACGCCCCGTTGGCAATTAAAGGATGCGGGATTTCCGCGGTCATTGCCCGCAGCTTCGCGGCGATCTTTTTCCGCAACGCGATAAATATAGGGCTGCCTTTCTTAGAATCAGAAGAGGTCGATAAGATATCCGATGGAGATGAACTTGAGATAGATTTAAACGCGGGCAGCATTAAGAATATAACCCGCGATACTGTTTATAAAACCCAGGCATTTCCCGGCTTTTTGCAGGAATTGGTGCAAGCCGGAGGGTTAATGAAATATATTAGGAATCGTTATTGTCGTTAATATCGTTATTTTCGTTACTATCGTTAGTATCGTTTAACGGAATTAACGATACTAACGGACAAAACGAACACAACGATAGTAACGAATAAGGAGCTTAACAATGTATAAAATAGCCGTTATACCCGGTGACGGTACCGGTCCTGAAGTTGTTAATGAAGGATTAAAGGTTTTATCAGCCGCGGCGAAGAAATTTAATTTTAAATACGAGCAGAAAATATTTGATTTTGGCGGCGAGCGGTATTTAAAGACGGGTAAGACGCTGGAAGAAAAGGATATTGAGGGATTAAAGAAGTATAACGCAATATTCCTGGGCGCTATCGGCCATCCTGAGGTAAAGCCCGGTATTTTAGAAACGGGTGTGTTATTAAAATTACGCTTTTCATTGGATCAGTATATCAATTTAAGGCCGGTAAAACTGTATAATTCCGCTTTTTGCCCGTTAAAGGATAAGAAACCTGAAGATATTGATTTTGTCGTGGTCAGAGAAAACTCGGAAGGTTTGTATAAAGGGATGGGGGAATTCCAGAAGAAGGGCACGCAGGATGAGGTCGCCATTCAGATCTCCTATAATACCCGTAAAGGCGTTGAGCGTTGTGTGCGTTACGCTTTTGATTTCTGCCGCAAACGCAATAAAAGGAAAAAACTGACCTTGTGCGGCAAGACCAATGTGCTTACCTATGCCTGGGACCTGTGGGAAAGGACCTTTAATGAGATCGCGAAGGAATACCCTGATATTACTACCGATTATGCCCACGTAGATGCAACCACGATGTGGTTTGTTAAAAACCCTGAATGGTTTGATGTTATTGTCACGGATAATATGTTCGGCGATATTATCACTGATTTAGGGGCGATGGTGCAGGGAGGTATGGGTATCGCCGCGGGAGGCAACATTAATCCGCAAGGTGTGTCGATGTTTGAGCCCATCGGCGGTTCAGCTCCTAAGTATACCGGAAAGAACGTGATCAATCCCTTAGCGGCTATTTGCGCTGCCGGTATGATGCTGGAGAATTTGGGCGAAGTCGCCGCGGGCAAAGCGATCGAGAACGCGGTGATCAAGATCGTGGCAAAAGATTTGAAATCGCTGGCGGCCGGTAAAATGGGCTTTAGCACCACAGAAATAGGCGATCTGGTTGTTAAAAACCTGTAATCTATAACATGGGGTTATATCGATGAACAAGAAGTCAAAATATAATGTCGCGGTGGTTGGCGTGGGAGTAGTCGGTATCGAGATGTTACGCTGTGTCAAACAACGTAAATTCCCGGTGGCTGATTTACGCGTCTTCGCGCGTTCGGCCCGGGAGATCGAAGTCGACGGTCAGAAATACCAGGTTGAGGCGATCTCTCCTGAAGGCTTTGAAGGGATCGATATCGCCTTGTTCGCCGGTACCGAAGGAGAAAAGGGCGCCGCGGTCAAGTATGCCGTGGAAGCGGTAAAAAGAGGAGCTGTGGTTATAGATAACGGCGCTGATTTCCGTATGGATCCGCGTGTCCCCCTGGTGGTCCCGGAGGTAAATGCCAAAGATATAAAGAAGCATAAAGGGATCATTGCCAATCCGAATTGTTCCACCATACAGATGGTGGTGGCGCTTAATCCTATTCATAAGAAAGTTGGTATTAAAAGGGTCATTGTTACAACGCTGCAGGCTTCTTCCGGAGCCGGCAAGAGCGCGGTTGAGCAGTTGTGGAACGAGTTGGACCAGATAGTCGCAGGCCGTAAGTCGCAGTCCGCAGGTAATGCATCCATTGAAAGTAAGCTGTCTCCTGAGTCCAGAAGCATGCCGCAGCAATTGGCATTTAATGTGTTCCCTCAAATCGGCGGGTTTACCGATGATGATTATACCAGTGAAGAGTGGAAGCTCGTGCGTGAGACGCACAAGATCATGAATGATCCCAAGATCAAGGTCTCCGCCACTACTGTGCGCGTGCCGGTGCGTACGGGACATTCAGAGAGTGTTTATATTGAAACAAAATCTCCGCTTCAGCCTGAGGCGGTCAAGAAGCTTCTTGCCAAAAGTCCCGGAGTGATCCTGGTTGATGATCCGTCGAAAGGGCTTTACCCCATGCCGAAAGATGTTGAAGGCAGGGGAGAGGTTTTTGTCGGCAGGGTCCGGCGGGACCCATTCGTTAAAAACGGCTTGTGGTTATGGATAGTTTCGGATAACCTGCTTAAAGGGGCCGCGCTTAATGCCGTTCAGATCGCTGAAGCTTTGATCCAATAAAGGGGGCGCCTCACTGGACAGGAAATTTGTAACCCGGTTTCTTCTTTTTGGAATATTTTCTTTTTGTATCCTCGCTGTTTCCGCCTATTATACCGTTATCCAACCAACTGATTCCGATCTGTTAAGCGCTCCGTCCGTCAGTAAACAGGATGCTCTGGATACCGCGCAAACGTTTATCGACGAAATAGGTGTCGGTATAGACCTGCGTCGTTGCGCTGTCCATTCTATTGATTTTTCTTCAAGAAATGCCGATACTTTATATCTTCTGGAACGCTACGGATATCCGCAAGTCAAGCGCCTGATCCAGGAAAAAGGCTGCGTGTATTCGTATTGGGTGCTGCAGGGGCAAGACCCCGGAAAGGGGAGTGTCCGGGTGAGTGTCGACAGCCGGCAAGGCACTGTTGCGGCTTTTGAGCTTTCGGGACATGCCTGGGACAGCAGAGAAAACGTTTTGCTTGATAAAATAACAGCTTTAAAGGTGTCTGCTGATTTTATCGCCGCTCAAGGAAGCGATATCCAGGAATTTCGTCTTCAGCCGCAGCAGGATACAAAAGATCCCGGGCAGCCTCCGGCAACTTCTTTTTGTTGGGTAAGTAAAGCCCCCCTGATCAATGAAATTTACAGCGCGCTTTTTTTGAAGGTCAAAGAAGGGGTAGTATTTTTTTCAAAAGGGATAATCCTTCCTCAAAGATTTAAGGACCGATACGATAAAGATATATTATTTTCCCAGATATGGTTTTTTGTGGCCTTAAGCCTGTCTTTTGTGGTCACCGTTATCATCGTGGCGGAAGCTTTTTTAAGGAGAAAACAATTAGACTGGCAATTGGGAAAAGTTTACGCGATAGCCCTTGGGTCTTTCTTTTTTGTCACGAAGCTTACTGAAGAAGCTATGTTCTCGGCGTCCGCTGATATGGTCTTTAAATTGATATCAGTGGTTATGTTCAGCCTGGCGGTCATGGTTATCGTGAGCCTCACCCGTTGCGCTTTCAGGGAAAGTTTTGGCAGGGATATTTTTAACGCTCAAAAAGCGCCGGCCGATGCCCGTGTCATTATCGGTTATTCCTTCGCTTTTATCAGCTTTGTCGCGGTCTTGGGATTTTATTCTATCCTGGAGCATTACCGTTTGGCCTGGGAGGTCGGTATCGACGAGATAATGGGCAGTATTTTTACTTCAAAGAACATCTATTGGGCCCCTTTCGCGATGGCGGTGATCCCCGCGGTTACCGAAGAGTTCTTCCGCGGTTTTACTATCGCTTTCTGCAAAAAGAAATTTAAAAGTTCATTCTTAGCGGTAGTTACCGCGGCTTTTATCTGGGGATTCCTGCATACTTCGACCGACGGCAGTGTTTATCCCGGGGTATTCACCGGCGTCGAAAAATTCCTTACCGGAATTGCCGCCGGATATTTGTTGCTTTACGCGGGCATTGAAGTAGCGATACTCTGGCATTTTACGAATAATTTTCTTGCGACCGGCCTGTTTTTATTCCTGCCGGGACTGAAGCTTCCCGGGTACGCTCTGGCAGTGCTTGTTTTGGCGCTTATCCCTTTTGTTGTCGCGATTTATTCTTATTATAAGCCCCCGGGTAAGAAAATTATATTATAGGAGCCCTGTGCGTAACATAAAATTGACTCTTGAATATGACGGTACCAAGTTTGCCGGCTGGCAGGCGCAAAGGAGCAACCCCTCGACTCGAGGAGACGTTTCTACACGCAAGCCGCTCGGGGCAGGAAAGTCAAAAGTCCCTACGATCCAGGCCACTGTAGAGGGAGCGCTTCGTCAAATACTGCAGGAGCAAGTCAAGCTCATTGCTTCCGGCCGTACCGATGCCGGGGTGCATGCCCGGGGGCAAATCGCTAATTTTAAATCTGTGTCGCGACTGCCGCTTGCGCGTATCCAAGAAGGATTGAACGCGCTTCTTCCTGCCGATATCAGTGTTGCTAAAATAGAAGAGGCGGCGCTTGATTTTCACAGCCGTTTTCATGCTCTATCAAAGCTTTATTGTTATACCATTCTTAACCGGGTCCACCGGTCAGCCTTATTAAAAGACCGGGCTTATTTTTGTCGCTTCCCGTTGAATGTTCGTTTGATGCGCCAAGAAGCCGCCTGCCTTCTGGGAAAACATAATTTTAAAGCGTTTCAGGCAACAACGAAAAAGGAAAAGGATCCCGTTAAGCATATCAGCCGGATCAAGATCGAGAAAAAAGGCGATTGCATCCTGATATCCATACAGGCGGACGGATTTTTGTATAATATGGTGCGTAATATTGCCGGGACCCTTATTGATATCGGCAGAGGGAAGCTTCCGAAAGGAAGTATGAAGAAGATATTGCTTTCAAAGGACAGGAAACGAGCCGGCGTGAGGGCGCCCGCCTGCGGATTGTGCCTCATGGAGGTGAAATACTGAGTCTATTTCCCTTGCCCCTCATGGGCTTTTGTGGTAATCTATAAAATCATGTATAAAGTGTTGGAACCGTTCATACTTGCTTTTATCCCGATATTCGTGGCGGTTGACGCGATCGGCAATATCCCTTTATTTGTTTCTTTGGTAGAGAGTACGAATAAGAAACAGAAGCGCAAGATCATCATCGATTCGGTCAAGACCGCGACTATCATGGCCCTTTTGTTCATGTTTGTCGGTAAATGGGTCTTACGCTATATCGGCATTTCTATCCCGGATTTCCAGATCGCCGGCGGATTACTCTTATTTTTCATTTCCGTGCGTTTACTCCTGCCTGGTTCATCGAAGGGTGTTTTATCCAGCGGTACTGATAAGGACATCGGGGTATTTCCTTTGGGTACGCCTCTTATAACCGGTCCTGCGGTATTGACTACTACTCTCATGATGGTAGACAGGTTTGGACTGGTCCCGACTTTAATATCCCTTATTATCAATATGCTTATTGTTTGGCTCACCTTGAATAAAGCCGATTCTATTATGAATATACTCGGCCCTGCCGGTACAAGGGCATTTTCTAAGATCATGTACATTTTACTAGCCGCGATCGGCGTGATGATGGTCAGGCATGGCGTTACGCAGCTTATCATAAAATGAAACAACAGGTGTTAACATTTGTCATGGCAGGCGGCAAGGGCGAGCGTCTATGGCCTTTGACAAAAGACCGTACCAAACCCGCTGTTCCTTTCGGCGGCATTTATCGTATAATCGATTTTACGTTAAGCAATTGCGTTAATTCAGGCTTACGAAAGATATATGTCCTTACCCAGTATAAATCAGCTTCCCTGCAGCGCCATATCCGTTTAGGATGGAATATCCTTTCTTCTGAACTCGGAGAATATATTGAACTATTACCGGCCCAGCAGCGCGTAGGCGATACCTGGTATTTAGGCACAGCCGACGCGATATACCAGAATCTCTACAGCCTTGAGATCGATAAGCCTGAGTATGTCGTGATCCTTTCCGGAGACCATGTCTATAAAATGAATTATTCAACTATGATCGACGTCCATCGGGAATCTAATGCCGATTTGACCGTAGGCGTCGTTGAAGTAGAAAAGAGTAAATCTATTCATTTAGGGGTCCTGGAGGTAGACCTTAAAGGCAATGTTAAAGATTTTCATGAAAAGCCGCTTAAACCCAAGACTATTCCCGGCCATCCGGATAAGATCTATGCTTCTATGGGGATATATGTTTTTAAGAGTAAGGTCCTGGAAGAACAGCTGCATGAAGATGCCAAAAAGAATTCTTCTTGCCATGATTTTGGCAAGGATATTCTGCCCCGGATGGTAAAAAAGGGATTAAAAGTAACGGCTTTTAATTTTATTGACGAGAACGGGAAAGAGGCTTTGTATTGGCGCGATATCGGCACTATAGACGCTTATTTTGAAGCTAATATGGACCTCGTGCAGGTCGATCCGGTCTTTAACCTTTATGACCGCCAGTGGCCGGTGAGGACATATCAGGAGCAGTTTCCTCCCGCAAAGACTGTATTTGCCGGTGAAGAGATCACGGGAAGGGTCGGGTTGGCGCTTGATTCCCTGGTTGCCAGCGGTAGTATTATCAGCGGCGGCCAGATAAAGCGTTCGGTTATTTCTCCGAATGTCAGGATCAATAGCTATTCTCAGGTGTATGATTCGATCCTTTTGGAAGGAGTTCATGTCGGCAGGTACGCTAATATTAAAAGGACTATTATCGATAAGGATGTCAAGATCCCTGAAGGTATGGTAATTGGGTATGACCTGGAAGAGGATAAAAAGAAGTTCCATGTGACTGATTCAGGGATCGTGGTTGTTGCCAAAGGAACAGAGATTAAGTAAGTATTGGGCTGTATAGATTTCTTGGTAAAGTAGTTTGGTGAAGGTAAAGATTTTAGTTTAGTTGTTGGGTTAGGTAGTTAGTTATTGAACCCAACAACATTACCAAACAACTAAACAAACATCCTTGCCTTAACCTTGACCATAAACCGGGTAATTTTATTAAAAAAGTCCTTAAAAACAAATAAGGTAGGTTGGAGATGCTGAGAAAAGCAAAAATTGGGGATATCAAACATATTCAGGCATTGATCAATGTATTTGCCAGGCAGGATGTTATGTTGCCACGCTCGCTTAATGAGTTATACGAAAACTTGCGTGATTTCTGGGTTTTTGAAGAGGGGCATAAGATCTTAGGGTGTTGCGCGTTGCATGTCTCCTGGGAAGATTTAGCGGAGATAAAAGCGCTGGCTGTGCTTAAAAATAAACAGGGAAAAGGTATTGGCCGCCAATTGGTTACGGCGTGTATCAATGAAGCCCAAGAGTTAGGCGCCCGTAAGGTATTTGTGTTGACCTATAAACCTGATTATTTTAAGCAATTCGGCTTTAAAAGGGTGAAACATTCAGATCTGCCGCATAAAATCTGGGCTGAATGCATCAATTGCTGCAAGTTCCCTAACTGCCAGGAAATCGCTCTTCTAAAAAGCTTGTAAAACTCTGCCTATATGGTATAATTTCAAGGTTAAATTTGGGTGGGATTTCGTTGGATAGAAAAGTTGTGAAAATAACACTCCACCTCGTAAACGTGCGCCGATTTTCTTCGAAAATCTTTACGCACACTCGGTGGAGTCTGCGGCAGAAAGCCGCATACCCGCGCAATACCGATTAGCGCGGGGTGACGCTAGATAGAAAAGTTGTGGTAATGACCCACACCTCGTAAGCGCACAAGAAATTTCTTCGAAATTTCTTTCGTGCACTCGGTGGGGTTTGCCGAAGCACCCCAGCATATCGGAATGCTGGGTGCGCCCTTTCTGGGCAGAAAGCGGCATATCTGCACAGAATGTGCGCACTTGCTTTTCCAAATAAAGCAAGGTGCGGCGCAATTCCTGCGCAAAAAGCGCGCACTTGGCAATCCGACAAGCCAAGGTGTGATCTGCGCCGGGTGACGCTAAATAAAGATTTAAGGTGTCAACTCCAATAGCTAAGCACTTCGGAAATTCTTCCGCTTCGCTTCATAATTTCCTCGTAGCTGATTGGAGTTTCGCTAAATAAAAAAACTGTAGGTGCTCAAGGAGGTTCACAAATGGATTATTTATTTACAGATGAACAGAAGATGGTAAGGGACCTGGCGCGTAAGATCGCCGATGAAAAAGTAAGGCCGGTTGCCGCGAAATATGACCAGACAGAAGAGTATCCCTGGGAGGTCATTAAAATCATCGCTGACGGCGGCTTATTCGGATTGTTTATCCCGGAAGAATACGGCGGGATGGGGGTAGGGATACTTAATTTATGTATTGCTACTGAAGAATTATCGCGCGCTTGCGGCGGTATAGCGGTTTGCTACGCTGCGTCTGCGTTAGGGACTTTTCCTATCGTCCTTTTTGGTAATGACGCGCAAAAAAAGAAATATCTGCCGGATTTAGCCAGCGGGAAAAAAGTCGCCGCGTTCGGCATTACTGAACCGGAAGCAGGATCGGATGCTTCCGCGATCAAGACGACCGCGCGATTAGAAGGAAAACATTATGTTTTGAACGGTTTAAAGCATTTTATAACCAACGGCGGCGATGCTGAGACCTATGTTGTGATCGCGATGACGGATAAGTCTAAAGGCGCCCGCGGCGCTTCGGCGTTCATCGTGGAAAAAGGCACGCCTGGGTTTACTTTCGGCAAGAAAGAGGACAAATTCGGTATTCGCGCGTCTTCAACTCGAGAGCTTATCTTTACCGATTGTAAGATCCCGAAAGAAAACCTTCTGGCAAAAGAAGGAATGGGTTTTATTGTGACGATGCGTACCTTTGATATGTCCCGTCCGGGTGTAGCTGCTCAGGCTTTAGGGATCGCTCAGGGCGCTTTAGAATTGTCGGTCAAGTATGCCAAAGAAAGGCATCAGTTCGGAAAATCGATCTCCAGCTTCCAGGGTATCCAGTGGATGATCGCTGATATGGCAACTGAAGTCGAAGCTGCGCGGGGGCTGGTATATTCTACTGCCAGGATGGTCGATGCCGGTATAAAAGACGTTTCCAAGGAATCGGCAATGGCTAAGATGTATGCTTCGGATGTGGCAATGAAAGTGACGGTCGACGCCCTTCAGATATTCGGCGGCTATGGGTATATGAAGGATTATCCGATCGAGAAATATGTCCGTGACGCCAAGATCACTCAGATCTATGAAGGGACAAACCAGATCCAGCGTAATATCATCGCGTTGAAGATCATTAAAGAGCTTGCTCAATAATTACTATTATACAGCTAAAAGCAGGGTATGATGAGTGGCGGGTTAGAACGTAGAAAGTTTTCTCGGCTTAACATCCTGGTTGATGTTTCATATGCCAAAAAGGATAGCCTTTCTTCGGATAACCTGACATTGATTAAGAATATCAGCAAGGGGGGCATTTGTTTTGTCGGCTATGAGAAGCTGAATGAATCGGATATTATCGATCTAAAGATATTTCTTCCGGGAGAGAAGCTTCCCATTGTCGCGACCGCGAAAGTCGTCTGGGTCAAAGAATTTGTGATCGGGGATCCTTCTCACGGAGTGCGTTATGATGTGGGAGCTGAATTTATCGTCATACAAGAGAAAAACATTAAGAAATTTGATAATTATATGCAGTCGCATCTGGGGGTATAAGGCAACGATTTTCGTAAATATCCTGCCTTCGGTAAGGCAGGCGTTAAAGGTCAAACGACATTAACGATATTAACGGCATTAACGAATACAACGAACCTAACGAACCTATGAATATAATCGTTTGTATCAAGCAGGTCCCTGAAACAACAGAAGTAAGGATCAATCCGGAAACCAACACGCTTATTCGTGAAGGTGTTAAAGCGATCATCAATCCATTTGATATGTACGCGATCGAAGAGAGCGTGCGGCTGAAAGAAAAATTAGGGGGGAAAGTAACGGTGTTGACCATGGGGCCGCCTCAGGCGGAGGCAGCGTTGCGGGAAGCGATATCATTAGGCGCCGATGATGGTTTTTTGGTCTGCGACCGCGCGTTCGCCGGAAGCGATACCTGGGCGACGAGCTATACTTTGGCAGGCGCCATTAAAAAGATCGGTGTTTTCGATATTATTTTATGCGGGAAACAGGCTTCCGACGGGGATACCGCCCAGGTTGGGCCGGGGATCTCCACACATTTAAATATCCCCCAGGTTACCTACGTGAAAAAGATCGAAGAGGTCAGCGCGAATATAATGAAGGTTGAGCGGATGATGGAAGAAGGCTTTGAGGTCATTGAAACCCCGCTGCCGGTGCTTTTGACGGTAGTCAAAGAGATCAATGAGCCGCGCTTGCCGTCTTTAAAAGGGATGATGAAAGCAAAATCAGCCAAGATCACGCTTTTGACGCAAAAAGAGCTTAATTTAGACCCCCAGAAAATCGGGTTATGCGGTTCTCCGACGCAAGTTGTTAAGATCTTTACTCCGCCTCAACGGACCGGCGGGGTCATGCTTAAAGGCGAGCCGGGGGAAGTGGCCGCGCAATTAGTGGACTTAATAAAAAACGAGGTTAATTAAAATGCCGATACAGGTTATCTTAGAAAAATGCACCGGTTGCTCTTTGTGCGTTAAAGTCTGCCCTTTTGACGCTATCCGTATCATGGATAAGAAGGCGTCGCTCGATTTGAATAAATGCACCCTGTGCGGGGCGTGTGTGCCCTCGTGTAAATTTAAAGCAATACTTTTAGAAAAGACGCAAAGTAAGGGAGTCCTGCCTAATATCAAGGATTATAAAGGCGTTTGGGTCTTTATCGAGCAGAAGAACGGCAAGGTCCAATCTGTGGCTTACGAGCTTTTGGGGAAGGCGCACGAATTGGCGGCTAAACTTGATACGCAGGTAAGCGGTGTGTTGATCGGCGATAAGCTTGATGATCAGCTTGATGAATTGATCTGGCATGGAGCAGATAATATTTATCTGGTTGAGGCTCCTGAACTGGCGAACTTTCAGGATGAGCCGTATACCAATATTTTAGTCAAATTGATCAATAAATATAAACCTGAGATCGTCCTCTGCGGGGCAACTTCTATCGGGAGGTCTTTAGTTTCACGGGTAGCTATTACTGTTGACGCCGGCCTTACCGCCGATTGTACCGGTTTAGATATTGATCCCCAGAAAAAGATATTGCTGCAGACGCGTCCGGCATTCGGCGGGAACATTATGGCGACTATTATCAGCCCGAATCATCGCCCCCAGATGTCAACCGTCCGCCACAAAGTTATGCAGCCGATGAGCCCTGATAAGCATCGTAAAGGCAAGATCATTAAAGAAACGTTTGAAAGCTCGTTGTACGCTTCCCGTACGAAGCTCCTCGATATTGTCGAGGAAGTTGAGAGCCTGGTGAATATCGCGGAAGCGGATATTATTGTGTCCGGCGGAAGAGGTATGGGGGGCCTTGAGAATTTTAAGCTTCTGGAAGAACTTGCCCATGTGTTGGGAGGAGCGGTTGGGTCATCCCGGGCGGCGGTTGATTCCGGGTGGATGCCGTATTCACATCAGGTGGGGCAAACCGGAAGGACGGTTGCTCCGAAAATATATATTGCCTGCGGTATTTCCGGCCAGATCCAGCATTTAGTCGGGATGCAGTCATCTAAGATCATTATTGCTATTAATAAAGACCCGGATGCTCCGATCTTTAAGGTGGCTACTTATGGCATTGTCGGGGATGTTTTTCAGATCCTGCCTGTTTTAACGAAAAAATTTAAAGAAATTCTCAGGAAATAACCTATTAAGCAAATTCTTCAATAAGCGCATAACTATTGTTTCTACACATGGTTATGCGCTTTTTATTTTAATTTGAAAACGCTTTCAAAATACCCGGAAATCGTCTTGAAATACCTTGTTGTATAGAGTATATTTGAATCGACAAAACATTTCTAATCATTGCATAACTAAGAATCAAACTATGAACGAATGGGAAAGTAAAGAGAGAAGAAGTTACGTGAGGTTCCCGGTATCGATACCGCTCATGTATCTTACTATCCGTTCACTTAAAGGTGCTTGGGTTAATACCTTTGATCTGAGCTCCAAGGGGATGGGGTTGGAGACAAAAGAGCAGTTATCGCCGGGGGTCACTGTTGACGTGCAGCTCTGTATGCCTGACAACGGCGAGAGGATCATTACCACAGGAAAAGTAATATGGAATAACTGCTTATCGCCTGCCCGTTATCGCGTCGGTGTTGCCCTCGACGCCCCTGAATTAAAGCCTATTCCTTTGATACTTCGTTCCATCCAGGTCCGCTCCCGATATTAGTTCTTCCGCAAATTCAGCACACAAAACACAAGTTTCAACACACATATCTCAAGTTTCAGGTCGTAAATCAATGGCGATTCTATTGCTATCGGCCATTGACTATGGATCGTGGATTATGTCTTGTGTCATGCGGCCTGAGACCTACGACTGTGTCTATATAGTGTTTATAAGTAAACGGGTCCTGTCTTGGACTATTTTCTTGCGGGGACGTTTGCCCCGCCCCAGCGTGTCGGGGCTGCACTCAGGTCGGCTGCGTCGCTCGTCCTCGTTTCACTCGGACACCGTGCTCGCTCCTTGCCTTTATGCCCCGCGCGAAAACAGTCCAGAAGGACGCACTTGCCAATCCGATAAAGGCAAGGTGCAGTCCAAGCCACCCGTTCACCTATTGACCATGGACTACGTGTGACCTGCGACTCCTTTACCTAATTATCAATTTTTGCATATCTTAGCACTAATAAGCTTATTCTGCATATCTTTGCATAAGAATGAATAGATTTATATTGACAAGTATGAATTTAGTAATATAATTAAGTTCATGAGTGAGGTAAATGTTATGAATAATATTAAGTCTTTAATGACGATCGACGATCTGAAGAATTATCTTAAAGTCAGCCGCAGGACTATTTATGACTGGCTCAAACATGATAAGATACCCGCCTTAAAATTGGTGGGCCAGTGGCGCTTTCAAAAGGAAAAGATCGATGCCTGGATGGAGCAGAAGATGAGCGCTAAATATCAGGAAAAAGGAGTAGTGTAATCATGGCAAAGCATATCCTGATCATTGATGACGAGGAATTGGTTTCAAAGACGTTGATCAAGCTGTTGAAGAAAGAAGGTTATACTACGGAGATCGCCAGGAGCGGGGAAGAAGCCCTGGGAAAGATTAAAAAGGCTGATTTCGACCTGATCATTTCCGATGTGCGTATGCCGGGTATGGACGGAGTGGAGACTATAAAACAGATACGCGCTTATCTTGAAGGAGTGGGTAAGAAATCTGTTCCGGAGGTGATGATCACTGGTTACGCGGAAGCTGATAAGTATGAAAAGGCCGCTGAACTTGAGGTTGCCGATTACTTGTATAAGCCCTTTGATATTGATGAGTTCTTAAGTATTGTTAAAAAGAATGTCGGGTAAGTATTGATGTTGGTCATCTGTTATGTAAAACGTATTTGGGTCAGATGTTAAAGGGAGGAAATCATAGAAGACAACCATGGGGGAGGCTGTTTTAAATGAGAAAGTTCACTCTTTTAGTCAATGGCCAGGATATTGATACAGGAGTTTATGAATATTTTCCGTATACCGATAAGAAAATAAGCGATTTTGAAAATACCTTTCGCACCTTAACCCGCCTCAAAACCGGCAAGCTCACCGAAGATTCACCCGAAGTCAAAGAATATATCTACGCGAAATACTGTGTTGGTAAAGAAGACCTTAACAAACAAGCCATTGAATCAGCTCATAAAGCCTTTCAGGGATTCCGTAAGTTTTCTTTAGCTGCGCGCAAGAAGATATTCCTGGATATGTATCATTTATTATTGAAAAAGAAAGATGAATTCATCGATTTGCTGATCTTGGAAGGGCATCCTCGTAAGTTGGCGGAGTGGGAGTTTGAGGGAATGAAGATAGGAAGCAGCCCTGAAACTATTAATTTTTATTGTAAACAAGTTCAGAAAGAAATTGGAAGACATGGCAAAGAAATACTTTATTTAGCACGAAAACCTGATGGGGTAATTTGTGTCAGTCCTCCGCGTAATGCTTCCGCAAGTAATTCTTATAATGCTGTCCTCTCATTGTTAGTAGGAAACACCTTGATTATTAAACCGCCTTTGAAGGATGCGCTTTCAACGCTTTTCTTATGGAAAGAAGTTGTTCATGCAGCCTTAACTCGTAATCATGCGCCTCGTGGAACATTGAACGTTGTGTTAGGTAATTCTCAAGTAATGATGGAAGAGTGGTTATGCAGCGATAAGGTCAATGATATTATATATTTTAGTGATAGCACAAAAGGGCTTGAGATAGGCAAAAGGATATTTGAGAATGGTAAAAAACCTATCCTAGAGTTGTCCGGGAATGATTTCTTACTTGTGTGGAAAGATGCTGATATTGATGCAGCGTCAGATTCACTGCTAGATTGTTTCCTGGGTTCAACGCAAATTTGTATGGTTCCTAAAATAGCATTGATCCACGAACTTATTTATGAAAGATTCCTGGATAAACTGTTGAAGAAAGTGAACGAATTAAAAATAGCGCTTCCCAGTGATCCTGATACTATGGTGAGTCCTGTCGGAAAAATATCAGATTTCTATGATTTCCTTAATGATGCTTTAAGTAAGGAAGCGAAAGTGCTATGTGGAAGTCAAAGAGTTAATCATTATGATAGAGAAGATAAAAATGGGGTATATATTAGGCCAGCTTTGTTACGTATAGATGATTGTAAGAAAGCTCAAGAAATGAAATGCTTAAAAGAGGAAATCTTCTTCCCTCTTTTGCCTTTGATCAATATCTCCGGAAGTGATGAGAATGTCTTCCAGGAAATGATTAATTTTGTGAATTCTCACGGATATGGATTAAGGTCATCCTTATGGATTGCTTCAGCAAGATATTTACGTAAATTTGCTAAAGAATTGGATAATTGCGGCATTTTTAGAATAAATTCCCGGCATGTTGGATTTTCGTATTACCTTTCAACTCATGGCGGGACGAAGAAAAGCGGCGGCCCTTTCGGGGAAATGAATTATTTTTGGGCAAAGACTTCACATCTTCAGGGTATTTGCCGGGTAAAGTAAAAACAGGGAACACAAGCATTTATTCCTATGCATATTTATTCTATAGGTCCTTTTAGCGTTTCAGTGATGACTATGCTATTTGGGATAATTGTTTTCTTAATGGCTCCAAAAGTCAAATTAAACCGTTTGTTTTGTTTACTATGTATGAGTGTTTTTGTTTGGGCTTTTGGTTATGCTCAAATGTATAATACGAAAAATAATGATGATCTTGCTTTGTTTTGGGCCCGTCTTGGCTATTGCGGAGTGGTTTTTATCCCCGTATTTACCTGGCATTATATAAAGATTTTTCTTGGGCTTAAGCGGCGGAAACTAACCTCATTCTTTGTTTATTTTATAGGAATTATGTTTTTCTTTATCAGCCGGACACCTTTGTTCCTCAATGGTATGTATACTGCATATTTCTGGGGGCCGTATCCAAAGGCTGGACCGTTGTATATTTATTTTGCTTTGTTTTTTACTTGGATATTTATCCGAGTTGTATTTTTGTTGTATTCTGACTTGAGGCAAAAGAAAAAAGAATTGTTGCCGATTCAAGTTAATAGAATTAAATATTTACTTGTTGGTTTTGGTATTGCTTCTACGAGTATCATTGATTATGTGCAAAATTATGGATTTGAGATTTATCCCTGGGGGTATTTATCGGCTTTTGGTTGGTTAGTATGTATGGGGTGGGCTAGTTTTAGATACAATCTCATGGATATCAACATCGCTCTTACCCGAGCAGGCATTTTTACTTTTGTATACATTTTAGTCCTTGGCATCCCGTTTTGGGTCGGTTTCAAGGTTTTGGGCGTGGGACTTTGGATCCTGCCTATTTCGATCATGGCGGTATTTTCAAGTTTGGCGCCATTCATCTATAACTATCTTCGCAATAGGGCGGAAGAGGTGCTCTTACGTCAGCAAAAACGGTATCAGGAAGCATTATACCGGCTATCTTCAACCATGACCCTGGTAAAAGACCTGGACCGTCTGGTCCGGCAGATCGTTTGGCGGGTTTCGAAAGTGGTGAAGGTCAATTTTGCCTGTATTTATTTATTGGATCCCGCGCAAAACAAATTAGTGCAGAAATCTCCTTATACTACGCTTGGTTTCTTCCCGGATATGCCGCGGGAGATCATTTTATCTTCAGCTTTTGTTGAATTTCTAACAGGAAAACACCGGCCGGTCTTCGCGGAGGAATTGCCTGCGGACGCGGGAAAAGAGTTCCGCCTTAAAAACGGCCTGATAATCCCATCTTTTATCAAAAGAAAACTGCTGGGTTTTTTGCTTTTAGGGCCGAAGTCTTCGGGGGCAATGTACACCCAGGACGATATCCATGTGTTCGAGATCCTGGCGAACCAGGCGGCATTGGCGATAGAGAACACGGAGTTTCTGGAGGAGTTCCAGAAGACGCAGGCTCAGCTTTTTGCGACTGAGCGAATGGCGTCAATGGGGGCGATGGCAGGAGGGATGTCGCATCAGATCAATAACCGTTTTCATTCCATTATGCTGGCAACGTCTAATACTATTGATTCCCAGAATTTTATCAATAGCGAAGGATGCCCCGCTGAAATAAAGGAATACTTAGGCCAGGTCAAATACGCTTTAGGACGCATCGAAGAGAACGCCAAGCACGGGGGAAAGATCGTGAATGATTTTCTGAATTTCTCCCAGCCTGACCGGATGAAAAAGGAGGCGAAGCAATTCGACCTGAGAGAGCCTTTGGCCAGCGCGATAGAGATGGTGCGTATCAAGACGGCGTTCCCGGCGGATACCATCGTGCAGGATATCCCTTTTGACCTGCCGCAGATAGAAGGGGATTTTGTCTTATTGCAGGATGTTTTTTTTAATTTGCTTGATAATGCGTTGGATGCTGTCAAGAATAAAACGAATCAAAAACCTTTCCCGGAGTACAAGGGAATGATCAAGGTCGGGATGTCATCATGCGACTCCCGCGTCACTATCACGATAAAGGATAACGGAACGGGTATTCCTGAAGAGACCAAGAAGAAGATGTTTGTGCCGTTCTTTACGACCAAGGCGACCGCCAGTAAAGGGACGGGCTTAGGTTTATTCGTGATACAGAAGATCATAACCGCGCACCAGGGGGAAGTGTTCTTAAACTCGGAGTATGGGGAAGGGACGGAATTCATTATTCATTTGCCGGTCAGGCAGAGGAGCCAAGCGTGAGCAAGAATATATTGATCGTTGATGATGAACCGTTAGTTTCAAAGACGCTGCTGAAGTTGCTGCAAAAGCAAGGCTACAGCGCGGAGATCGCTGAAAGCGGGGAAGACGCTTTGGATGCGGTTAAAAAAGATGATTTTGACCTGATCATTACCGATGTCAGGATGCCGGGAATGGACGGAGTGGAAATGATAAGAAAGATCCGCGAATACCGTAAGCACGCGGGTAAGCCGGCGATCCCCGAGATCATGATAACCGGATACGCGGATATAGATAAATATGAAGCTGCTATGAAGCTGAAGGTGAAAGAATATATTTATAAACCGTTTGATAACCGTAAATTCCTCGATATTGTTCATAAGATCCTTGAATAAAAGAGGAGGGTAGCTTGTGAATAAGAGTATGGAAGAAAAAAGGTCGCATCCCCGGGTGAAGACAGCTTTAAAATTGAGCGTTCTGGACCGGATCTCTGCCGACGCGGCGAATATAAGCGAAGGGGGATTGAGCTTTAACGCTACGGAAACAATTTCCAGCCCCCGCATCACGCTGCATGTCCAATTCCCCGGTAAAGAATTTGAGCTTAAAGCCGGCGCGCGCCTGGTCTGGCAGCGCGATATCCTTTCCGGAGGTTCCTCGTATGGAGTTGAGTTCATTCAACTGGAGGAAGCGCAAAAAGCGGCCCTCAGGAAAGCATTGATCAAGGCCCAGATCAAGGGCCTCCTGGATGAAGTAAACGATGAGAAAGCTAAAGAAGATATAACGCGCTTTTTCTTGAAAGACCTGCTGGAATATACCTTTGAGATCGGCAGGCTCATCACGCAGATGGCAAAACAAGAGGCGTATTCCTCTGAAATAGAAGCGTCATTCACCCATTTGAATAACCAGATCCTGCTTAAGGGGTATTGTTTGGAAGAGATCATTGAGAATGAAAGTGTTACCGGAAAGAATAAGGATCTTTTCAGGTTCCTGGTGGGGACCTGGGCGTATAAGAGCCCGATACTCAAAAAAGCCTTTGAACAATCGCGGGGGTATCCCGGCGATTATGAAATGCTGGAAACCATATACGATAATTCGCCGATCGCTCGCGGGGGTATTGCGTTGTGTTTTGATAAATATTTCTTGAGCAGCCCGTACGCGGTTGCCGTGCGCTCCCGTAAGGATAAGCTTCGAGAGATCATTCAAGCCGAGGTGCGTAACTCACCGCAAGGTGGCTCCGGCATCAAAATATTAAATATTGCCTGCGGCTCCTGCAGGGAACTCAGAGAATTGCCCTCGGAAATATTTACCGGGAAAAATGTTTCCTTGATCTGTTTGGACGCGGATCTGCAGGCGCTGGAATTCTCAAAGCAGGCTTTGAAAGGCGCCCTGTCGTCCGCGAAGATCAATTTTATCCATCGCGATATTAAAGAGCTTATCAAGGAAGCGGATCTAAACCTGTTCGAGAAGCAGGATATTGCTTACAGTCCGGGGTTTATCGACTATCTTCCCGATAAAGCGTTAAAAGCGTTCGTTGAATATTTTTACGCCTGTTTGAAAGAAAGGGGTAAATTGATCCTTACCCATAAGAATAAAGAAAAGACGTTTTCTTTGCTGTCTCCGGATTGGTTCTGTAATTGGAAGTTTGTGGAACGCAGTAAAGATGAAGTGGTGCATTTGTTCTATGACTCAGGGATCAAGAAGTTCTCTTTGAGCGTTGAGAGCGACGCGTTCAACGATATTTATTATTATACGATCACCAGGATCTAAAGGAGCAAGCGATGAGCAAAAAGATTTTGATCGTTGATGACGAGCCGGACATTATCGATTTCCAGAAGGCATTCTTGAGCCGCCGTAAGCATGAAGTCTTGACCGCGATAAATGCCGCTGAGGCCATGGAAAAGATAACGCGGGAGTCACCCGATATCGTGTTCTGCGATGTGCGCCTTGACACGGATACTGCCGGGTTGGATATCCTTGAACAGGCCAAGAAGTTCAAGCCCGGGATAATCGTTTATCTGGTCACCGGGCTTCTCGAAAAGGATATTGAAATACGGGGCCTTGCGGCGGGAGCGCGGGAGATCTTGACCAAGCCGGTTTCTAACGAGGTTTTAGAGAAAAAAGTCATTGAGGTGGGTTAAAAAGATTATCGAAATTAAACTTTACAAAATTTTCATATCGATATACTATATACTGGATATGAAAGGAGCAGGAGCATGTATTTTAAAAAACTAGAGATTGTCGGGTTTAAATCGTTCATGGAAAAAACCACGCTCAATTTCGAGCCGGGGGTAACCGCTATTGTCGGCCCGAATGGATGCGGAAAATCTAATATCTTCGATTCTATCCGCTGGGTATTGGGAGAGCAGTCGGTCAAATCGTTGCGCGGTTCGCAGATGGAAGATGTGATCTTTAACGGGACAGATTCCAAACCGCCGCTGGGCATGGCCGAAGTAAGCCTGACGTTCGATAATGAAAATAAATTTTTCCCGGTAGAACATAGCGAAGTGGTCATCACCCGCAGGATCTTCAGGTCGGGTGAGAGCGAATACCTTTTAAATAAATCGACCGCGCGCCTGAAGGATATTTTAGACCTGTTAATGGGTACGGGTATCGGCGCTGAAAGTTACTCATTGATCGCTCAGGGCAAGATCGACCTGGTACTAAGTTCACGCCCTGAAGACCGCCGGATGGTTTTTGACGAGGCCGCGGGTATCACCCGTTATAAAGTGCAAAAGAAAGAGGCGTTGCGCAGGCTTGAGGAAACCGAGCAGAACCTGCTTCGGGTTAATGATATTATCTCCGAGGTCAAGCGTTCCATCGGCTACTTGGAACGCCAGGCAAATAAGGCGCGTAAGTATAAAGAAGCCTTTGAAATATTAAAGGCAAAAGAAATAAAGCGGGCGCTTTGCCAGAAAAAGAAGCTCAATAAAGAGCGCGATGAACTTTTGTCCCAGCTCGATTCTTTTAAGGGCGAAGAAGAGGCCTTGCATCAGTCGATCCGGGAATCGGAAGGCGCGATCGAAGCGCGTAATCACCAGGCGCGTGAACTGGAGAATAAGATCGCGGCGATCAAAAATCAGCTTCTGTCATTGGAAAACAGCCTGTCGCATGATGAACAACATATAGCCTTCAATCAGGAGCGCGTTAAGGAACTGGAAAAGGCTAAGGCGTATCTGGAAACCCAGCTTGAGCAGACCAGGCTGAGGCTTTTGCAGGATGAAGAGAAGCTCAGTAAACTCAAAGAAGAAGAGTTGACCGTTCGCGCCCATTATGAGGAAAAATCTATCTTATTGAAAGAGAAAGAAGCGCAATTTAACGATTTGATCGTTTCCACACAATCCGCTTTAGAGATCATCGCTCAGGCTAAGTCCGCTATCATGGACTTGGCAGCTAAGGTCAGCCTCGCCAAGAACGATATTGTTGATGTTACTTCGAAGAAACAGGTCGTGCTTGCCCGTTCAAAACGGCTTGATATCGAAAAAGCCAAGGTCTCTGAAGAACGCTCTCTCATTGAAGGGAATTTAAACAGCCTTGATATAGAATTAAAGCATGTGCAGGAGGCTTTACAGGCTTTGACATTGCAGTCGGCGCAGTTAAGCGCGGCGTTAGTCCAGGAAAAGGTTTCTTTGGCCCAGTTGCATACGGACTTGGAAAATCTGGAACGCCAGAAATCGGCGCTTGAGTCGCACAAGGAATTTTTAGAGAAGCTTAAGACCCAGTACGAAAGCATCGATACTTCACTGAACGCTGAGATCTACCTGGACCAGGTGCCGCTTGAGAAGATCACCGGGCTGGTGATCAAAGTTAAAGATTATTCGAATGGAGTTCCTGTTGACGGACAACCGCAGGACACGCGTTTTAAGCTGGCAGGAGAGGCTAAGCCCATTGATTTAGACGCGCAACGGGTCAGCGAAAGAATAGCTCAGATAGAAGAAAGGCTGGTAGAGCTGCGTAATGAAAAGTCAGCTAAAGAAAAACATACGCAGGATTTAGCCGCTTCCATCAGGGAATATGAGGAGAAAGCCCAGGAGCAGGAATTAACGTTGGGCAATAAGAAGACGTTCCATCAGGCGGCATTAGAACAATTCAATAAAGTCAAAGAGGAAGAAGAGATCATCGCTTTGGAATTGTCAGATGTGCACAATGAGTTGTTGAGCCTTGATGAAAAACTGGCTTCTTTTGAGGCGCATTTTGCCGAATTGGATAGTTTACAGAAAGACCAGGAGTTCCTGATCCATAGCCACCAGGAAAAGGTCAACGCCAATGTCGCGGTCAAGGAAGAGATCGTGGTGGTGATAACTAAGACAAAAACAGAGCTTGAAGCTTTGTCCAAGCGTTTAGGTACTGAAGACAATACGCTTAAACTTCTGGAGGACGCGTATAATCAAAATAAAGAAAATCTCTCTAATTTGGAAAAACAGGCGCAGGATAACTTGAGCCGCAAGAACGGCCTTGAGCAGGAAAGTGCCGCGTTAAACGAAAAAATAGCGCAAGACAAAGATGATTGTGTTAGCCGCCGCAATTCTTTGGAAGAAGAAGAGGCCCGTTTTGAGGAGATTTCGCGGAGTGTCCGTCAGTTGTCGGGCGGCATCGAGGACCAGCGAAAGAGGCTGGATGTCTTGAAGGATAAATTATACGCCTTGCAGATGGAGGAAAAGGATTTTGATTTTAAATATATGAGTATCAAGGAACGGCTCATGCAGGTTTATAAGATCGATCTGGATACGGTCGTCACCGAAGAGGAAAAAGCAGGGCCTGTTGTTACGCCGTCTTCAGTGCCGCAGGAAGCTCCCGCGGTTTCTTCGGAAGCCGGGCAGCAGGAACAACCTCCCGCGGTAGATCCCTGTCCGGTAGCAGAAGTAAAAGCCCCTGAGCCGGTAGTTGATGAGCAGATCGATGAGATCGTGCTCGGCCAGGAGATCGACGCGTTAAAATCAAAAATAGATTCATACGGGACAGTGAACCTGGTAGCTATCGAGGAATATGATGAGTTAAAGAAGCGCTACGATTTCCTGACCCAGCAGCACAGCGATTTGACTGCTGCCAAGAGTTCGATCCAGGACGCGGTTCACAAGATCAACCGCACGACCCGCAAAATGTTCCTGGAGACCTTTGAGAAAGTAGCGGAAGAGTTCCGGAATTATTTCCGGCTGCTTTTTAACGGCGGCGACGCGAAAGTCTATTTGATCGATGAGCAGGATCCTTTGGAATCAGGTATTGAGATAATCTGCCGCCCTCCGGGGAAGAAGCTGCAGAATGTGCTCTTGCTCTCGGGAGGCGAAAAATCCATGTCGGCAATAGCGCTTATCTTTGCTATATTCAAAGTAAAGCCGGCGCCGTTTTGTATCTTAGACGAGATCGATGCCGCCCTTGATGAAGCTAATGTCGACCGCTTTAGCCGGCTTTTTCAGGATTTTACCAATACTTCGCAGTTTATTGTCATTACGCATAATAAGCGCACGATCGCTAATGCTAATGTTATGTATGGCATCACGATGATCGAGAGCGGAATTTCACGGATCGTTTCGGTGAAGTTCGCGGCAGATAAGCCGGCGGCGGTCAATCAAGAGAATAAAGAGGCAGTGGCGGCGTAGTCGTTATGTTCGTTAGTTTCGTTTAAAAGTAGAGAGTTGTATTTTAAGACCGGGTCTTATTTGTAAGTACACGTTACAAGTTAAGAGCCGGTCTTTTTATTTCTAAGGCCGGTTTTTTAGATAAGAAAAAGTTTAAAGTCTAAAGACTAAATAACAAAGGAAGGCTTAAGGTTTAAACTTTATCATTAATGTTCAATAACCCAGTTCCCTAACTTAACAATTAAACTAACATCTTAACCTTAACCACAATCAAATATAGGCCCTGGACTATCGACTATTGACTGCGTGTGTCTTGAGACCGGTGATATTATTTATGTTTTTTGAGGGGGCGAGAGCTCGCCGCAGGTATTATTCTTTCCTTTTTTCTTGGCTTCGTAGAGGGTTTTATCGGAATAGGCAAGGATTTCAGGGGCGTTTTCGCCGTTCTCCGGGAAAGTGGCAAGGCCGATGCTGGCGGTAAGGTTTTTCTTGGGCAGCATTTCACGATGGGTAAAAGGGTATTTTTCGATATTTTCACGCAGTCGTTCCGCGATAAAGAAGGCTTCTTTCTTTTCTGTCTGCGGCAGTATAATGGTAAATTCTTCTCCGCCGTAGCGGCAGACATGATCCATTTTTCGCGATTGATTCTTAAGCAGCGATGCCAATTCTTTTAAGATCAGGTCTCCTGCCTGGTGCCCCAGCATATCATTGTAGATCTTGAAATCATCGATATCTACCATAATAAGGCTAAAAGGGCATGAAGTTGCTTTTGCTTTTTCTACTTCCACCCCCAGTAAATACTGGAAGTAGCCGTGGTTCCAGAGTTCCGTCAGGGAATCGGAGTGCGCGCGGATGACCGCTTTTTCATAAAGCTGGGAATTCTCGATCGCCAGCCCCGCCTGGTTTGAAAGCATAATAAGCATCCTGAGGTTGTCTTTGGTAATGGGTTTTTTGGTGATACAGTTATCAGCCAGGATAATGCCGTTTATTTTATCTTTTGCCTTGAGAGGCACTACCACAAGTTCATCGGTATTCAATAATTGAATAATGGGGTCTTGTTTATAGCTTTGAATGGATTCTTTTGTAAGATGTAAGGGCATTCCTTCCAGTACCGCCATAGTCAAGAGCCGTTCTTTCTGGTCATTTAAGGAAAATCTGAGTTGTTTCATCTGGCGGTTAAAGCCGGTTTCCGGGGCAGGATGGATAGACTTATAGGCGTTAATGAGATCGTCAAGATCCATTTTTTCCTGCTCGATATATTTCCAGATACTGTTGGCTTCTTCGCCGCTTTCCGGCCCGATAGCCATCTTTCCTTCGATAAGGTTTTCTTTTTCATTGACGAGGAACAGGAGTGCCCGATTGAAGCCTAATCCGATATGCGCGGTAACTCCGGTAACAATGATGTAGAGGATCTCCTCAAGCTTGAGGGTGGTCCTCATAGCGTTGGAGATCTCATAGAGGATGGTGAGTTCGTTCTTGGTGCGCTCGAGCTCGTCTTTTACTTTGGAGAGTTCTTCCATAACTGAATACTTTAACATAATTTGTGTTTTATGTCAATAAGCCGGTAGGTGTCTGGGTTCCCGGTATCCGGTGGCCTGATAAACACTTCAAGAGTAATTATCACTGTTTATTTTCTTTGCGGATGCAGGTAAGATTTTACTCAAGATTTTCATGGATTTGCCGATAAGTATTTTTAGATGATGAAAAGGTATTGAAAGACTTTTAATGAAGTAGAGAAGTGTGTGTATGGTAAGCCGCGGGTTCCTTCAAAAGTCCCCCCAGACTTAAACTTGCGGCTTATCGTATAATAAGACGTAAAGTAGGCCATGGGTATGGGAAAGGCCGCAGATAAGGTATAATACTGCTTTATATAGAATGAAAGTAGGTGAAATAGGCGAAGAGATAGCAAACGCGCCGGTTGTGTAAAGATCTTTCATGTTTTCCCCCTTAAAAGGCTGAGCCTAAAAAACTCAGCCTTTTTTTACTTGTGTCATGTGTCTGGATTCCCTTATCCCCTTGTCCCGGCTCCAGGTCAGTATCCCAGAGTTCCAGTACTTTTATGATGTAACTTTCCGGTCATGCTTACGCTTACACCCTGCGCTTATAGGTACTTGCGACTTGTGACTATATTATTGGTAGTTAGGTATATGATCAGTTAAGTCTAAAGTCTAAAGTATAAATAACAAAGGAAGATTAAAGGTCTAAGGTTCAAGGTTCCTGTCTGCAGTCAGGTAGTTTTAAAATTTAACCTTTATTCTTTGAATTTCCTTTGTTCTTTAGAATTTAACCTTTATCATTAACGTTCAATAACCCATCTCCTTAACCTAACAACCAAACTAACATCTTAACCTTAACCACAACCTATAACTGTGGCTATCGACCATGGACCGTGGATCCATCGACTACGTGTTTACCCCGAGCTTGTCGAGGGGTGACTTTTGCCTAACGTTATATCATTTCCGCACGTCACCCCAACATGTCATGCCCGCCTGCCCCGTTAGAAACGTTGTTTCTAACGGGGGTTGTTCACTCGGCTCTAAGCGGGCATCTAAAAATACTTAATTATTTTCGTTAGATTACGCTTTCCCAAACGTCTATTGTTAGTGAGGGCATGAGTTATGTTCGCTTTATGAACATAACTCATCTCTTATAGCTTTGCTGTTGGCCCGAACTATGCCTGCGAATGCATGAAAATTTCAAAGCGCGAAGCGCTGAAATTTATCATGCATTTTATGAGCAGGGATGAGGGCATGAGTTATGTTCGCTTTATGAACATAACTCATCTCTTATAGCTTTGCTGTTGGCCCGAACTATGCCTGCGAATGCATGAAAATTTCAAAGCGCGAAGCGCTGAAATTTATCATGCATTT
>Ga0265297_10001954_pt1 | contig 44431 bp, 38 predicted proteins | sample Munlanlwell13791_FD_192502 | JGI IMG/M metagenome (GOLD analysis project Ga0265297, IMG submission 192502) | Leachate microbial communities from a municipal landfill in Southern Ontario, Canada - Leachate well 137-91 | ecosystem: Engineered > Solid waste > Landfill > Unclassified | place...
GTTCTTCCCCTAGAAAAGTGGTTTACAATCCGAAGATCTTAATCCCACACGCGACGTCGCTTGATCAGGCTTTCGCCCATTGTCAAATATTCTCGACTGCTGCCTCCCGTAGGAGTATGGCCCATGTCTCAGTGCCATTGTTGGCGGTCAAGCTCTCACTCCGCCTACCCGTCATTGCCTTGGTGAGCCATTACCTCACCAACTAGCTGATAGGACGCAGACTCATCCTTTACCGAAAAATCTTTACCGTTGCCGGACTATCGGGAATTATCCTGGATTTCTCCAGGTTATGCCCGAGTAAAGGGTTGATATCTACGTGTTACTAACCCGTTCGCCACTGCTGTATTGCTACAACCGTTCGACTTGCATGCCTTATCCACGTCGCCAGCGTTCATCCTGAGCTAGGATCAAACTCTCAAAAAAAATAGCGGAACAACTCTAAAAAACTTACTAAGTTATTCCTAAAAATTCCTACTAAAATGATTGCTGTATTCAATTATCAAAGTACAAGATAACATAGGGATAATACCCAATATTTCTCAAAATGTCAAATGTGAGCCGGTAGACGGATTCGAACCCCCGACCTACTGTTTACAAAACAGTTGCTCTACCACTGAGCTATACCGGCAAATTATTTTTTTTTATTTACTGACTCTTTTATGTCTGCCCAATAAGAATCAATTTTTTTCTTTTTTGATCTTTCTCTCAACTTAATTATCCAGTCAGATAATTTCTTATCGGCCTTCAAGGATAATATCCTAACCTTACTTAATAATTTATGCAAGAGTGCTTCTAAAAAATTAGCACTTTCCTTGGTTACTTTTTTTGTTTTAATTTTAATTTTTTCCCTTAATTCTTTTTTAAAAAAAATTGAATCTGATTCTGGGATATTTCTAATATCAGGAACTTTTTTAAAAATTAAAAATACTAAAATCAAAAAACTTAAAATAGCAATAATTAAAGCAATCGTTTCAAAATTCATAAACTACAAATCTTTTAACAACAATATTCTCCCCTGTTTTAGCGATATAATCATTGATTAAAGATTGAATTGTTTTGCTATCATCTTTTATCCATAACTGATCTAACAAACAAACGTCCTTTTTGTATTTTTCTAATTTACCTTTAATAATTCCTTCAGCAATATCAGCGGGTTTATTTAATTCCTTAACCTGTTCAGCAATAATCTCTTTTTCTTTTTCTAATATATTTTCGGGAACCTCTTCTTCTTTTAAATACATTGGCTTCATTGATGCAATTTGCAAACAAATTTCATGAGATAAATTTTGAAAATCTTCTCCTCTTGCTACAAAATCGGTCTCGCAATTTATTTCAAGCAAAACTCCCAATCTTTTATTTGAATGAACGTAAGAATCTATTATTCCCGCTCCAACCTCTCTCTCAGTTTTCTTTTGAGCCACAGCAGCTCCCCTCTTTTTTAGATATTCTTTGGCTAAAGCAATGTCTCCATTTGACTCCTCAAGGGCCTTTTTACAATCACCCAAAGAAATTCCTGTTTCTTCTCTTAATTGTTTAATGGTTTCTATTTCTACTGCCATTGTTTTTTAAATTAAAACTTCTTCTATTTTATATAAAATATATTCTATTGCAGTGTATGCATCATCATTTGCTGGAATTGGATAATCAATTTTTGTAGGATCTATATTTGTATCTGCAAGAGCAATAACTTTGACTCCTGATTGAATAGCTTCTTTTAATGCAATTTCATCTTCTTCAACATCAACTATAAAAATAGCACCTGGAAGTTCTTCCATATTCTTAACTCCTTCAAATTTGATTCTTAATCTTTCTAATTCTTTTAGCATTTGTAATCTTTCTTTCTTGACGTACTTTTTTTCAAAATCAGCTTCCTTTGTAGATTGCTCCAAGTCCTTGAAATAATTTATCCTTTTTCTTATTTCTTTAAAGTTTGTAAATAATCCACCAATCCATCTTTCAGTAACGTAATGAGTATTTAATTTAATAGCAACTGATTTAACTAGGTCTCTTGTTGCAACCTTTGTTCCCACTAAAATAACTGACTTACCTTCGCTCTTTAACTGTTTAATAAAGTCCAAGGCCTCAGCTAGTTTTTCTGCTGTTTTATCTAAATTGATCAAATGAATCCTGTCTTTTTGTTTGGCAATATAATCCTTCATTTTAGGATTTAATTTTGACTTGTCGTGACCATAACTAAGACCAGCATTAATCATCTCGTCAATTGAAATATTATATTTAGAAATTTTATCTGTTGTTGTTTCTTCCATATAGATAATGTATATCATAACAATTTTTAAAAGGCAAGACCCCTTGATTTATATTCTTTTTTTTGTTATAAATCAATTATATGAAAAAAGAAATTCATCCAAAATATTTTGATAAAGCAAAAATAAATTGCGCTTGCGGGGCAATGTTTGAAATTGGCTCAACTATTGAAAATATGGAAGTTGAAATCTGTTCTCAATGTCATCCTTTTTACACAGGAAAAGAAAGGGGCTCTGATAAGGTGGGAAGAATTCAAAAATTCAAAGAAAGAGCAGCTAAACAAAAGAAATAATTTTGCTTATGTCTGAAGAAGTAAAATATAATGCAATTATTATGGAAATAAGAGCGGGAGTTGGCGGAGAAGAAGCCGCTCTTTTTGCTACTGATTTATATAGAATGTATTCAAGATATGCTCAAAATCAAGGAATGAAAGTAGAGGTCCTTGGGTCAAGTCAAACTGAAATCGGAGGCATAAAAGAAACGACCATAGAAATATCTGGCGATGATGTCTATTCCCTTTTTAAAAACGAAGCTGGTGTTCATAGGGTTCAAAGAATACCAGAAACAGAAAAATCAGGAAGAGTCCATACCTCTACTGCAACCATAGCAATACTGCCTAAACCAAAAGCAACAGAAATTGATGTTAGACCACAAGATATAAGAGTTGATACATATAAAGCATCGGGAGCAGGAGGACAATATGTAAATAAAAGAATGTCTGCTATAAGAATAACGCACATTCCAACGGGAGAAGTTGTTACTTGCCAAAGCGAAAGAAGTTTGGCTCAGAATAAAGAAACAGCTCTTGGAGTGCTAGCAGCAAAATTGATGGATAGAAAATTACAAGAATTAGATAAACAAATGACAGGGGCAAGAAGATCACAAATTGGAAGTGCCTCACGAGAAGAAAAAATAAGAACATATAATTTTCCTCAAGACAGAGTAACCGATCATAGAATTAAAAAGAGTTGGCATGATATTGAGGGAATGATGGAGGGAAAAATAAACAAAATGATTAATCAAGTTTCAGGAAGAAAAAAACAGGACTAAGTCCTGTTTTAAAATATCAATTTTTCACAAGCGGTAGTCATTTCTCCCTTGTCAATATATTCTTGAATACACCATGCTCTAGTTCTTACTTGACTAGCATAAGAACTTGATCCTCCATAATATCTTGAAGCTGCGCTGTATTCTCCTGATGTCTTTCCTCCGCCTAATTGTTTTAGATATGTTGCTGAAGCAGTAAATGAATCGGTTAAATTCCATGGATCAACAACACTCTTTCCAGTTGATGCCTTAACTTTCTCTTCAACTAATTTCCATGTACTAGGTATAAATTGAGCTGGTCCCATTGCCCCACCAAATCCAAAGGGAACATATCCTGATTTAGAACAAATAATTGTTCCGTCATCTTTTACGCTAGCTCCTGAATAATAATACTTTCCCTTATACGAAGTTGCGCACTGAGAAATCCAACAAGAAACAGGGGTCTTTTCCATTGTTCTTCCTGAGTCCTTAATTATATCTAAAAATAGTGGCAAGTCGCGAGTCGGATGAATAATTCTAGAAACGAGTTTTCCATCAGCATACTTTCCTCCTCCTGTTTTGGTATCGGTAATATAGCATTGACCAACATTTCTTCCAATTGCTGACTCTTGACTAATAATTCCTAATAAAAATGCTGGCCTTACTCCAACTGAATTACCAACACTTTTAGCAAGCTCAAGTGCTTCACCAAAAGTTGGTGCTTTTTGATCCTCAACTAAACCAACCATTGAAATTAATTTTTTAGCAATTTCAGCTGCTTTTGCTTCAACAGCTTCTTTTTCTTTTAACTGTTCCTGATACTGCGCTTCAGTTAAATTATATAAACTATCTTTTTCTTGCTTAGCTACAGCTGAGGCCTGTTTTTGAAGGGCCTGCAAAGCAAGCAAACTTTCCCTGTCTCCTTTTTCTTCTTCTAGGGTTACTCTTTTTTCTTTTAGGTTAGTATTTAATTGTTGGAAGTTAGTTAAAAGTTCTTGATTTTTTAAGTTTAATGTTTCTAGATAAACCATATTATCAAAAAACTCGGATATGGTTTTGCTTAATATCAAAATTTCTACAAAAGATTTTTGATTTTCATCATTTACGGCCCTTAAAATTAGAGCAATCTTTTTTTTCTGACCCTCTATTTCGCCTTCCGTTTCAACAATTGATTGCTCTGTATCTTTTGCCTGAAATTCTAAACTTCTAATAGTTAAATTAGATTGATAAATTTGATAATCTAAATCTTTAATTTTTGAATTTAATGTATTGATTTGATTTTTTAGTGTATTTTTTTCCGCAGTTGTTTTTATTATATCAGAATCAATATCTTTTCTTTTTTCTTCAAAATATGACTGACATTGATTAAGTATTGACTGACATTCCCCTTCTGAGATTGATTCGCACTCATTTCTCCAACCCTCTTTTTCACAAATTAAATCAAAATCAATCTCGGAAGAGATAAAAGCAATGGGAACAATAGTTCCCATTACCAAGCAATAAAATAATTTACTAAATAGTTTCATTATTATTTTTCTTCTACTTCTTCTTTTTTCTTTACTTCTACTTTCTCTGGCTCTTTATTAATCTCTTCTATTGGAGTGGCTAATTCTTTTTCAACATCTTCTGGTTCAAGTATTTGTATAACAATTTCTTCAGGATCGTCAAAAACAACCTTTACTCCCTTTGGAGTTTTAATGTCTTGAATTGTTATTACGTCACCAATCTGCTCTAGCCCTGAAACATCAACCTCAATTTTGTTGGGAAGATTTTTAGGCAATGCTTTTACGGTAACTTCTCTCATATTACTAATCATGGTTCCACCAAGTTTTATTGCTGGAGAGACACCGATTATTTCTAAATGAACATCTGCCTCTGTTTCTATTTCTAGATTTGGCTGATAGAAATCAACATGAATTAATTCTAAGGTAATTGGATTAACTTGTGTTTCATGTACTAAGACATTGTATTTTTTACCCTCAACATCTAAATCAATTAAAGTTTCTCCTACTTCTTTATACATCTTTTCTATTGTTTTTCTGTCAATCTCTATGGAAACATTCTCTATCCCTGGACCATACAAAACGGCTGGAATAAGACCTGCCTCTGTAACTTTTTCTTTTCTAATTTTTGCTGTTAAATTTGTCATATATACTATATATAAAGGATTTTTTCTATTTTGGCAACCCTGCTAAACTATCTTCCCTCTTTCTATCTTAATTCTATCTTCAAAACTATCATCTTCTTTTAATAATCCATTAATCGCTCCCGGAACCTTAATACAAGAAGTTGCATTAGCAATTCCCCTTCTAATTCCCCACTCAACGTCATTATTTGATTTAATCAATCCCGAAATAAAGCCAGCACCAAAAGCATCTCCTGCTCCTGTTTTATCTACCACCTTAACCTTACAAGAAAAAGCACTATACAAAACATCTTTATCTGAAACCAATACACCTTCGGCTCCCTTGGTTACAGCATTAATTCCTCCATGAATTTTATTTAATTCATTCATAATACTAACTTCATCATTCTCTGGAATATGAGTTAATAAAGAGGCCTCTTCTAGATTTAATAAAAGAACATCAACTTTTTTAAGTATTGGTTCTAGTCTTTCTCTCCCCATTGCTATCTGAGAGTTTCCTAAATTAATAGCAATCTTAATTTTATTCTTCCTAGCAAATGTTACTATTTCTTCAGTTGATTTGCTTAACTTTCCTGATAATGGGGCGATATAGAACCAAGAGGGCTCATCCATATCAGACCAATAAACATCCTCCATATTTAACATTTCTGATGCACCGCGATAAGCCAAAACTGTTCTTTCATTTTCAGAAGTGTTTAGTATAACAGAGTTGTTTGTTGGCTTATCAACTCTTTGAATAAATTCTGTTTTTATTCCAGAGTCCTTGAGTAATTTTATTATTTCTTTTCCTGGAATATCGTTACCAACCGAACCGCAATAAGCAACATCAATCCCCTGACTCATAAAAGTAAAAGCAGTATTGACTCCCCCTCCTCCAAAACTAAAATACATGTCTTCAAGATCAATCTTTGAACCCAAATTAAAAGCAACTGCGGACCCTGAAGGAAAGTCCTTTGATTTTATTGTTTGCCCTTGAGGCATTTTTAAAAATATGTCCCAAGTGGCTGATCCAAATGTTATTACTTCCGGCATATTATTTTCCTAATTCCATTATTGTCTTTATTATAGTGTCACTATTAAGAGAAATACTTTCAATCCCTTCTTCCATTAGAAACTTTGCAAATTCTGGATAATCAGATGGAGCCTGTCCACATATTCCACAGTATTTATTCTTTTCTTTACAAATTTTAATTACTCTTCTAATTAGTTCCTTAACTGCTTCATTATTTTCATTTCCAATATGCGCAAGTCCCCCATTGTCCCTGTCTAAACCAAGAGTTAATTGAGTCAAATCATTTGAGCCGATACTCATTCCATCAAAAACTTCTAAAAATTGTTCGGCTAAAATTACATTTGATGGTATTTCGCACATTACATAAATTGGCATATCACAATTCAAACCAAATTTTCTAATTAATTCAACCACTTGCTTGCCCTCCTCAACAGTTCTACAAAATGGCACCATCACGCAAACGTTTGTCAATCCAAAAACTTCTCGCACTCTTTTAATTGCTTTACATTCCATCTCAAAAGCAGGTTGAAATGATTTATCAATATATCTGCAAGCACCTCTAAATCCAAGCATTGGATTTGATTCTTCTCCCTCAAATAATCTTCCACCAATTAAGTTTCTATATTCATTTGTCTTAAAATCAGAAAATCTTACAATAACTTTTTTGGGATAAAATGCTGCTGCAATTTGAGCAACCCCCTCTGCTAGTTCATTTATAAAATACTCTTTTTTATCGGTATATTCTCTAGTCAAATCATCGGCCAATTCTCTTTCTTCTTTAGTAAAATCAACATTATCATAATCAATTAATGCCATTGGGTGAATTCTTACTTTTTCAGCAATAATAAACTCCTCTCTTGCTAAGCCAACACCGTCACTTGGCAAAAATGATGCTTTAAAAGCAGTATCAGGAGCACCAATGTTTAAAGTAAGTTTTGTGTCTATTTTAGGCATTTCCTCCAAATTATATTCCTTAACGCTAAAAGGAACATCTCCCTCAAGAATCCTGCCAATTTGACCAGTACTACAATCAACCGTTACTGTGTCTCCCGTTTTTAATTTTTGGGTTGCAATTTTTGTTCCTACTACGCAAGGAATACCTAATTCTCTAGAAATGATAGCAGAATGACAGGTCTTGCCACCTTCATCAGTAATAACCGCAGAAGACATTGTTAAAATAGAATTCCAATCAGGATCTGTCATTTTTGTTACTAATATCTCTCCCCTCTTAAAGTCCTTCATTTTCTTAACATCAGTAATCACCCTCACGACGCCCTTACCAATTTTATTCCCAATACTAATACCATTAAGAATTGGCTTTATACTAGAATCAATAGTATATTCTTCGTAGGTTCTCTTTTCTTTATCTTTTAATGAATGGACGGTCTCTGGCCTTGATTGAACAATAAACAACTTTCCTGTATTTCCATCTTTTGCCCACTCAATATCTTGAGGTAATTGATAGTGATTCTCAATTATACAGCCCCACCTAGCAAGAGTTAGGGCCTCTTCATCTGTAATTGCATAATTACTCTCTTCTTCTTTTGAAGTATTTATTTCTTTAATTCCTCCGCTTTCTCTATAAATCATCTTTCTGTCTTTTCTTCCCATTTCTTTATTAATAATTGCTTCAGTTGGTTTGAATATAAAGAATTTATCAGGAGTGATTCTTCCCTTTACTATTAATTCTCCAACACCCCAAATAGAATTAATTAAAACAACTTTATCAAATCCAGTATCGGTATCTAATGTAAACATAACACCAGATGATGCAATGTCACTTCTAACCATTTTTTGGATTACAGCTGAAAGATAAACTGATAATTGATCAAATCCTTTATCTCTCCTGTAAGAAATCGCCCTGTCTGTAAAAAGAGAAGCATAGCAACTTTTTACTGCTTCTAAAACATCTCTAGATCCCTTGATATTTAAATATGATTCATGTTGTCCTGCGAAAGAAGCATCTGGTAAGTCCTCTGCTGTGGCTGAACTTCTAACGGCAACATCTGCGTTCTCTCCATATTCTTCGCAAAGTTTTTGATACGCTTCAATAATTTCTTTTTTTAAATCATTTGGAAACCTACCCTTCATCGTTAAATTTCTAGAAATCTTTCCTGCCTTCTGAACATCTTCCAGTTTATTTAAATCAACTTCACTAAATATTTTTGCTATCTTTTTATCAATTCCATTATAAGATAAAAAATACCTATAAGCATCTGCTGTTGTAGCAAAACCGTTAGGGATATTTATTCCTTTTGGAGTCAAGCTGGAATACATTTCACCTAGAGATGCATTTTTACCACCAACAATAGAAACATCACCCTTATTTATTTCAGAAAAAAACATTATATTTTTTGACATATTTTATTAAAAACCTAATCCCGAGAAAAGGCTAATTATACTAATTATTAAAAACAGCAAAACAAAAAGAACATCTAAGATAAAAATAACTACGTTTCCTCTATTCATATAATTTTTTTATACTTTTAACTGCGCGCAAAACATCGCTATAATTGGGAACATTATTTTCTTCTAGTTCGCCACCATGAAAAGAGCAAACAATTGGCTTAAGGGGATATTTTTTTCTCATTTCAATAACTATTTTAGCATTTTCTTTGTGATCTGTCATAATTTGTGGCGCAGAAATAACTATTAGTCCTCCTATATTTTCTTGTGACAATAATGCTTCTAGCGCAATTTCATATCTTTGAGGCAAAGCATCTCCAATTATGTCTAGCGGATTAATTTTATTCTTAATTTCTTTTAATTCTTTTAATTTTAATAATGTTTCTTTGTCTAATTTTGGTACATCAACCCCAAATTGAAAACAATAATCAGCCGTCAAAACACCTAGTCCACCACCATTAGTGATAATCCCAATTCCTCCTTTGCATCTTGGTAGCATTGATAATACTTTAGCTGTATCAATTAATTCTTCAATTGAGTCAACAATAATAACTCCTACTTGTTTCATCGCAGAAACAAAAACATCATAATTGCCAGACAATGATCCAGTATGAGTTCCAACCGCCTTTGACCCCAATTCACTTCTTCCCGCTTTAATTAAAATTATTGGCTTTTTTATCTTTCTTACTACTTCCATAAATCTTCTACCATCTTTGATCCCCTCTAAATAAATTGCTATTACTTTTGTTTGCTTGTCTTTGTTTAGATATTCTAGAAAATCAACTAATTCTAAATCAGCTTCATTGCCATAAGAAACAATTTTGGAGAAACCAATCCTATCAATTACAGAATTAATTATTGCCCCCGATTGAGACAAAAAAGCAACCGATCCCTTTTGAGGTGATTCGTAAGAAAAAGAGGCATTAATATTTTCTGAAATAATTCCCAAACAATTAGGGCCGATTAAAGATATCTTGTTTTTTCTTAAAAGATCCCTTATCTCTTCTTCGTCTTTTCCATTGCCAACCTCCTTAAATCCACCAGAAATTATAACCACCCCTTTTACTTTTTTAGAAATACAATCTTCAATTACGCTTTTAACGATTACCGCAGGAACAGCAATAACAGCCAAGTCAACTTCGTCTTTGATTTCTGTAATTTTATCATAACATTTAACACCAAGAACACTTTCTCTATTGGGATTAACAAAAAATACATTATCGCTAATCATATTTTTAGCTAAACCCAAACCAACTGAATTTGGTTTTTCACTAGCACCAATTAATGCAACTTTTTTAGGATTAAATATATAATTCATACAATTATTCTAAAATCAGTAACAAGAGCATTTGATTTATTAATAATGACAGGATTAAAATCAATGGATTTAATGTTTTCTTCTTTTAGTGAAAGGTTTGATATGTTGACTAACATATCGGCTAATTTATTTATATCTACCTTTTCACCGCCTCTTAGGCCATCTAATATCTTAAATCCTTTTATTTCTTTAATCATTTTTATTGCTTCGTTTTTATCAATTGGAACAACTCGCAAAGAAACATCTTTAATAATTTCAATAAATATGCCTCCTAATCCAAACATTATTGTAGGACCAAATTGATCATCTCTATTCATTCCAAGAGCAACCTCTTTTCCACAAACCATTTCTTGAACCAATATACCTTCAATAATTTTACCTTCAACGTTTTTGATTATTTGATCCCATACTGAATAAAAGTTATCTTCATTAACATTAATTTTAACTCCCCCTAATTCTGATTTATGAAAAACTTTTTGACCATGTATTTTTAATGCCACTGGAAAACCAACTTTTTTAGCAAACAAAAATGCCTTCTCTTTAGAATTGAAAATTTCTGTTTTACAAAAAGGTATTTTGTATTTAGATAAAATTATTTCTGTTTCGCGGAAACTTAAAACGTTCATGGTTTAATTTTATCTTAAAAAGAGAATAATGACAAATTTTTATTGAGGAGAAATCTGACAACAAACTTTTGTTGCATAAGCAGAACAACCCCCTACATGAAGATTTGTATCTCCTGCAGAAATTGAAGCTACGCAAGAATAATCCTCCCCAAGATTAGAACAATTAGTATCATAGTCACATGTAATTGTTTTCAATAATGCTGTTAGGCCGATATTGTTTGAATAAGAAGAACTTGTATCTTTTTCTACATGAGCATTGGTAACACTACTCAATCTTAATACAATTTCAGAAGAACCAACATCTAAAGAACTTCCCTCGCAACAAATTTTATAAGGATAGTTTGTTTGAGCTGCTATTTCTGCATGTCCACCCGAAAGATTGGAAATTTTAAAAATTGAAATAGCAGAAGCAGAAACATCGTCAGCGTGCTCTGCAGAAACACTACATGTTTCTGCTTGAGGAATAGCACTGCAAGCAAAGTAATTAGATTCATAATATGCTAGACAAGACACGTCTGCTCCAGTATTTTCACCTTCACAATTCCAAGACCATGCTGAATTGGTTTCACTAAAATTAAGTGGAGTAGGAGTTCCTGATAAGCAAAGACCCTCTTGTGGTTCAGCATCAAATGTTTGTAAGTTTGATAGACCACATTGACCAGCAGAAGGAAATTCGGTAATCACATCATTTGTTGAACAATTATATTCATAAATAGAATCATCAGATAAAACAGCAGAAATAGAACAATCAGTACCATCAGTAGAAAGATAAGAATATGTTGTTTCTGAATCAGGATCAGGTATGGAACCAATATATGGAGCCAATAGTGATAAAAATTGTTCAGAACAATCTTCACCTATATTACAGTTTGCTATAGGAACATTATTATAATTCTCACTTTTGTAGGCAATAATTGCATTTTTAATTATTTCTACATCGGCTTTTCTTTTCGCATCTTCAGCTGCACTGTTGCCTCCCTGCATTTGAATTATTACAAAACCAGATAATAATCCAAGTATTACAACAACCGAAATTATTTCTAATAAGGTGAACCCTTTTGATTTTATTTTTTTCATATTAAATACATTTTACCATTGCTTATTATCTTGTCAATGTTTTTTGAGCCAGAGGTGAGAATCGAACTCACAATCTCCTCTTTACGAAAGAATTGCTTTACCATTAAGCTACTCTGGCAATGACTTTAACCAATTTACAATTTTTTCAAAAAAATTATAATTTTTGTTTTCTTCCTTTTCATCTTCTGATGTTTCTTTTTTTATAATATAAACTGTTTCTCCCGGTTTTTGCATTCCCAATTCTTCTCTCGCTATTCTTTCTAAAAACTCTTCGCTGTATGTCTCCTCTAAAGTGAAATTAAGTAAATCTTTTTCCCTGCTAAGTTGATCTATTTCATTATTTAATGTTTTTAATTCTTTTTCAGCATTCGTTCTCTTTTGAAATATATTAAAACAAGAAATAATCAAAATAATTACAATAAAAGATATCATTAGAAAATAAAACACTTTTTTTATCTTCTTAAAATTGAATTTTTTTCTTTTTTTTGCTACCATACTCTATATGAATAAAAACTCTAAAAAATTTAGAATATTTTGGATAATTATTGTTGTCCTAATAGCAATTTCAATGATATTGTCTCTAATAGGACCAGCAATGTTCTAGTTGCCAAAAACTTTCAAAAATACATCGGTGGGAACTTTTAATTTCCCTCTTTCTTTCATTTCTTTTTTTCCTTTTTTCTGCTTCTCTAAAAGCTTCCTTTTTCTTGTATAGTCCCCTCCGTATAATGGCGCTAAAACATCTTTTCTTCGCGCACTTATTGTCTCTCTAGCGACGAATTTACCACCTACTTTTGCCTGAAGCGCAACAGCAAACATTTGAGGGGGCAAAAACTCTTTTAATTTTTCAACCATTTTTCTTCCTTCTTGGTTTGCTTTGCTTTTAGGAATAATTCTTGAAAAGGCCTCTTCTTCTCTGCCAGCAATCATTATTTCTAATTTAACTAATTCTGCTTTCCTGTATCCAGTTTCAATATATGTCATTGAAGCATATCCTTGCGTAACATTTAAAAGATTCTCATAAAAAACTCCAATAATTTCTCTTAATGGAACTTCATATACAATCAAATACCTGTCTTTGCCGAATGGTCTTGAATCAATATGATTTCCATCAATTCCACCCAATAATTCAAAAACCCTGCCAAGATATGACTCTCCAATAATCAAGGTTAATTCTGTCCATGGTTCATAGTGTTCCTTAAAATCTTCGGACCAATTATTAGGATTATATATCATTATTTCTTTTCCCTTTCCATCTATCGCCTTGTAGCATACTTGAGGCGCTCCGATAACAAGTTCTAAACTAAACTCTCTTTTTAGTCGTTCCATCGTTATCTCCGTATGAAGGGTTCCTAAAAAGCCGCATAAAAATCCCCTACCAAAGGCCTGAAAATTTTGATTCTGATAAAATAAAGCTGAATCATTTAATTTTAATTTTGATAAAGCAACCGTAAGCGTTTCAAAATCGCTTTGCTCTTGAGGATACATTGAAACAAATATCTTTGGTTCTGGTTCTTTGTAACCATGCAGTGGCTCTAAGTCAGATGAAGATGCAATAGTATCTCCAATTTTAATTTTCTCTGGCTCTTTAATTCCTGTAGCGATAAAACCAATCTCTCCTGCCTTTAATTCGTCTATGGGAGACATATCTGGCTTAAAAATACCTAGCTCTTTTACAACTCCCACTGACTTTGCATTTAGTAAATGAATTCTATCGTTTTTCTTTATCTTTCCTTCATTAACACGAACATAGGAAACAACCCCTAAAAAAGAATCATATTGAGAATCAAATATCAATGCCCTAAATGGTTTATCTTCTAGGACTTTTGGAGAGCTTACTTTTTCAATAATTTTATCTAATAATACATCAACATTTTCTCCTGTCTTGGCTGAAATTGACATTACTTCTTCGGGAGATATTTCCAGAAAATCAGCAATTTCTTTCTTAACTTCAGGGGTTCTTGCTTGAGGAGAATCAATTTTATTAACTACTGGAATAATTGTAAGACCTTCTTTCCTTGCTAATTCTAAATTAGTAATGGTTTGTGCTTGAATACCTTTTGTAGCATCAACTAATAAAACTGCTCCCTCAACAGCAGCTAAACTTCTTGAGACCTCATAATTGAAATCAATGTGTCCAGGAGTGTCTATTAAATTAAGCATAATTCCCTTGTACATCATCCTAACGGGAGTCATCTTAATTGTAATTCCCTTTTCTCGTTCTAGATCCATTCCATCTAGATATTGCTCCTTCATTTTACTTTTATCAATTGTATTGGTAATTTCTAAAAACCTATCAGCTAAAGTTGATTTTCCGTGATCAATATGACTAATAATGACAAAATTTCTAATTTCCATTTCTTTTAATTAATCTCTTTAGTGCATTAATTTCTGGCATTTTTAATATCATAGTCAATATGGCATAAAATATAAAAGAAGCAATAGTAATAATTATAAATTGAACAAGAGATGATCCGCTAATAAAATTCAATAAACAAAAAGCAAACAATCCCATTAGTATTGATGAACAAAAAACCTTAACAAAGGTTAAATATATTTCTTTGTATTTCAATTCTTTAATTTTTTTCTTGAAGAAGTAAAATAGTAAAGTAAATTCAATTAAAAGTCCTAAATTAAAAGCAAAGATAAGCCCTAATGTAGAAAAGTTATCTGTTCCATTTAATCCTAATATGTTTTTCATTAAATCAGTAAAAAAACTTTCTCCAGCAAAAACACTTACGAAAAAGAAAGATAAAAATATATTAAGAACAACAAAAGATAATGCAATTAATGTTGGAGTAACGGTATCTTTCAAGCTGAAAAATCCCCTTAAAAGAATTGGGGCTAAACATTGCGCAAAGGTGCTAATGAAAAACAATCCTAGAGCGGCAGCGGTAATTTCAGCAGCGCCAGTAGTAAAACTACCAGTTTTTAAAACTATATCAACAATTTCATTTCTTAAAACAAAGATTAATACTCCAATTGGAAAAGAAATATATAAAACCTCATTAAACAATTTTACAAATCTATTACAAAATTCACTTACCTTGCCCTCCACATACAATTTAGAAAGCAATGGAAATATAGCAGTCGCAAAAGAAACTCCAATAATTCCTATTGGCAAGTATCTTAAATTATTAGAAAGATTAAAAACTGAAATGGCCCCAACTCCAATTCCCGATGCAATAAAAGTGATAACTATAAAATTAATTTGTGAAGATGAAGAAGCAATTATTCTTGGAACAATTAAGCCAACAAATTCTTTCAGTTTTACATCAAAAAAATTAACAACCAATTTATACCTATATCCCAATTTAATAGCGGGAGGAATTTGTATTAATAAATGCAAGAACGCTCCTAAAACAACACCAAAACCAACACCAAATATCCCCCAATGAGGAGCAAGAAAAATAATACCAAATATAATGCCTAAATTATATAATATCGGAGCTAGAGAATAAGAAACAAAGCGATTGAAATAATTTAGAATGGTTGAAAAGATTGATGACAATCCAAAAAATAAAACACTCAAAAATATCAACCTTGTAAGGTCTATTGTTTTTTGAATACTCTCTACATCAAACCCTGGAACCATCAACCCAACTATTTTAGAAGAAAAAACAAAAAATAGTATTCCTACTATAACAAACAATATCAAAAATATATTAATTAAATTATTAATAAAGTCCCAACTCTTTTCTTTGTTTTTATTATAAACATCAGAAAAAAGAGGAAGTAAAGAAACAAGCACTCCCCCTGCAAAAATAATACTGTAAATTAAATCAGGTATTTTAAAGGCCGCAAAATAGATATCCAAATCAATTGATGCTCCAAAAGATCCAGCTAGTAATCTATCTCTTAAAACTCCAAGCAACCTGCTGAACAAAACTGCTATAGCCAAAATACTAACCGCGCCTCCAATAGTTTTTTGTTTTGAGTTTAGAAACATATATTAATAATAGCTTAAAATATAAAGAAATTAAAGATATTGACTATATTAATATATTATTTTACAATAAGGGTGCCTTAACAAGTTGAGTAATCGCCTTTTTTAAGGAGGAAAGTCCGAACTTCCATTAAAGGGTAGCGGGTAATTCCCGTCATTCGTGAGAAAGAGGTGCGAACAGAGACGCTTTATTCCGAAAGGAATAAGTACCCCTCGGGGTAAGCTCTAAGAGAGACCTTAGAGGTGAAACGGCTAAATCCTTACCTGGAAGCAAGAACAAACTCTCGCAAGAGAGAAAAAGTAGTTCGCTTGAGCTAAGAAGCAATTCTTATGCCAGATAGATGATTACATAAAACAGAATTCGGCTTATGGACTTGTTGAGGCATTAAAGAATCACCCACCGGTGATTTTTTGATATAAAAGAAAAACCGCCCGAAGGCGGTTAATCTAATAAGTCAATGATTTAATCTTGTCATAACAAGAAAAATATATTCTCGATTGACCAATTGAAAAAAATGGAGCTCTCGCCCCTATTATAACTTTTAATATCAATCCATTTTGGGGGTCGTTATTTGTAATACTATCAACATTATAACCCTCTAACGAACTTGATCTAATTAAATAAACATTTCTATTATAATCAGCTATCAAATAAAAAAAGTCATAATTAAACCATTTTTTACTCCACAATATCTCACCAGTATCTATACTTATACCATACAAAGAATAGTGTGTATTGTGCCAAGTTAAAAATTGATCATCTATTACTGCTTCTATGCCACTATATGATTTCTTGGTCCATATAATTTCCTCATCAATAGAAGGTAACAAACTATTCATCATATTTTCTCTGCCGTCTTTGTCGTAATAATGATTTCTAACCTTTAATAATATTCTATTATCATCAGTTAATTTTATTTGCTCAATACTTGTTTTCTTGTCTCTCTCTCCAGGATAATCATAATCATAAATTGTCTCAATTGTTTTTTGCCCTATTAGTCCTAGATCGTATTTTGCTTTAAATAAAGTATCTCCATTAGAAAAATAAACATTATTGTTGCTATCTAAAACTAGAGGAGCACTCATTTCAAAATTATCAAACTCATAAATTAGATTATATGATGCTTCTCCGCCCTTATCTTCAAGATAATATAAAATTCCATTAGATATGAAATATATTTTTTCTTGAGAGTCAACAGCAATTAATGATCCTATTACTCTATCAAAAGATTGCCTCCACTTTAATTTTCCATCAGGACTTAAGGCGAAAATTGAATTACCATCACTTGCATAAATTGTTCCGTCTTTACCCAAAAAAATTAAATCAGCATTACTTCCATATGCATAAGACCAAACAATTTCATTATTTTTTATGGCAATAATTTTCCGTGCACCTTCAGAATAGGCCGAAAGATAAACTATTTCACCATCTCCGATTAGGGGATTAGAAGCAAAACTGGTTGTATAATAGGGCTCTTCTATTATTGTTTCTAATGATTCAACGGACCATTCACCCGTAACGTTTGGCACTTGAAAAACATTGCTCTTTTGATAATTTCCATAAAGTAATGGCTTAATGTGATTTGATGAAAATGTTTTAAAATGAACCTCATCGGAAATTTCTGACTCATTGTCATCAATATCAATCGCCTTTATAGTAAAATAGTAATCTTTTTCATAATAAAGATATTCAATTAAAGCAATATTTTGATTTTCATCTCTTTCAATTTCAAAATTATCTAACAGTTCAAAGTTGTCCCCGTCCAAAGAAGCATATATCTGATAATTGATTTCTTCTACTGGAGAATCGGGATCATCGGGTGCCTCCCAAGATAAAGTTACCGTATTTTTATTCCCCTCAACTAAAATATCATCTATTTTTTCTGGAGGTTGTTTTGAATATTCTCCAGGACTTGGTTTTTGTAATTGGAAATCATTAAAGTTATCATCTGTATCAATGTATTTTCCATCTAACCATTTTCTTCCTATTGATTCTTCACCAACCAGAGTTACTTCTTTTTCTTTAACAGGCAAATTATTATTACCCCAGCCAACAGCATCAATTTTTAATAATTTTGTTTGTTCAATTTTTTCTTCTTCTGTTATCTCTTCATTATTTATTGGATTAGATGAAAATAATGCAAAAGATCCTTCAGAATTATTTATAATTGCCGAAGAATAAGGAAGACCCTCATTAGTGGTAGCAATTATATCACCCTCAATATCACCATATATAACAATAAGATAATACTGTTCGGGCTCTATTGTTCCATCCAATTTCCAATTATAATAAGGATTATGCCAATTATATTTAGGGATCCCTTCAATATCAAAAGTTGGCGGGAAATAGGAAAGATAGAAACATTCTTCATCAACGCAAAGATTTATTTCTTCTTGGCTTTGATTATATAATTCAACATATTCCACATCACCAATTTGTATCTCAGAAATAATTAAATGGCTATCGTTGATTATTTCTTCATCTTCATCTTCTTCTTCGTTGATTATTTCATCTTGAGTACTGTTTTCTATTTTTGGAGTCCCTCCAATAATTGATGATGTTTGCCAAGATAAATCACTTTTTCTTTCCATTGTTTTTTTATTATCATTGTCTCCCGCTATCCAATCTGGACTAGCAACCACCTCATCAATTAGATTACAAGAAGAATCAAACAATCTTAAAAAATCATCACTATTTCCGATAGCTCCTGTATATGTCTTATCAGCAACAATATCAATTACTGAATCGTCGCTGGTTCTTTCTAAAAGAAAAAATTGTCCTGGCAAGATAATATCACTTTCTTCAAAAACAATTTTAATTTTATTCTCTTTGCTTAATAATTGCCAACCATTCATGTTGATTTCTTCTTCTGATGTATTTTTTATTTCTATCCATTCTTTGTTCGAACCAACAGTTGTTCCCATCCATGCAACTTCATTAATAATTACATTGCTATGAGATGGTGTTCCAACTTGAGAACAATAATTTATTTCTTCTACTTGGTTCACAGAAGTATTTGATCCTCCTCCACCACCACTAGATACTGGAACATAACTAATTATCGGTTGGCTATTTAGTAATTTTGGCGTTCCATCAGCAATAAATGATGTTTGCCAAGATAAATCACTCTTCCTTTCCATTGTTTTTCTTTCGCTACTACTTCCTGCTGGCCAAGTTGGACTAGCAACTACTTCATCAATTAGATTGCAAGAAGAATCAAACAATCTTAATGATTCGTTGCTATTAGATAATGTCCCAACATATATTTTGTCAGCGCTTATATTAGAAACAGAATCATCATTAGTTCTTTCTAGAAGATAAAAATGTCCTGGTAAAATAATATCACTTTCCTCAAAAACAATTTTTATTTGATTGTCTTTATCTAATAATTGCCAACCATCTAAATATATAGTAGATGTTGAAACATTTTTTAATTCTATCCATTCTTTGTTTGACCCAACAGTTGTTCCCATCCATGCAACTTCATTAATAATTACATTGCTATGAGATGGTGTTCCAACTTGAGAGCAATAATTAACAATCATTTTGGAAATCTCTTCTTCTTTATTTTCTTCGTCTTTTTCTTTGACATCCTCCTTCTTCTCTTCGTCTTTTTCTTTTTCTTTGACATCCTCCTTCTTCTCTTCGTCTTTTTCTTTTTTCTCTTCTATTGCTACCTCTTTCTTTTCCCTATCTTCTATAATTCTTTCACTATTTTCTTCTTTTGGAGTCCCCCATATATTCATATAACCATTTTCAGAATAAGTATGCCAAGAAAAATCTCCGTTTCTTTCCATTGTTTTTCTTTCTACATTATCACCTGCTGGCCAACTAGGCATAGCCGAAACATAATCCTCTAATTCACAATTATTATTAAATAAATACAATTCTTCGCTATTGTTTGCTAATGCGCCAGAGTATATTAAGTCCGCTTTTATAAACGGAACTTTGTTGTCGTCGGTTCTTTCAAGTAAAGCAATTTGACCACTCTTAATAATTAAATCATTAAAAGTGATATTAATTTGCTCACCATTATCAACCAAGGACCACCCCTTCATATTAATATCTTTATTGGAGATATTTTTTAATTCTATCCATTCATCGTTATGACTATTCTTACTCCCCATCCACGCAACTTCATTGATAATTATTTCTTGTAAGGGTTTTTTATTAGAATTCTTTGAACAAGTTACGGAAATGATTTTATCTTCTTTTGTCATTGAAGAAATTTCTTTATCAATCATGTCAGTATCTCCTCTTTCTGTAGAAATAACTTCAGCAAGTTCAGTATTGACTCCAACAAAACTAAAAATGTTGGTAATTTCTTTTATTTTGTTTTTTATTGGATCAATAACATATTTTTCAACAAGAGATGGTGGCCTTAATCCAAGATCAGGAACATTGTTAGAAAAAAATAAATCTATTTGAGGATGATAATCCCAACCATATTCACCCAAGCTACTTTTATAAGCATCACCCGATATTTCAACTATAAAGGGAGATATTTTTTCTCCGGGTCTTAAATCATTATAAAAACTTGTTCCAAGGCCATAACCACCATAACTATCGGGGGGAATAATTGAATTAGGAGAATATATTCTAGCAATTAATTTATTACTCTTCTCGTCATAAACTATTATATATTGAATAATTGCATTATTATCACCATATAATGTTTTGTAATCAACATTAATAGCTCCATAAGAAACTTTCATCTTTGACTTATTAAAATAATCATTCAGATAAGAAACAGCAAAATTAACACTATCTTTTTCAATCTTCTTGATTATTTCAGAAACATCACCATTAATTATTTTTGAAATTTCAAGCGACTGGCTGATTAAATTAATTGATATTTCTATCGGTAAATCATGAATAGCATATTCATTAAAGTCCGAACGTAAAATATCTTTTAATAATGATAAAGTTGTTGTGTTCAAATTATTATCAGCATTGGCCTTTCTATTCTCCCAATCATTATATATTTCTTTTGAAAAACTTTTAATTATTTTTTTTGAATCCCATAGTGAAATTAACTGATAGTCATTTTCAGCTAAAATTGTTGTTGAAGGCGTAAAACTAAATACTAATAAGGAAATTATTAGTATTGATTTGCCTATTAAGTTTTTAAGTTTCATTGTTTAATAGATATTGTTTTTAAGAAATTATCAAAATGAATCTTGCATTGTTCTTGATCTTCTCCAAAAAGATCTGTTTCAAAAAAATAAACGACATCATTAAATGGAACCCAGACCAATTCAATCCTGCCAGGATTATTTTCTTTATTAATAATGACTTCTTTTAATGCTTTAATTCCATCAATTTGTATAATTTCTCTATCTTCACCCAAAAATTCTGGATTATTGATATAGAATTTATTACTACTAAAAAAAACATCTTCATTGCTTCCTTCTTTTTCAAAACTAACAGAAGCCCCAATCCAGCAGCCCTTTTTAGGAACAGAAGCAGAAATCATTCTTTCACTAAAGGGAATAAAATCTTTTGTTTTCATTGAAAAAGATGATAAATAATCATTGACTACATCCCAATTCTCAGGAACCATAAAATTAAGACCTGCTATTTCGTTTTCAACAAAAGAATTGCTTCCAAAATTAGTAACAATAAAGCTTGAAAAGTGAGCTCCGTTTGGAGTTTGTTTTTTTTCTTTATTCATTATTACAAAAACAATAATTGATACAATCAAAAACAAAAACAATAATATTGCATAAATATATTTCTTATTCATTTTTTTATTTATTAAACTAATTATACAAACAAAGGTCTATTAAAGAACTAATCAAAATAATAATAAAAATCCCCAATAACGGGGACTTTCTTCTAATTATTAACCAATAATTTTAGCAAGCTCTACTATCCTTAGCGAATATGCCCATTCATTATCATACCATGCGAGAACTTTAACTAACTTTCCATTTGCTTTCGTATACTCCATATCAAATATTGAAGAAAAAGAATTACCAACAAAGTCAGATGAAACAAGTGGATTGTCTTCAACGTAAAATATGCCTTTCATATCACCCTTGTCTGAGTATTTTAACATTGCCTTGTTTACTTCTTCTGCTGTTACTTCTTTTTTTAATTCACAAGTTAGATCAACCAAAGAAACAACTGGCGTTGGTACCCTTACAGCAATGCCGTCCATTTTTCCTTTAACGCCTGGAATAACTTTTCCGATTGCCTTTGCTGCCCCAGTTGTTGTCGGTATAATATTTTCCGCGGCAGACCTTGCCCTTCTTAAATCTTTATGAGGTAAATCTAATATGTTTTGATCGTTTGTGTATGAATGAATTGTAGTCATAAAACCCTTTTCAATTCCAAACTCATCTTCAAGTATTTTAACAATTGGAGCCAAGCAATTGGTTGTACAAGAACCCATATCAATAATGTCCTCTCCTTTGTATTCTTTTTCATTAATTCCCATAACATATGATGGAATTGTATCATCTTTCGCTGGGGCTGAAATTATTACTTTTTTGGCTCCCGCTTTAATATGTTTACCCGCTCCTTCAGAATCTCTAAATATACCAGTACATTCTAAAACTACATCCACCTTAAGATTTCCCCAAGGCAATTCTTCTGGGTCTTTTTTAGCAAAAACTTTAATTTCTTTTCCATTAATAACGATACTATTTTCTTTTGCTTCAACTGTTCCATCAAAAACCCCGTAAGCAGAATCATATTTAAACAAATGAGCCAACGTCTTTGTATCGGTTAAATCATTAATTGCTACAAAATCAACATTAATTTTATTCTTAATTGCTGACTTGAGAGCACATCTTCCTATTCTTCCAAAACCATTGATTGCTATTTTCATATTACTCTTCTATTTTTAATAGTTCACAAATCTTTTTTCTATCAAAACCAACTATAAACTTTCCGTCAATATCAATCACCGGAACAGTTGCTTGTTGTGTTTCTTTAATCATTTCTTCTAGCGCAATTTCATTTGAAGAAACATCTATTTCTTCTACCTCTATCCCCTTTTCTTGCAAAAATCTTTTGAGAGAAAAACAGTAGGGGCAAATTGGTGTTGTAAATAATCTTATTTTCATTTTTTTGAATTAAATTATTGTCTTGTCTTCTATTTTACACAATCTATTATATTTTGCCAATCTTTCTCCCCTTGTTGGCGCACCTGACTTAATGTAATCGGCTCCAAGTCCAACTGCTAAATCAGCAATAAAACTGTCTGTTGTTTCGCCTGATCGATGAGAAACAATTGTTTTCCAACCATAACTTTTGGCTAGATTAGATGCTTCTATTATTTCAGTTACTGTTCCAATTTGATTTATTTTCAGAATTATAGCATTGCAAGCACCTTTAGTTTTTGCTTTTTGAATTAATTCAGGATTGCTTACTGTTAAATCATCACCGACAATCATTATTTTCTTTCCCAATCTATGATTGATTTTCTTAAAAGCATCCCAGTCGTCTTCAGCAAAAGGATCTTCAATGCCGATGATAGGATAATTATTTATTAATTCAGAATAATATTTTAAAAGATCGGATGATGAATAAAAGCCAGATCTAAAACGATAGAATCCATCTTTTTTCCCTTCAATTTCACCGTAAAATTCAGTAGCAGCAACATCTAGTATAATTTTAACCTGATTTGTATAATCAGCACCATCAATTGCCTTCATAATTAAACTAAGGGCAATTTCTGGCAAACTAATCATTGGAGCAAAACCACCTTCGTCGCCAGAACCCAATGAAACTTCAGGATAATCCTTCTTTAGAACTCTTTTTAATTGATAGTATATTTCAGAACCCATTCTTAAATTTTCTCTTAGTGAGTTTGTTTGAGGAACTATCATAAACTCTTGAAAATCAAGTCCATTATCACTATGCGCTCCCCCATTAATGATATTAAAACAAAGATGAGGCATTTTAATTTTTTTATTCCCTGCTAATTCTGCAATGTGACTATGTAATGATAATTTTTTAGCACAAGCTCCGGCCTTACAAACTGCCATTGAAACCCCAACTATTGCATTAGCTCCCAAATTATATTTTCCCTCAGTTCCATCTAATTCAATCATCATTTCATCAATTTTTCTTTGAAGCAAACAATCCATTCCTATAAGTTTAGGTCCGATAATTTCATTAACGTTTTTTACCGCCTTAAAGGTTCCCTTACCTCCAAACCTATGTCCACCATCTCTTAATTCAAAGGCCTCTTTGCTTCCCGTAGAAGCCCCTGATGGAACACCAGAAGTAAAAACACCATTATCAGTAACACAGTCAACTTCAATAGTAGGATTTCCTCTTGAGTCAAGTATTTCCCTTGCTTTTATTGCTTTAATTATCATATATATTTATATCCATAAATTACTGCCGTTGCCCCCTGAGCACAAGCAACAACAATTTGTTTAATTTTACCACAATTCACATCACCAACAGCAAACAGTCCTTTTGTTTTTGTTTCAAATGTTTCAAAATCAACAACCACTTCTTTTTTTTCATTTAAATCAACTAAATCACCTAAAAAAGATGTCTCTGGAACATATCCTGCTTGGATAAAAACACCCTTTACCTCAAGTGATTCTTCGTTTCCCATTTTGTCAAAAATAATTTGATTAACGAAAACATCTCCTTTTATTTCTTTCAATCTAGCAGAAGTAATAACTTCTATGTCCCCTGCTTTTTGTTGATTTTCAAGAGATGCCCTAACTTTATCTCCGTGCTCTAAAATATATATTTTGTTTGCATATTTTTTCATAAAAATTGCTGTTTCAAAACCAGCATCTCCACCACCAATAATTACAATGTCTTTGTTCTTGAATAATGGTCCATCACAAGTAGAGCAGTAACTAACTCCCTTGCCTAAATAATTTGCCTCTCCCTCAACATTTAATCTTCTTGGTTCAGCTCCCGTTGCTACAATAACAATTTTTGATTCAAATATCTTTCCTTCTTTTGTCATTACAATAAAAAGACCTCCCACTTTTTTAATTTCTCCAACAAGCTCTCTAACAATATCAACATCTTTTAATTGATTTTCCATTTTTGAAATTAAATCAAAACCCGTTACTTTTTCAAAGCCGGGGTAATTTTCAATCTCTACCGCTTTTTGAGCCATTTGTCCTCCAAAATCCTTAGAGATTATTAGCGTTTTTAATTTTTGTCTAGCGGAATAAATTGCTGAAGTCATTCCAGCTGGCCCACCTCCTACAATAATTAAATCGTAAATCATTATATTTTAATGTTTTTAATAAATTCTTTTATCTGATCTCCATATTGAGGATGATCCATTGCAAGGGTCAAAAATGATTTAAACCATAACATCTTGTCTCCACATTCTAACCAGTCGCCCTTAACTTCATAACCATAAATTGATTTTCCTTCTGACGCCATCTCTCCTAAAACAGTAGTTATGGAAGTGTCCTTTTCTCTTAAATGTTTGTGTTTATCCATATATTCAAAAACATCAGGAGTAATAATCATTCTTCCCATAATTGCCAAATCAGAAGGAGGATTGTTTTTGGGTTTTTGAGAAATTCCTTTTATCTTGTAAAAACCATTAGCTATTTTCTCAACATCAACCACCCCATAGCTTGATAATTTGTCTTCGGGAAGTTTTTTAAGTCCCAGCACTGGACTTTGACATGTTTCAAATACATCTTTTAATTGTTGAAAACCAGGGATATCCTTTGAATGGATAATATCATCACAAAAGAAAATTCCGACTGCATCATCACCAGCGAATTGCCTTGCTTCATATATGGCATTAGCGTCACCCTTAGCTGTTTTTTGAATAACCGATGAGAAACTAATCTTTTGGGCTATGTTTTCAATTTTTCTTAATTCTTCTATCTCCTCTTTTTTGTCTTTTTCTATTAATCTTTTTTCTAATTCTTCATCGTTTTTGAAATAACTTAAAACATCTTTTTGGTTTTTTCTAACAATGAATTGAATATCTTTTATTCCTGAGCGACAGGCCTCTTCAACTGTATAATTAACTAATGGCTTATCAACCAAAGGTAAAAGTTCCTTGCTTATAACCTTTGATAAGGGCAAAAATCTTGTTGCTAGACCTGCTATTGGAAATATCGCTTTTTCTAATTTCATTTTTATTTTTTATTTTTTCTTAAATATGCTGGAATTTCGTAAATACTTTCTTCTCCCTCTTCCTTCTCTTTATTTTTCATTTCTTCTTCTTTTATCTCCAGTGCGCTTTTTCTAATTTCAACTTCTTCCTCTATCTTTTCAATCTCTTTTTCTTTCTTCCGTAATTGTTTTTTCGTCTTTTTAACTTTTTCTTCTTTTGTTCCCTCCAAAGAAGTAGCAAAAATTGTTATCTTGATCTCATTTTTGATTTTAGGATTTTGAACTAATCCAAAAATTATTTTAGCATTGGGAGACAAGTCACTAATTTTTTCACTTATTAAAGAAAGCATTTGAAGTGATAAATTTTTATCTGATTCAACATTAAACATTACATTGTCTGCATTTTCAAAGCCACATTCCAAGACCGGACTTTTTAATAGTTCTTTTGTTATTTCTTCAACACTAGTTGTTGATTTCGCCTTTGTAAAGTTTAAATAGGCAGTTTTGTTTCTTCCCTCAATAATTGTTTTAATATCTGCCCAATCAATGTTAATTAATCCAGGAATATATATTGTTCTTAATAAGCCCTCTAATGATTCTGATAGACGACTATTCAAAAGATTCAATGAGTCAGCAAAAGATATATCTTCTTTGGCTATTGAAAATATCTTCTCATTGGGCAAAACCATAAAAGCATTCATTGATTCTTTTATTTTTTCTAGTGATTTTAGTGCAGCATCCATCTTCTTTTTTCCCTCAAAAGAAAAAGGAAGTGTAAATATACCAATTGAATTTAATCCCATTTCTTCAGCAATTTTAACTAAAACAGGAGTTGCTCCTGTTCCTGTTCCTCCCCCCAAGGAAGAAACAAATATATACAAGTCCCTGTCCTCCTTAAAAAGGTCTTTTATTCTTTCAATATCTTCCCTTGCTGCTTTTTCCCCTATTTCATAATTTCTTCCCGTTCCTAGACCCTTAGTGATATTACTTCCAAAAGAAAATGTTTTAACTGTTTTAGGCAAACTGTTTAATGCTTGATTGTCAGTATTAACAGCAACAAAATCAACTTTTTGAACTGAAAAATCCTTCAATTTTTTAGAAAGTTCTGAGATGATGTTGCCTCCACCGCCACCAACACCAATAATTCTAATTTTGATTTTTTTTGCGTTACTGCTATCTGTCTCCTTCTTTAACCCTTTTGTTTGAGGTTTTGTTTGTATCTTTATTTTTGATTTCATTTGATAATTATATACTTTTACCCCTCTATTTTCAACTTGTTTACTATATTTTCAAAAGAATCAGAAGACATATCGCGAGGAACAATGTGCATATGAAAATGAAATACTATTTGTCCAGATTTTTTTCCGTTGTTGTTGTATATATTAATCCCACTGCAACCCAAGCTTTTCATTTTTTGAGAAATCTTTTTTGATGCCATAACAACCCTTTCTAGATCGTCTTTTTCTATATCAAATATATTTTCACTATGCTTTTTAGGAATAACTAGCGTGTGTCCAGGAAAAGACGGGTTAATATCTAAAAAAGCATAAACAAAATCATCTTCATAAACTTTATATGAAGGAATCTCTCCCTTTATAATTTTACAAAATATACAATCTTTCATAATTAATTTTTAAGACCAAAATAAGCAAAAAATCCAAAGAAACCAAAAAATCCCACAGAAAAGAACGGAATTAATCCAATAAGTCCAAACAAACCAATAAAGCCAGCTCTCCACAAATCATCTGGCTCTTTAGTTATGATATATTCCATCGTTGAGTAAATAATTAAAATAGAAAAAAACAGAAATAGAATTACTGTTAAGCCATATAAAAATGGTGATGGAAATAATTTTACTAATAATAAAGATATTATAGCTAAAAGAAAAAGCGTATATATCTTTTCTATTCTATTAAAAATCATATTGCTATTATTAAATGTTACTTATTATTTATAACCACCTTAATTGTAGCAAAATGTAAAAAGAGATGCAAGAATTAAAACCTTCTTCTTCTTTTGCTGTGAAAAGATCTTTTGCGAGTATATACTGCTTCAAGCTTGGCCTTTTCAACAACATTAAACTTCATTTTGATAAGCGCTTCTATGGCTCTAATGTTTTTTAATTGACCAGGGGTGGCTAATGATATTGCCTTACCCTTTCTTCCTGCTCTTGCTGTTCTTCCTATTCTGTGAACATAGTCAGAAGAAGAATCAGGCAAGTCATAATTAACAACAAGCTCAATTCCCTTAACATCAAGACCCCTTGCTGCGACATCAGTTGCAACCATTATTCTACTTCTGCCACTCTTAAAAGAGTCAAGAGATTTTTTTCTTTGTCCTTGTGATAAATCAGAGTGTATTTCAGTTGCTCTGTGTCCATTTGAAATTAATTTCTTTGTTATATTTCTAACACCATACCTAGTTCTTACAAAAATTAAAATTGATCCTTCGTTTTCTTTAATTATTTTTTCTAAATAATCAGTCCTGTCATTTGCTTTCAAAACAATCATTTCTTGAGAAACATTTTCTGCTGTTGTTCCCTGAGGAGCAACTTCAATTCTAATAGGCAATTTTAGGTGCTTTGCTGCTAAATTAGCAATTTCAATAGGCATTGTTGCTGAGAATAACATTGTTTGTCTTTCTTTTGGTACCGCTTTTAAAACCTCTTCAATCTGAGGTAAAAATCCCATATCAAGCATCATATCTGCCTCATCTAGAACAAGTGTTTTAATTTGATCTAGTTTGATTGACTTTCTTCCTATGTGATCAATTAATCTTCCAGGAGTAGCAATAATTAAACGAGGATTTCTTTTTAATTCATAAAATTGTCTACCGATATTCTCGCCACCAATTAAAACGGTCGTATTAATATTTAAATTAATTGATAATTTTCTAATGCTTTCATTAACTTGAAGCGCTAATTCACGAGTAGGTACTAGTATTAGTGCCTTTCCATTTTGGGAAAGTAGTTTTTCCATTATCGGAATACCAAAAGCAAGGGTCTTGCCTGTTCCTGTTTGAGCGATACCAACAATATCAGTTCCCTTTAAGGCAACTGGAATGGCTTGTTTTTGAATTGGAGTTGGTTTTGTAAGCGAAAGTCTATCCAATATCTTTAATATATTAGGACTAACGCCAATATCTGAAAAGTTTGATTCTAATAATTTAGAACCTTTTTGTTCGTTTGTTTGTGTGTTCATAAAATAAGAGACCCGATTTCTCTAAGGCCCCCTACTAGAACAGAGATTCGAATCTATTTGATTAATAACCAAAATATATCACAAAATTGTTATTTTGTCAATTAAGATAAACAATGTTCGGAGGCAGGGACTCGAACCCCGATTACTAGGGCCAGAACCTAGCGTCCTACCATTAGACGACCTCCGAGTACTTAAGCATCATATCTCTTTTTAAGAGTTTTTTCAATTCTTTAGATACTTTCTAACAGCGAAGTAAGATGAAAGAACTCCTAGACCAACACCAATTAAGAGTTGTAATAATAAAACGATAAGAATGTTTGATTGAAAGAATGCCAAAACATCAAAGCCCATAAATAATTCAATAAACTTTTGATTTAGAGAGAATAAGGAAAACGTAAAGACAATAAAAGAAAATGCTGCTGCAAACAAACCACAAAGAACTCCTTGGAATAAAAATGGTCCACGAATAAATCCATTAGTAGCCCCCACAAGACGCATTATCTCAATCTCTTCTTTTTGTGAGAAAATACTTAATCTTAATGTATTAAATGTAACAATTACTGCAATTAAACTTAGAAATATTGTTAAAGCAATTCCTATTCCTTGGATTCCTTGCGTTAATTCTCTTAAAGAACTAATCATTGCCCCCCTTTCATAATCATTGACTTCAGCAATTGATTCAATGTAGGAACTTCTTCTTACATAATCAGCAATACCAACATATTGATCCGTGCTTTTTGCTTGTATTCTTAAGGTTGCTAAAAATGGATTGACATCAAGCAATTCAAGTGCTTCCATATATTGATTGCCCTGATTTTTTTCTACAAAGGCCTCGTATGCTTCTTCAGGAGAAACATAATCAACTTTTTTAATTTCTGGTAACTGAACTAATTCTTCTCTAAACTCAAGAATCGTTGCTCGCAGTGTTCCCTCTTTAAAAGTTACAGAAACATCAATTTTGTCTTCTATTTCAGAAATTAGGTAACTTATCCCTCCTTGGAAGAAGAACAAGGATGTTCCTAGAACAACTGCGATAAAAATTACTAACGATGTTGCAAAGGTTAAAAAGCCCTGTCTCCAGAATCCTTCCCAACCGTTTTTGATTATTTTTGTAATTGAATTAAACATATTATAATGAAAATACTCCATTTTCTTCATCCCTAATTATTCTTCCATCTTCAAGAGTAATGACTCTTTTTCTTAATGAATTAACAATGTCCTTGCTGTGAGTTGATAAAATAACAGTTGATCCAGCGTCATTAATTTTTAATAACATTTTAGCAATATCTCTTGAATGATATGGATCTAGATTTCCTGTTGGCTCATCAGCTAATATAATTTCAGGCCTATGAATTAATGCTCTTGCAATTGAAACCCTTTGCTTTTCTCCTCCCGACAATTCTTTTGGCAAACTGTCTACCTTACCATCTAGTCCAACCAACTCTAATACTTGCATTACTTCATCTCTTACAAGCTTACTGTTAAAATTAAAGGCCTCTAATGCATAAGCAACATTTTCATAGACCGTTTTGTATCCCAATAACTTAAAGTCCTGAAAAACAAAACCAATCTTTTGTCTAATCTTGTATGCCTCGCTCTTGCTTACATCTCTTGTATTAGTTTCATTAAAAAAGACATCTCCACTAGTTGGCTTTTCTTCGCAAGATATTAATTTTAATATAGTGGTCTTCCCTGCGCCAGATCTTCCGCAAAGAATAACGAACTCCCCGGGATTAACACTAAAGTTTATATCATGAATAGCCACCTTTGATTCCTTGGCAATACTTGGCGGATATTCTTTTGAAACGTTTTTGAATTCTATCATAATTTAATTTCTTCTTCTATGAATTGATCTAAATCACCATCTAAAACTTTCTCTGCTTGGCTTGTTTCTACGTTCGTTCTTAAATCCTTAACCATTTTGTAAGGATGTAAGACATAAGAACGAATCTGACTGCCCCAGCCAACAGAGACCTTGTCTCCCTTTATCTTTGACATCTCCTGTTCTTGCTTTTCTAAATTGTGTTGATAAAGACGTGCGCTAAGCATTTGCATCGCCCTATCTTTGTTTTTTCCTTGCAATCTCTCTGATTGACATGTAACAACTATATTCGTCGGTATGTGAGTCAATCTTACTGCTGACTCTCTCTTATTCACATACTGCCCTCCCGGACCTGATGCCTTGTAGTAATCAACCCTAATATCATCATTATTAAGTTCAACTTCTCCCACTTCAACTTCTGGCAAAACCTCTACTGAAGCAAAAGATGTATGTCTCAAACTTTGTGATGAATAGGGTGATATTCTTACTAACCTATGAACGCCCGACTCTCTTCTTAAAAGTCCGTAGGCATATTTTCCTTTTACCGAAAATGTAATTGATTTAATTCCCCTATCTTCTCCAACTGATTCGTCTAGTACTTCTGATTTAAAGTTTTTATTTTCGCAATACCTTTGATACATTCTAAAAAGCATGCCTGCCCAATCCTCTGCTTCAATTCCTCCTGCTCCAGAATTTATCGTTATCATTGCACTGCCCTTATCATACTTGTTATTGAAAAAAAGTTCAACTTCTCTCTCTTTCAGTTTTTTCTCAATCCTCTCTATCTCTAATACCAATTCGTCTTCGCTTAATATTTCAAACATTTCTTCTAGATCATTGATGCCATTTTTAATGCTCACAATACTTTCCACCTCTTCTCTTATTTCCGCTAGTTTAGTTGAAACACTTACTGCCCGCTCTTTATCATTCCAAAAGTCCTGTTTTTGTGATTCCTTATTTAATTCTTCAATTGTTTTTTCTTTATTAGCTAGGTCAAAGACGGTCCTCTAGAACGAGGATTCTACTTTTTAATTCTTCAATTGTTTTTTCTTTTTCCATAAAATTATTATATCAGAAAATTAGGAAATAAAAAACCTAGTTAATTATGTTATATATATAAATTATTCTGCCTTCTTCAAAAGTATCTTGTATATACCATCTAGAAAGTCCCCTCCAGCGCAACCAATAATAAAGGCAATAGCTGGTGAGACATAAGTAATTCCTTCAAACGATATCATTGATTGATCTATCGCTACGGCGACTAAAACACCCACTACGCCCAATAGAAATATTATTGCGGGGCATATCAAGACTCTTGCAACTCTTTATCTTAACAATTAATTATTCTTATTAGTAAGCTCTTTATAATAAGGGATAAACTTTATATTTATATTATCAATATTTTTATCAGTATTAAGACTTAAATTTACAACCTTAGCTTCTTTCGGCTTATAATCATTCATAAAACTTCTAAAAGATCTTGTTATTTCTGTTTTTAAAAGATTAGAAAATTTGACTTCAATGGGCAAAAAAGACAAACCATCCCTAACTATAAAATCAACTTCTGCCCCCTCTTTAGTCCTCCAAAAATTAATACTTTTTAAATTTTCTTCTGTTTCTTTATTTATTTTATTATATATAAAATTTTGAAAAATTAGCCCTAATTGTTCATTGTTTTCCACTCTACCAAACATATTTAAAGAAAAGTTTCTCAATCCTAAATCAATAAAATATACGATTGGAGATTTGGTAATTTCTTTCTGTTTATTTGTAAAAAATGGCTGCACCGTTCTTATAATAAAAACTTTTTCGGCATACCATAAATATTTTTTAAGAGATGGAACAGATAATCCTGTTTGCATTGCAATACTTGTATAGTTTATAAGCTGTCCAGTTTGGCTAGCTAATATTTTAATCATTAAAACAAAAGCATCTATTCTATCTGATTTCAAAAGATAAATTATATCTTTCTCTATACAACTACGGAATATTTGATCTATAATATTTCTTTTTTCTTTTTCAGTTTCCTCAAGTATAACTCTAGGATATCCTCCAAAGTTTAGATATTCTTTTAAAAAATTAAATGTTTTTTCGTTTTCTATTTCAAAAAAATCTTGAAGCTTATCTTCATACTTGTATTCAGTTTTAAAATCAACAAATTCTTCAAAATCAACAGGATTCATAAAGAAGTCTTTTTTTCTTCCTGCTAAAGATTCATTTATCTTTTCTTTTAATTCCAAACTGCCTGATCCAGAAACAATAAACTTATATGGCAATCCTAAGTCATATATTCCCTTGAGAAACAATCCGGCATTTTCCTTTCTTTGAATCTCATCTATGAAAACAAAACCTGCATCTTTGCCTAAATCTAATTTTATTTTTCTTAAAAGATCTTCTTGAGATTTAAAAAATACACTATCTGATTCATAGTCTAAGCTTAAAAAAATTGATTTCTCTCCTTTCTTATCTAGATATTTCTTTATTTCATTCATTATTGTTGTTTTTCCAACCTGACGAGGACCAACAATTAAAGAAATCTCTTTTTTATCAAGGTGATCCTTAATTTCATTAAATATCTTTCTTTTAATTATGTTCATAAATGTTATAATTAATGCTACGCTTTCATTTTAGTACGATTAAAATAAAAGTCAAGTTAGCGTTTTCTCGGGCTAATTAGCATAAATTGATATTATTTCACCTTCTTCAAAAGTATCTTGTATATACCATCTAGAAAGTCCCCTCCTGCATAGCCAATGATAAAAGCAATGGCTGGAGAAACATAAGTAATACCCTCAAAGGATATCATTGATTGATCTATCGCTATAGCAACTAAAACACCCACTACGCCAGACAAAAACATCATTACTGTGAAATACTTCAAATCAAAGCCAACGTTCTTGTAACTGTACTGGTGCTTCAAATATCCTATTAGTCCCCTAGTAGCACCACCACCGAACCCACTTATTAATACAGGCAATAATGTAATCATATGTTTATATATTTATTTAGAAATATCAATATTTCTAAATAAATATTATCAAAAATTAACAGGGTCTCCTCCTTTCACTAAAAATATATTCTCTTCTTTTGCCAAAGCAATCATTCCTTTAGTAAATCCACTCTTACTAAATATTATAAAATACTCCTTTCTTTGTTCATTATTCCATTTTACTTCAACTGATTTTCTTTTTAAGTCATAAAAAACCGGCTTATCAACAAGATTGTCTGACCACTTACATTCACCAAAAATAATTTCTTGGGTTTTTTTGTTAACCCCAATAATGTCTATTTCTTCTTCTTTGTTCCACCATCTACCTATTCTTTCAAAAGAAAATATTTTATTTCTAAAATCAGACAATAATTCCCTACAAACCTTTTCATAAGTATTAGCTTTTATCGCCCCAAATGTTTCTTCTATCTTTCTTGAAACCTCATCATATCTTTCTATTTCTAAATCACTCTTATAGGGAAAAACGTACCAAAACCAAAATCTTAAAAAATTATCTGATATTTTATATATCCCCTGCTTTGATTTTTGTAAATTTTCTTCTGTAACAGGCACTTCTTTTTCCATTAGTTGTAATTTAACAAGCACATCAATATATTTAGTAAGAATATTCTTTTCAAGTCCAGTGCTATTAGATATTTCTCCAAATTTTGTTTTACTCCACGAAATGGCCTTTAGAATAGATAAATAATTTTTGGGCTCCCTCAATTCTTCTTTTAAGATAAATTCTACTTCGTTATATAAGAAAGATGTTTTTTTGAAAATATTGGTTTTAATATTTTCATCAAGAGATGTTTCTTTTTTAATTTCTAGAAGATAAGCAGGCATTCCTCCGCAAATAGTGTAAATGCTTAAAAAATCATCAAAACTTTTTTCAGGAAAAAACTGCCATGCCTGTTTAAAGGTTAAAGGATCTATCTGAGCCTGCCCAGTTCTTCTTCCAAAGAGAGGAGATTTATAAGATAATGCCTCAGACTCCATCATAGAAATACTTGATCCAGATAATATTAAAAATATTTTGCTTCCCTTTAAGTGCTCTTCCCACCCTTTTTGAAATAAGGAGCTGATAGATTTATTAGCTTCAACGATATAGGGGTATTCGTCTACGGCAAAAATAAATCTATCTTTAATATTTTCTTTAAGATATTGAAAAAGATCGAGCCACTCATTAAAACCATTTTTAACCAATAGCTTATCGTTAAAATAATTCCCGAAAAGCATTCCAAGTTCCTTCAGTTGATCCTTTTCCGATCTTTTATCAGCTACAAAATAAATGGAGGGCTTGTCTTTAATAAACTGTTTAATTAATTCTGTCTTTCCAACCCTCCTTTTTCCATAGATTATAAAAAACTCAGAAGCATCTCCTTTCCATCTTTTGTTTAATTCATCTAATTCTAATTGACGATTTATAAATTTCATATATTTACCTACTTTAGATAAGTATACTCATGAGTAGGTTTTATGTCAAGACTTGCCCCCTTGAGCTTACTTCACCTTCTTCAAAAGTATCTTGTATATACCATCTAGAAAGTCCCCTCCTGCGTAGCCAATGATAAAGGCAATTGCTGGAGAAACATAGTCAATCCCTTCAAACGATATCATTGATTGATCTATCGCTATAGCAACTAAAACACCCACTACGCCAGACAAAAACATCATTACGGTAAAATACCTTAAATCAAAACCAACATTCTTGTAACTGTACTGATGCTTTAAGTATCCTATTAGTCCCCTAGTAGCACCACCACCAAATCCACTTATTAATACAGGCAATAATGTAATCATATGTTTATATATTATTAAAACGGTTAATAATTCTTGCGAAAGTCTTGACATTTTTTTCTAAGAGATTTAGAATGTACTTGTGAGCTTATGCTTACCTGATTTTAATCAAAATGCACTTCTTTAGGGGTGCATTTTTGACTTTCCATACATCAATCTTTCTTCTCTAATCTATAATTAAAATCTTCTGTATAGAAAATTTTACTTATTGTCCCTTGCTTCAATCCGTCTATCATTTCTCTTCCAATATGACCTCTTGCACAAAAAACATATATTGTTTTATTATAATTCTCCTTTAGATATTTTAATGCATGAATCATATCGCCATCCCCAGAGAAAAGAATTAATTGATCATATTTCTTTCTTTCTATTAACATATCCATAGCCATTTCTATATCTAAATTGCATTTTTTAATAAATCCTTTTTTGTAATTATTATTAAATATATATTTAACATTCTTTGTTACGATATGGAAATTATTGATCTTAGCTTTATTCATTATTGTAGAACAAAAAGTTGTCATAATCGGAACTTTTTCATCTCTTCCAAAATCCGAACCAAAATAAAAACGTCTTAGTAGCTTATTTCCACTAGATAAAATCTTAACTAATCTAGATAGCTCTTTTATCCCTATCTTCCATCCCAAACTCGCTTCCCAGTTTGCAACATTAGCATAATCAACAACAACTAAAGTTCTATTATTCACTGATCTAAACTTTTCTAAACATCCATTAATTTTTTTATGCTCCATAATCCCTTACTTCACCTTCTTCAAAAGTATCTTGTACACTCCATCTAGAAAATCCCCTCCTGCGTAACCAATGATAAAAGCTATTGCTGGAGAAACATAGGTAATGCCTTCAAACGATATCATTGATTGATCTATCGCTACGGCGGCTAAAACACCCACTACGCCGGACAAAAACATCATTACGGTGAAATACCTCAAATCAAAGCCAACATTCTTGTAACTGTACTGATGCTTCAAGTATCCAATGAGTCCTCTAGTAGCACCACCACCGAACCCACTTATTAATACAGGTAATAATGTAATCATGTATTTTTATTTATTAATTAAATTATTAAACTAAGTTACTCTTTTAATAAAGAATTAAATCTAGATTATAATATTCAATATTTCTCTTTACTTTTCTATCTCCTTCTGCTTGAACTGTTGCAATTTTTGCAACAGTTGTCTTAGGATCCAATTCTCTAGATTGATAAATATTTTTAATGTGACGAGAAATACCTGATTTGTCAGTTTCAAAAAGATTAGCGATTTCTTGTAAATTAGCCCAAAGTGTTTCTTTTTGAATATCGCCCTTAAATTCTATCTCACCATTTTTTCCTTGATAGATTATAAGTTCTTTTTTCATGCTTCTATTATATTATAAATAAACAAAAAGCCCTAATTTTTTAATATATGAATAGCCCGCATTGTAGCACCACTAAACCCACTTATTAATACAGGCAATAATGTAATCATATGTTTATATATTATATTATTATTAAAACTATTGATAACTCTTGACTTTTATTTTTTGACAATATATCATAATAGTATCTTTCGGTTGTTTTCTTATCAACCGTTAGGGTTATACATCCCAGAGCCACCCTCTTTATTGAGGGTGGTTTTGCTTTTCTCGACGCACTAATTCCTTGCCCCAAATACATTTCATATCTTTTAATTCAAAGTATCCACTTCCCCCTGTCTTTAATTCATTAGATATATTTCCTTTTGTAGAAAATATATATATCTTTTTATTATGCCTTTTTAAGTAATTGGCTAATGCTAAAAAATCAACATCTCCACTGAATAAAAAAACTGCATCATATTCATCTATTTTCTCTACTAAATCAATTGTCATCTCTACATCCATATTTCCTTTTTCTTTAACTTCTTTTTCTCCATCATCATTAGTAATATGAACTAATTTTAATTTCTTTTTTCTAACTGTAAATCCTAGTCCTTTTTTAAGGTATGTATAAAAATTATGCTTCTTAGAAACATCATATTCTCTCGTTCCCTCCTCAGGAAAAGCATCATAGTAAAAGAACCTGATGCTTTTTGCTTCTAGGTTATTTTCAAAATAATCTTTAAGTTTCTTGTAATCAATAAACTTTCTTGCTGATTTTATAGCATTCCAAACATTAGAAGCATCAATAAGAACATATAATTTACTTCCTGTTTTTATTTTACTAATGTCTTTTTTCATTAATTACTATATCACTAACTTACCCTGCACCAATAAATAGATTATAGTCCTAATAATCACCATTAGAAGCTCCTCTCTATTCATTTGGTTTAATGGCTTATCTAGTGTGAAAGGTAACTCTATGTCAATACTATTTCCATTATCTTGAACTTCTTTTGATGCTATATGCGTTGTAATTGAATAAAAATATGATTCATTGTTGTTGGTGTTAGTGTTTTCATTAATTGCTACAGGAATAAAAATAACGCTGCTAACATCTTTTCCAAAATTTGATATTATCAATTCTACTTCTTGTCCAGAAATATCTATAAAACGGACATCATTTTTACCAGAGATATTTTTAACAATATATGGCAATTTTGAAACGACGCCTGATGGATTTGAAAAACTAACCTTTAGCTCTCCCCTTCCTCCAACATATCTTTGCCAATGAGCTGAATAATTGTTTAATACTTGTCCAGCATAAAGTGTGCTTTCTCCAGAAAGGGGTAAAAAGTTATTAAATGGAATAATTGTTCTACCTTGAAAGTTTTCATCCTTAAAACAGTATTTTTCTCCCGCAGAACAGTCATTAATATATACAGCAATAGACCAATTAATAAAAATATCAGAAAAGTTATCTTTAATTCCATTTTTTAATAACGCCTCATTAATGCTTTCTATTCCTTTTTTTGAAGAATTTAAAGAGTCAATTAAAATATCAATTCCATAATGATCAACTAAATAATGAATAAATGAGTTAATAACTCCATAGTCATAAGAAGAATTGTCCCAACTTGCTAAAGATGTATATGGTTTTTCTATAAAAGAGCTAATTCTTTTTTCAATATATCCCCCTCCTTGATTATACCCTAATAATGTAACAGCATATTCAGCCCTTGCTTCATTAAGCCATTTATCTTCAATTATTCCATATTCTAAATCCTTTTTATTAAGAGTAATTAAATGAACAAGCTCATGAGCCAATGTTTCCTTAAGCCAATCTCCAGAAATTAAATCAGTATTAAGATATATCAACTTTCTTGCGTTTGAAAATGGATTCATTGCTTTTTCATAAGCGTCAATGTTTCTAATATATCCGTTCGCTCCATCTTTCAAACTATGAAACACAACTGTTATTCTTTCGTCTCTGTCTGGCCCTCTTAGTGCTTCTTTGCCAAAAGAAGATGTTAGCTGAGGATATATGACCTCATTAAACTCTTTACTTAAAGCATCTAAAGAATCTTTAATTTCTTTTTTAGTATTATCGTCTTTTGAATTCCAAAAACTTGTTTCAATATAGAAATGAAGTTTATCGGGAGAACTTATTAATGTTGCTGTCACATTTTCTTTATTATCCTCAGTTAGGCCTTTTTCAGTATAGAAATTTGTTTGTGCTCCAATGCTGTAACCCAAAACCAAAGATGGCATTAAAAGCAACAAAAACAAAAAAACAAAACTGATTTTAATACAATCTATTTTCCTTAATTTCATAAGATAATATTATCACAAAAAGATTAAAATAAAAATAGGCCGATGCCCATTTTTATCTCCCCTATTACTCTCCAATCATTTCTAAATAATAATTCTTCATTTCTTCATTATCTTTCTCAGTGTAGTAACCAATTAACCATCTAATTAAATTAGGATCGTTGTCTGTTTTTATTAGCCCTTCTTCTATCAATGCCAATGCCTTTGCTTCTCCATCATCAAAACGATATTGATACAGATATGCTAACATTCTGTATCCCTGTGTAAGAGTAGGATATGCTTCTAATAATCTTAAATAATACTCTTCTGATTTTTCCCAATCTCCCATATCTGAATAAAGAACAGCTGTATTGTTTAATAATAATAAATCATTAGGATATTCTTCTAATAAAGAAAGATAATCATTTAGGGCCCCTTCTTTATCTCCGTCATTAGCTTTTCCTACAGCAACAAGAGTTTTTTCTCTTAAAATATCTTCTTCATTTAATTCATTTTCATTATTAATAACTTCTCCATTATTTATAACATCTTCATTACTCTTATTCATTAAAAAGAATAATGAAACAAGGGCGATTATAATTAAAACACCAATTAAAATGTATTTGTTTTTGTTTGTCATATAAATAATATATCAAAAATGAGAATTATTATCAAGATTGCTTTTCAATAATTAAAATCCGATTTAAAAAACAAGTAAGTAAAACGTTAAAGATAAATTGAGAACAAAAAAAGATAAATGAAAAACCTCCCCGAAGGGAGGTTAATCATTTTCTTTTAGTCAAGCCCACAAGAAATGACTAGAAGATTGAACTAAACTATTAGTAGCTTAGAGTGTTAGCCATTACAGGGTATGAATCAGTTAGTGTTCCAGCGTATGCCGTTCCTGATCCAAGCTTAGTGTATGTCCATGTTAATCCACCTGCTGTTGTTTGTAGAGGACCTGTTGATCCTGGAACAGACATTGTGAAGTTAACAGTTGTACCAGAAGCTGCACCTGTCTTAACATTTTGTGTGTCAGCTTTTACTGTTAGAGTCATTGTTTGACCTGCAGTAATTGTCTGAGCACCCAATGATGTTGAAGAGTCAGAAGCAAAGTGTACTCTGTTGTTGTAAATGTTAACTGTTTTTGTGTGAGCAAGAGTTACTGTTCCACTAAACACTACTCCTACTCCAGTTGCATCATAAGTAGGTAGAGTTGTAATAGTTACTACATTTGTAGTTGTTCCATCAGTAATTGTTAGTGTGTCTCCTACTTTCCATGTAGCATATTCAGCTGCAGATATAGTTCCAATTTTGTCAGAACCGTCAGAAGCACCTTCCATCATTGTTACAGTTGATGCTGCTACTGCATTATCTGCACTTGTAGCACCTTCAACAGAAGTTGAAGCAACTTCGGCTAACTTTGTTCCTCCATTGTATAGGTAGAACTTTGATACATTCTTAGATGGATCATTGTTTCCACCTTTTTCTAGTGTTAATGAACTAAAGCTTAGATCTCTTTGTCCTTCAGCTTTTACATCAAACATTGCAACAATTTGCTCAGCTGTTCCACTTGTTGTGCCTGCTGGGCTTGAAGAATTCTTAGAAATTATTGGTTTAACTTCTTCAAATTGTACTGTGTTGCTGAATAATGCATTTGCGTTTGTTAGTTTTGTAACTTGATCAGCAGCTACAAGTGTTAGTCCCTTTACTAGAGCGTTCGCAGCGGATACGTCTGTTCCACTACTTACAGCTGTTGTAACAATATAGAAGCCATTATTAGCTAGGGTATCTGCATCGTGAACAAAAACTACATCTCCCTTAGCATAAGCTTGGGTTGTTTTATTACCACCATCTATAGTATCTGTTGTACCAGTTAGTTTAGTAACCTTATCTCCTGCTGTAAATACAGTTTTTTCATCACCACCATTTAAGAAAACACCATCAGATGTTAGGTTTGCTCCACCACCTGTTGTTGTTGCCATATAATATCCAGGAGCTCTGTGAGTTCCTGAAGCAGCTGTTTTTGTAAAGTATAGTATGTCACCTAATGTGTATGTATAATCATCCGTTCCAGCCACATATGATGTTCCTGTAACTGTCTCTAGAACAGTGTTGCTTGATCCTGCACCTTTAACATTCATTGTGCCGAATCCAATTACTCCTAGGTTTCCAGCTACGATAGTTCCAACGTTTGTTGTGTCAACAGCAACTGTAATAATCTTTGTGCTGTAAGCAGGAACTAAGATTTCGCTTCCACCTGGGAATGTAAATGTTGCAACACCAGCTAATAGAGATGCTGTAGGATCAGTTGATAGTCCTGTTCCTAATAGTTTAACTTGTGCGATATTTCCAGCACCGTTAACTGACTTCAATTCTAATCTTTCAACTTTCATGTCTTCAATAGTACCGTATAGCTTAATTTTAGCCATTTCAATACCTGATAGACCTGGACCACCTACTAAGAATTGAGAAGCAGGTGCTGCTGAAGTGTCAATACTTACTTCTAATGTTCCGCCAGCAACAAGTGTCATTGATTGGCCAACTTTTGCTGAGCTAGGACCAGTAACTGAAGCGCTTGAAATTGATCCTGTTCCTGTAACTCCATCTGTATCAATTTCAGATGTTATGTTTGCAGCATTTGTAGAAGATCCAAGATCGGCGTAAACATCAAGTTGTACTGTTGTGCTTGCAGGAATGTTTAATTGACCTGCAACGTTAATTGAATTAGCTACACCATAGCCACCGTTCTTTCCTACTGCAGGAGAAGAAACTGATTGGCCAAGTAGTGTGCTTCCATTCTTAATCATTAGGTTAGAAATTCCTGTAATGTCTTCGTTTGTTGTAGACATTAACTTGATAGCAATACTTGAAACATTAACACCTTCTGTTGAATTTGTTTGTAGCAAGTATGAACCAATCTTTACTTCATTTTGTCCTTTAACTTTGTTGCTGTTACCTAATGCAGCATTTTTTCCAATTGTTAGGGTTCCTTGTGAAGCTGTCATTGTGTTTCCAGGAATCCAAGAGGTTGCAGTTGTTGCATAAGAATTAGTTAGAACTTTCTTGTAGTAAACATCCTTAATTGAAGCAACTGGTTGGTCTGAAGTATTCATAGTGCTTGAAGTATCAACTACTACACTAATTTTCTTTGATTGACCTGCTGGGATTGTGTAGTAAGGAGATAGTGTTATTGTGGCACCTGTACCAGTTGATGTTGCAATTAGGGTTGCTCCTGTTGCAATACTAGCAATACTTTGACCATCTTCTGTTACCAATCTTACAGTTCCTGAAAAATCAGTAGTTGCAAGAGTTGATCCTACGATTTCTGCTTTAATAGTTCTTAATTCAATGTCTTCACCTCTAGCTTCAAATTTGTATGTAGCTAGAACAACATCTTGTGAACCAATGCTGATTGTGCCTGAAGGAGATGTTGAATCTCTACTTACTAATAAGCTTCCTGCATTGATTTGAACAGTGTTTACATTTGAATCATTTCCAACTGGGAATGATGAACTTGAAAGTATTCCCATTCCAGTGTCAGCACCTCTAACAACTACATCATAGTTGTTTTGAACTGTGAATTGAACTGTTCTTGAAGAACCACTTGCAATATCGATTCTAATTGTAAAATCTCTTGAAACACCCTTTCCAATTTTGTAAGGGTTAGATGATAGATCAAATGTGGCTTCTCTGTTAGTTGTAGAAGCAACAGTTGATAAAACTGTTCCATCGTAAGCAACTAATTTAATATTTGTAACATCACCGTCAGCGGCTGTACCATTTTGATAAACAGTTAGCTTGTCTAGATAAATATCTTCTTTTGAACTAGTTTCTGCTAATGTAAATTTAGCAATGTCATACCCAATAGTTCCAATATCTTTTGTAACTGCTGCACCTGTTGTTACATCTTTTTTAGCAACAGTAAAAGCACCTAATGTGTTAGAACCATCGACTAAGTTGAATGTTGAACCAACTAAAGGTAGTCCAGCAGGAGAACCTGACATAGCTGTTACTTTAGCACCAATTGTACCAGACATATTTCCTGATACTAGGTTGTACTGAACTAAAATTGTCTTTGATGTTCCAGCAGCAACCGTAATTGGTTGTGATGGGAAAGAAATAGTAGCCTTTCCGCTAGCAAGAGTAATAATGTTGCCATATCTTACTCCATCTTCGTCAGCTACCAATACTCCGTCAACGTTTGAATCTAGAGAAAGCCCAGTTCTCTCAACTGTTACACTTGTAATAGTTTGAGTTGAAGCTCCTGCAGAAACGTTAACTTTTAGCATTGTGTTGTATGCTGAGCCAGATGCTAATGTGCCTGTAGGTTGCCCTGCAGCTAGATATACTGTGTAATCTCCTGTTGCAACTACTCCTGTTGAACAAGATGCACCTGTAACTGGGCTGAATCCTGATGTTGATGTACAACCTTCAGGAAGAGTTGTTACTGCTCCTGTTGAACAAGATGCACCTGTAACTGGGCTGAATCCTGATGTTGATGTACAACCTTCAGGAAGAGTTGTTACTGGTGTTGTTGTTCCAGAACTAATCATTGCATTAGCCTTTGCTCTTGATGATGTTCCGAAGAATCCTGTTCCAGCTGTTAAGCCGTAAGGAGTTAATACTTCAGAAGCATACTTGTTTTGAAATTTAACTACAGCTGCTTGTGTCATTGAACCGAAGTAAGATGTTTCACTTCCTGCGTTTCCAACGGCAGTAGCTGAGTCAGAATTTAAGAAAATTTGTAGGTACTTTACGTCGTTACCTGTTGAGCCAAGCTTTAAGTTAGTATTAAACTGAAAACCAGCTGGAATGCCAGTGATAGTTGGTGTTGTTGTTGTAGTTGTAGTAGTTGTTGTTTGTCCTGCTAACATCTGAACAATTAACGCCATTAAACCATCATTGTCACAGCTTGATAGATCTTGCAATGAGCAAGCTGAAGCTGCTGGTGACAATACTATAGATAAAGCAAACACTAAACCTGCGACTATACCGAATTTTTTTGTACTCATGTTTGTTTTAATATTTGTTTTAATTAACCTTTTATTATTAGTCAT
>Ga0265297_10001955_pt1 | contig 44419 bp, 42 predicted proteins | sample Munlanlwell13791_FD_192502 | JGI IMG/M metagenome (GOLD analysis project Ga0265297, IMG submission 192502) | Leachate microbial communities from a municipal landfill in Southern Ontario, Canada - Leachate well 137-91 | ecosystem: Engineered > Solid waste > Landfill > Unclassified | place...
AATACAGATATAAAAAAGATTTAGATTATCGCAGACAATAGAAATTATCCCCGCAAAGAGCATTATAGGAACCCCTTGAAGCTTTAACAATTACTTACAAGCCCTTATGTTAATTAGGAAAAAGATTGTGGAGCGTAGCGACATCCCGCCTCGGCTGGATTGTCCGGAATCTTTTACTGAAGGGATTCCTCCAAATAAAATCGAATTTCTTGACAAACCCCCTTAATAATCTTAATTTTTTCATAAATTATGGGATTAATGCTTTTATTTATTAACACGGTTTCTACTTCTCTCACTAGACCTCCCTTCGGACATAATATGGGTTACAATAGAGCAACTCCCTTTGAATTAAAAATGATGTTGGGAAAATCTATTTCTTTCCATGACCCTCAATGCATTGCCGCATGCAAATTAGACGCTTCCGATAATCCTAAAACCGAAGATGATGATGACGAACTTACCGTGTATTGCACAAACTCTTGGGCTGATCAAATAGTATATAATGTCGCTCTGAAGAAAGTGAAAACTTACGGCAAACTCGGTCTTGGAATTGGTGAGTTTTGGAATCCTATGGGAATAACGGCAAATACGCAGGGAGACCTTTATGTCGCGGATTTAGGCAATAACCGTATAGTAAGACTAAAAGACGATATAGATTCTTTGCGATGGATAACGACAATAGGACACTTTGGCACAAATAAAGGCGAATTTGACCGCCCTTACGATGTGGCAATCGATTCTTATAAAAGAATATGGGTCACGGATAAAGGTAACAACAGAATACAAATATTCAACGATAGCAGCCAATTCGTAAAAGAAATAACGGGATTGATTCTCCCTACCGGCATTGCCGTTGTAGATGAAGAAGAACCATGGGCGCGCCATAAAAATAATTTTTTTGTAGTTATTGATGGTAACGGAAGAAGAATACAAAAATTTGACCTTGACGGAAAACTATTGGCAAAAGCAGAATTCCAGCTTCTTAAGCTTGACAGCGCTTATTTCAAGTCCGTAGCAATTGATTATATCGGAAATATCTGGGTAACCGATAAAACAAACCGTTGTGTCCATAAATTTGACAGATTTTTGAGATACCTTGATAAAGTTGAACTGCAAGATGCCCCAAGAGGAATTGGAATCTGGAGACGATACGGACAGGTTTTTATAGTAAGCCGTGAAGCTATTGATTACTACTGGATTGGAGTTGATGGATACATAGAAGGGTGCTATCCTAAAATCTTTGACAGCAAGGAAAAAGGCGTAACTATATCAATCTACATAACAGACCCGGCAATAGTAACTTCTAAAATATACGACTCGCATAATAAACCTGTAAGAGACTTCATAAGTGATTATACGGAAGAAGCCTTTGAAAACAATATAGTATGGGATGGTAAAGATAATTCAGGCAACCCGGTAAAACCCGGCGAATATAAAATTGAAATGATACTTGAACCTACTTATTCTTCACGTGGATTTTTTAAGAAAATACTTCAAACATCCATAACCGCTAAGTAATATTCCATCTTTCATAATAATCAAAATATTCCCTCTTTTTGTAGGGGCAGACCGATGTGTCTGCCCGAATTCTTTTGTAGGATATGCGTTCCCTACCTGTTTGAGAGCCTCTCCTTTATTTTTTAATTCTAAACTTTCTATTTTTCTTTCGTCTTTCTTGTATGGAGTTTACCCTGAGCTGCCTGTCCAGAGTTTACCCCGCTGAGGCGGGGCAGGAGGATCGAAGGGTGGTAATCTTTCTGTTTATTCTCTGCGAACTCAGTTATTTTCTCTGTGAACTCTATGTTTTTTAATCTTCGTTTTGTTCCCTGTGTTATTTTTCCCTCTGTGTTCTCTGTGGTTAAATTGTCTGCTCTTGCCCCCCAACTTTTCCTCTTTTAACAAAAACTTGTTGACTTTAAAAATAGGTAGTTTATTAAGTAACACTAAATGTTTATTATTATTGGATTTCTTGTCGCTTATAACTTAAATCTTGCACGGGTTAAATACGAAGGCGGCGACTGGTATAATGACCCGTCATCATTGAAGAATCTGGCTGCGGGACTGAACGCCCGAACTACCATTAACACAAATCCCGAAGAAACGGTCGTATCTTTAATGGATAAGACAATATTTGATTATCCGTTTTTGTTCCTTACGGGACACGGAAATATAAAATTATCAAATTTAGAAATAGAAAACTTAAAGACATACCTTATCAATGGTGGATTTCTTTATGTAGACGATGATTACGGGATAGACTCAAGTTTCAGGCAGGAAATCGAAAAAGCATTCCCATCTCTTGAATTTGAAGAATTGGCTTATTCGCACCCGGTTTATCATTCTTTTTATGATTTTACTTATTTACCCAAAATTCATAAACATAATGGAAAAACACCTAAATGTTACGGGATGTTTTACCAGGGGAAACTTGTTATATTATATACTTATGAAACAAACATTTCGGACGGTTGGGCAGATGAATCCGTTCATAAAGACCCCGAGATAAAAAGAGAAGAGGCTTTCAAGTTCGGAATAAATATACTAGTTTATGCAATGACTCAATGATTTTTATATGAATTAACAAATATGAAAAAAGAAAAAATGGAACATCCTACCGCAGCGGCGATAGATTTTAAAAATATATTGCCTGAAATACCAACAGCTATATTAAATAATATCTCCGAACAATTACTAAGAAAATGGGAAGAGGAAAAACGAATAACTTTATTGTTTCCCGAACAACAACTCGAGAAATACCCGACTGCTTTCTTTTTTGGCGTTTTAGCCCTGGATTGGGCAGGTTTAGGCGAAGCCACCGCAGGAGCTATTACGGATATGGACTGGAATATAGAAATTTCCTGGGGGACAGCACTTACATATAAAGAAGAAAAACTCGCAATAATGATATACGGAATTAGCGTAAAAGATTTTAACCAGCTTCAAATATATTTAAATCAGGAAGAAGAACTACGAAGCAAATTGTATAAATTATGTTATAGAGGTTGGCGTAAACGTTTATTAATTACACAAGGCAGCAAAAAAGTAGAAAAATTTGAAGAAGTAATGGAATTGCTTAAAGAGTGGGATAAACTTACCACTGATTTGGCAGGCGCAGTAACCAAATTTTTTAATTCAAGAGAAGAACAATACTTATCCGAACGGAGCTCCGAACATCTTGCATCCGTTATCTTGACGGATCATGAATTTGTCCAGGAAGTCAAAAAATCCGGGGGAAAACCACAAATAGAAGTAACTCATTATCTTGTCGGCAAAGAAAAAATTACCGGAATAACTATCGTGACTTTTGACAGGGATTTTTCTCTGGCTTTGGCACTTGAAGCAATAAAAAGCGTAGTGATTAACTACAGCATAAAATATAACAAAGAATATGTTACTTCCGATGGGATAGTGGTTTATAGAATAGAAGTAATGGGGCATCAACCGATAAAATCTCTTGAGAATATCATATCAAACAGGATAATCAGCAAAAAATTTACTGCCCTGAAAACAATAGAATCTTATGGCGGATTTGAGCATTACGCTAAAGCAATTATCCCTCAATTAATAAAAGAATATACTGCTACAAAAATACCTCAAATCTATCTCTCACCGGTTTTTGTGTCGCCGGAATTTGTTCAATTTAAACTTATAATCGTAAAAGACCCTTCTTCAAAAGAGGCAATAAATAAATATATCGCAACGCTGGAACAACACAAAACAATTACAATTGTAGCTCACGGCACTCCCGGTATTTACCGCAATCTTGAAATAAACGTTTTTGACCTTAGGGTTGTAAAAGGGACGGAAAATACTTATGCCATGATTAAAGAAAGTCTTTCCGCCATACTTCCTAAATTCAGGGATTTTGATGAAGGATTAAGAAAAGTAGACACGCAAAAGCTAGAAGCTATTAAACAAAAATTAAGAGGAACCCAAAGGGGATATTTAAGAGAATTTTATTATGCAATAGAAGATTTTTATAGAGTAAGCGCTCCTGTGGCTGAAATTACTAAACTTATAGAAATAGGAACAAGATTAGCAAAGACACCGGGCATAGAAATAGTTAAAATAAATGAAAATTGTCTTCTTGTTGGCATAGCCTCTAAAACAAAAATACTTGCGCAAGCGCTGGAAATATTAAAAGATTATAAAGTTGTAGCCAGTAAAGTGCAGATAGAAGAATTTGAAATCTTATTGCTTAAAGTAGAAAAACAATTGTTCCCCATAACGGAAAAAGAAATAACTTCCATTGAAAAAGCATTAAAAACTTTATCTGTGTAATTTGAAAATTGACAAAAGATTTATTTAGCCTATATATTAAAATTATGTTCTTTAACGCCCATGTAGATAAGCATCTGGCGCAAAGCGACATCCCGATGAGGCGGGACCGCCTTGGCGGGAAGGTCGCCGGAATGTATTATATGTATATATTAAAAGACACAAAAGAACGTTATTATATTGGTTCTACAGATAACTTGCAGAGACGATTATATGAACACAACAGTGGAAAAACAAAATTATTGAAATATAAAACACCTGTAGACTTAGTATATTATGAAACTTTTAATACACGCAGTGAAGCATGCAGAAGAGAAATTCTTGTCAAAAAGTATAAAGGTGTTAATGCATTTAAAAAGTTGATAAATAACGCCCATGTAGCTCAGGTGGCAGAGCACTTCCTTGGTAAGGACGAGGTCGCCGGTCCGAGTCCGGCCATGGGCTAATACTTAAACGCTTAAAACATTTTTGTAGGGGCTTGATAAATCAAGCCCTTTTTTTATGTAGGTAGGCTATTTGAAAAAATTAGTGGTTTGTTTTTATTCATCAAAATGCGCCTGAGAGGACTTGAACCTCCACACACGGCTTCGGAGGCCGTTACTCTATCCAATTGAGCTACAGGCGCATATTTTTAATTTCCAAATAACTTATCCAACGCTGAAGGCAACTGAAAAAAATTCTCTATCGTTGCATCCGGTTCAACAAATTTTTCCCCTTTATAATCAATGGGCGGTTTTAAATAAATCGCTTTCATTCCGGCATTTTGGGCTCCGAAAACATCATCTATCATCCTATCCCCTATATGAACGGCTTCCGAAGGACTTACTTTTAATTCCGATAATAACTTATTAAATATTTCCGGCGCCGGTTTTCCTAATCCAAAATAACAAGAAAATATTATTGAATCAAAATATTTAGCTATGTCGAATTTCTCTAATAGCTTCTCCTCCGTATCTCCATGTTCGGTATTTGACAATAATCCGATTTTAATCTTCTTTGCTTTTAAACTATCAAATATTTCTATGGTTCCCGGTTGTACCTTTAAATCCATTGACTCTATCGACCCCGAATAAACTTCCACAAGCTTCTTTTTTAATTCCCCAAAGATTGTTTCTTTATTATCTATTTTAAGCTTACTCAAAATTAATCCTACCGTCTCTTCTGTGTTAAACTCTTTGTTTGTTTTGGAACGGATATCGTCCAGTTCTTTCCTCGAATCTTTTATAACGGATTGTATATTTTTTTCCTCTAATTCATAACCATACCCGGATAGAATAGCTTGAAAATCCTTTGCTCTTATATGTCTCATTTTAACAAGACTTTCCTTGTCAAAACATATAAGTGTGGACCAGCAATCGAAGCTAACTAGTTTTAACATCACTTGTTAAGAACTTTCTTTACATACATTGCTCTGCGGTTATCTAATTCCGTGGAACTATTCGTATCCCCTGAAATCGTTTTAATATGGGCGGGTTTCACATACAATAATAATTCATTTATTGTTTTCAAATCCACATCTTTAATAATTTTCATATTAATCCCAAGCCTTACCGCAGAAGAAAGATTTATAAATTCTTCCAACGACAAGAGATTGGCATTTTTAAGTATTCCATACGCCCGCAAAATTTTATCTTCTACCTGTAATCTTGCCGTCTTAAACAATATGCCTCTTGCCTCTTTTTCGTACTCTATGACTTCCAGAACTGTTTTTTCAAGACTTTCTATTATTTCTTCTTCTTTTCTCCCAAGCGTAGCAAGGTTGGAAATTTCAAAGAAATTTCCTTCCGTTTTTAATCCTCCACCGCAACCCGTTTTCACGGCAAAACCAAGCTGGCTTAACTTATCCAATACTTTTCTAAGCTTCTCCGAGTGCACAAGTCCCGGCAAATGTAAACATATGGATGCTCTGAGCGCCGTCCCGATATTCGTTGGAGAAGCAGTAAGATAACCAAACTGTGAGGAAAAAGAATAAGGGAGCAAATCCGCAATAAAGTTGTCTACTTTATTTATTTCTTTGTATGCAAGTCCCAGATTTAACCCCGATATTATGTGCTGAATTTTAATATGGTCTTCGTCGTTGATTACTACAGAAAAACTCTCTTTGTCCCATAATCCCAGACCTTTACCTTCCATATTTTTTAGAAATTCGGGACCTGCAATATGCCGTTCTATCAATCTCTCCCTATCCAGAGGGGATAATTTAGCCAGCAAAAAAGTCGGATACTGGAATCTGTCGGCTATAAAGTTGAAAATTTTTGTCTTTTCTGATGGAGTTGCTCTATCGGGGAACTTGAATTGCTGCAAATTTCTTGTTAATTTTATTTTTGACGAAAGAACAAAATCCGAATAATCACCGGCCGCGTTTGTCCATACGGGAGGCACAAACATCAACTCGTTATCCCTTTTCATTCTATATCCAATTTTTTAATTTCGTCTCTTATGAGAGCCGCTTTTTCGTAGTTCTCTTTTGCTATGGATTCTTTAAGTTGTTCCTTGAAAATAGTATGTAACATTTTAATTTCCGAATCCGATTTTTTAGGCAAAGACGTTTTTGAGGTTTTCATCTTTTTACCAATGTGTTCTATACTGCCGTGAATGTGCCTCAATAAAGGGATTAAGATCGCCGCAAAATCAATATAACAATTTGGGCACCCTAACCTGGAAGTCTCACGAAAATCATCTATGGTCAATCCGCACTTGGTGCATTTAATATTGTCTACCTCTGGGGTATGCGGGATTAAAGGCAATAATTCCTTTAATTTTATACCTTCCGGAGATATAAGCCCTCTCTTGACTGCGCAAGTTTCGCATAAATGGAGGTCGGTCTTGGTGTTGTTTATGACAACCGCCCAATGTATAACGGCAACTTCCTTATGACATAAATCGCAAAGCATTGTATATTTTTATATTAAGAATTTGAAAATGTAAAGTATAAAAATTATATTTGTCTTAATTTGCCGGAATCTAATGTAAACACTCTTGTTCCTAATTTTGCAATCGCTTCTTTATGAGTAGAAATTACGAAAGTTACCTGGTGTTCACGGTTGAGTTTGGCAAATAATTTATGCAGTTCTTCGCTTGTTTCCGTATCAAGATTTCCCGTTGGTTCATCCGCGAGAACGATGCTGGGAGTGTTTACCAGCGCTCTTGCTACACCTACTCTTTGTCTTTCTCCTCCGGATAGTTTTGCGGGGATACGCGCCTCTTTTCCCTCAAGCCCGACATTTTTAAGCAGCTCCAGATAAAACGATTCTTTTTGTATAGTATTTCCGAGCATTGATGCCAATTTCAAATTCTCAATGACGGTAAACTCAGGCAATAACTGGTGAAACTGAAACACAAAACCTATTTTTTGGTTTCTTATTTTTGACAGTTCCGTATCCGTATGCGCAAAAATATCAATCCCGTCAAGCAAAACTTTTCCTGCACTCGGCTTATCAATCCCACCGAGAATGTTTATTAAAGTCGTTTTGCCCGAACCCGACGGTCCCATAATCACAATCATCTCGGCAGTTGCTACCTCGAGGTTTAGCTCTTTCAAGACTTCTACTTCTTTTCCTTCTTTATAGTTTTTGGAAATATTTATTGCGCTTAGAATTTCATTCATATCTTATGGCTTCGGCGGGTAAAAGTTTTGCCGCCCTTGTTGCCGGGTAAAGTGATGTGATAAATGATATAAAAATCGCCCCGAAACTAACGATAATAAAATCCATAAATCTCATATAAACGGGAAGTGTATCCACTCCATAAACACCGGGCGGAAGATCAATAAATTTATATTTGCTAAGTAAATATGAAACTACGAATCCAATTATAACGCCTATTATCGTTCCAGTTGTTCCGATTAAAACGCCCTCTAACATAAAAGTCCTTTTTATCATTCCTGCGCTTGCGCCCATAGCTCTTAAGACTCCAATTTCCCTTGTCTTCTGTATAATAAGCATTATCAGAGTCACGCAAATACCAAAACACGCCACTATGGTAATCAATAAAAGCAATATAAACATTGCCGTTTTTTCTAATTTTAATGCGGCGAATAGATTCGTATTCATTTCTATCCAGTGAGTAGCATAATAAGGGAACCCTATTCCCGTATTGATTCTTTTGGCTATCTCGGGAGCTTTATATATGTTATTGATTTCAATTTCTAGACCCGTTATCTGGTCTCCGATTTCAAAAAACTTCTGTGTTTCTTCTAACGGCATATAAGCAAGAGCAGAATTATATTCGTATAATCCGCCCTCAAATATTCCCGAAACTACATACCGTTTTGTTTTTATTCTGGAGCTGTTTGCCGCTATACTAAACAAAGTAACGCTGTCTCCTACTGTTACCGACAACGAAGCCGCAAGAATACTTCCCAGAATTAAACCGTCTCTTCCGCCTGTTAGACCCGGGATTTTTTCCGTTTTATCTATCCCTCTAATCATAGCCCCTTCTTGCTCATCCGCGTTTTTCAGTATTCCTTTTTCCGATATGAAAGGCTCAACGGTTTTTATTCCTTCCATCCTTTTTATTTTGGATATTATTGCTTTGTATCCCGGGATTAATTCGTGGTGAAACCTCATCACTACTACGTGTGGAGTCGAAGTAAGTATCCTGTCTTTTAAGCTTTTATGAAAACCATTTTCTACCGCCATTACTATAAGCATAGCGCCTACGCCAAGAGCCACCCCGCCAATTGAAATAACGGATACCATTTTTCTGAATGCGCCGCCCGACCGCGTAATATGGCGTCGCGCAATAAAAAATTCAGTTTTCATGTTTAATTTCTTAATCTTTTATTTTTCATGCCTGTCCGCCGTAGGCGGATGTAATCTTGTGTTAATCTTGTGCAAATCTCGTGGTTATATTCTTTAATCTTTGCTTTTTTCGTTAAGGTTGTTTTGTGGCACATCTCCCTTATCCGTCTTCATATGCGGGAACAACAACACATCTTTTATGGAATGCGAATTCGTAAAAAACATCGTTATCCTGTCTATTCCCAATCCTAACCCGCCTGTCGGGGGCATCCCGTAACTCATCGCTTCTATGAAATCTTCATCCGTGGGCTGGGCTTCAAAATCCCCTTTCTCCCTGAAACCACTTTGCGCAGTAAATCTTTTCAACTGTTCTAACGGGTCATTCAACTCGGAAAATGCGTTCCCTATTTCTATTCCCGCAATAAACGGTTCAAACCGTTCAACTAACGTTGGGTCTGCCCTATGTTCTTTTGCGAGCGGAGAAATATCTTTCGGATAATCAATTATAAAAGTCGGGTTTATAAGTTTCGGTTCAACGAACTCATCAAAAAAAGCTTCCAGTAATTTGCCTCGATGATAGTCTTTGGAAATGGTTATTCCTTTTTCCGTTGCCAGTTTGGCAAGTTCTTCCTTGGTACTGTTTTTCAAATCAAACCCCGAGTATTCTTTAATCGCATCAAAGAAAGCTATCTTTTTCCAGGGGAGACTAAAATTTATAACCTGTCCCTGATATTCTATTTCTTTGCCTTCGGATAATGTCTTGAATAACTCTTCAACCAAATTCATCATATCGTTATAATCGGCGTAAGCCTGGTATAGTTCTAATTGAGTGAATTCCGGGTTATGCGACCTGTCCATACCTTCGTTCCGGAAATCTTTTCCGAATTCATATACTTTATCGAATCCGCCTATGACAAGACGTTTCAGGTAAAGCTCATCGGAAATTCTTAAATACACTTCCTGCCCGAGCGCGTTATAAACCGTTTTAAAAGGCTCTGCGAAACCGCCTCCGTATACGGGTTGGAGGACAGGAGTTTCGACTTCAACGAATCCTTTTTTGTTTAAAAACTCGCGAATATTATACATTAATTTAGCTCTCGTATGGAAGACCTCTTTAACTTCGTGGTTCATAATAAGATCTAAATGTCGTTTGCGGTAGCGCATTTCTATGTCCTGGATACCGTGCCATTTTTCGGGAAGCGGATGCAAAGACTTTGCAAGAAAAGAAAAATCGCTGACGACTATGGTTATTTCTTTGGTATGTGTTTCGAATATCTGTCCCGTTACGCCGATGAAATCGCCTATGTCGAGAAGTTGGAGTAATTCGTATTTTTCGCCCAACGTATCCGCTTTGAAGTATATTTGGATTTTTCCTGTTCCGTCAAGGATGTTTCCGAAGCTTGATTTTCCGTGTCCGCGAATCGCCATAAGTCTGCCGGCGGATGTTACTACTGTTCCCTGGGCTATAAGTCCCGCGGGGTCTTTTCTGATATCGGCGACGGTATGACTTATTTCAAATTTGTAAGGATAAGGATTTATGTTTCGCGCTCTTAAGTCCTCAAGTTTCTTAATCCTTACCAGTTCTTGTTCTGTGTTAAACATGTTGCTAATCTATACTCTATTTGCCTTACTGTCAAGGTAAAAATCTGACAGTGTAGAACATAGATAGAAACAAAAAAATAAAAAAAATTATTTTTGGGGGGCGATTTTATATCCCAATTCTTCAGCTCTTTTGTAAGCTTCCAATGCTTCTTTGTGTTTGCCAATCTTATCAAGCGCCAAACCTTTGTTATGCCAAGCTTTTACAAAATTAGGGTTTATACTTATCGTTTTTTCATATGCTTCTATCGCTTCCTTATATTGGCCGACAGTATAAAGTATCCAACCTTTGTTATTCCATGCGTCTACAAAATTAGGTTTTATGTCTATTGCTTTATCAGATATTTTCAATGCTTCCTCATACTGTCCAATATTATAAAGCGCCCAACCTTTAGTACACAAGGCATCTGCATCATCAGAATTTATACTTAGTGCTTTATTGCATGCTTTTATCGCATCTTTATGTCGGTTAAGGTTACCAAGTACCCAACCTTTGATGCCCCATACATATTCATTGCTAGAATCTATGCGTATCGCTTTATTACAACATTCCAATGCTTCCCTATATCCGCCGAGATTACCGAGAACCCATGCTTTGTTGCACCATGCAACTGCAGAATTAGGGTTTAAAATTGTTGCTTTATCATACGCTTCCAATGCTTCTTCATACTTGCCGAGATTGCCAAGCGTCCATCCCTTGTCATACCATTCACTTGCCCTCTTATGCCGAACTGTTGTAATTCCTATAAAACAAACTATAATTATTGAAAAAAGGATTACCAGAATCCTCCATAACTCTACCTTTATAACCTGTTTCCATGGGATTTCTATTTCAGCCTTGGGCCATATTTTGTCAATATCTTCAGCATCCAGAAGGATTAATATCGCTTTTCTTAACCTTGGTTTTATTATTCCTTTTTTTAGTGCTTCTGATATTTTTTGGGTTGCTTCATTGTATTTTTCTAAGTTAAAAAAACAAGCTATTACACCTGCCCACGATTTTAAGTTCTTATAATCAATTTCCAATGCCTTTTGGTAGCATTCCGCAGCTTTTTCCCAGTATTCAGTAAAATAGTAAGCAAGAGCTTTGAGATAGTATAACCCCGAATCCTCTCCTTTATTTTCTATAAACATTTCCAGTTCTACCGTTATATCATTAAGTAAATCTTCTTGCCCTATTCCTTCCGGAGCATCAAGTATCCGGTATACATGGGTTTCATATTCTCTCAGGAAAAATCTTCTATTATATTTTGTCCACTTGAAAGTATTTAACAATTTTATAAATTGTTCTCTGTTTTCTTTTGTCCATCCTAATTCTTTCTGGTTTGTATATAAGTTTATTATCTGCCCTTTTGACATCGTTTGTAACGGAATATAATTTTTTCTGCGAAGCAATCCTACGATTAATAAAGTTAACCCTTTAATAAAAAAACCTATAGATAAAATTAAAGACGCAAACCAAATAATTCCGAGAGGTATATTAGAATCAAAAAGGGTTTTATAGGAAAGAGAAAGAAACACAAGAAGAAGACATGCGCCTATTATTCCAAATTGCAATGCTGATTTATAGAGTTCCTTTTTGGTCATACTTCTTACGTCATCTTTTGGACCAGTTGCATCAAACAATAGTGACAAAAATCGGTTTTGCATGTTTTTCGTATAAAGAAAGCGTAATAAAAAAATTGCTGCGATAAATACCATATATAAAGTAACTATTTTTTGCATAATGATTTTAATTTTGTAAACGGTTTTGTTTTATTTGCTCTTCTCCATTTCCACATTCAAACTAAAATCTATTGCTTTTGCGGAATGGGTAATTGCGCCGACGGAAATATAATCCACTCCCGTTTTTGCTATATCGTAAACATTCTCAAGGTTTACTCCACCCGAAGCTTCGAGCTCTATTTTCGGGTTTACCTTCCGCGCTAATTTTACGGCTTCTCTCATCCCTTTGACATCCATATTGTCCAACATTATCCTGTCTATTTTTGAACCTAACGCAATCTTTAATTCACTTAAATTTTTTACTTCAATTTCCGTTTTTAATCTTGTGCCTTGTATCTTGCATCTTGTATCTTGCATCTTGCATCTTGTATCTTGTATCTTGTAAATCGCTTTCCCTATTCCTCCCGATGCTTCTATATGGTTATCCTTTATCAAAATCATATCCCACAATCCTTTCCTGTGGTTTTTCCCGCCGCCGCATTTGACTGCATATTTCGATAATTCCCTTAAGCCGGGCAAAGTTTTACGTGTATCAAGAATTTTAACTTTCGTAGGTTTTACTTTTTCAACAAACTTATTTGTCAGACTCGCAATCCCCGATAATATGCTTAAAAAGTTTAACGCAGTCCGTTCACCCTGAAGTATTGAACACAGTTTCCCCTCTATTTTACAAACGTCTTCGCCTTTTTTGAATTTTGTTCCCTCGGATACGAACTGTTTATATTTTATGTTTTTGTCTATTGTTTTGAATATTTTTTCAACTACAATTCCGCCTGCCATTACTCCGTTTTCTTTTGCGGTTATGACTGCTTTCCCTTTAATGTTTGGGGATACGGTTAGTTTTGTCGTGACGTCCCCGCTTCCCAAATCTTCCTGAAGAGCTATTTTTATCATCGGGTTTAAGTTCATCTTTTAACCTCCTTATTCTGTCTCTTATTTTTGCGGCATCTTCAAATCTCCACTCTTCCGCCGCAAGTTTCATTTCCCTGCCCAACTTTTTTACGAGTTCTATTTTATCAATTTTTGGCAAATATTTTTCTTCTTCGTCTCTTACTTCTTCGGGTTTTCCTTCCGGCGCTATGGATGTCGTTCCCATTATTTCTTCACGTGTTTTGTATATCGTCGTCGGAGTTATGTTATGTTTTTCATTATAAATTATCTGCATTTTTCTTCTGCGGTTTGTTTCTTTTATGGTCTTTCTCATTGAATCCGTCATATTGTCCGCATACATTATTACTTCCCCGCTCAAGTGTCTTGCCGTTCTTCCCGAGGTTTGTATGAGAGAAGAAAACGACCTCAAAAAGCCTTCCCTGTCCGCATCCAGTATTATCACGAGCGAGACTTCCGGCAAGTCCAATCCCTCGCGAAGCAGGTTAATCCCAACAAGGCAATCGAATTCTTCCAGACGCAATCCCCTTAAAATTTCTACTCTTTCGATGGCGCCAAGTTCCGAATGCATCCATCTTACTTTGATTTGCGCCTGCGTTAAGTAGTCGGCAAGGTCTTCCGCCATTCGTTTTGTAAGCGTAGTAATAAGCGTTCTCTCGTGTTTTTTTGCGCGCGCTTTTACGAGTTTAATAATGTCGTCTATCTGGTTTTCGGTCTTTTTTACGGTTATCGGCGGGTCAATCAGTCCCGTAGGCCTGACGATTTGTTCCACGATTTGGGCTGAGTTCTGGCGTTCGAAATCCGCAGGCGTAGCGGATGTAAATATTACCGACTTTATAAGTTTTTCGAATTCGGCAAGTCTTAACGGCCTGTTGTCAAGAGCGGACGGCAAACGGAATCCGTATTCCACAAGCGTTTCTTTTCGTGAACGGTCACCGTTATACATTCCTCTTATTTGAGGCATCGTAACGTGAGACTCATCTATTATCATTAGAAATTCTTCCGGGAAATAATCAAGCAAACAAAACGGACGTTCTCCTTCTTTTCTGTTAGCCAGCCAGCGTGAATAATTTTCTATACCCGCGCAGTACCCCGCTTCGCGCATCATCTCCATATCAAATCTTGTTCGGGTTTCGAGACGCTGGGCTTCAAGAAGTTTATTTTGGGAACGAAAATATTTTAGCCTGTCGTCTAATTCTTTTTGTATATTTTGCATTGCTTTATCAATGGTAGACTGGGGCGCAACGAAATGTTTTGCAGGATAGATATGCGCCCACTCAAGTTCTTTTACCGAATCAAAAGTAGTCGGGTGGATTTCGCGAATTCTTGTTACGGTATTGCCTTCCAGTTCGATTCTTATGCCGTACTCGCTGTATGCGGGATGAAGTTCAATGACGCCTCCCCTGACTCGAAACGTTCCCGATGAGAAATCAACATCGTTTCGAGAGTAGTGGATATCGGTTAATTGGGCTATTAGTTCCTGCCGTTCGAAAACATCGCCTAACTTTATTCGTACCATCATTTCGCGATACGTCTCGGGAGAGCCGAGTCCGTATATACAGGAGACCGAGGATACGATAACCGTGTCTTTTCGTTCAAGAAGAGAAGACGTTGCCTTGAGTCTCAGGCGTTCAATTTCTTCATTTATGGAAGCGTCTTTTTCGATATAAGTATCGGTAACCGGAAGGTAAGCTTCGGGCTGGTAATAATCGTAATAAGAAATAAAATATTCAACGGCATTTTCGGGAAAGAAGCTTTTGAACTCGCCGTAAAGTTGTGCGGCAAGGGTTTTGTTGTGGGAGATAACGAGTGTAGGAAGTTGGATGGTCTGGATTACGTTTGCGATACTAAAAGTTTTTCCCGAGCCCGTAACGCCGAGAAGAGTCTGGAATTTATCTCCTCTTTTAACGCCTTTTATTAGTTTGGCTATCGCCTGGGGCTGGTCTCCGGCAGGTTTGTATTTCGAAACAAGTTTAAATTCCATAAATAGTTACTTCCCTTATGTCTTTTTCACCGCAGAGTCGCAGAGTTCGCAGAGAACAGCACTCCAACTATAAAGACTCATCTTTATATAATTAACATCCTTCTGTTCTTTGCGTGAGGATTTTCCGTTCTTCTATCTGTGGTTTTCCGTTCTCCGTTCATCTTTTTTCTGTTACTCTTTTATCCGTAAATTTTTTTATTCAGTGTATTTCTGTGTCATTCTGTGGCTATAAGTTTTGCACTCTTTATTTTTTCTGTTAATTTTTTCAATCCCCAATCTAAATTCTAAAATTCAGCATTTCTATTACTTTCTTCAATCCTTCTTCTGCAGTTTGTTTTCTTATTTTTTCGCGATTACCCTTGAAGAGGTATTTATAGGATGTTGTTTTTTTGCCAATACAAATTCCGATATAAACAAGCCCGACGGGTTTATCTTTAGTTCCGCCGCCGGGACCGGCGATTCCCGTTGTGGAAATTCCTATATCGGAGCCCGTGATTTTAGTTATTCCGTTTGCGAGTTCGACGGAAGTTTCTTTGCTGACTGCGCCGTATTTAAGTAGGGTGCTGTGTTTTACGCCGATGAGTTTTTCTTTTAGTTCGTTGGAGTAAGCCACTACACCGCCGAGAAAATATTCCGAACTTCCAGCGGTATCCGTGATTATTTTCTGGATAAGTCCACCGGAGCAGGACTCAACAACGGAGATGGTTAGTTTTTTTTCTTTTAGTATTCGGGCGAGTTCTTTTGAAAGATTCATTATGTAATTGTATACCTGAAAGTCTCGTAGCTGTCAATTTGTTTTTGGCGGATTAGAAAGAAAGACAGAAGAACGGATAATATTCACCGCGAAGACGCAGAGTACGCAAAGAAGAAAAAAATAGAAAGCAGAAAAACGAAAAGTCTAACCATCCCGCCAAAGCGGGATAAACTCCGCACACAGAGAGACAAAACAGAGGGCGCAGAGAACAGAAAAACAAAGCTTACCACGAAATACACAAAAAACAGAAAAACGAATAGAAAACAGAAAGTTGGAGGGTTAAAAAACACCAGGGGACAGACAAAAAAGAGAGAATTTTAACCGCAGATAAACACGAATGGACGCAGATTAAAACAGATTACATTTCAAGATTTCTTTTGTTTTTCAAGTGCTCTAATATGTTTGCCCTCGTCTATTTTTAAGCGTTCTAAAATGTTTTTTGCTTTTTCTGCACGGTTTGAATTGGGATATTTAGCAAGTATTTTTTGTAAATACTTTTTTGCTTCGTCTGTTTTTCCCGCTCCTTCAAAAGACCCCGTAAGATACGAAACAATAGATGGATTGTATTCTGCAAGTTCCAGATAATTTTCTGATAATTTCTTCCATTCAATAGGTCCCTGAGTCTCTGCCCATTCCGAAAGATTTTCCGAGAAATTTTTCGTGGTACAAATCCTGTATTGAGCATAAGGAGCGTAAACACTTCTGGGATAAGTATCTACTAATTTATGGAAATATTCCCTTGCTTTTATTATGTTTGTGTCCGTTTGGGAGGGCTTTTCTCTCATAAAGCATGTAATGGAATATTTACAAGCATTCTCAAAAAGTTCAAAAGCTTGTTTTTCTTCTCCTGTTGGTTGTTTTATTTCAAACTTTGCCGGTTCGGAAATAATTTCTTTAATATCGGGACAGCTTGATGCCGGGGGGATTTCTATAATGTAGCTGTCTTCTTTTAATAGTTTCGATAGAGGATACTCTGATAAACCTCTGTTTAAATCATAATATCTTACCCTAGAATCCCCTGGGTTAAAAGTTGTAGTAGGGATAGGGCCAATCTGACCCGGCATTGCTGTAACACAACTAAATTCCTTGCCCTTGGAATTTAAAAAGTGAAAGATTCCCATCAATTCGGAGGAATATACTTTAACTTCTTTCGGAACTTTAGTATTATTCTTTAGTATAAATTTTACCCATACCGATTCCCCTAATAAAAACACTTTTTTCGTAGGAATAATTTTTAAAAGAAGTCCTTCTTTGTCAGAAGCAGAACAAAATTGTATCATACAAACTATTGAAACAAATATAGAAACCACTGTTCTATTCATATATCTTTTCCTTTTCCTCTGTGTTCTCTTTTGTTTCCTCTGTGCCCTCTATCGTTTTAATTTGTTTTCTGTTAACCCTATCACTTTCTTTACTCTGTGTACTCTGTGGTTGATTTTTTGTATTCTGTTCTTTGCGATCTCTGCGTCTCTGCGGTGAAAACTGTTTTCACTCTACTTTACATACCTCAAGCCATACCTAACGGCAGGCAAGCTGGAAGCTTGCGTTACTTCTTATTCAGTTTGTTTATTATATTGGTTGTGGAGTAGTCGGGGACCTGAGGGACTATGACTACACACCCGCCTTCTTTTTCTACGACTTCATGTCCGACAACGGCATCCGGTTTGTAGTCTCCACCCTTTACAATGATACTTGGTTTCAAAGTTTCTATTACTTTTTGAGGTGTGGATTCGGAAAATATAACTACGTAATCCACATACCTTATTGCGCATAAAATCAAAGCGCGCGCAGATTCGGAAAGAATCGGACGCTCCGGACCTTTGAGCCCGCGAACAGAACTATCGCTGTTCAAGCCGACAATTAATATGTCCCCGAGTTCTTTGGCGACACGCAAACATTCTATGTGGCCGGGATGCAGAAGGTCAAAACAGCCATTAGTAAAAACGACTCTTGCGCCGGTAGATTTTGCTTTCTCTGTTATAGATTTTGCTTTTTCAAGATTAACAAGTTCGCCCATCTTAATTTAAGAATTTAATCGTAATGTGAATTCTGTCAATAAAGTTTTTGAAAGAGGGGAAAAAAGTAGATAGTATGAAGTAGGTAGTATATAGGGAACAGAAAAAAAGAGAACAAAAAACAAAGCTTACCACGAAAGCACAAATAAAATAAGGAAGAAAGGCACGAAAAGAAACAGAGAATTTCACAAAACAAAAAGTCGCAGAGAACGCAGAGAGCAAATACCCCAACTGAGCTGGATAAGTTGGTTTAATGCTCCTACGGCGCAAAGTCCAACTAAAAAAACAGACAAAAAAAAAGAAAATTTAACCGCGGATAAACACAGATGAGCGCAGATACAAAAAAAAGAAAAACGAACCAAAAACAGAAAGAATTTCAGCCACGCCTGCCTACCGGTAGACAGGGATTTTCACGGATTAAAACATAGAATGGACAATAAATAGTTGTGTGGAAAATTTTAGCTCTCCCTACTCTCTGCGTGCTCTGCGACTCTGCGGTGAAAGACTTTTTTTGTTTTTGGACTGTATTATTATTTTATTACTATACTATGAATAATTTTATCTTCACTCTAATTAATAAAAACACTTTTTACACCAATTTATCGGCGGGATGGATTTTTTTATTTTTCTCCGGAAAGCACATATTTCGGGATTATTCCATATTTCCCCGAAAGAGGATTTTCCTATATTTCCCAGCGAATAAACTTCCGAAAAAGGAATGACACAACAGGGAGTAACTTCGCCCTCCCACGTTATCTGCGGATACTCCCACGGCGCAGAACAGAAAAATCCTTTCCTGTCGCCAAAATTAAATACCGTTTCAGGATTCTGTATAAGACTCTCTTTAATAAATAACTTCCTCGTTTCTATGTATTTTTTTGCTTCAACCAGTTGATTGTAAATTCCTTCCAGAGATGTTTTTGACTTATCTATGTAAGCGCCTTCCGGGGAAATCGGAAGCGGAAACCTTAATGTTCCTATGAAATCAACTCCAAGAGATACCGTAAGTTTTACGAAGTCTAAAATCTCTTTTTTGTTTTCCTCAAGGATTACAAAATTTACCCCGACTAATGGCGTTTTTGAATGCATTTTTTCTCGTGCGTTAATTAGTATACGAATGCCTTCAAGTATTTGATTAAAACTGTCTTTTCCTCTTGTTTTCACATAAGTTTCAGGCGTCGCGGCATCAAGCGAAATGCATATTTTATCAATACGTAAACCAATAATCTTTTGCGCGGATGTTTCATTTAATAAAGTTCCGTTTGTCGTTAAAGTAATGGTAGAAAACCTGTGCCGTTTTCTTGCGTATTCCACAAAATCAAAGAATTCGGGATGAAGCATAGATTCGCCGGTTCCGTATAATCCTATTGATACGGGAGATTTAAACTCTGAAATAATCTTTTCGAAAACGTCTTTTTTCATATAGCCTAATTGTTGTTTTGTTAAATGTCTGTAACAGTGTTTACACGAAAGGTTGCAAATATTGGTTAATTCTATCTGGATAATATTCGGCCGGCTTTTCACAAATATCGGTCTGTTCCTCGCATCTCGTTTGTTAAGCATCCATCTGTACATAACTTCCGGATAAAGGAATATTTTCATCCCGTGTGTTTTATAATAACGGGAAAACAAGTTTAAATTATTTGACATTGTTTAATGAGCCTATAATTGAAAATAATCTTAAAATAGCTTTAGAACGATGCGTAAAGACTTTGCGTAATAGTTTGCCGGGATTAGAAAATTGTATAAGGTGTGACCTGATTGCGAATCGAATAGTATCGTCGGGAGTAAAATTCTTTGTTTTTATAAGACTTCCGCTAAGTCCAAGAAACGTTTTTGCAAGTTCTTCGGGAGTCGGGTCATGTTCAAAATATCCTTTTTCTTTGCAAATTTCATATAATTTCGTCCCCACAAAAGGAGTAGCGATTGAGGGCGTTACCGCCCTGACACAATTTTTCTTCCATAAAAGCCTCTGGAATTCTATGGTCTTTTTGCGGGTTTGTTCGTTTTCCCCGGGCATCCCAACCATAAACAAAACCGTAAGCGGCATATCAATCTCTTCACATAATTCTGCAAATCTTACAACATCTTCCAGATGTAAATTCTTCTTCATAACCTTATTCAAAAATTCCTGGTCTCCCGATTCCGCGCCGATTGTAATATGTTGGCATCCCGCTTTTTTCATTTTCAAGAGCAGTTCCTTTGAAACCCTTTCTGCTCTCATCAACACATCCCATTGGAAATCCAGTTTCTCTTCAATAATTCTGTCCGTAAGATTTGAAACCCGTTCCAGATTAAGCGCAAAATTATCGTCCAGAAAAGGTATGTGTTTTATGTTGTATTTATGAATAAGAAGTTTTATATGTTCTATCAGGTAATCAACGGAATGGGCTCTCCATTTTTTCCCGGAGTTTAGTTGGGATGCGCAAAAAGTGCATTGGTATGGACACCCCCTGCTGGTAAGCATATACATATTGGGAAAGTTTTTCAAATCTGCAAGTTCATAGGCAGGGAATGGAATGGTATCGAGGTCGGAAATAAAATCCCGCGGGGGAGTGAGGATTATTTCATTGTCCTGCCTGAAACATATTCCGTTAATATTTTTAAGGGCTTCCGAATCCCGTTTACTACTGATGTGTTTTATGAGTTCAACTATAGTTTTTTCGCCTTCGCCTATAACCCCAATATCAAAACAATTGTATTGTTTTAATGTTTCGATAGGCTGCCCGGTTATATGTACTCCGCCTAAAATTACGGGAACGTTTGGAAGAACCTTTTTGGCTATCCGCGCCACACTTACTGCCTCGGGCAGGTTCTGACTGTACATACAGGTTATCCCGATAACGTCGGGGTTGAAGTCTTTTATTTTTTTTGCCAATTTTGGTGCAGGGATAGTCGTTCTTATGAACTCCCTGTCTCTTGCCGTATGCATATCTTTATCCGCAATGCAGTTAATTATTTTAATGTTGGTAAAACCTTCTTTTTGAAGAACGGCTCCAAGATAAAGCAGGGGGATAGAAGCAAGGGGTTCGGGTCTGAATTGTTTGCCTACGCCCTTAATAAAGGAATACATCCCGGGTTGTATTAAACATATTTTAAAATCTTTAGAAGCCATTTTATTGTTTTTTTAATATAACAATCATACCCGGAGCTTTCCCGCAAAAAGTATACGGAGTTTTAGTATATGCCAGGCCAAGGGAATTAATAAAACGAAGAATAAACATAGAAACGGGCAGAATGAATTTTCTGTGAATAGTCGTATTGTAATAAGAGGGAACTTCGATTCCTTTAAGTCTTTTTAGCAATCGCCCCGTAAAACTCAACCATAAAAGATAAATGATATGTTTGGGAAGCGTCCAGCACAAATAAACAATTTTGCTTATGAAAACTATTTTCTCAATCGAGAATCCCGATTCTAATGCCAATTTTTTTATTATATTTTCGTTATAGGTATTGATATGGGAATTGCTTGCGGATAATTCTTTGACAGGTTTTTCATCATAAGGAATGGTTAAGAGAAGTTTCCCATTTGCATTGAGTATATGATTAATTTCTTTTAATGCTTCTCTATCGTATTTGATATGTTCTAATGTTTCTATGCAAAAAACAATGTCAAAACTCTTGTTTTTTATAGGCAGGACACAAGCATCACCCTGGATAGAAAGGTTTGAGCATCCTTTTATTTTGGTATAAAGAGAATGAAGTTTAATGCGATTAAAAGCGATATCCATACAAAAATAATTATTTGGGTTCAGTGTTGCCTCACCCATAATACCGCTTCCTGCGCCTATGTCTAAAATTTTTGTATGTTGGTTTAGTTTATTTTGCAATAAACGTATTATATATTTTCGTTTAAATATTTCTACGGTATCATATAGAGCGGCGTACATAGATGCCCTATAGTGTTCGTAAAAATTACGATAACTCACATCCGTTGGATGACTACCGATATTTTGTTCCATATATATTTTATCAGACACAACAACGAACCACAAGCAAGATGCTTGTGATACTTTATTATCTTCTCTGTTTAACGTATAATAAGAACGACTGCATTAAAAGTCAATTATTTTAGAGTTGGGGGTTTCTACATCCTTTTGTTTTTTTCTCAAATCTGACAAGTGTTGGAGTTGCCAATCCCGTTCTTTTGCTACGGCATCATCGGCGTTAGAGAGGATAGCGGCTCTATATACAGCTTGCAAGGCATAACTTGCCGCACCAACGGAATGAGTGGGAACATGTGCGGTTGCCACCGCTTGACCGGCGGCGCGGGCAGCAGAACGAGCAGGATTATCCTCGTTTACTTCGCGGGCAGCCGCGTGAGATGCAAGCGCAGCCTTGCGTATATCCGCCATTTTAAATACGCCCGTTTTTATCCATTTATGTAAAGTTGTAATCGCGTTTCGAGGACGATGGTCTTCCGGATATTTTTCCTCAAAGTACGGCAGGACACGTTCGGTACAATCAATTGCCCAGACTGCTAATGTTTTATGGTCGGTTTTGTTTACAAGTTTTATAATTGGCGCTACTTTATATGTAATTGAAAATTTTGATTTTTTCATTTTATTGTCTTCAATATATACTTTTACATAATTTATTTTTATACGTCAACTAAAATACGAAAGAACTATTTTTTCAGAATATATGCCTGAAACAAAAAGAGAAAAACATTGACTAATACGATAATCTCAACTAAACTAATCTACTTTTCACCCAAAAGACTGGGCCGCCAAAACGGAACAACAAACCCTAAGGGCAAGATCCAGGGGATTATATGCGAGTTGGTATTATAGAAAAATGAAAAGAGTTCTTGTCTTTACGACTATTGAGCGAGCATTTTATTCGTCAGTAATAGAATACCAGCTTTTAGAACCTATTGCAGAAATTGCACAAAAAGACAGGGGGAACAAATTCATATATATAGGATTTATCCCCATTAACCAGTGGGTTTCAAGGGACAAGTTATTAAAAAGCTTTATAATTTATAAAAACAATAGGAAAAGAATAAAAAGCTGGCTAAGTAAAAACAATGTTTACTGTAAGTTTATACCAATTCTTTTTCCAATAAGATGCAAAGGATTTCATCTAAACATCTGGTGGTTATGCTTGTATACTATTTGCAGTCTACCAATACTTTTTTATATTTTATTACGATATAGAATTAATCTTGTTCATTCACGAAATTATCCTGCAACGCTAATTGTATTTTTAACCGGTTTGCTTCTGGGAATACCTTATATTTTTGATATGCGTGACCTTTATCCCGAAAAAGGAATAGAAGCAGGGATATTCAGCAGAAAATCGTGGAGCTACAGGTTGTGGAAACTTATTGAACTCAAGTTAATAAAATCCGCTTCTTATGTTGTGACTACTTCCGAACCATTCAAGGAATATGTGCAAAAAAAAACAATAAAGTCCGGAACATCCAAAGTAATTTTTTGGCCCAATTGTGTTAACCCATTACACTTTAAGCCCGATGAAACATTACGTAAGGCCGTAAGAGAAGAATATGGGGTACAAAACAAATTTGTTCTTTTGCATTCCGGGACATTTGGGACTCCAAAAGATATACCGCTCACATTAAAATATTTTATTCATTTTAAGACAATCCAACCAAATGCGCATCTTGTAATTTTTTATGGGATACAACAAAAGATAACAGAAATTATAGCCCTGGCAAAAGAAACAGGGATTAAGCAGAAAGATTTAACCGTTCTATCTCTGCCACCGGAAGAAGTGCCAAAACACATCTTGATTGGAGATGTCGGATTGCATCTGGAATCTATGGCAATTGCCACTCCCTATGGGATAGGCGTAAAGGATGGAGAATATCTCTCGGCAGGTTTACCAATAATAGTTACGCACTGGCAGGAAGGAATTGCGCCGCTCGTAAAAAAATATCAGGCAGGAATTGTAGTTGACACATTAAATAATTCCATACAAAATGAATTACAATTATTAAAAAACTATACTCGGTTCAGGGAGAATGGATTTAAACTTGTTGAAGAAGTGTTCTCATTAAACCGGAACGTAAAAAGATTAAATGAAATTTATTTCTATCCCCATTCCAAACAAAACAGGCAATAAAAAAACTCGTCTTGAATGGAATTGAAAGATATGACCGTATCTATTATTATACCCGTATTTAATAATTCTTTTGATTACTTATTGCGTTGCTTGACAGCAATAAATCATCAAACAATCTTACCAAAAGAAGTGATTATTGTTTCAGACAAACAAAACAATTTAGGCAACTATCGTTTCAATGTTAAAACCATACAAATGGGAAAACCTTATTCTGAAGCGACAGCTCTTAGTAATGGCGTAAGAGCTGCCATCGGAGAAATCATTTGTGTTACAGACTCGGATACAGAACCCTATGAAGACTGGTTGCAAAAGATCATACAAACATACAATAGCGCACAAAATATTGGAGGCGTTGGAGGAAGGGATGAAATTTACCGATATGATAAATTAAGTAAAGCAAAAACAGTCAAAACGGTTGGAAAATTGACAGCATGGGGAAGATTGATTGGCAATCATCATAATCTACTTCTTGCTCCACAAGAAGTAGATTTTCTAAAGGGTGCAAATATAAGTTTTAGAAAAGAATTAATAACGACTTTTGATGAGAATGTAACCGGATTTTATTGGTGGGAACAACCGGTATGTTTTAAGATTAAATCCTGCGGTTATAAACTTATTTACAGTCCTGACATAAAAGTAAAACATTTCAAATATAACGAACAAAAAAGTAATGAAAAAAATATTTTTATGCATTCTAAAAACACAACTTATCTAATTTTAAGATATGGTTTTTGGATAAAAAAACCATTATTTCTTATTTATACTTTTCTTATAGGACAGACTCATAACCCCGGCATTTTAAAAGTAATAGTATCCAGCTCATTAATAAATTCCTTTGGTTTTTTATCTGCTTCTGCAAGAGGAAAAATTCTGGGGATTAAGCTTTTTTTGTCCGTGAGAAAAGAACTCCTATCCACGAAAAAAGCAAACTAAATAATACCCGCAACATAGCTCCGCCAAGCAACAACGTTCCGTATACTGCCGATAAAAAAGCATTGGGAGAATGGTCTTTTAAGTAGCGATACATACTCCAGTGCCATTCGATTATTTTCTTGCGTCCCATTTTTCGGGTAGATGCACCGTGATAATGAATCACATTGATATCGGCACAAAAATACGTTTTATATCCTTTTTCTTTTACGTCGTAACACAAAGCTACATCGTTCATAAATATCGGGTATCTTTCATTCATCCCACCAACTTCATTGAAGACAGCCTTTTTTATAAGCAAACAGGAAGCCATTATTTGTTCCACTTCTCTTGTAGTCTTATGGTCGAAATACCGCATTTTCCAACCGTGAAAACATTTGCCAAGTCCTGAAGCCTCAAAAAACAAGTTTTTAAATGTAGGTAGTTCCCTGCAGGAAGGTTGTAGCTTTCCATTTGGATAAAAAAACTGCGGGCCACAAATCGCAATATCTTTGCGCGAATCCATAAAACTGCATAACTTCTCGATGGTATCTTTTTTCATTATAACATCCGGGTTTAATAAGAGCAGGTAGTCGTGAGTTGCAATTTGTACCCCCTGGTTAGTAGCTTTTGACAATCCGGGATTGGTGGTGTTTTTAATTATTTTAACGTATGGGAATTTTGTTTTAACGTTTTTTAATGTAGAGTCTTTCGAGTCGTTATCCACAAGAATTATTTCATAGGATTTATCAATAGAGTTCAGGCAATTTTGGATATGCTCCTCAGAATTCCAGGTAACGATTATTATTGAAACATTTGTCATTGCGTAAAAAATAATAGTTATAATTCAATTGTCAAATGTAAAATAAGCTTTCTTATCTTGTTATGCTTTTCGAATTATCTATTAATTTGGCTAAGAGGTTAATAAAGAACGACTCTAACCCTTTCGATTAAAGCGAAAGAAGTTCTTTATGTACTAGTAGGTAGTCAAAAATACCTTCTGCTCCGATTCTATGTCCTTCTCCAGTCCAATGAAAGTCGTTTTTATAGTATAATCGGTCTTTGGATTTGACAAATAATCCCGGAGGAAGGTCAAGAATATAAACATCTTTTGAAATAATCGGCATTAAACGTACGTATGCCGGAGTGTGGTTATCCGCATCCAATTTTATTGTGGACAGGGTTTCGTAAGGGGGAATAATAACAATTAACAGTTTTGCATTTATGCTTTGGGCAACGTCTCCCATCTTAAGCAATATTGCCCTTGTAAGTTCCCAGTTGTATTCTTCCCTTTGCATATCTTGCGGGATATTTTGATTTTTTGTAAGGTCAGAATATAATTTGCGATAATATAACAACTCACCGATTTGTATTCGCATCCTATTAAACATCTGTGAATGCTGGGATAAGAAGCAATAAACAGGAATGTTTTGCGAAAACTCCTTAATCTTATTATGAGAAGAATGTTCGTACAGAACTTGTTTGGTTTTTGTTAATACGCCATCTTTTAACGTAAAATTTGAATTGCGAGCATTTTCTTCTACGTCGTTGACGTAAAACCCCACGATTATAAGGTCGGGATTAAACTTTTTACCTTCATTTTCAAGGAATATCAATTCTTCCACGGTGCCATACTGCGGAACTCCCGCATTTATTACTTCAAATTTTTTTGGTTTTATATTTGAGTTAAGCATCCTTTCCATCGCTTTCAAGTATGTGTCTTCGGAGTTTACCCATAAACCGAAAGTAAAGGAATCTCCAAGTCCCAGTATGCGAAAACTTTGTTTGTCTTTTGTGTAGTTGTATTCCTTGTTTTCCCTCATTCGCTGTGAATTTATATGAAAAGAACTTAAATAAGCATTATCCAGCTTGAAAAACCCGTCTATATTTTTTCTCAATCTTTCTATGCCTAAATTTGAATCAAATTCGCGAATGGGCGGGGTCTGGGGAAACGGGAAGAACTTTCTTGTAATACCTTCTCCGATAAGACAAGCGAGAACAAGAGCAGTAGTTATAATTATCAATTCATATAAGAGAAATTTGGGCTTCATAATATAATTCAAAATACTTCTTAAGTAAGTTTGAGTCAAGTTTAAATTAAAACGAATCCTGCGTATGAAATTTTTTATGTCATTTACGGGCAGATAGAAACAAGCGTTCGCAGAGCCCGGAGCATTTTGACAGTAAAATGAATTGCGGATTGGACTTGACATTTTAGACAAATATAATATTGTACACTTAAATGAAATTTATCGTTCACGGCGGCGCAGGGAACATAACGGATTTTGCCATAAGGGTTCCCGGGCTTGTCAAAGCCTGCAAAATAGGCTACGAAATCTTAAAATCCGGCGGTAAAGCCCTTGATGCGGTTCAGGCATCCGTAGTTGAATTCGAAAATAATCCGTACTTTAACGCGGGAACGGGTTGCGTCCTGAACATAGAAGGCGAAGCGGAACTTGATGCTTCAATTATGACGGATGATATGAAAGCAGGCGCCGTGGCAGGAATAAAAAGAGTCAAAAATCCTATTCTTATAGCAAGAAAAGTAATGGAAGAAACCGACCATATACTTCTGGTAGGCGAAGGCGCGGAACGGTTTGCAAGAATTATGGGATTCCCGAAATATAATCCCGTAACCGCAAAAAGCAAAGAACGACTCGAAAAAGACATCAAGAAATTAAAAATGGGCAAAAACACGACGGAACGATATTTCCCGAAAATAAAAAAATTGATTGACGAATACGGAACGGTCGGCGCTTGCGCAATGGATAAGTTCGGAAACCTTGCCGCAGCAACATCCACGGGAGGCGTGATTATGGATTTGCCGGGCAGAGTCGGGGATACGCCGATTATCGGCGCGGGCACTTATGCCTGTAAAACCGGAGCGGTAAGCTGCACCGGATGGGGCGAATGCCTTATAAAACTCGGAACCGCAAAATTCGTATGCGATTCGATGAAAACTATGTCCCCTCAAGCCGCCGTAAATAAGGCTATTAAACTTATCGGCGATATGAAGGGCGATGCCGGAATAATTGCTCTGGACAAAAAAGGCAGGATAGGATTCGGGTTCAATACTCCTAAAATGCTGTGGGCGTATGTTGATGAAAACGGGAAAATTCAACACTGTAAATAAAAAACAACCTTTATCCCCTCTCTGTATCCTCGTTTTATATTCTTGTGTTAATCTCGCCTGCCTACCGTCTTTTCTTGGTAGGTATTAATCTTTTTTTAATCCTGTTCTATCCTTTTGTATCTTTTTTTTATTTTTCTTTTCTTGTGTAAATCGTGTGTAATCTCGTGGTTACAATCTGTTTTTTCTCTGTGTTTTATGTGATTGGTTTTATATTGACAATTCAAGAGTAAAAGGATATAAGATAAAAAATGAAATACAAATTACTGGACGATTTGACTTCTGACGTTATGTTTGAGGCTTACGGCAAGACATTTGAGGAGTTGCTCGAGAATTCTGCAATGGCAATGTTTTCGGTTATATGCCGGGTTGAAAAAATAAAACCAACGACTACTATTAAAATTGAACTGTCCTCGGAATCTAAAGAAAAATTACTATATGATTGGCTTTCTGCGTTATTAACTCGAAGCGATATTCACGGATTGTTTTTATCCCGATTTAAGATAAATAAAATTTCCGGATTATGTTTATCTGCTGAGGCAAGCGGAGAAAAAATGAGTCAGGGAAAAGGCGAAACTCTTGTAAAAGGAATACCGTATTATGGTTTTAAGATACACGAAACTGATAAAGGTTTTTCGGCAAGAGTAACCCTGGACATATAGGAGAAACTATGACAAAGTATTTTTTATGTTTGGCTTTAGGAATATTGTTTGCAACAACAAATGCGAATGGAAGTTCTGTCCGTCTTGCCGGAATGGGAAATATATATGTTGCCCTAGAAGACACCGAAAGTGAAGCACAAGCAAATCCCGCGAAATATCTTAATTTTAATCAACCTGTAGTTTTGTTTGATGCGCTTTCAGGGTATACTGAATGGGATAACGGTTTTTTTGATTTAGAAGATCTGGATAACTATGAGCTTTTGCCTGTTAGGCATTACGATTACGAAAGAAATGTGAACGGTTTAATTTTATATCCTATTAAAAAGAAAGCAGTATTAGGTGGAGGATACACAGAAAATGTAGCTACGGGAGCAAATTGGCGCTACTATGAAATAAGCAAAGAACTTGCTAGAGATGCATATTATACTCAATATATTTACCGCAGTTATTTTTTTACCGGGGCGTTTAGTACAAAATACATAAATATTGGTGTTCTATCACGATTCTATACAGACTCAAGAAGAACAGAAATAGGTATGGATCGACGCGGAAACGAGTATTTTTCATATTCGTATACCGGAGATGTTCCCGTTACATCCGAATATACAATAGGAATTGCAAGTAATAAAATTAAAAACATTTCCGCAACTATTGACTTTATATCCACCAAAGAAGAGCCGTATTCCGGTTGGGGAAGGATTCGTTACTTTGCTTACACTTCTTTTAAAGTATATGCAAAAAAGAAGATTTTTAATTGGTTGAGTATTGGCGGAATTACAGAATACAAACAAATATCGGAGAGTAATTATAAATGTGTTAATATACCGCTTGGTTTTGCCATTCATCCGGACAACCAAACGCTTATTGGAATGGACTTCGTTTTTAATGAAATCTTTTCCGATGGTATCCAATTAAAACATCCTGACCAAGTTACAATCGGAGGAGAGAGAAACATAGGCAATTTAGCTTTGCGTTGCGGCACAGAAATATATCCGCAGGCAATCAAATATTGGTTTGACCCCAGCGTGGGAATCGGATATCATTTAACAAATAAGATTCACATTGATTTGACAGTAGACCCTATGGATTGGTATCCATGGAGACTTGCAATACAGTTTCACAATTAATATCTTTATTGGGGAAATAAAGAAGTAAAGGATAAACTATGCGAGACAAATTACAGAAATTATCGGATTATAAGTGGCTTATTCCAAAGAATGTGCGCCCGGGAATGAATGTAGATGCAGTTATTTATGCGAATAAAGAAATACTGGATACATTAGAAAACACGGCAATCGAACAATTAACCAACGTAGCGTGTTTGCCGGGAATAATCGAACCGGTTATCGGGATGCCGGATATGCACTGGGGGTATGGTTTGCCGATGGGCGCGGTTGGCGCTTTTGACAGGGAAAAAGGAGTCATATCTGCCGGGTGTACCGGATTTGACATTAACTGCGGAGTAAGAATGCTGCGAACTAATTTAAGTTTTGATGAAATAAAAGAACATTTAAGCAAACTCATAGATACCTTATTCAAAAATATACCCTGCGGCGTGGGCTCGGAAGGCAGGTTAAACCTTAATTCGAGAGAACTTGACGATGTTCTTACTAACGGAGCGGAATGGGCAATAAAAAAAGGATACGGGACAAACAGGGATTTAGAATGCATTGAAGAATACGGAAGCATAAAAGACGGCGATTCATCAAAAGTTTTTAAAGAGGCCTTAAACAGGGGTGCGCCTCAACTAGGAACGCTTGGAGGAGGAAACCATTTTCTTGAAGTACAGGCAGTAGACGAAATTTATGAGCCGGAAATTGCAAAGGTTTTCGGCATTAATTTCAAGGGACAGATAACCATAATGGTGCATTGCGGGTCAAGAGGATTGGGACATCAGGTAGCAACGGATTACTTAAAACTCCACGAAAAAGCTGCCTCAAAATACAAAATCAGCTTGCCTGACCCTCAACTTGTATGCGCTCCAGCCAACTCTCCGGAAGGGCAGGATTATTTTTCCGCAATGAAATGCGCAGCCAATTACGCATTTTGCAACCGCCAGATTATTGCCCACTGGATAAGAGAAAGTTTTGAACAGACAATGGGCAGAAACTGGGAACAGTTTGAAATGCACAGCGTTTATGATGTGTGCCATAATATCTGTAAACTCGAAAGACACGATGTTAAAGGTAAACTCCGGGAAGTTTACGTTCACCGTAAAGGAGCAACTTCTGCATTTCCTGCCGGACATATATCCGTCTCTCCCTTATACCGCAGTGTGGGACAACCCGTATTAATTGCAGGTTCTATGGGAACGGCATCTTATGTGCTTGTCGGTACAGACACTGCAGAGGAAGCTTTTGCTTCAAGTTGTCACGGCGCAGGAAGAGCTATGAGCAGAAATAAGGCTCTTAAAGAATACAGGGGAGAACAAATAAAAAAAGAACTTCAGGCCAACGGAAAATACGTCCGGGCTACAAGCCCAAAAACCCTTGCCGAAGAGGCGCCGGATGCATATAAAGACGTAGATGAAGTAGTAGATTCCGTTCATTGCGCGGGGATATCTAAGAAGATTGCAAGAGTGATTCCCCTGGCTATTGCAAAGGGATAAAATGAAAATTTCCGTAACGGTAAAACTAAAATCAAAACAGGAAAAAGTAGAAAAGACCGATGCCGGTTATTTGGTTTATGTCAAAGCGCCTCCTATAGAAAACAAGGCGAACGAAGCCGTTATAAAATTATTAGCCGAACATTTTAATGTTTCAAAGTCTCAGGTTATTATTCTAAAAGGATTAACATCTAAACATAAGATTGTTGAAATAAGATAACCTCTCGCTTATTCTTTAGACAAAGTTCTTGACTTCTTATGTGTTTGAATTAAAATGCTTCCTGTCAAAAATGGAGGGTTAGTCTAACGGTAAGGCAGCAGACTTGAAATCTGCCGGGAGTAATCCCATGGGGGTTCGAATCCCTCACCCTCCGCCAGTTAGAAAATCCTTGTAGTTCTCATCATCTGATTTTTAACGTAAAAAGGGTTAAAATAAGCTTTGGATGAATTTATGAAAAAAATTGTTGTGATCGGCGGTGGCGAAATAGGGCGACCTGGCTATCCTGTTGAAACCACCCAAATAGACAAAGAAATAATAAATCTAACCGGAAAGAAAAATCCAAGATTACTTTTCATTCCAACCGCAAGCGCTGATTCGGAATTGTATTTCGAAATCGTAAAAAAACATTTTGGCAAAAAACTTGGGTGTAAAATTGATGTTTTGTACTTAATAAACAAAAATCTTAGCAAAAAAGAAACTGAGGAAAAGATTTTTGGAACAGACATAATTTATGTCGGCGGTGGTAATACCTTGAAAATGATGAAAATATGGAGAACGACCGGAGTTGATAAGATTTTAAAACAGGCTTATGGGAGAGGCATTGTTCTTTCAGGGTTAAGCGCCGGATCAATTTGTTGGTTTGAATGGGGAATTTCTGATTCTAAGAAATCTATCAACCCTAATGCAGATTTTATAAAAGTATCTGGTCTAGGGTTAATAAAAGCTCTTCATTGCCCACACTATGATTTTGAAAAATATCGAAAGCCAGCCCTCAAAAAGATTATGAAGAAAACATCCGGAATTTCAATTGCCATAGACAATCGCTGTGCAATGATAATTATTGATGCCAAATATCGAATTATAAGTTCAAAAACATCTGCAAACGCTTATAAAGTATACTGGAAAGCAAATAGGTATTACGAAGAAGTAATAAAAAAAGAAAAGAAATTGAAATCATTAAAAGATTTATTGAAGAAGTAAAAAATTTTGCCGCCAAAGAAAAATTTGACTTTTTTATGAAAATCAAGATTAATAAAGAATCTACGTTTCCGCTTGATTATCACTTTCGTGGTGAGAGAGTTTCAATGAAGCCATTGTTTGATGAACTGGTTACAAAACTGGAAAAAGAACTATATTTTGAATATAAAATTGGAAAAGCGTATATCGGTTTAATACATACACTTGTATTCGCCGCTTTCCGTGTTCAAACAAAAAAGATAATCGTTGAAATTACTTTGCGCAAAATGCTCAAAAGCCCCAGAATTAAAAAAACTTTACAATTTCAAAAGAGAAGGTGGGCATATTTTTTGGATATAAAGGAATCAAAAGATATAGACAAGGAACTAATTGATTGGATTAAGCAATCCTGCGAATAAATTAGGTTTAAAAGAGCTCCCCCCTGGCAATTTTCCCCTATGCAAAGTTCTTTTGTATGTTGAAATATAACTTAAAAAGATAATAAAAAATCAACTTGACATCTTTCCAATTATGTAACATATTCGTATTATAATGGGATATGTTTATATAACCCCCATATAACTTATAAAAGGAGGTAGTATGCGAAAATTTTTGATTTCGTTAGTTATTCTCTTTTCAGGGAATTTTCTCTTTGCCGCCCCTGTATCAATACAAACGGCAGAAAAAGTTGCAAAGAACTGGTATTACGATAAAGGGAATCTAACTAAAAGCCAAATTTCCGTAACAGATAATTTTACAGAATCCAGCACCAAAGGAAATCTTTTTTATATTTTCAATTTCAAGCCAAATGGTTTCGTAATCGTAAGTGCGGAAGATGCAACCGTCCCTATTCTTGGATACTCTTTTGAAGGACAATATACCGCTACCAATCATCCGATCCAGTTTGACGAATGGATGGATAATTACAAAAAACAAATCATATACGTAAAAGATAACCTTACAAAAGCTCCGAGACAAAACGTTGACCAGTGGAACAACTTAACTATTGAGCCACAATATTTTGTAAAAGGTTCTAAGGAGAAAGCCGTAAGCCCTTTGCTTACTACTACCTGGGCGCAAGAAAATATTTACGGTGGTTCTCCCATAATTTACAATACTCAATGCCCGATGATTGGCGGAACACACTGTCTTGTTGGTTGTGCAGCCGTAGCTATGGGGCAAATAATGAAGTATTTCAACCATCCGACACAGGGTGTAGGGTCACATTCTTATTACGACACCGCCGGTTGTGCGCAAACTGTTTCGGCTGATTTTGGGGCAACAACTTACGATTGGGGAAATATGCCAACTTCTCTTTCAAGCTCAACCACAAACCAGAGAAATGCTGTCGGTACATTGTTGTTTCATTGCGGAGTTGCCGTTAATATGAGATACGGAACCAGCGCTTCCGGCGCTTATGTTCCTTCGCCGGTTTACGCACTTAAAACCTATTTTTCCTACAATGAAAACCTTGGTATAATATACAGGTCAAGTTACTCAACAGATACTGCATGGGCTCGTATAATGAGGACGGAATTAGACAGCAGCCGACCGGTTCTTTATTCAGGACAGGGTTCAGGCGGACACGCTTTTGTTATGGATGGATACAGCACAAATACTTATTTTCATTTTAACTGGGGATGGGAAGGGAGCGAGAATGGGTATTTCTACTTAACTGACTTGACCCCGGCAAGTTATAACTTTAATAGCAGTCAAGCTGCAGTAATTCTTATTAAACCGGCTGTCCCGACCCCGGATATATCTGTTTCGCCGGATACTTTAAGATTTACATGGACCGGTAGTAAAAAAAGGTTATTATCTCCTTCAACAAAAGGCATAACAGATACATTATATTATGCCAGCACCCCTAATTGGGGTTATGGCGTTTCTAATGGCTGGGGTATGGCAACAAGATTTACCCCCGAAGCATATCCTTGCACTTTGAAATCCGTAATTTGGTTTCCCGGAGCAAAAGATACTTCTTGCGAAGTTCATATATGGAGTGATAATGGAGGGGGTCCCGGAACTAATTTGGTTAGTGCCTTTACCTACACACCTACAGTAACTCAAAATTGGGAAAAGAAAAATCTTCCAACACCTGCGGTTATAGATGCCGGTAATTTCTGGGTTGGATGGATGCAAAAAGCAAATAATGTATTTTTTAATATGGCAGATACAACTGTTAAGATAGGAAGAAGCTATTATTACAACGGCTCGTGGAACCTAGTTAACGCTGGAATTTTTGGTGCTACAGGAGAATTGCTGATTAGATCTATCGTAACCAGCGGCAGTTATGATACGGTAAGGACTTTAGTCGTATCTAACCCCGGAACGGCAACTCTTAACATTTCAAATATTACAGTCAGTGATTCATGGATAACGGCTGTAACACCTACGGTATTTAATGTTAGCGCTAAAGGGACTCAAAATGTTACGGTAACAGTTACAAAAGACGGCTTAAGTACGGGTTATCATTATGGGCATTTAACTATTACTTCCAATGACCCGGACGAAAGTCCAACAAACGTTCCCATCAAGTTCTATATACCTTCCTCAACTCCGGATATTGCAGTTACTCAAGATACTTTGAGATTCACATGGGACGACAGTGGAAAGAAAGCGCTTTCCTATTCTTGCCCTCCGAAAGAAGCTTATACTGACAACAAATTGGTTTTAACAAAAAATAATGTTTGTCTTTTAAATAAAAATGAAAACAAAAAATTTGCACCTTCAATAAGAGTTACGCAAGACGCTAACCAATCTCCGCTAACTTTCTCTTGTTGTCTGGATTCTAAAGCCACTCTTGATACGCTTATATACGATGATAACAACGTAACAGGTAATTATGCATGGGGCGCCGGAGCAAGAATGGGATCAAGAATGACCCCTACACAGTCTTGCCAGATTATGGCCGTCCAAATATATTGCACCAATGCGCAAACCTATAAAGTAGGACTTTATAACTGGACAGGAAGTGCGCCGGGCACTCAATTGTTGGAAACAGGAAACGTATCTTCAACTTCAGGGGGATGGAATACAACGGATGTCTCGGCATCTAATATAAATGTTACCGGAGATTTTGTTGCTTCTTTTAATATGATAGATACTATTGCGCGAATCGGGGCAAACCAAACTAATAATGGAAGAGCTTGGGATTATAATGGTTCCGGATGGGCAGCATGGACAGAAACCTATTTCATCCGCGCTATCGTTTCTTACGGTGGAGGTGGCGGCACTTATGACACATTACAAACAATGACGGTCAGAAACGACGGTGGCGGGGGTTTGAATGTAACCAATATTACCAAGAGCCAATCATGGATTACTTCCGTATCACCTACAAGTTTTACAGTCCCGGCCGGCAGTTCTCAGAACGTTACTGTAATAGTCAATAAAACAGGCCTTAGCAACGGGACACATCTTGGCACTCTTACTATCGCTTCTGATGATCCCGACGAAGGTTCTTATGTTGAACCGGTTAAATTCGTTGTTGTGCACTTAGGCGTAGAAGAAAACCAGAGTTTCTCTTTCAACTTGTCACAAAACTATCCTAACCCGGCAAATTCAGTAACTCAAATTGAATATGCTTTGCCTAACGCTACAAAAGTTACGCTTAAAATCTACGATGCATCAGGCAGACCGGTACGAACTTTAATACAAGAGGAACAAACCGCAGGCAAATACAATACATTCTGGAATGGCAAAGATGACAAAGGCAATAAACTTGGAAACGGTATTTATTTCTATCGCCTTGAAACGGATAAATCCGTAACGACAAAGAAACTGACCTTATTGAAATAAACTAATTAGAACACAAGCCCTTTGGAACATTCCAAAGGGCTTGTGTTTTTTTAAACTACTCGAGAAATTTAATATCCTAATTTTTCATCCTTTAAAAAGTTTTTTCTTGCAAGTCTCTTTTTTTTTGCTAATTATTAAACAATGAACGGAACTGAAAAAAACCATAGAGCGCACAGAGGAAAAATTAGTCCGGAGTTTACCCCGAAGAAGTCGAAGATCCCGCTGTGGCGGTGGGCGGGGTAGTTGGTTTTAATGAATTTGATTATAAGGAGGGAGGATGAGCAAACTTGTAGAATGTGTTCCAAATTTTTCCGAGGGTAAATCAATAGAGATAATAGATAAAATCGTAGCAGAAATAACTGCCGTTCCTGATGTTAAGCTAACGGACAAACAAATGAATGCCGACCATAATCGCGCAGTCATTACGTTTGTGGGAACGCCGGAAGCTTGTAAAAAAGCAGCTTTTAACGCCTGTAAATGCGCAATGAAATTAATAGATTTGCGAACCCACAAAGGCGAACACCCGCGTATGGGAGCCACGGATGTCATTCCTTTTATTCCTATATCAGACGTAACAATGGAAGAATGCGTTGAATTGTCACGTTCTCTTGCAAAAGAAATAGCGGAAAAATTGAACATTCCAACTTACTTATACGAAGAGTCTGCGGCCACTCCGGAAAGAAAAGACCTTGCTTATATTCGCAAAGGAGAGTTTGAAGGATTACAGAAATCCATAAAAGCAGACCCGTCAAGAAAACCGGATTTCGGGCCTTCCGAGCTTCACCCTTCTGCCGGAGCAACAGTAGTCGGGGCAAGACATTATCTTGTTGCGTACAATATAAATCTTAATACTAACAACCTCGATATTGCCAAAGCCATTGCAAAAGCAATAAGATTCAGAGACGGTGGGTTCAAATACGTCAAAGCGCTCGGCTTTGAAATAAAAGAAAGGGGTATCGTTCAGGTTTCCATTAATTTGACCAATTATACGGGAACACCTATTTTCAGGGTATTTGAGGCAGTCGTACGGGAAGCCGAAAGATACGGAGTTTCCGTAACCGGGTCGGAAGTCGTGGGAGTATTACCTTTACAGGCAATGGTAGACGTAGCAAACTGGTATTTGAAACTGGAAAACTTTTCCGCTAATCAAATATTAGAAAAGAAAATATGGGGAGGAGAAAATGAATAAAGACGTTTCGCTGCAGGGTTTTATATCCGAACTCGCAAGTAACTCGCCCGCGCCGGGTGGAGGTTCAGCTGCAGCATTATCAGGAACTATAGGGACAGCGCTTGTGTGCATGGTCGCAGAACTTACTATCGGCAAAGAAAAATATAAAGAAGTTGAAGCAGAAATGCAGGAAGCTTTGAATAAGGGCAAAGAAATCAAAGACAGGTTTTTTACTTTTATAGAGGAAGACGAACAAGCTTTTAATAAAGTTATGTCAGGTTATAAGCTGCCTAAAAATACGGACGAAGAAAAACAAATAAGAAGCAATGCAATACAATCGGCGCTTAAAGAAGCCGTAAACGTTCCACTGGAAGTAATAAGAAACGTCAGAATTGCGATTGAACTTGCGTTTTTATGTGCTTCCAAAGGAAATACAAATTCTATTTCGGATGCAGGAGTGGCAGGATTAGAACTACACGCTTCCGCGTTAGGCGCGCTTTATAATGTACTTATAAATCTGGGTAGCATAAAAGACGAAAACTTTAAGACTCAAGTAAAAACAGAGTCGGAAAAGTTAATAAAAGAAGTTAACGAGTTTGCGGAATTGATAGAAAAAACGGTTTTGAGCAAAATATAGAAACACGATTACCATTGTATATTAATGCTATAACCTATTTCTAAGGCGTCCATATTTATTGCCCACTCTTTTTCGCATATTATATTTCCTACTCCCCATCCCCTTATTGTCGTATAGGAGCAAAAGTTTTTCCTGACCTGTAGCTTTGCGCTTACAAACTTACATATATCAACGTATATGCCTGTATTTAGCCAATACATAGGTTTATTACCGCTTGTATAATCGTAAGAATAATCAGAGCCATAGAGTCCATACCCTTCAAAAGAATAGTCGCACAAACCTAATCCTGCCCCCAGAAAAGGATAAACTTTTTTAATTTTTTGGATAGGATAAACATTTACTCCTAATCCATAATGATGTGCCCAATTGCTGAATGCAAGAGTATCGATTAATGACTTGTTGTATATGTTATATCCGAATCCCCCGGCTTCTACATAAGAATCAAAATATTCATTCCAGCAAAACTGGACATAGAAACTTAACTCCTGTCCCGGAGTAGATGATTCGACTTCGTTTATTCCGTCCTTATTAAAATCCTGCACGGGGATATACGTCTGCCACAGATTAACTCCTGCGCTAACATTATAAATCGTTCTTGCAGAAACACAAAAATTCAAAAATATAAATAAATAGCTCATTGATAAAGTTCAAAATTAAGATGTATCGGCGTTTCAGTCCTGTTATAACTTTGACCGGATTTTGTATCTACTACTTTATAACTATAATTTTCTCCCGTGTAATCCTTGTCAAAAGGAAATAACAGGAATATATAATTGTATTGTTCGTTATTCCCTATGTCAGGTTGCCAGTCTTCATTTTTATCACAGAAAATTTCTATTGAATACTCTATCTCTGAAGTCAGATTTACTGGTTCCCATCCTGACAGGTCAATAAAATCATTTTTGCCGTAACTACCCCAAATTTCAGTATGCCCTAATTTAATAGTGTCGTTTAAGGAATATAGTATTGCGGCAATTTTACTATAAATAAGAGTACGGTCAAACATATACAACCTGATTGTTGATAACTTGTAATTAGTTGCAGTAGTTAACTTTATTTTAATAAACGAATAATTTCCCAGAGAATCTGCATATAGAGTACTGTCAATAGATTCAAATACGCTGTCACATCCTTCTGCGGATGAAGATTGAAATATTAATGTCCCGTAAGGACTGTAGTCGGTTAAGAAATTTGCGGGTTTACAGCTTAAAAGCAACAGGAAAAGTAAAATCAAGTTGATTTTTAATTTCATAAATCTATTTGAAAAGCCAATCCTAATGTAATACCGCCGAGGTTTACGCCTGAATTTACTCCAATACTTGAGTAAGCAAAATTCATTCCGCCGATAATACCCATTTTTACTTCAAAAGGTAACTTAAAAGGGTATATACCACATTTTACATTAAAGCAAGGAATTATTTCGCTACCTTCTATTGGTACGCCCCCTGAAAAATATCCGTTGTAATACGCTTCTTCTTCGGAATGACTTACATTGCAATAAGCAATCCCGCATCCAAAGCCTATAAAATAACCACCCCTGTCTAGTCTCAGTCCGAAATTAACTCCATATAACGTATAGAGTATTCGCATATTAGTTAATTCTACAATCGGATTTCCCATTTCATCATTAACAATATAATCCCGTGAGCTGCTTTTTCCTGAAAGGACGAAAGGATTTATTGTCCATCTGAAAGAATTTGTCATCGGTATAGCAATATTGCTTCCCATTGCAGATGAGGATATGTTCCCTATATTACCTTCTAAGCAAGTAGAGAATTTTACGGATAATATTGCTATTTGGATAAATAATCCCACCATTTATTTCCTTCCCCTATATAAAAATTGTAATATATTTCTAATCCCATTTGTTCACCGCTCAAATTCCATAACCATTCATCTTTTTCAAAAATGTGACTATAAGGAGTATAAAACATCTGTGGTTCTACCTGATATTCCCTGTAAAACACACGGAAAGAAAAATATCTTGTAAAAATCTCCATTCCTACGCCATACCAGTAATCCATTTTTTCTTTACAAATATGGGAAGTATAGGCAGTATGGGCATCAAAATCAAAAAAACCGCCGCCAAAACACAGGTTGGGAAATATCCGTCCCATAGGTATTCCCATTTCGCATTCCATCCCTACTTTATTTATGGAAGAAGTTAAAAGCGTATCCTCATCAATGCTGTTTTTAACAACAAACGAAGTATTGCTTCCCTCAAAGGAAAAGATTAAAAAATTAGTCACGGGGAATTTTATTTTCAAGAGGGGACTTTGAGCATTTGTTGCTTCCGCATCAATCTTTCCATCGGAATTCCAGTCCTGAGAAGACATTTTCTGGGAATAAGCTCCGAGTCCCAAGCACATATCCGGTAAATTAACTTTTGTAAACAGGCAAAAAGATATAATTAATAAATTCATAATTGTCCCCACAGTATAAAATGGGAATGGAAATCGACTGTATCGATTATCCCGGAATACTCTTTAATTGTCTGCATATAAATTTTTGAGTAAGAGTAACTGCTATCGTAACGAAAGACGAATTTTGCCGTATGGTTGCCGGTAGTATCCAAATCCGGCAGAGAGTCTCCGTCATTATCGATAAAGAGTTTTATCATATAGATATCCGAACTTACATTCAATAAAGGGGTAAAAACAAATGTCAATGTTTCAATATCTGCATCCACCCACTTACCAAGATACTCATTTTTCCCGTTCCTCTCATACTGTATTTTCAGTATGTGGGGAGAAAAAGTTACATTATTTAAGGCATTCAGGCATATAGTTAATTTATAAATTTTAATGCTGTCTTCCGGATGCAAATAGAGCATTGTGTAAGCTTTTCCATACAGCGAGTCATTTGACAAACCAATTATGGTGGACTCAAAATTACCGTCACATCCCTGAACACTTTTTGTATTCAGTAATGGAAGCCCCTCTTCTGTATAATCAGTTGTAAACACAGTATCTTTCTCGCAACCATAAGTTACGAGCAACAACAATAAAATCAGTCTTTTAAAGTTTACCATTTTAAGATGTCTAAGCCGATATTTCCTCCGAACAATCCCGGTAGAGGTGGCAGGTTTATATATGAAGTTACCGGCAAAGAAAAAGGTTTTATATTTTCAAGGAATTTTTTGTTGAAAAATATTGAAATATCAAATCCGATAGATGGAAATTCGGACAGGTTTGTATATTCACCGGGAGCAGAGTAGTTAATATGGTGAACTCCCACACCTATTCCGCCGTTATTAAGTTTATTACACAGAAAAATTTTTGCTCCGATTTGGGAGTACTTAAAACTTGTCGATGTCCATCCTGCAGAGGATACACTCCCTTTCTGATAGGATATGGATATAAGTTGTCTTTTGCGTAGATGTAATAATAATTCTCCGCCCCCATTGAATCCCAAATTAATAATATCAAAAACCGGGATTACATATCCCCCGAAAATCCTTAAAGTAATTTTATGAGTTTTTTGGGGGATTGTTTTGGGGTTCATTTCTTCTAAAGCAGGTTTTTCCGTAAGAATATAATCATTTTCTCCTGTATCACGGAACCTGAATTCAAAAACACTTTCCGATAAGGAGATTACTTTCAAAATTAACAAACCATCTAAGTTATTGACTCCACATAAGCTATCAATAAGATTGGAATCATTATTGGAAACGAGTTTTAATAAGTTAGTTCCTAACAATTTATTTGTTTCCTTGTAACCTGTATGCTTATCGTCAACTGATTTTAATATACTATCCATACCGTTTATAAAATCCAAAGAAGGATACCACAAAGTGTCTTCTTCCAATAAAACAGTTCCTACTTTTGAATACTTATCCATAGGAATTTTATTGGCAAACAATTCAACTCTTTCATAGAATTTATTCACACAATCCGGTAAAACGAGATTTAGCACTAAAAACAATAAAGTCATTTTTATTTATTATTTGTATATCTTAAATTTTTTCCCCATTTTATAACCGATAAATCCCATAACAAATGTGCCCACAGGTAAAGCAATGAAAGTATTATTTATTTCTTTACCAAGAGATAATCCTATTATGCCTCCAACCCATCCACCTGTCATCGCAAAAATCCAGTCCAAACTTCCCGAACGGGTACTTAGCACAAGTCCTATTTCGGAAGAAAGCGCGAGTGCTCCTGATGCCATAAGCCCTATCGGATTTTGTGCAACAGTTAATAATACTTCTGCCTCCAAAGGTATAAGAGTGCCGGCAAACGCCATAAAGTTGATTTTTTGTAATTCTTTCAGGCTTATATTTTTTCTGTTCTCAAATTTATTGAAACCGTTAATATTTGTATCTGTAAAGTTTTCTTTCTTATATGCAGCATTTTTTAAGGGTGTTAAAGATGCGGAGACAAAACTTTTTAACATCTTTAGTTCTAATTCTTCGTTTTTTTCGGCTTTTACGAAATCTTCACATTGCAAGGTACATAATAAGACAGTTTTAAACGGGATAGAATCGGAGAAATTTATTAACTCATACCATATTTTCCCGGAGTAAAAAATAGTTTGCCCTTTTCTGTTTTCCTGTAAACTTAATAATTCTCCGGTTAATAACCAATTTGCTTTCTTTTTTTCTTTTATGTACGAAAGTATTTCATTTCTATTTTTTAATGTTGTTATATTTTCTCTTTCGGAATCTTCTAGAGAATCTGCGGATATAAAACCTAATTTTAATAATTCTTCTCCAAGGTTATGTTCTATGGCGCTAACTGCATTAGTCCGGGAATGCGTGAATACAAAAAAGCCGGGCGGAATTGTTCTTACAATTTCCGTCATTTCCCTTTTATCATTTATCAAAGTTACGATACTGCCATAAGGAGATAAATTTTCGCTCTGGTAGATATTAGGGACGTTTAATAGGATATAAATTATCAAGGAGTGCATAATATTTTGATTCTATTTTTTTCTATTATGATTTTAGAGCCGATAATTGCTCCGGTAATTCCTAACACCGGAACAGTCAGGAGACCATAATAGGTATCACTTGTCGGAGAGTGTAAAAGAGAGGCAAGGACTACTCCGCTTATTACTCCCGTGCAGAAGCCTGTATATGTAAAATTCCCGAGTTCCATATCAGTAAAAACAAAAGCACCCAAAGAAGTTGCTGCAAGAATTTTTTCCTTATTTTGCAGATATCCGCCACCATACGCATAAAGATACCATCCAATTCCTGATGCAAGGGCAAGTGTATTTTTGGCTTGGGCTATAAACCTATAATTTTTTGTATCTATTTTATAGTTGTTATCAAAGCTGTTTAAGACATCATAATTAATCGGTTCATAACGTGCTTTACCATCACAAATATTTTTTAATTCCGGTATAAGTTTATTATTCAGGTCGCTCAGCATATATTTTGTTACGTAATCCATATCTTTAAGAGAAGTAAAGAGACCTATTATAGGACCGAAATATGCAATTTGGCTTTCCGAAGAAGCAACATCTTTTATTTTCTCAGAAGTTTCTATAGTTCCGTTTGCTATGATATTTTTATTAGAAATGATTTCGTAATTAAAGGTTACACGGTAAATATAATCTCTACCACCTTTTTCAGCAACAAAGTGAACTAATTCACCGACAAGTAGTAAACTGGAATCAATTTTTTCATCTAAAAAATCATTTTTTTTTGATAAAGTCCTTTCTAATAACTTGTCTTTTATCGGTTTTGCAAAAGTATCTACCTGCGAGAACATACCTGAATTATTCAAACCATTAAGCAAGGAGTTTTCTAATTTAGGAATAAAAGATGCTTCCATAGGCGGGACTTTAGAGAAGCATTGTTTAGCTGTCATATATGATACTTCACGGGTTGTTCTTTTGTCAGATATTAAAATATATAGTTTTTTCCTAGTCTCAATTTTATCAGTTTGTCTGGAACATAGATACGAATCCGGAGCATCCCTTAATGATTGAAAAACAGGAGCACATCCACAAAAAATAAGCTCTAACAATAATAAGAAATTTATATATAATTTATTTCGCATAAACAACATAAAATTCTATTGATTATTCTATTAATGTTGATTATATAAATTTTTTAAACTGTCAATTTTTATCTTCAGCAGAAGAAAAAAGGGGGCAGGAACACCTGCCCCCTTTCTTTTAAAAACACTTTTATTTCACGAGTATAAGCTTTTTGGTTGATTTGAATTCCGATGATACCATACGGATAAAATAAATCCCGTTTGATACTCTTGCGCCACGATCTGAAACACCACCCCATTTTAGACTATA
>Ga0265297_10001956_pt1 | contig 44418 bp, 74 predicted proteins | sample Munlanlwell13791_FD_192502 | JGI IMG/M metagenome (GOLD analysis project Ga0265297, IMG submission 192502) | Leachate microbial communities from a municipal landfill in Southern Ontario, Canada - Leachate well 137-91 | ecosystem: Engineered > Solid waste > Landfill > Unclassified | place...
AGAAAATATCCCGTGATGGATTGTGCGAGAAATCAGGACAATACTTGTGCAAAATCAGAAAGGGTTTGCATGGTAGGAGTGAAATCTCCAGAGTCCAGCAAATTGCCAGAGTTCAAACATGTACAAGGTTATCACCCTTGTGTTCTTTGTAGAGAAAAGAAAGACGGCAGCTATATTCCTGTCCCATGGTATGTTATGCTGAAAACAAAGGAATTGAGTGCCAAAGTAGTCAGCAAAAAGTCAAGAGATTTGAAAATGCTTTATGGCAATAATTTAAGAGTAATGGCTTATCCTGCCTTTTCTGCTTCTTTTGATGATGCCGAAAATGATTTGGAGGATTTGGAAAGTCAAGAAGGGTTTGTGCCTGATGTGCTGTGTTTTGATTATTTTGATATTTCAAATCCGGGACAAGGTACAAACAATTATTCAGAACGGGCAAAAGCAGATCATGTTTGGACAAAAGGGAAAGGCTTGGCTTCGAGAAGGCATTGTCTGGTGGCTACGGTATTGCAGAGTAATAGAAAATCAATTTCAAAAACTTCTTTGGAGCAAGAGGATACAGCAGAGGATATCAGGAAGCTGGCTCATGTAGATCTGCTGTTTGGATTGAACCAAACTCCTGAAGAAAAAGATCATGGGATTATGAGAGTGTCGGTTATTGCTCATAGGCATGAGGAATTTAGTTTCAAAGGCGAGGTGATGGTATTGCAGTCATTAGCGTTAGGCCAACCATTTCTTGATGCGGAATGGTCGAGAAAAGAAAGAGAGGGATAATTGATGATATCGATTTGTAGACAATTCAGATTTGAGGCAGCACACCATTTGCCTCATCACAAGGGAAAATGTAGAAATATTCACGGGCATTCTTACCGGCTCGAAATTGAAATAACTGGACCTATAGTTGAAGAGGGGCCTTCTCAAGGAATGGTTTTAGATTTTGGTGATTTGAAGGAAATTGTCGAAAGAATTGTTTTGGAGGATATTGATCACCAGGATTTGAATAACATATGGCAAAATCCAACAGCAGAAACAATGGTGGAGGCTATTGCTTCTTGTCTGCAATCCTCATTGAGTGAAATTTCTGGTTCTATAATTGTTATGAGAGTCCGTTTATGGGAAACAATTAATTCTTATGCCGAATGGAGGAAAGAATGAAAATTGTATCAATCTTTAATTCTATTGATGGCGAAGTAAATAAGTTCCATCAAGGACGATTTTCCACTTTTATTCGATTGGCAGGTTGCAATCTATTCTGTGATTATTGTGATACAAAATGGTCTTGGGATAATAAAGGGATAGAAATGTCTGTCGCGGAAATAGTGGATCATGTTGAGAATTCTTGGGGTGGTTGTGGCAAAATAACAATTACGGGTGGAGAACCATTGTTGCAGAAAGAAGAATTATATTTTTTATGTTTAGCTTTGAAAAAAAAGGAATATAATATTTCTATTGAGGCAAATGGAACTTTGCCAATTCCTTCGGAGTGGCCTGAATTAGATTGGCTTGTTGATAGTTGGATTGTTGATTATAAATCATCTTCTGTCGGACACAATTTTGAAAGAAGATGTAAATTTGCTAAATTAAGAGAATCTGATTGGGTTAAATTTGTTGTTGGTGATAGAGAAGAGTATAATGAAATTTTTCCTGTTTTAAGAACATCTTTGGCATGGGATGCTTTCATCGCTGTTAGTCCTATGCATGGGCAACTGGATCCAGCAGAGTTGATAACTTGGTTACAAAAAGATAATCTTTTTCATTGTGTTATTAATTTACAATTGCACAAATATATCTGGCCAAATATCAAACAGGAGGAGGAGAGATGAGCATAAAAGATTCCGGGAATATTATAGTTGTTCTCAACGGTAAATCATATAATTATGGGGATGATTATAATGGTCTTATTAGAGATTTATGTTTGCATCAAATTCGGCATTATCAATACCAATCTTTTGATGTTTTACGGGAGAATGTAAAAGTAATTATGGAGATGGTTTATGAATTTTTGTCCGACACTTCGGTATCATTAAATGATGCAAGGAAAACTGATCTTATCAAGAGAAAAATAAATGTTTTTTTGAAATATCTTCCTCAACAAAAAGATGTTTTGTTGTTACTCGCTAAGATTTACAATTTTGCCCTTGCTGTGGATGGGATTGGTAATTTACCTGGGTTTGGGTTCTCAAATAGATTTGGAGATAAATTATCCGGCAATGCTGAGAGGATTAGTTTGAGAAAAGTTTTGTAAAAATATTTGTGAAGTTTTTCTCATAAACAAATATAATATATTTGAAGGGTGGTTGAAAGTTAATAAATGGTAGTGAACAACAAAATGAAAGGAGAATGAAATGAAGACGAAACTGGTGGACATGAAGGAGATCAGATTCAAGGATTTGGCGGTAGAGGTAAAGAGGTTAAATGATAGTGGGATTCTTGCCGATAAAATTCCTGGGTTGGTTGGCAAATCAAAAGAGGAGGTGGTTGATCTTTTTGTGAAGGCTGTTCAGTCCATTCCTGATGACGAAAATGGAAACTGGACTGGCCCAAAAGAAACAGGGACATATTATATGTCTTTGTTAGTTGCTGAAGAAAAGAAAGATGTCCCCGTTTCCAAAGAGTCGACTTCTAAAAAACCACACGCAAAAGAAAAAAAGAAATCAGAAGCAACAGGCAAAAATGGATTTGGACATGTGAAGGGTTCGATTGCGGCAGATATAGACACTATGCTTTATGAGGGAGCAACACGAGACCAAATTACCGACATGCTTCTTAATCGACTTGGTGATAAAAAAGCGGCATCAGCCAGAAGTAGAAGTCATTTGTTGCATATGATGACGCGTGGTGATTCCTTAGTTGTTTTGGATAGTGAAACGGGTGTTTACAAGGCAGAGAAGAATCCCAACGAATAAAAAGGAATTGAGATGGATTATACAAGAGCTGATTTTTCAAGAGACGTTGATATTTTGGTAGGACAGATTGATCATAAAAAGTACAGGGCGATTTATGGCATCCCAAATGGAGGAATACCCTTATCAATTGCTTTAAGTCAGAGGTTGCAATTACCCTTGATGGATATTCCTGTTGGTCATGATATTCTTATTGCAGATGACATTGTTGATACCGGGTTGACAATATCGCCCTTCGTACAAAATGATATTGTTTGTATTCATGTAAAATCATACACTCCCAATAAACCAAAATACTATGTTCGGGAAGTTGATAAACTTGATTGGATTGATTATTGGTGGGAAAAGAATTCTAATGCATCCACGATTGAAGATAATGTCACTCGCATCCTCCAGTTTATTGGAGAAGATCCCACAAGAGAGGGATTACAAGAAACTCCTAAGCGAGTAGCGAAGTCGTTGGAATTTATGTTTAGTGGATACAAACAAGATCCTACAAATTTGATCAAGGTTTTTGATTCTAATAATTATGATGAGATTGTATTATTGAAGGATATTGAAGTTTATTCGCATTGTGAACATCACATATTGCCCTTCTTTGGTAAAGCACATGTTGCCTACATTCCTGATGGTAAAGTGTTAGGTGTATCCAAATTGGCAAGAATAGTTGATATGTATTCCAAGAGATTGCAGATTCAAGAAAGATTGTGTCAACAGGTAACTGAGTGTCTTGAGACCTACCTACATCCAAAAGGTGCTGCCTGTATCATCGAAGCATCACATCTTTGTATGAGGATGAGGGGAGTACAGAAACAACATAGTTCTATGATAACATCATCTTTAACGGGGGCTTTTCTTGATAATATGACAAGTCGACAGGAATTAATGGGATTAATAAAATGAGGATTATTAAGGCAGAGATATTGTGGTCGCGAAATTGTTTTTTGAAGTGTGACTATTGTGGGATGGTGGATGGAAGAAAAAATCTGCGTAGTTTGGAAGATTGGAAGAAGGGGATTGATTCTTTGAAATTGCTCGATTGCGGATTTATTGCTTTCTACGGAGCAGAACCGCTTTGTGAGTTTGATAAATTGCCAGAGATAGTGGGATATGCAGAGTCGATTGGTATTCACACTACTATTATCACGTCGGGGAAGATTCCCAATTTCTATCAAAAATTAGATTTGTTGTATGCCAAAGGGGCTAAATCCCTTTCAATGAGTTATGATATGGTTCCACTTGGAAAAAGTAGTCAAAGTAAATTAGAGCTGGCTATCGATGGATTAACATATTTTTCTAATAAGGGTGCTGTAAGGGATGTAGCGACAATTGCAACAATGACCAGAACAAATTTTAACTTGTATCCACAAATGATTCTGGAGATGTCGAGAAGAGGTATATGGTCATTTTTTGATTTGATACACTGGGATCGGGGACAAGAAGGTGGTAAATGTAAAAATTATATAGGAATTCAAGAATTACTTTTTAAACAAACTGATTTTGATGATTTGGTTGTTGTCTTAGATCAGATTAAACAATTAAAACACCAAGGATATCTGGTTCATACCAGCCCATTTTTTATTGAGAAATTGATTTGCCAACCAGATTTGATCACTGATTATAATTGGAATTGTGCGATGGAGGATAATTTTCCTGCATGGGTAACAGTTGATGTAGATATGTCCGTTTATCCTTGTGATGACTTTCAACCAAAACAAGGTCGTATTTTTGATTTGGTGAATTTGATGGATGAGTGGGATGAGTTTGGTGTTTATTGGAAGCCCATTGTTCAGACAACATGTCCTGGTTGTTTATGGAATACCCACATTGATGCTCATGCCATCAAAGCTGGAATAATTCCTTTTACTGATTATATTCACCTATGAGTAAGAAATGGAGGATCAATAGATGATTTTGTTGTTTTCTGGTGGCATTGATTCTTTTGTTGCTTGGCATTATCTCAATAAGCCAAAAACAGTGTATTTTAATCTTCAATCGAGATACTCACTAAGAGAGATTAGTGTTGTTAAAAAACTCATACCAACGACAATTATTGATAATTCATTGAATTTATCGGATCGTGAACACGGGGATAATGCTTATATTCCTTTTCGCAATCTTCTTCTGGCGTGCCAGGCAGTGAAATATTCCAATCGTATTATTATAGCAGGGCTTCTTGATGATATGGTTTCCGATAAAAATAAAGAGATTTTTGCGGAGTTTAGTGTTCTATTGACAAAATTGGAAGGCCGAACTATCTTAATTCAAAGTCCCTTTTGGTATATGACTAAAGAACAAGTTGTTAGATGGTATAAAGAGAATGTTGGGGATGATGAAATTTTGAAAACCACCTCCTGTTATAGTACTGGATTAGATAATTATTGTGGTGCATGTCCATCTTGTTTTAGAAAGTGGATTGCTCTCCGCTCCAATGGATACGATCTTGATTTTTGGAATGAAGAAATGTTGGATAGTTATTACGATAGGGCAATGAAAGGAAAATATGTTACAGCCAGGAATGTTGCTATTACAAGAGAAATCGATGCGTATCGCAGTAGATATTGATGGCATACTAACTATTGAGATTGATGGATGGGATTATGCAACCAGAACACCCAATCTGTCAAATATCTCCATTGTTAATTATCTGTATACTCAGGGTCATCAAATTATTTTATATACTTCCAGAAGAATTGACGATCTTGATATAACTACAAATTGGTTGTTGAGACATGGAGTAAAATTTCATCATATTATCTTTGATAAGTTGACGTACGATATGATTATTGATGATAAATCTTTTAACTTAAAGGAGGTGCAAATTGATAAACTTATTTCTGGATAGTGGTGCTTTCTCTGCTAAATCCAAAGGAGTGGAGATAGATATCGGTGAATATATTAAATTTATCAAGGAGAATAAAAAATATATTACTGTTTATGCTAATTTGGATGTAATTGGTGATGCAGAGGCAGGCTGGAAAAATCAAAAAATTATGGAAGATGCAGGGTTGAGTCCACTGCCAGTTTATCACATCGAGGATGATATCTCTTATCTTTATAGATGTCTTGAATATCCATATTTTTGTCTTGGTGGTATGGCGACTGGTTATACAACAGCTCAACGCAGGAGTTTTTTGGATATGTGTTTTGAAATTATTTGTAATACAATTGATGGAATGCCTAAGTGTAAAATTCATGGTTTTGGTATGACTTCTTTGGAATTACTGCTTCGTTATCCTTGGTATTCAGTGGATTCTACAAGTTGGGTGTTAACGGGTAGGTTTGGAAGTGTGTTTGTTCCCAGAAAGGTAAATGGCTCTTATGTATATGATGAGTCTTCATGGAAAGTGACGGTTTCAAATCAATCTCCAGATCAAATAGAGGAGGGTAAACATTTTAATACTTTTGCACCTATGGAACAAAACATGATCTTGCAATATCTTAAGGAGAAAGGATTCAAAATTGGTAAATCAGAGTATAAGGAAGAAAATAGAAAAACATATAAATTGCAAGATGGTGAAAGATGGGTTAATAGTGCTGATGCTCCGGCTGTTAGGGAGATGATTGAAGAGTTTCATATCTATGCTCCTAACAAATTATTGGCTATGCGTGACATGGTGGAGATTGTGATTGAACCAGGCCTCTCAAATGATTATAAACAAAGAGATGAATTAAATATCATTTATTTTATGGATCTGGAGAGATCTTTGCCATCATGGCCGTGGGCTTGGAAAAGGACCTCTCTAAGTGGATTTGGGTTTAGACCATGAAAATTTATCTTGCGGGGGGGTATCTTATTAAGACGGCAAAAAAACTATATCAATTGAAGGCAAATAGATTGTTTTCATTTTATGATATAGACACCAAGAGGGTTGATATGGATAAACGTTTTAGAGAATTGCGGCAAGAAAGGGAGGGTTGATGATAATTTATCTGGCAACGTGGTTAGAAGATAATCAAGGCGTTACATTGACAAAGACTGGAGCTTTTACAAGGCTTATATCCTACTTTTTTTTGAAGAAACAAAACTCAGATATCGTTCAGGAGTATGTTGAAACAGGTTTAATTCACAGAAAAATCAAGGAATGATTATCTATCTTGCGTCTACAGAACCAAGGACAGTGTTTCAATGCATGAAATTGTCAATAAATGGGGCAAATATCCTGTTATCTAATTATGATTTATCAGACAAATGCCCGATTCCTTTTAGGAAAAAGACATGGGAAATGATTACAAAAGGAGAATTTTATGAAAATAAAGAAGCAAAAATTGGTTGATGTCTTATCTGCAATCAAACCCGGGTTGGCTCAAAAAGCCATTGTAGAACAAGCAACACACTTTATTTTTACAGGGGATCGTGTTTTAACTTTCAATGATCGCATATGTGTTTCATATCCTGTGCGGACAGATTTCACCTGCTCAGTTGCGGCGGAGGAATTTTTTAAGATTGCAAATAATATTCCAGATGATGATATCAATATTGAAGTTAATGATGGAATATTGCGTATAGAAGGATTGAAGGTAAGAGCTGTTCTTGCCGCCAATTCTGGTGATGTAATTTTGTCTTTTGTGCAATCCTTGAATTTAGATGAGGTGCCAAAACGAGCAAAGAAATTACCTGAGGATTTTAAAGAGGCTATCAAATTATGTGTTTTTTCCGCTTCTACCAATATGAGTATCCCGGCGTTGACATGTTTATATTTACATGATGATTATATCGCTTCTACCGATAATTTGCGCATCAGTGAATATAAAATGAAAAGCTCATTGGGGTGTTCAGTATTATTACCAGCCTTATCGGCCGTGGAATTGATTAAATTTGATGTTGCTGAATTTGCTCTTTCAGAAGAAAAAACATGGATTTATTTTTTCACAAAGGAAGGGGCAATATTTTGTTCTCGATTAGTAGATGCTGAATTTCCTGATTATGTTTCTTTTTTGGAGGGAATAAGCAAGGATGAAATTGTATTGCCTGAGAATATAGATAACTTGGTTAAAACCGCTTCTATCTTGACGGAAGAAGGCGGAGATAACCAAGAAATCGAAGTGCAGATCAATAAAGGCAAACTGAAATGTAAAGGACAGAATAAATTAGGTTGGATTGAATGTGAATCCCGCATTCAAGCACGACTTTCAATTACTTTTGTTATTGTTGCATCGTTTTTTCTGGATATTCTCAATCACACACATACAATGTTTTTTGATCAGAATAAGGCTCTTTTCAAAAGCAATGAATTTCGTCATGTCATCGCATTGAAAGGGGAATAATGATTATCTATCTGGCCGGAAACATTACACCCCACGAGAATTATTGTTAATAAAGTATGGCACCAATAGATTATTTTCATTCCACTACCATGGAATAGAAAAAGAATTTTATGATGAGTTTGAATGTCGAATTGAAACAATAAAAGAGGATAATGATGTTTTGTCATCTACATGTTCATAATGAATATAGTTTGCTTGATGGGGTAGGCAAAGCAAAAGATTATCTCAAAAGAGCAAAGGAAATGGGTCAGGATTATCTGGCCTTAACCAACCACGGGAATATTGATGGCCTTTTGGATTTTCAAAGAGAGGCCAACAAAATAGGGATAACGCCAATACTGGGTTGCGAATTATATTTTGTTCCAGATATTTCCCACAAAGAAAAGAAAGAAAATCGTTATCATATAACGGTATTGATTAAGAATAATGAAGGGTTTGAAAATCTTTGTAGAATGTTGACTATTGCAAATCTTGAAGGTTTTTACTACAAACCAAGGGTTGATTTTAAGATTATCCTTGAGCATCGTCAAGGTTTGGTATTTCTGACGGGTTGCCCGGCAAGCGTTCTTTTAAATGAAAAACATTTACCTTTTCTTTCGGATTTAAAAAATGAATTGCCTGATGATGTTTATCTTGAAGTCATGCCACATGAATTAGAAGATCAGAAAGTTCTAAATAGATTATGTTCAAGGATTAGTGAAGAGTTCATTTATTGGCCTCTGGTTGCTACAAATGATTGCCATTATATCGAGCAGAGAGATAATGATTTGCAAGAAGTTTTATTGGCAATTCAAACAAAAGCAACTTGGAATGATAAAAGCCGCTTCCGGTTTCAAGAAAACTCTTTGTATTTGATGTCTGAACAAGAAATAAAGGATGCTTTCAAAAAACAAAATGTATTACTCAAATCAGAATATCTTTCCGCAATCAGGAATACAATTGAAGTTGCTGAAAAATGCAAGGATTTTCGGATTGAGAAAAAAGAGATTTTTCTTCCACCTGTTAATACTCAATTGATAGAAAATGTTATTTTACGGGAAGAAGAATTTTTGAGATCGCTGTGTTTAGATGGATATCAAACTTTGTTTCAATCTGATCTTATCGAAAACAAGGAATATCTGGAGAGATTTGAAGAAGAGTTTGATTTGATTAGGAAGAAGAAATTCATCCGTTATTTTTTGATTGTGAAAGAGCTGGTTGATTGGTGTTATAACAATGATATCATGATTGGCCCAGGGAGGGGCAGCGTTGGAGGCAGTTTGATTGCCTATCTATTAGGAATTACTACTGTTGATCCGATTAGGTATAAATTGTTATTTTCTCGTTTTATCAACGAAAATCGAATTGATTATCCAGATATTGATATTGATTTTGAGGATACAAAAAAGCATTTAATCCGGGAACATCTTGAAGAGAAGTATGGCAAGAATAATATTGCTTCTGTTTCTACTTTTCTGCAAATGAAAGGGCGGATGGCTATCAGAGATGTTGCCCGTGTTTTTGATGTTCCATATAAAGATGTGGATGAATTTGCAAAGATTATTCAAGATGATGAAAATGGGGATAATTCTATTTCAGAAGCATCTCATCATTGGTTTTCGGAGAAATATCCAGAAGTTGTTGATTATGCATCCCGTCTTGAAGGCCAAATTAGAGGCTGTGGTCAACATGCAGCTGCATTGATTGTTTCGGCTGAGGACTTGACTAAAGGAACAAGGGGCAATATCGCAACCAGATCAAATCAAGAAGTCATCAATTGGAGTAAAGATGATGCCGAATATATGGGTTTGATGAAACTTGATATTTTAGGATTGAATACTTTATCTGTTTTGAATGAAATAAAAAGGCTTGTCAAACAGAACCATAACCAAGATTTGGTTTTTGAAAAAATATCCTTGGATAATAAGGAAGTGTTTGATGTATTGACAAAAGGGCAAACAGTTGGAGTTTTCCAATTCAATACATGGGCGACAACTAAGTTATGCAAGGAGGTTGGTATAGATAATTTTGGTTTGATGAGTGATGTTGTTGCTCTTGTAAGACCTGGGCCAGCGGATAGTGGAATGACAGCAGAATTTATCAAAAGAAAACATGGAGGAAAATGGGAAAAGAAGCATCCTATTTATGAAGAAATTACAAAAGACACTTTCGGGATAATTATTTATCAAGAGCAGATAATGGAGGTGATTTACAAAGTGGCTGATTTGCCATATTCTGTTGCCGATAAAATTAGGAAGATAATTGCTAAAAAAAGGAACATCGATGAATTTGAAAGATATAAACAAATGTTTCTGGATGGTTGTCAAAAACAAGGAACAATGACAAATGATGAAGTGGAAGATTTTTGGGCTGCATTAGAGAAACATGCAAATTATTCTTTCAACAAATCACATTCGGTTGAATATGCGATGATTGCTTATTGGTGCGCTTTTTGTAAATTATTCTATCCTGCTGAGTTTATTTGTGCGAATTTATCCTATGGATCTGATGGGAAAAAGGAAGAATTGGTAGAGGAAGCGAAAAGATTGGGGTTGAATATAATTTTGCCAAGAATTGGGGTTTCAGATGCTACCAAGTGGACGGTTAAGGGAGGGAATATTTACGTTCCTTTTATTGAAGTGAAAGGGATTGGTGAAAAGAAGGCTCAAGAATGTCAGGACTATAAAGTTCCAAAGCAAGAAAAATTGAGTTTTTTCTTTTCGGGTGGAGGAAACAGTAAGAAAACATCTGCAATAGAAAAATTACTTATTGAGATTGGTGCAATTGGAGAAAACCCTGTAGATGATTTATCAAAATATTTTTCATTCAATGTTTCACAACAAAGGATAAAGAAGCAATTAGATCGGTATATCCCCGGACTTTTTTTTCAGAGAAGATACAGAAATACGGAATTGATTTATTGCGATTCTTGTGCTTTGAGAGCAGAGGCAACTCGGCCAGTTTTATCTTCATATGGAATATACAACATTCCTATTATTGGGGAAGCTCCGGGAAGAGAAGAAGATAAAGAAGGGAAAGGATTTATTGGTAAGGCAGGTGATTTGCTTTGGAAAGAGTTAAGGAAGTATGAGCTGACAAGGCGGCAATTTCATGTATGCAATGTTTGCCGTTGTTATCCGGGAAATATAAAAACACCGAATTTAGAACATATTTCTGCCTGTTCAAAATGGATTGATGAAGAGATAAAAAGATTGGACGCAAAGTTTTGCCTTGCTTTGGGCAATACTCCCCTAAAATATTTCAAGGGAGAAGAAGGCGGAATTACAAAATTATCAGGGAAAACAGAATGGGATGAAAAAAGAGGGATCTGGATTTGTTGGTGCCTTCATCCATCAGCGGTATTAAGAAATCCAACAAATAAGGCTTTATTTGAAGAAGGAATCAAGAATTTTGTTGAGAAAATAAATTTATTGGGAGGATTGAAGTAATGGCGGATCGGGAAGAGTTGCATTTGAAATATAGGCCAAAGACTTTTGATGAGTTGATTGGGAATAATGCTTTGAAGGAATCTTTGTTGTCGGCAATCGGTAGAACGAGAACCTTTCTATTTTATGGGCCAAGAGGTTGCGGGAAAACAACTATTGCAAGATTGATTGCTGCCAAATTAGAAATTGCAGAAATTGATATCAATGAGATTGATGCGGCGGATAATACTGGAGTTGACAATGCCCGGCAGATTAAAGAAGCTGCTCAATATTCACCGATGGGAAGCAAATACAAGATATATATAATTGATGAATGCCATCGTTTAACCGGGAATGCTTTTGATTCATTATTGAAAACGCTGGAAGCTCCACCATCTCATTGTTATTTTGTTCTTTGCACTACTGAATTACAGAAAGTTCCCACAACAATCAAGAGCCGGTCAAAATGTTATGAGGTGAAAGTTTTAAATACAAAAGAACAGAATTTTTTGATCCGCTGGATTTGCCATGAAGAGAAGATAACCATCACGCCAGAAGTTAAGCAAACCATCATGGAATGTTGTGAGGGCATTCCACGGGAGATTATTGTTGCATTAGATACAGTCAGAGATGTAAAAAATGATGAAGATGCGATTTCTCTTATCAATGCAGCAGTTCACCGGGAGGTTAAGGAATTGTGTCAGGCTCTTTTGAATAATAAAAATTCTTGGGAAACTGTTGCTGGTATATTGAAAGAATTGAAGGATGATCCTGAGAGGATTCGGATGGCTGTATTGGGATACATGAATCAAGTTTTATTGAATAGCAAACGAAATGATAGAGCTGCATTTATCATCCAGAATTTTAAGGATTCTTTTGTTTGGGTAGGAAAGGCCGGATTATCTTATGCTGCTTATATGAGTCAAACAACTGATGTTTAGAAAAATATATATAGAGAAACAGCCTAAAATCCTTATAATATAGGCAAGGAAAGGAGGGAATTTTATGCCAGAGGGATTTGATTACAAGGGCGATGTAGAGATAAATGAGAATGATCTTGATGGGGAATGGATTAAACAAGCTTCTCTGTATGCCAACTGGGCGGTTCGGTATGCAAAAGAATTGAGATTGAAGGATATAATCTGGTTGAAGAAGAAAGTTTTGAAAGCCACATTATACAATAAATATCGTGTTGAATTAACTGTTAATGACAAAGCTCCAACGGATACAAGGGTTGATTCGGCTGTCCGTTCTGATGCCGAATATGAGAAAGTGTCTCTGGAATTGATTGATACCGAAGCCAGAGTTAATGAGCTTGATGCTATCAAATGGGCTATGGAGCACAAGAAAAAATCATTGGACAGATTATCTGAAAATCAAGACAAGGCTTTCAATATGCCGGATGGATACAAAGAGAGGCGAGAAAAGGCTATTCAGCACAAACAGGAGGAATCAGAGGAATTAGATAGAATGGCAAGAAAAGCAATGAAAAGAAAGGAGATGGGGAGATGAGTGGATATTCACTTTTTGACTATGTGGTTTTGATAGTCTCAGGGTTAATAATTGGATACATTGCAATACGGGTTTGGATGTATGGGGTTTTTCGTAGTTATTTTGAAGCAAAAAAACAGCATAACAAGAAATCAAAGGAGGAAACAAAAAATGGCAGTACCAAGCAAGAGGCAAATGCAGGAGAACCTTCAGAAACGACAGCAGAAAGAGCAGACTTTTTACCGTAGGACGGGAAGTCTTTTTGTTTCAAATGTTTCTTTGAAGTATTACAAAACACCTATGGATGCTAATTTGATTGACATTATCCCTTATATAGCAGGTGAGAATGATCCGATTGGCCCAGGAGAAGTTGCTCATAAGTTGGTGATTTATATTCATCCGAAATTGAGCCAAACTGGGGAGGATATAATCTGCATGGAAAAGACATTCAAGGGAGCAAGAGGAAAATGCCCAGCTTGTCAGGAGTATCGCAGAAGAGTTGCAGCAATGATGTCAGAGGAAGAAATAAAGCCATTTAAGGTAGCGGGTTGGCCGAGGGTTTTGTATAATGTTTATGATAGAAAAAACCCTAATAGTGGTGTTCAGGTCTGGAATGCATCATCATATTTGTTTCAGCAATATCTTGATGTTATTGCAAGAAGATCTTCAACATCTCCGGGGCAGCAGCCTGAGAATTATGTTAATTTCATGGATCCTACACTGGAAGGTAGGTCAATTGGTTTTGACAAGCAAGGCAAGAATGAGTTAACAAAATATATTGGGATCCATTTTGAAGAACGTCAGACTGAAGTGCCGGATTCGATACTTGAAGCTGCTCATGTTCTTGATGAGATTATTGCGTGGCCGACTTATGCTTCAGCTTATGAGGAAACTTGGGGTGTTCCTTATGATGATAATGATGTCCCAGAAGGGATTGCTTCTGAGAGAACCAAAAAGTATGATAAAGAAGTAAAGAAAGTTGAGGAAAAGAGTAAGCCTGTAGAGGAGAAGAAGGAACAGGTTGAAACGGATGAAGAAAGGGAAGAAAGAGAATTAGAGGAAAAGCTGGCCGCTGTCAGAAAAAAGAAAGAGGCAGAGAAAGCCGGAGCGAAAAGTACAAAAGAAAAGGCACAAGAGAAAAAGACATCTTCATCTGGCTGTCCGCATGGGCACGTGTTTGGAATTGATATTGATGAAAAGCCTGATTGCGACAAATGTCAGTCTTGGAAGGAATGCGCAAAAGAAGCTGATCGTTTGGAACGGGAAAAAAGATAACATCTATGCAGATAAGCGGAGCAAAATTTGCTCCGCTTTTTATTACTGTGTAATAAGGAGAATTGATGAAAATAGATAGGCCAGATTCTACAAAAGTTTCAGAAAATCCTTCAAAACAAATTTCAGAAATAGAAGAATCTCCGGTTGATTTTTTACATACAGGCTCATGCCTGTTAAATCTTGCTGCTTCTGGGAAAGGCAGGAATGGAGGCTGGGCAAGAGGCAGAATCATCAATTTAGTTGGGGATGGTAGTAGTGGAAAAACCATGATGGCCTTGGAATTATGTGCCTATGCCTTGCACCATGGGAAAGAAATTGAATCTGCTGTCTTTCCTGCTGTCAAGAAGGTCAAGATCGTTTATGACAATGCAGAAGGTGTGATGGATTTTCCCATTGAAAAGATGTATGGGAAAGAATTCAAGAAAAGTATTACTTGGGAAAATTCTTGTACAGTACAAGAGTGGGGCAGGAAATTTGGTCGTGAAATTGATTCCCACAAGCAGGGAGAAATGCTGATATATGTTATTGATTCTTTGGATTCCCTTACATCTCAAGAAGGGCTTGATAGATTTGACAAGGCAGTCAAAAATGATAAAGAGGAAGATGGGACATATGGTGTAGAAAAGGCCAAATTTCTCAGTCAGAGTTTTTTCGCAAATATTTGTTCAAAGATGCAAGGGAAAGATATTACATTGGTAATTATTTCTCAGATCCGCCAAAAGATAGGCGTTACATTTGGTGAAAAATATGGTCGGACAGGCGGAAAGGCTCTTGATTTCTATACTCATCAAGTATGCTGGTTGGCTGAAATTGAAAAACTCAAAAAGACTTTCAGGGGAGAGGAACGGGTATATGGCATCAGGATCCTTGCTAAAATGAAGCGCAATAAAGTTGCTAAACCTTTCCGGGAGGCTGAACTGATTGTATTGTTCGATTATGGTGTGGATGATATTTCATCATCGCTTGCTTATCTGTATGGGCCAAAAGTCAAACTATTGTCTTGGGATGGACAGGATTATAACAGGGCGGATTTGATCGCCTTTATTGAAAACAATCAGCTGCAAGATGAGCTGGCAAGAAGAGTTGAAGAGGCTTGGAATGAAGTTGAAGAGGCCATAAAAACTGATAGAAGGAAAAGATATGAATAGAAGCATGTTAAGAACGAATATTTTTTGGGAGGATAATGAAAAAAATCATTCTTGATTGTAATTGGCTTTGCTATCGTTCTGCCTTTGGCATGACAAGTCTTTCTTATGAAAACAAATCTGTTCATGTGGTTTTTGATTTTATTAGGCAATTGCTGGTTCTGGCTGAGAAATTCAAATGCCATGATTTTGTATTTTGTTGGGATTCAAGAAATTCATGGAGAAAAGTTTATTCTCCAGAGTATAAAAATAATCGGCATAAGGATCTGACTGCGGAGCAAGCGGAAGATTTGGCTGATACATACCGACAAATGGATGATTTGAGAAATATGGTTTTGCCCTATATGGGATTCAAGAATATCCTGTACCAAAGCGGTTATGAAGCAGATGACTTGATTGCTGTGGCTGTTGATGATTTGAAGGCTTTGGATAAACATTGTACTATCGTGTCGAGTGATGAAGATTTATTCCAATTACTTGATATCAATGTCCAGTTGCATAATTTCAAGAGAAATTTCCGGCTCAGTGATTTCATGGAACAGTATTATAGTATAAAAGCAAGCCAGTGGGCGGAGGTCAAGGCTATTTCTGGCTGTCCCGGAGATAACGTGGTTGGGATAAAAGGAGTTGGGGACAAAACAGCAGCAAAGTATATTGCCGGGATTCTGAAAGGCAAGGCTAAAGACACGATAGAATCAACGGAGGGATGCCAAATTAAGGCGTTTAACCTGCCCTTGGTAAGGTTACCTTATTCTGGTAAAAAGGCGATCAAAAAGCTGGAAATTGTTCCAGATGAAATTTCAGAGGATAAGTTTCAGGATATGTTCGGCCAATACGGATTCAAAAGTTTTCTAAAAGAAGAGAATTGGAAAAAATGGGAGGAGGCATTTGAATTTTGAAAGTAGAAATTCTGGAAGAAGCTGGTTTTGATTCAGCTATGTTTGGATTGAGCCTTTCCAAACAGCAAAGTGTTTGGAGGATTCAGGAAGTTTCCCACAAATTGTACAGCAAGGATTTTGGCCACAATAAATTTCTTGAGCATATAGAAGTTTGGTTGAAAGTTACCGCGCCAAGATTTTGGTGGCAGGAGGCTGATACTTATAGGCTTTGTTCAAAACAATCTGATTCAACCATGCATACAATCCACAAGGCATTACTCACGCAGGAAAATTTTGAATATCCTATATTTCCAACAACTTTAGCTAAATTGAATATGGCGATTGCTGCATATGGTGCAGACAAATCGGTAGAAAATTTATTGACTGTAAAAAATAATCTTCCTGAAGGTTTTTTATCAACAAGAGAGTGGAAGATGTCATACAAAGAACTCCGCAACATAATTTCCCAAAGGATAACTCATCGTTTACCGCAATGGTTGTATTTCTGCCAAGAAATTCAAAAGCAAATAAAACATCCAGAATATTTTTCTGATCTATTTAAGGAGTGATGATGGCTAAAGGTGGTTCGTTTGAAAGGGAAGTGGCAAAACAACTTTCCTTGTGGTGGACTGGTGCAAAGAGAGATGATGTTTTCTACAGAAGTCATTCTTCTGGTGCCAGATTTACACAAAGGAGGAAGGCAGGGAAAGATACAGCTTTACAGGCAGGGGATTTGACTTGTTCTGATCCTATTGGGGAGCCGCTTATCAGGATTTGGAACATAGAATGTAAGACGGGTTATGGCGGGAAAGGAAAGATCAGAGATACAGAAGGTGAAGTGATGAAGATTCCCGTCAAGCAGAATGGTAAAATTATCAAGTATATTGATAAAACAACAACCATCCGATGGGACATCCTTGATATTTTAGATTCTCACCAAAAAGAGCCTGTGATTATCAAAATGTGGAAGCAATGTTTGCGGGATTCAACGTTATCAAATAGAACTCCTGTTCTTATTTTTCGGAGAAATGCTCGCTCCTCCTGCATTATGATTGGAGAATTATATTTTACAAAGTTACAATCTTGGCTTGGAAATTATTCTGGCTTTTCTTGTGGGATAAGAGGCATTGGAAGAGGCATTGGAATCATTATGCCAACAAAAACTTTTCTGGAATGGGCAATAAATTTGCCAGAAATTATCAAAACTACATTATAATACATTCAAGAAAGGAGCTGATGATGAAACTAATTCTTGAGTCGTGCGTTAAGAATCCAGATGGGATCATAGATATTTCTGTTTTTATCCAGAATATCAAACAAGATGTTCCAAAAAGATACACTTATCATTTAGCGAGCGAATATCAGGCCAGACGTTTTAACACATTCTATCGTAAGGGGAAGAAGCTGCATGGCAAGGCTTTGCAGATTTTAAAACAATGGAATATTAGTGAGGTGATGTGATGAATGTTGCATATGGAAAGTGTTTTTATGGCAAAGAGAAGGAGAAGAAACTGGCAGAGTGGAAGGAGCGTAAAGAATTAGAACGAATCATTATCAGTGAGATTGTTCGCTTGCGAGAAATGGAGAAAAAGTCTTTTGAGACAATTGCTATGGGACTGAATGATCGTGGGTTATGGCCAAGATCAGCCAAGAAATGGAATGCCGTGCTTGTTTTCCGTATCTATAAAGCGACTGGTCGTTGGCGCAAGAAAGCTGATCTCATGAAAGAAGCTGATAGCAATATTTTCTTCTGGCGATTCTATGATAAATTGTCTTTCAAGAGTATAGCGGATACATTGAATACACAAGCGTATTGGCCAATCCACGGAGCAAATTGGTCTCCACAGATAGTCCGTAGGCATTATCTGAGACACATGGAAAGTTTGGAAAAGGGATAAAATATGTTCAAGCGATTATCAATCAAGAATTTTCAAAGCCATGCGAATACAGAAATTGAGTTTTCTCCTGGCGTGAATGTTATCCAAGGATTATCATTTACAGGGAAAACAGCTATTCTGAGGGCAATGAGATTGCTGTTGGAAAATAGGCCGCAAGGTGCTCATTATTTTTCCGACTTTGCTGGTAATAAAGGATCAACGGAAATTTCCTTGGAGCTGTTTGATGGGAAGACTGTTTCTCTTGAGAAAAAGATTCACATTCACAAGAAAAATGGGAAAGTGCTTGATGAAAGCATTTACAAGATGGATGGTTGGGAATCTGCTGCTCCATCATCAGGAATACCTGATCAGATAGATCAAGTTCTCAATATGTCCGAATTGAATATGCAAAAGCAGTTTGATGAGCCATTTCTTGTAATGTCATCTCCGGGAGAAATTGCCAGAATTGTCAACAAGATTACAAAATTAGAAGATGTTGATGGATGGGTTTCTGAGGTTACAAGTCAGGTCAATCAAAATAATCGTGATCTGGTCAGGCTCAATTCTGAAATTGGGCGGGAAGAAATTGCCCTGAAAAAGTATGATGATCTTGAAGAAACGGAAAAATTGATTAATGCTCTCAGTAAGAACAACGAGGAATTAAGGGCATTTTTCAAGGCCACGATGGATCTGGATACTAAACTTGAGCATCTTGAAGAAATTTGTAGGGATTCTGAGAAAATTGAAGAATATTTGTTGGCTGAGAAATATGTAAATAAGGCAGAAAATTACGAAAAAGAAATAGCTATACATACCCTTTTACAGGCTCAAATAGAAAAATGGGAACTTTATACTTCCCAGATAGAAAAACGCGAAAATGATGCCTTGGAATTTAAAATTTTGGTAGATAAATTGGAGGTCACGGATTGGGCTGAGTTGGGTCGACAAGGGAGCAAATTGGCTATTGCTATTTCTAATTTTGAAAAGTTGGAAAAAAGTCTTGCCAACATATTAATTGCTTTATCGGCTGAAAAAGAATGTAATGAAATTTCAGATATTCAGGCTTTTGTGGTATTTTTTGATGATCTGGAAACAGCTACAGACAAATTCAATTCGATTTGTTACCTTTGCGAAGGTCTTGCCGGCGAAATCAAGGCAGCAAAAAAAGAATATGCTGATTTGTGGAAAGAAATGAAAACTTGTCCTGTTTGTTTATCATCTATCAGTGAAAAGCAGATTGGCAAAATTATGGAGACATTATGAAATTGATATTATGTTCTGATTGGCATTTGGTTTATCAAAATCCTATTGGCAGGAAAGATGATCTTACCAAAGTTCAATTTGATAAATTGGCTTTTGTTCTTAAAAAAGCTGATGAGCTGGATGCTCCAATTTTACAAGCCGGAGATTTCTTTGATAAGCCAAGAAGCTGGTCGCTGCTTTCTCATGTTATGGATCGGTTGAAGACGTGTGGTGCATCGGTTTATACGGTTTATGGCCAGCATGATACATATCTGTATTCAGAAGAGACGAGAGATAAAACAAATCTTGGGATATTAGCAAAAGCAGGATTGGTTGAAATTGCTGATGATAAATCTGTTTACATTGGCGGGAACTGTTATTTGCAAGGCTGCTCATTTGGTGGTGAAATTCCTAAGCCAGATATGGAAGGGCTAAACATACTCATTATTCATGCCCCTATTTCTGATGCTCCGGCATATCCCGGTTGCGTATATACTGCTGCCAAGAAATTTCTTTCATTGCATTCTGGGTATGATTTGATTTTGTGCGGGGATATTCACAGAACATTCGTGGAAAGAATTGGAAACATGACTATATTGAATCTTGGGCCAATGTTGCGCAAAGAGGCAACTGAGTATAATTTTCAGCATGAACCTAAAATTGTCATATTTGACACGGAGACAAGGGAATTAGAATGGGTTACAATTCCTCATCAGCCTTCTGAAGAGGTTTTAAGTCGTGATCATATTGAGATTCAGAGTGAAGCAGAAGGCAAATTGCAAAATTTTATTGACATGATGAAGCAGGATGAACAATTGCAAGGCGTTTCATTTCAAGACAATCTGTATGAATTTATTAGAACAAATGGGATTGATAAAGAGGTTGTTGATTATTTGTCAGGACTGATGGAGGAGAAATGATGGATCGGGAGCTTGTTTTGAAAAAGCTAAGGGAAAAAATCGAAAGATTGAAAAATGAGAAGGCTCAGAAAGAAGGTGCCAGAGATGCGATCCTTGACAGCATCAAGAAAGATTTTGGGGTTAAGGATATCAATGAGGCATATAAGAAGCTTGAAGAAATGAGAGAACAGATTGAGATAAAAAAAGAAAGAGAAACTGAATTGCTCAATATTGCAGAAGAGAAGCTGGAAGGTTATCGATGATGACGATACAAGAAATCCAAAGTGAGTTTTCCGGTGCGCAAGCCAATTGCAAGCTGTTGGAACATCAATTGGAAAGAAAAAAGAGCCAGTTTGAATCTCTCAAGAAGCTGGTTGATATCCAGACAAAAGCACGCTGGATTCTGGTAGAAGTGTCGCAAAATACACAGAAAAGATTCAAAGACAGGGTTGAATCCTTGGTTACAATGGCCATCCAAAGTGTTTTTGATAGACCTTTGAAATTCAGTTTGGAAATAGAAAGAAAAAGAAACAAAATGGAATGCCGCTTGCTTGTAACCGAAACTGTTGACGGCCAAGAACGGATATATGACAATTTAGGGGATGATGTTGCAGGAGGATTGATTGATGTAATAAGTTTTGCAGCAAGGATAGTGCTGTGGTCATTGCAGAATCCAAGAAGCAGAAATGTAATGATTTTTGATGAACCAATGAAAAATATGGGGAAGCTGATTTCTTTAGGTGGGCAAGTGTTAAGAGAGATCAGCCACAAATTGAATTTCCAAATTATTATTATCACGCACGATGACGAATTGATTGAAGCAGCGGATAGGTCATATCAAGTAACTCATGATGGAAACAAATCTCATCTCAAACTTGTGAAGGGTATAGGTGATAATGAAGACAAGGTCGCAATCAATATCCCCAGAGGAAATGCCGGCAAAACTAAAATTAACAGAGAAATTATTCAATAAGGGCTTGAACGATAGAGAAATTGCTGAAAAGTTAGGCATCTCAGTAAATCAGGTTTTCATGCTGAGAACAAAAAAATTAAGGCTTACTCGCATAACAGATTTAAGGGTTTGTGAAAAATGCAAAGAAATAAAATCCACACATTGTTTTTCAAAGAAAAGCCTTGGTCATGAAGATTGGTGTATTACATGCCGCAGGGAAATTGGGTTGGATTTATACACCAGAAATTCAATTACAAATTGTGGGAGTCCGGCAAACCATGGGAAGTTTGTCTGTATGAGGTGCAACAAGTCATTTGAATCTCCGATTTGGGGAGATAATTTGACGCAGCATTATCATTTATGCAAACCATGTCGTTGGGCGGTTAGTTCTATTGATAGAATTGGAATTTGAAATCAAGGAGGAAAAATGGTCAAGCAATTATTTATCGATACGGAAACAACTGGGGTTAATGTGAATGCTGTAGGGATGTATCAACTTGGTGGAGTTATTGTTGCTGGGAGGAGAGAAGAAGAGTTTGAGTTCAATTGTGACATCTTTGAAGAAGATGAAGTAAATACTGATGCGTTTGAAAATAATGGGATGAGCATAGAAAAAATATCAAGCTTTCCTTCTCCTGAAATTGTTTTAGGGAAGTTTATTGATCTGATGGACAAATATGTTGACCGGTATGATAGAAGAGACAAATTTGTGGTTATAGGGTATGGATCAGAATTTGATCAACAGATATTGAGAAATTGGTTTTACAAATTGGATGATGATTATTTCGGTAGCTGGTTTTGGCATCCTTGGGTTTGCGTGATGAATTTGGCGATGTTTGCTTGTCAGGTTAGCAGAGCGGAGATGCAGAATTTCAAATTGAAAACTGTTGCAGAGCATTTGGAAATTCCTGTGGTTGATGAAAAATTGCATACAGCCCTATATGATGCAAAACTGGCAAGAGAGGTGTATAGTAAGATTGTGGCTTGCCTTGGAATTTAAACAAAAGGGAGGAGGATTTATGAAAAAGATATTCAAATATAGTCTTGGTCGGTCAATAAATAGACTGCATATTCCTAAGGGAGCGGTAGTCCTTACTGCTCAAGTACAGAAAGAATATATTTGCATCTGGGTGCTGGTTGATACTAATAGTCAGTTGATAGAAGAAAGGACATTTGAGGTATATCCAACAGGAATGGCAATCAATGAAGAAAAGGGTATGGAAAGAAAATATATCAACACGGTTCAGTTGGGAGGAGGAGAGCTGATTTACCACGTATTTGAGCGTGTTAAGGGGGAGATTTAATGCCAAGAATAACAATAACAAAAGAAGTTCCATTAAATGGTTGTGAGAAGTGTGATTGCTCCTCCTCTGAAACAGATGGTCTTTATTGTGTGGTGTTCGGAGGGGTGAACTGGACAAGACTGCGTAAAAATAAGAATTATAAATACCAGCGTTGTAAAGCTTGCCTTAAAGCGGAAGTAAAGGAGGATAAACCATGCCAAGAATAAGAACAACAATTACAAAAGATGTTCCCAAAGATGACTGCCGGGAGTGCGATTTATTTGACATCTACAGATACATCGACGAGGATGATGGAGATATTTGTCTGATGTTTAATAATGAAACTTTATTGCGTGGCGAAAACAACAGATTATTACGTTGCCAGAAATGCCTTGATGCTGAGGTAAAGGAGAATAAATGTGTATAGTGACGGAGGCGACCAACTTCATGCGTGTTTTCCGGTTGCCGTTGCAGTATCCAGAGGGTTTTTGTTTCAATGGGGGCTATCCTGTTGAAATACAGCTTGTGGATTGGTTTAATCCATTTAATCCCGAAGATTTTTGGGGCGAGAAAACAAAAGAACTCACTCCTACTGGAATGGAAGCGCACAGAAACCTCCTCCGAGATTTCATCAAGGCCAAAGGCTATGTAAAACAATTTACAGGTTATACATTTTTAGCCATTGCTGATTATGGGGACGCTTTTCTTATCACTACATAACGATGCTCAATATAGGAGATTAAACCATGAACCTTAAAACCTTAGAAAAAGCGAATGAGTTATCATTGAAGATACAAGACATCGAGCAAGAGATTGGTTTTTTATGTGAGGAATTTATTACCGTCGATTTTATCAACTCAGATGATCAGCATTTCTCTATTGTTAATATTGATTCTGATACATGGGATGCAATAAGACTTATTCTTTCGACATCATTGAAGGATAAACTGAATGATTTAAAGGATGAGTTTAAAAGGCTGTGCTGTAAGGAGGCATTATGAAACAGGAACAGTTTAAAGCGTTGGAAGGGATAGACAAGAAAGCGTGGGGCGAATTGGCAGTTTCGGGAGATAATAAACTGCCGCATTATCTTAGTAAGTTTTTTGTGATTGCCCTGCGTGCGAGATTGCAGAAAGGGCTTCAATAATCGTTTCTTCCACGGCAAGGAAGTGTAGGCGGTTAGGGCGTGCTATCAACATGGGAAGGTGTTTCCTTTGCCCTGCAGATGAGTGGAGAGAAATTACTATTAAGACATGGAGTGATGCGCCTTGTGAGGATTATATTTATGGCGATTGGATTCAAGGTGATGAAAAAACAAGGAAAAAATATGCCGCCCAAATAGCGGCTATGAAGTGGTCGTACCTGCCGGAATATGAAGATATTGATGTGTCCGATTTATTGGAGGGAATAAAATGAAAACAGCAGTAGAGTTTAAGATACAAAATTATAGAGATAGGGAAAACATGGTTTCAGCCCTTGCAAATTCAGGGTACTTTGTAAGGGTCGAGGAAAGAGAGCGTGATGGTCAGATCGGAACCGATTACTATATAATTGTGGGAAGGGAGAAGGAGGGATAAAATGAACGAGAATAACAAGAGATTGCCAATACCGAAAGGGCTGGATGATATTATGGTAGAGATGGAGGCATATCGGAGATTGCGGGATATTTACACTAAGTTGCCTTTTGGGTTTCGTAAGGCGGTAAAGTGTGGGAAGCAAGCAGAGAAGAAAAGAAGAGAATTTTGGCAAAAAGTATTTTCTTTATATCCAGTAACAAGCAAAGGGTCATGGGTTTATCTTCCAACTGAACTGATGATAGAGCAGAAGGAGGAAGAAGATGAAGTGGTATTTTGATATGCTGGTGTACCGTCTTTTTTATTGGAGATGGAATAGGCGTTTGCAAGAAAATAGAAGGCTAAGACTTCTTTTCTTGAATTATCTCAATTCATGGGAAGCAATGTATAATGAACCAGCTATGGGGATAGGCCAGCCATCTAAATATCCTGAAATAAGTAAAAAAGTTAATAGAGGAGGGGAAATGAAAACAATAGCTGAGTTGAAGGTTCAAAATTATAAAGATGGTGAGAAGATTATCATGCCCCTTGTAAAATCGGGATATTGTGTAAACATTGAGGGAAGGGAAAAGAAAATTGCTGGTTATGATGGTGGCTATGTTAGCGTTGCTTACTATGTAATTGTGCGGGAGAAGGAGAAAAATGGATAAAATGAAGCTTAGTATTGATGTCGGAGATAATATCACAAGGTTACTTGAAAAGTTAGCAGCTCAAATAGGGGTTACGGCAGACAAGATATTCCCGTGGTATGTAAAACAGGCCATAATTGAAGGATATGCTGGAATCATTATATGGGCTGTAATGACAACAATTTTTACTGTTTTGTTTGGGGTGTTGTTTAAAAAATCTGGTGGCGGTAGAAATGGAGAAAGCCACCTATCTGTTCTGTTGATTGTGGGAATAGTATTACTTCTCTGTATTGCATACACACCCTTGCTTTCTGCTTGGATTTCTAAAATCTTAAACCCTGAATATGCAGCAACTACAAGATTGTTAGCACAGATTGCACGGTTAGAGCCGAAGACAAGATAAAGAGGATAAAATGCGAGGCAGAGCTTTTAAGATTCACCATAGACGCAGGTTAATGAAGAAACGGCATTATCATTGGGGGAGAAAACTTTCCGAAAAGGAAAATGGTCGTGTCGTGAATACTCCTACGCCTTGTTCTTGCTGGATGTGTGGCAATCCAAGAAAATACTTTTATAAAATTACCATTCAGGAACGTAAGCAAAAAGAGAAAGATAGGGTGGAATATGATTCCGATTGAAGGCATGAGAATAAGGAGATATAAATGTTAACAGCGATAAAGACAATAATTGCATTAGTTGTTGGTCTGGGATTTTTTATGATATACCGCAACGAACTCATCAATGGAATAAGAAGGCAAATAATCCAAGAGACATCAAGGAAAGCAAAAGCGGCCATGGACAGAAAAGAGCATTGGGAACATTATTTTGATGAATTGACACTTAAATATGATTATAATAAAATGATGTTTCAGTTGAACAAATGGAGTTATGAAGCTTTTACCGGACAGAAAAGGGATAAATAAATGGACAAAAATAAACAAATAGCAGAGCTATTAGGAGTGGGTTGCTACATTGACTATACTTCTGATGTTGGGAAGATAGCAATACTCAGGGAGATGAGGCGGCACAGTAAGGAATTATTGTGGAAATTTCTTGCCAAATTAGGGAGCCAACTTTATTATGTCCCGATTTATTACCTTCTTGACGATACCGGCGAACTAAGGGATGAAGCTATTGAATATTTAGTAGATGAGGAGAATAATGAGCAGCACTTTAATGTGGGAACCGGAGAATAAAATAAATGGTTCGTTGCCAGACGAATTAAAATATATACTTAGAAAAAATATGTGGAAAGTGTTGATGATTTTATACACGCCTATATTGGCAAATTAGATATCCCTTATCTTGCGAGGTTGAGAGATGCGGATATAAAAGGGACAGATAAATTAATCGAAGCCATAGAGAAATATGGGGTTGTTTATATCCGGGAAGTATAGTAATATGGATGTGGAAGGGGTTTGTGTCAGGATAAGGGGAAGCGTATCCGGTTAAAGATTGCAAGCGCTTCCCTTTATTTAACTCAAGGGAGTGTAAAATGAATAAATATAAAGTAACGGTTGAATATATGTTTAATGCAATCATTGAGGTTGAAGCGGAAAACGAATGGGATGCCAAACAAACAGCAATAGAGAATATTGATTTTGATATGTGCCACGCCGAATTGTTTGATGTAAAAGTAAAGCTGCTCAATACCGATTAAAGGATTAAATATGGATCATGAAAATATAGACAATAAGAAATCAGTAAAAGAACAAATCCATACAGAGTATCAGAAAATTCTTGATGAATAATACAGCCAAAGACACCATAAAACAAGAAAGGAGAGAAAAAATGAGTATTAGCCTTGATAAATATCAGAACAAAGTGGGAACAATAGAGGATTTAAACAGGAGATTGGATATTATTGAGAAAGTATGGGATGAATACAAACATCTGGATGAATTGTTATGTGATAATATTTGGATGTGTAGCGTTGCTCCATCACCAATTCCAAAATGTACTTCTGATCTATGGCAAGCAGTCAGGAAAGCCATATCAGGAAGACATTCAGAAGAAACAGAAAAACCGAAAGAAGAAAATACTTTTTTACGGGACACGATAATATCAATTTGGCTTGATGCTTTCAAAAGAGACGAAGCTGGCTTACGGACTATGTTGGAAAGTAGCTTTAAATAAAACCACATGGAATATGTAAGGATTTTACAAAAGGGCGAAAATCTAACAGAAGAAAGGGAATAAAAAATGCAGGTAGATAAATTGAGTCAGGCAATTACAAGAGCAAAAGAGTTTATCATAATAGCTGAAAATGTTCCTTATAAAATGGAAACAATTACAGCAAATCCATCTTCTATGACCATCATGACTATTATTACAGGAAAACAATCAGCCGCCTGTAAAAGAGCAAGTCTGGAACTTACCAGAGCATTATCTGAAATGAGAAAACCTTAGAAAATCAATGGCTTAACCGAAAAATTAATTGATTTCTTTTATTTATAAGGGAAACCAACTAAAATATGATTCATGAAGATAACAAGATTATCAGAAAATAATCCAAAACCAGTCAAAAGCAATAGAGGCAGAAAACCCGGAGCATTCAACAGAAAATACCTGAAAGTAAAATTGTTTGTAAATGAATATCTGACTTGTTTCCAGACATATAAGGCATTTAAGAAGTGCGGCTATGGAACCGGAAATGAAGAAACCGATAGGGAACAAGCTACTGCATTGTATAGAAGGCCAGACGTTCAACAAGCGATACAGGAAGAAGTTGATAGACGGTGTAAAGTTTCCGAGATTACAGAGCAAAATGTATTGAATGAGTTGGCCAAGATTGCATTCAGTGATATCAAGAACTACATGGCATGGGATTCAGAGGGCAATAAAGTGTTTAAATCCAGTGACTTACTGGCTTCTCAACACTCTGGAGCAATCGAATCTCTGGAGACAAAAGAGGAAACAAGATGGCAAGCTTTTGAACATGTAGATGAGAAAGGCAAGTTGAAAATCAAGAGAGTGGCCATCACAGTTCCATCATACAAGTTCAAGCTGTATGATAAAAAGACCGCTTTGATAGAAGTCGGAAAACATCTTGGATTGTTTTGGGAAAGTTCAGGTCAATCAAAGGATCCCGCAGAAGAAGCCAAGAAATACCAACAAGCAATGAGGCAAATTGAAGAAGCAACCGATCCCACAGGAAAGTCATAGTCCAGCTTATTATCCAACAAGTCGCTGGGTTCCATTAAGAGAGCACATTATTCAACATCAATTATGGAACTGTTCAAAAAGGTTCATAGTCAATCCAGCTGGTAGAAGATCCGGTAAAACAGAATTGGCCAAAAGGAAGCTGATAAAGAGGGCAATGAATTACTTTCTTGACAAGTCATTCCCATCGGTCAAATATGAAGATCCGAGGTTTTTCGCAGCCGCACCAACAAGAGATCAGGCCAAAAGAATCTATTGGGATGATCTAAAACGTCTTACACCGAGATGGGCTCAGAGCAAACATCCAAATGAATCAGAAATGGCAATCTATCTTACAAATGGAGCAACCATATTTATTGTTGGAATGGACAAGCCAGAGAGAATTGAAGGCTCGCCTTGGGACGGCGGCATACTTGATGAATTTGGTAATATGAAGAAGCAAGCGTGGGGCGAGCATGTCAGGCCAGCATTAGCGGATAGAAATGGCTGGTGTGATCTGATTGGAGTTCCAGAAGGCAGGAATCACTATTATGATGTTGCCAAGGAAGCACAGGCCAACGAGTCTGGTGAATGGGCATATTATCATTGGTTCAGCTCTGATATATTACCACAAAGTGAGATTGATGCAGCCAAGAAAGACCTTGATGAACTTGTTTACCAACAGGAATATGAAGGATCATTTATCAATTTCACAGGCCGGACATATTATCCCTATCAATATTTCACTCACCAAGCAAAGATTCTGTATGATAAAAAACAGCCTTTGATTTTCTGTCTGGATTTCAATGTTGCTCCCGGCGTCGCTGTTGTATTGCAAGAGAAGCCAATCAAAGATATTTCAACAAATGCTTATTTGACTGGGGAAACAGCAACGGGTGTAATTGGAGAAGTTTACATTCCAAGGAACAGCAATACAGTTCTGGTTTGTAATAAGTTGATAAATGACTGGGGAAATCACCAAGGGAGGATTGCTATATATGGCGATGCAACTGGCGGTTCAAAAGGAACAGCAAAGCTTGGTGGAACCGACTGGGATCTGGTCAGGCAAAGTCTTGGCCGACATTTTGGCGATAGGTTATTATTCAATGTAGCCAAGTCAAATCCGTCAGAAAGAGACCGTGTCAATTCAGTAAATTCAAGATTGAAAACAATGGATGGAAAAATAAGGTTATATGTTGATCCATCCAAGGCTCCTCATGTTGTAAAAGATTTTGAAGGCGTACAATGCGTGGAAGGTGGTTCTGGCGAGATTGATAAGAAAAAAAGTCCAGAGCTTACTCACTTGACTGATGCCATTGGCTATTACATTCATCAGGAGTTTCCTGTTAGGAAAATTGGTGCTGGAATGGCTGTTGTAAAAGGCGTTTAATCCGGGAAGAAAGAAGGAGCTATCTTGGAAGAAATAAATATTACATCAATGTCATCGGCTGAATTGTTCAAGGTCGTACTTGATTATCATTACAGAATACAAGTTCAAGAAGAAACCATCGAGAAATTGATGGATCAAATTCAAAAGAACAACCAACAAAATATTCATGAAGATACAACTGAAAAAACTTATAATATTGCCTGAAGGATGTTGAGTCTGATCCACTAACAGATCACAACTGAAAGGAGGCAAGATTATGATTACAGAATGTTATGAAGAAAAATGTTTATTCCATTCCAAGATCGGATCTTTCTGTTATGAAAGTGAATGCAAAGTTTTCCAATCAGGATCGCTTCCAGCAATCAGAAAGAAAGTTATATTCAAACAAGAACCAGATGGAACAATAATAAAGGAGAACATGATAGGTTATGCCGGTAATTGAGATTGATGAAGAATGCAAGGCTTGCGGTGGGACTGGGTTGTATATGGGGCTGTCAGAATATGACGGGTTTGCGGTTGTATGCGCCAAATGCAAAGGAACAGGCTGCTATCATTACCATTATGAGTACAAGGATTTTAGCAGAAGGAAAATGAGGGATGATGTAAAGCATGTTATACAGCACAATCCCGGTATTGTTGTTGGAATAGGCAAGTATCAGTTTTCTGATTTTGGTGGAATGTCTTATGGGGATTGGTTGGATGGCAGGGAGTTTATTTCAGGAACAGAGATGAGAAAATTCGCTTGCCCTTGCTGGTGGTATGAAGCTGATGCTGATAAGAAGCCAAGATGGGAAGAATGCTGGCATCATCTTGGTTATCCGGTGCGTAATTGTGCCCATTTTCCCAAAAAAGAAAAATGTTGGAAAAGATGGGACAAAGAGTTTGGTGATATCCTATGATGAATATCACTGAGCATCTACAAGTTTCATTGGTTTTAGATGCACTTGCATCTTGCGCAATTGAGGGAAATGAACTGGCAGAGCAATTATTGGCTCTTGAGAAAACAGATCCAGAGCAATTTGTTAAGATGTTGTATAAACTTGGATTCATAAAGGAGGGAGAATGAAGTTTGGTTTAATTGGGGATGGATATGCAGCAAGAAGACATAAGAAGGCGATTCAGCATGTAGGCGGCAGTTTGGAGTGGATTCATGATCCACCGAAGTATGAGCAGACAAAAGAGGTAGAGGTGAATTATAATGGAGTTGATTATGTGATTATTGCTTGCCCAAATTATCTCCATCATCTTTACACCAAAAGGATTCTGGCTAATAGTGATGCAAAGGTCATCTGTGAGAAACCTTTATGCTTGCCTTGGGAGCCGATTATTGATGACGATCGGATCAACATTTGTATGCAATTGCGTTATATGGAAAACCTTCCAGAGCCAGCAGAAACAGATTTGATCAATGTAACAATGGTGAGGGATGCTGATTTTTTCAAGAGCTGGAAAGGCAATCCAAGATTGTCAGGTGGTAACTTTTATGAGTTCTTCATCCATTACATTGATCTTGCTATCTTGCTCGATGCTGATTTTGAGGGAGAAGTAAAATCAGAAGGAACGCAGATCCGGGAGATTATTACCCTGAATGGTAAGGCTATTGATTTGATGGGGATGGATATGCAAGCCCTATACAACAGAATGTATGAGGAAATACTTGCGGGAAGAGGGATTAAGCCTCGTGATGTATTTTATCTTCATTACATTCTGGACAAAAATAGTGAGGAGCATGGCTTTCGTTACAGTGGAACAATCCATAAGGTGCGTATTGGGAGGGAGCAGTTATGTTGAAAGAGCATTCAGATCCAATGATGGAAAAAGAAAATGAGGAACAGTTGGAATTGTTTGACGAAATAACAAAGGCGAATCCAGAAATACAAGCAACAATGGATGTGGCACAAATTCATCTTCTCCAAGCAATTGACATGGTCAACAAGGAATCCTCCAAACAAGGAATTATTTTTCAAAGATTTGGTCTTGTGTTGGCTTATAGCAAGGGCGAAAAACAAATTCATATTCACTGAGAGGGAAGAATGAAAGCATTATTGATTGGTTACGGTGAAGTTGGAAAGGGCATTCATGAGGCATGGGGAAAATATCATGATATAAAAGTTTATGATCCGGGAAAGGCGTTTAATCGTTTTGAAAGAGATGTGGATATTTGTCTCATTGCTATTCCTTATAATGACAAGTTTGTTAGTGAAATTCAGAAGTACAAGAAATGGATTAACATAGTTCCATTGGTAATTTTTTCCAGCGTTCCAGTTGGTACTTCCAGAAAATTAGATGCAATTCATTCTCCAATCGAAGGCGATCATTGTACAATGGGAGAATCAATATCTAAGCATTATCGTTATGTCGGCGGATATGCTGTTGCAAATGGTTGGACGAAGGACACAGAAATTGTATGTGATTTCTTCAAGGAAGCAAAATGTGACGTTGTTTTATTGCCATGTCCAGAGCATACAGAATTTCTCAAACTAAGGTCAACTTTGGTCTATGGGATTAATATTGAGCTTGCAAGATATTCCAATGAAGTGGCAATGGCTATTGGGCTGAATTATGCCATGGTAAAGGAATATGACTGGTTTTACAATCAATTGGTAAAGGCAACAGGTAGGCCGGGAAAACAGCGTTATGTCCTTGATGCACCATACGGGAGGATTGGTGGTCATTGTATTTTACCTAATGCTGAAATATTGAATGGGCAATATCCTCATCCATTTATTCAGACCTTGCTTGAAACCAATAAGAAAAAGGAGGCGTGATGGGAGTAAAAGAATTTGAACAGCTGTTTGAGCGAAGAGTAAAAATGAGCAGACATACATTGATTCAGAAAGCAAAAGAGTATGCCACAGAAGAGGACAGGCTTCATAATTTCAAAGTTGGATCTGCTCGATTGAATTGCTTGCCTTCTCAATATGCTCTATCTCTGGTAACAAAACAAATTGAATGTATATATGATGTTTTGTTATCTGGCGAGCAAATTACTCAGGCCTTGATTGATGAGAAATTTGGAGATTGTATCAATTATTTGATGCTTATAGAGGGCTGCTTGAAAGACGAAAAGAGGGTGAAATGAAAATTAAATTTGGATTGATGGTGGACAAATTTCTATCATGGTTGGCTTGGAAGCTTCCTGAAGCATTGGTTGGTTATTGTTTTATCAGGGTGATTGCAATGGCCACTACCGGTAAATATTCATCCACTGTAGTCCCTGAACTGAAAGCAACGGATGCATTAAGGAGATGGTTGGAGAAATGAAAATAGCAATAATCAGCGATTTCAACATAGGTGGTCAACTGACCTTTCTTACAAGAGCAATTAACAAATACACCAAACATGAGGCCAGATGTATCATTGCCCATGATGATTCCTTTTCTTATGCTAAGGATATTATTCTCAATTCAGATGAGGCAAGAAAAGAGGCAACTGATTGGTGCAAGCAATGTGATTTCTTCCATTTTGGAAGAGGGATATTCAATTGGCCGGGAATTGATTTCAATACTATCCTGAACAAAAACAATTGTTGTGTGAAATATTATGGTTCAGAATTGAGAGACAATGGTGCTGCAATTAAGGAGTTCCATGATAGGACAGGGGTTGCGGCAATTACAGGAACAGGGTGGAGTATTACAAGTCAGTTGCTGGGCTCTTTTTATCACTTGAACTCCTTTATGACTGCCTATGGTGATGTGGATTGGAATGATATCCCTTTTTGTGCGCCATATGAAGAAGGTGAGCCACTCAGGATTTGCGCTGGATCAGCTGGCCATCCATTGAAAGGATATGATTTTTTCCAAGATACAATTAATGAATTGAAAAGAGAAGGCTGCAACATAGAGTTAGATATCATCTCTGGCTTGAATAATAATGAATGTCTGGAAAGGAAAAGAAACAGCCATGCAACCTTTACCAGCCTTCATTCCGCATGGGGGATCAGTGGGGTGGAAAGCATGTATCTTGGTCATGTGGTTTTATCTTGCCTTGATCCTTGGATCATGAGTTTCTTTCCTGACACTCCTGTTATCCCGATCAGAAAAGAAACTTTGAAGGAGAGAATTAGAAATCTTGTTGGCAATTATGAGTATGTAAGGCAGTTGGGAGTTACAAGCCGGATATTTGCTTTTGCCAATTTCAGAACCAAGACTATCCTGAAAAGGTATTTATACTTGTTTGATCTGATTATGCATAGTGAGCTGTATGCAAAGGGATTCAGAAATCCAGATATTATTTACAACGATTTCTGAGAATAAACAATTATAATATATAGGAGGAGGTTGCCAATGAATTGGGGAGAATTCAAGGAAAAGGTTGAGTTAGAAGGTGTGACTGATGATTTAGAGATTGAGTATATTGATGTTGATTCTGGAATGTTTAGCGAACAAGAATCTATATGTGTAGAAGTTGGAAAGGATTCCTTCTTCGTAACGGAGGCCTGAGATGCCGATTGATAAAAATAGCTGTATTTCAGAAAGTGTTAAAATCTGGCATCCAGAATTAGTCAATATCTATGGAAATTGTAGCATAGGAGAAAATTGTAACATTGGGGCTTTTGTTGAGATTGGGCCAGAGGTTGAGATTGGCAATAATTGCAGGATTGGGGCTCATTGCTTTATCCCAGAGGGCGTTACAATTGAGGACGATTGCTTTATTGGGCCGGGAGTTGTTTTCTGCAATGATAAATATCCTCCCTCCCATAAGCAAGCGTGGGAAAAGATATTGGTCAAGACAAAGGCAAGTATTGGGGCAGGATCCATCATATTGCCGGGTGTTACAATTGGTGCTGGTGCTATGATCGGAGCTGGTGCGGTTGTAACAGAAAATATTCCCGACTATACAATTGTTGCTGGAAACCCTGCAAAAAGGATTCTAAAAACAGGATGGTGTTGCTGAAAGGAGGCTGACATGTATGTTAGGGAGGCTGTTGTGTGCTTAGATTGCGATACAATTTATAGGCAGGAGGATGAATTTTGTCCACGGTGTGCAAGTAGAAGCATGGTTGAATTGAGGAGATATTTTCCGGCAAAAGATATCACAACCAGAGAAAATATTGAAAATCTCAAGAAATGGAGAATAGAGCAAAGGCAGCTAAAGAAAAAGCAGGAAGATAGTAAGCGATTAACAAGAGGATGGTTTTTTGATCTGTTTTCATTTGTCCATTTAAATTGCTTTTCAAGTAGTAAGACTTGATTATGATTCCTTTAACAAGTCCTTATTATGGACAAGAAGAGATTGATGCCGTCAAGGAGGTAATGGATTCTGGTTGGATTGCTCAAGGGAAAAAGTGTGAAGAATTTGAGGATGCTATCTGCAAATTCATAGAATGCGAACATGCCATTACCGTTTCCAATTGTACTTCTGCATTGTATCTGTCTCTGGTTGCATTAGGGATTGGAAGAGGCGATGATGTAATTGTTCCTGATTATACTTTTCCAGCAACGGCATTGGCGGTAATGCAAACAGGAGCAAGGCCAGTATTTACCGATGTGGGATTGCAGGCATATAGCATAAGGCATCGAGATTTTGTCAAGGCAATAACACCAAGCACCAAAGCAGTTATTGTTGTCCACCTGTTTGGTCAACCATGTCCGGGAATGAATGAAATCAAAAGTGAACTCAAGGAGAATTATTCAGTCGCCAAGAATAGAAAAATTTACTTGATAGAAGATGCTGCTTGTTCTTTTGGAGCATCTTATGTAAAAACTAACAGGAGAATGGTTGGAATTCAGGGTGATCTGGGATGCTTTTCTTTACATGCCAGAAAAGGGATAACAACGGGAGAAGGCGGGATTGTTGTAACTTCTAATCGTCTTTGGGCTGAGAGGATCAGAAAGCTTTCTTCCTTTGGAATGGAAAGAGCTCACAGAAGAACAGGTGAGATTCAATTTGATAGAAAAGGCTTCAATTATAAGATGTCTGATATAACAGCTGCAATTGGATTGGCTCAGTTGAAAAAGATTGGAACTATCATACAGAAAAGGCAAGAAGTGGCAAAGCAATGGGATGAGATTATCAAGAGCGATTCTGTTTTGTCTAAGATGGTTGTGTCTCCTGATGGTTATAGAAACATTTACCAATCTTATACTCCTTTATGTGTTCCCGGAACAAGGCCAACAGTAATTAATTATCTAAAGCATCACGGGTTTGAAACAGGAATTGGAACATATGCTTGTCATGAATTTCCTGATGCTTTCCCTATCAGAAAAAAGGATTATTTTCCAAATTCTCAATATCTGTATGATAATGTGGTTTCCTTTCCTATTTATCCGGGTTTAGATTTGTCGAAGGAATGGTGATAAAAGTATTATAATATATATGAACGAAAGGAGAAAATATGGGAAGAGAAGGAATTGATTTCAGCCAGAAGCTAACAGAATCAGGATTGACAGGGAAGTTGTATTTTTCTAAAAAGCAATGGAAAGAGCAGAGGGACAAAGGGAGGGATCGAACTTTTGCAGCTATGGACGATGGACAATTGAAAGAATATACAGAATTGATATCCGCTGACATGTTGAAAGAAGATCCTTATGACACTTGTTACTATGATGATGCTTATTATGTTGGCGTTGGGTCGTTTCATCATTTTGCTGATGAAAGAGGCCGGAGGGTTGGTTGATGATTGGCAATTCAATTTCAGCAACTGTAACAGGATTGAAGCTTTATTTTACTTGCGAGAAGTGTGGTTTGTTTTGTAAGCCTGAAGGAGAGGATGAGTTGTCTGATTGCTGTCAGACAAGAACAACTCGATGGAGAAGGCATCGAACGAGTGAGGATATTTAAGAAAGGAGAGGGAAAATGAAAACTTTTGTGATCTTGCTGATTTTGCTTTTTCCAATTTCTGCAACTGCTTTTGATAAGTGGGACAAAACGGATATTGCTTTGGCTACGACATCTATTGCTGTAAATTTCTGTGATTGGCGGCAGACCCATGAAATATCCGATCATCCAGATAGGTGGAGGGAGAGAAATCCAATATTGGGGGATCATCCTTCTGGAGAAAAAGTTGATCTGGTATTTGCGGCTGCATTGGTTGGAGAATTGTTAGTTGCTCATGTATTACCATCCAAGTGGTGGAAGATATAGTTAGCTTCTTGGATTGGAATTGAGGGTGCCGCCGTATTGCATAACCAGAATGCAGGAATAGGGATAAGGTGGTAACATGAAAATAATGGTCGTGGGGGGAGCAGGTTTCATTGGGAGCCATCTGGCTGATGGATTGGTAAAAGCAGGTCATGCTGTTTCTGTGGTGGATAACCTTTTCTTGGGGAAAAGGGAGAATCTTCCAGACACAGTTGAATTCTACAAGGTCGATGCTTCTTTGTATCATAGAATGTATGCAGCTATTATTGCAGTTAAGCCAGATGTAATTTTCAATCTGGCTGTTTTGCCTTTGCCTCATTCCCTTGTTGATCCTTATAGGAATGTTGAAGCCAATATCCGTATTGTAAACAACTTATGCTGTCTTCTTCAGCAAGGAAAATATTACGGGCGGTTGATTCATTTCAGTTCATCTGAAGTTTATGGCTCTGCCCAGTATGAACCAATGTGCGAGAAGCATCCCATTGAGCCATCAACTCCTTATGCTGCCAGCAAAGCAGCTGGTGATTTCATTTGTAGCTCTTATATTAAGACCTTTGGTTGTGATATTACAATAATCAGGCCATTCAATAATTATGGTGAAAGACAAAATGGCGGCTCATACGCTGGTGTGATTCCTTTGACAATCCAGAGATTGAGAGAAGGGAAAGTTCCTATTATTTACGGAAGTGGGAAGCAAACAAGAGATTACATATATGTTGGTGATACTGTAAGAGCTGCACAGATGGTCTTGGGCAGGGATGATCTTGGAGGACAAATCTTCAATATTGCATCCGGCCATGATGTTTCTATTGGTTGGATTATTCAGGAGATACAAGAGCTGATGGGAACAGATGAAAAAGTTTTGTATCAGCCTGAAAGAGCCGGTGATGTTAGAAGGCATATTGCTAATACATTAAGAGCCAAAGATATTCTCCATTTCGAACATAAGATAGGAATGAAAGAGGGATTGAAGAAAACCATTGACTGGTATTTGGCACAGAAATAATTTGGGAAAGGAAGAGAAATGCACAATCCACTGACTATTGAGCATGAAAAGGCGTACGAAGATTATATCAAAAAATTTGATCATTCTTCATTCAATGCATCTCTTGGCTTCTGCCGTTTTTTGACTGCCTTGCTGGGAGAAGAATGCCTACCTTGGTACATAACAACAAGACATGAGAATGAAATTACTGGGATCTTGCCTGCTTTTTTCAGGAAAGGAAAATATGGAACAGTGTTGAATTCCTTGCCTTGGTTTGGTAGTAATCCCGGAGTTATGGCTGATAATGAAGAAGCTGCCAAAGCATTGGTTGAGACATTTTTGAAAGTTGCCGAGATGACAAATTGTTTATCTGCCACCATCATTACAAACCCGTTAATACAAGGCGATATTTATGATGTGGAAAAGATATTTGACGAATGTACAGGCGGCTCTTATTTGACAGATTCAAGAATTGGAATGGTCACAAAGCTTCCCACTCTTGTAACTGATTTGTTTTCTCTATATCATCAGAAAACCAGAAATCAGGTTAGAAAATCAATGGAGATGTGCCGTTGGAGTGAAACATATGAAGAAGAATCCTTTGATTTTATCAAGCGAGTCCACAGAGAAAATATGGTTTCTGTTGGTGCACCTTATAAAGACAGGGAGTTCGATATCATCAAGGAATTTACAGCAAGAAAGGATTACAAATTGTTCGTCTCTTATGAACGCAAGTCCGATCAGCCAGTTGCTGCGTTGCTTCTCAAATACTATAACAACACCGTTGATTATATGATACCAGCAACAGTTGAAGAGTTTCGATCAATCAATCCTTTGCATATTCTCATTCATGCTGCAATGGCTGATGCTGTAATGAGGCATTACAAGTATTGGAATTGGGGCGGATCTTTAGTGAATGGGATGGATGGGGTGAAGCATTTCAAGAAGCGGTTTGGGGCTGACGAAGTTCCCTATACATATTGCACCAAGATGTTAAATGATTTGCCAGAGGGAGTTACAAAAGAAGAAATTTTGGAATGTTATCCTTATTTTTATGTTATACCATTTAAGTATTTGGGAGGTGAAGATGCCTGTAAGGAAAGTGAAGGGCGGATACAGATGGGGGAAGTCAGGTAAAGTTTATCCGACAAAGAAACAAGCCGAAAAGCAAGGCAAGGCTATTTACTCAACTGGATGGAAGGAGAAGAAAAAATGAAATGGGAATTTACTCATAAGCAATTGAGAGAATATTTTGATTTCTTGAAAACTCAAGGAACAACCACTTCTTTTGCTGATATGGAAAACATGGAAAGCATTGAGAATCCAATTGTAGTACGGCATGATGTTGATTTGGATTTGTTTTCTGCATATGTTGTGGCTAATATAGAGTGGCACATGGGAATTAATTCAACTTTTTTCATCCGGGTCGCTTCTGAGACATACAATATTTTTTCTTTGCAATCCAGAACAATTCTTGAAGCTATGTGTCGGCAAGGGTTCGAGATTGGATTGCATTTTGATCCTGTGATTCATCCCTATGATGCGCAGAGAATGCTATACATAGAGGCTCAAATGCTGGAATGCGTATTGCCAGAAAGATATCATGTGAAATCTGTGAGTTATCACAATCCATCTACAAATCCAGATAAGTTTCCATTAGAGGGATATATTGATGCTTATAATGAGAGGATCTGGTCTGACGCAAATTATATTTCTGATTCCTGCATGAATTTCAGGGACAAGGATCCTTATGAGTTTGTAAAAAATGCTGCAAGGCCGGTTCAGATTCTTTTGCATCCAATCCATTATTGTCATCATGACAAAGGATATCTGAATATAATGAGACAGCACTTCAGAAACAAAATGGATAACCTTCATGCTGATTACAGAGATAATTTTACATTTGTTAAAGAGATTGGTGATGCTGATTTAGCTGATTTGTTAATGAAAAAGGAGAATGGATGAAAGAATATACAGTTGCGGAGATGGTTCAAAAGCTGATTCTTGGGGAGAGAATTACAATTGTTGGTGATAATAACCGTAAGTTTAGCATTCCTGTCGATGTTAGAAATACGACTTCCAATTCAATTTCTTTTCTTTCAAAGAAGCTTGACCTGTCGGAGATTCAAGGCACAGTTATAACAGACCGCTTGATTGATATTGATCAAGATATTTGTACTCTGGTTATCACAGATAATCCTCGTAGATTTTTTGTAAGGATGCTGAATGAGTATTTTTCTGCTGAGAGTAGGATATACAAACATGATATCTATAATTGTGGCGGTGCTTTTGATATTGCTGAGAAAACCAGAATAGGCAAAAATGTTAGAATCAAACCCGGATGCGTCATTGGTGAGGATGGCTTTTCTTACGAGCGGCAAAAGGGTGGAAGTTTACAGAGATTTCTTCATTATGGGAATGTTGTTATAGGGGATGATGTTGAGATTGGAGCAAATACAACTATTGACGGAGCAACATTTGGATCAACGATTATAGGCAATGGAACAAAAATTGATAATCTTGTCCATATTGCTCATAATGTGGTTATAGGGGATGATTGTTTGATTGTTGCCAATGTTGGGATTGGTGGTGGAGTAAAAATTGGCGATAGATGTTTTATCGGTTTGGGTGCACAGATTAAAGATGGGATAAGCATTGGTTCGGATTGTACAATTGGCATGGGAGCTGTTGTGCTTGAGGATGTTCCAGCAGGATCAACAGTAGTTGGCAATCCAGCAAGAAAAATTAAACAAGAGCGTTTTGCGGTTTGGAGAGAGCATGTTAGGCCAATAGCAACTTGGCCGGGAAAGGAGAAGGGCTGAATGAGGGTTTTGGTTACAGGTGCGCATGGATTCGTGGGAAGATATTTGATTGAGGAAATCATCAATATGGGCTGGGGTGTTGTAACTCCTCATGTGGATGTGTCGGACAATTTTGAATTTTGGCTTGATCCAAGAGTTACAAAGGATATTGATGCCGTAGTCCATCTTGCAGCTTTGCTGATGATTGATGGTCATCAGCCGAAAGATTATTTCATGACAAATGCCTTGGGAACATTCAATGCTTTAGAATTTGCAAGGAAAAACAATATCAGGAAATTCATATATGCCATGACGCATTCCGATACAAACAAAAGTTATACAGTTTATATCAGAGAAGAAAGTTCTCAGGAGTTTGGGACAAACTCGTTTGAGAAGAATGCCATCCCTTTTATTGCATCAAAGATTGCGGCTGCTAATATGGTTGACGCATATACAAGGCAGGGAGTTTTACATGGGGTGAATTTACGATTGGCTAATATCAGAGGATTTGGAAGTAAGGATACAAAATTCAATTCACCATTTCACCAATTCATTGCAAAAGCAAAGAAGGCAAAAGATATTGAGGTCTGGGGCAATCCTCCGAAAACAGTGAGGGACATGATATATGTGAAGGATGTTGTAAGCGCAATTATAAAAGCAATTCAGGCTCCTGGGGCAGAAGGCTGGTACAACATAGGCTCTGGTAAGGGCTTATCTATCTTGCAGGAGATTGAAGATATTGTTTCTGTTTTCTCTCCTGTTGGAAAATCATCCAAGATCATCATGTGTACAGACAAGGAAGAAGTTAGGAAGAAAAGCTGTATTTTTCTGATTGGAAAGGCAAAAAAGGAATTGGGTTGGGAACCAGCTTACAGTTATCGAGAAGGATTGATTGATATGAGAAAATACATGGAGAGGGGTAATTGATGGCCAAAACAACAGAAGAGCATTACAAAATATTCGTGGATGAATGCATGAGGTTAAAAGAGGAATGGGGCTTGAATGATTGGAAGTTATTTTTTGAGCATGAAAAAGATGAGGATAACAGGGCACAAATATGGACTGATGTTTTGAACCATGCAGTTGTAATTAGATTAAGTTTGAATTGGCACAATTCCATTCCTACAAATGAGCTGGTAGTTAATACTGCAAGACATGAAATGATCCATCTGTTGTTTTCGCCTCTACATCATCTTGCAGGAGAGCGGTTTATTACACCAGATCAATTAAAGACAGAGAGTGAGAGATTGACAAGGCAGTTGATGTCTATCTTGTTTGGCCCATTTCAGGCGGAAGTTTTATCAACAGATACAGATCAGGAAGCGACCCACAAGAGGAGGGAAGGAGATGGGTGATATAGCTATTACATTTGATGTGGATTGGGCACCTGATTTTGCAATTGATTATGCTGCTTCTCTTATAGATTATTATGGCATAACAACCACTTGGTTCATGACGCATAGAAGCCCTGTCTGTGAGAAACTGGCTTCGACTAAATTTGTTGAAGTTGGGATCCATCCAAACTTTCTACAAGGAACAACACAAGGCAAGAATCCTTTTCAGATCATGAAAAACCTGATGGATATTTTTCCAGAAGCCAAATCCGTAAGAACTCATGCCATGGTATATTCTGCACAGATTGCACAATTGTTTGCCATGCTTGGTTTTGCTGTTGACAGTTCAATATATCTTGGTGGGATGAAAAATATTAAGCCCTTGCTGGCGAGATATAGCAGTATTAATAAACAAATTGTCAAGATCCCATACTATTGGTCTGATGATGGCGAAGTTTCTCAAAATCTTGGATGGAAGGATATCAGCAAAGCTCCCGGATTGAAAGTCTTGTGTTTTCATCCCTTGCACATCTTCCTGAATACTGATTGCTGGGACACTTATTTAAACTACAAGAATAATTTTCCAAAGGGCGGTGATTTCAAAGATGCAGAAGAATTTATTAACCGGGATAAGTTTGGTGCAAAAGATTATTTGGTGCAAATGTCTTCATACTTAGGGAAAACAAAAACATTATCCGAAATAAAAGAGGAGTTCTTGAGTGGGAAAGATTGACAAAGAGGGGATCTTAGTAAAAATTAAATGGATTGAAAAGTTGGTTGAGAAATATGAATTGGATTTGACGGGATTGACTGTTTTTACTGAAGTGGCCACCAATGATTATTTTCTGGCAGGGATGATTCCTGCTTTTGCTAATGCACAGATGGTTTATATGTATGATAAAGATTTGCTTTTTGAAAATAAGGTGGAAGGCTCTGACAATATAAGAATCACAAGTTCAAGGGATAAGATAGCTGAAGCTGATATAATAACCAATACAGGCTTTATACGGCCTGTAACAGCCTTAGACGTGGCGAAAATGAAAGATACGGCAATTATAGCCCTCATGATGTCACAACAGCAAATAAGGCCGTCAGATATTGAAATTCAGGCTTGTTTAAATAAGGGCATAGAACTTATTGAAACAGATGAAGTAAATTCTGGAATTCTTAATTCGATGGGATTCAAGTTTTTGAAGGTTTTGTTTGATGCCGGCCTGACAGTATGGAAGGACAAATATCTACTGCTGTCAACCGGATTATGGGCAAGCTATTATGTTCAGGCTTTGGAAATAAATAAGATTGATTTTGTCAGAACATCTTTTGGTTCTTTGAAGGATTATGATGCAATAATTGTGGCAGATCATGGGAATTTTCTTGATGATGGCTTATGGATTGGTCAAGACAATGATCAGATCAGAAGCGTTATCAGCATTGACAGGATTTTGAAAGAAAACCCTTTGATAAAAATCATCAACATCTCAGGCCAAATGGATGTTAAAGGGTTAGTTGAAGCCGGGATTGATGTTTATCCCGAAATTGAAACCATTGCAGGACATTCAGTTGTTAGAGGCGATTATCTTGGTTATAAAGTGGTTTTTGAAATGATGGTATTGAGTCTGAAGGCTGCGGAGCAAGCTGCCAGAAAAAGATTAACAACTTCCGGGACAAATTAGGAGGTAAAGAATGATATTACAGCCAGATACCAAATCAACATATTACAAAGCATTCAATAACAGATGGCAGAAGATAGGAGCAATATGTGAAGGAGAAGAAACAATCAAGGATATGGGTGATTTGTATCTTCCAAAATTGTCAGGCCAGACGGCAAAAGAATATGATGCTTATAGAAATAGAGGAACTTTTTTCAATGCCTTTTTGAGAACAGTAACGGGGCTGGTGGGGGCAATTATCAGGAAAGAGCCAGTTATCAAAACCCATGCATCCATTGATAAGCTTCTTGGTGGGATAACTTTGTATAATGAGTCAATTCAGGAAGTCATCAAGGTTTGCCTGACAAATATTTTAGAATTTGGCTATTATGGGATTCTGATTGATATGCCAATAGAACAATCAGAAAATAACAATCCATACTTTGCCCTTTATGCACCTTCATCTATTTTGAACTTGAAAACTGAAAGACTTGGATCGGATTATAAGTTGACCTTGTTGTCCTTGCTTGAAGTGGAATCAGTTCCTGATCCTGATAATCCTTTTGCTGATAGCTCTATTGAAAGGATAAGGGTTTTATCAATAGAGGATGGGGTTCTTGTTATACGATTGTATAAGAAAAATTCTGTTTCGGCTGTTAAAGGAAAAGAGGAATGGGTTCAAGATGGGGAGGATATATTGCCGAGAATCAGGGGAAAGAATGCAACTGAAATCCCATTTGTTTTCTTGGGATCATTGAGTAACACACCAATTCCCGATCCTCCTCCCTTGATGGACTTAGCAAATCTAAACATCAAGCATTGGCAATTAACTGTTGACTATTATCATGGGCTTCATTATTGTGCGATTCCAACACCTTGGGCGGCAGGATTTGGCAAGGGAACTGATTTGTACATTGGTGCAAATAGGGCATGGGTAAGTGATGATCCAAATGCAAAATGTGGCTATCTGGAATTTACAGGCTCTGGATTGTCGGCTGTGCTTGCTGCTATTGATAAACTTGAAAATCAGATGGCTATTATAGGGGCAAGAATGCTTGAAGAGCAGAAAAAAGCAGCTGAAGCAGCGGACACAGTTAGGATGAGATATTCAGGTGATACAGCAACTTTATCAGGGGTGGTTGGCTGTATCGAACAAGGCATTATGAAAGCGATTGATTGGCTTGGGATCTGGCTTGGAATAGAAGCCAAAACAGA
>Ga0265297_10001957_pt1 | contig 44401 bp, 39 predicted proteins | sample Munlanlwell13791_FD_192502 | JGI IMG/M metagenome (GOLD analysis project Ga0265297, IMG submission 192502) | Leachate microbial communities from a municipal landfill in Southern Ontario, Canada - Leachate well 137-91 | ecosystem: Engineered > Solid waste > Landfill > Unclassified | place...
AAATATTGCCGTGCGGTGTACGTCGGCTTGCGGCCCCCGCCGGGCTTGCGGGTGTAATCCTGGCGCAGGCTTCCCGCCCGCGGCCCGGTTGGAACCAGCGGTTCGGCCAGGCTCCAGAAGGAATCACCCACTTCCCACGGTTTCGTGCGTCCCATCATCGTTTCTCCACGCACCGCCTTCCCAATTTGGCTTGCAGTGCATGAATACTATAGCTCGCCAACTCATTATTTGTAGATAAGCTCTAAGCCGCCCAGGCGGCGGATCTCGGACTCCGGCAGCGTCCAGCGGTTGAGCCCCAGGGCGACGGCCGCGAGCAACGTCCCGTCCGCCGCACATACCGGGGCGGCGAAGCGCAGCCAGCCATTGCGGCGGTTGTGGTCGAAGGTGAAGCCGTGCCGCCGGTAGAAGGCCAGGCCGCGCCGGTACTCCTCCCGGGTCACCTCCGTCATCGTCCAAGGCTCCGAAAGCTGCTTGACCCGGGCGCGGGGAAGCGCCATGGCGAAGATCCAGCCCCAGGGATAGTTCAGGAGGTCGCTCCGCACCGAGCCCACTTCCTGCATGACCCGTGATTGTTCGTGCATGTGCTTGAGCGCGCAGCGGGTCTTGTCGCCATCCCGGAGGAAGAGCACGGCGGTGTTGGCGGCGGCGTCGCGCAGGGCGTGCAGGAGCCGGTCCGCGTGCCACCGCAGCCGCGCCTCCTGGGTGGCCTGCCGCACCAGCCGGCCGAGCGCCGGGCCGGGTTGGTAGCCGCCGGTTTGCGGCTGCTTGGCGAGGAATTGGCGGCGGGTCAGGATGTTCAGGAGGCGGGCGGCGGAGGCGGGGGGGATGCCCAGGCGTCCGGCCAGTTCCGTGAAGCCAACCCCGTCCGGCGGCGCCTCCGCCACCGCCTCCAGCAGGTCGAGCCCGCGCTCCAGCGCCGGCGCCGGTGATGCCAAAGCGGCGTCCCTGCTATCATTAGTGGTAGCGATAATCATTGGTGGCACTATACCGTGCCGCCACCGCCATGTCAATCCGGCGGGACGGTTGGGGCGGCCAGCGGGGATTCAGGGGGCGGCGGCGGGGCGGCGGCCGAGCCGTTTCAGGGCGCGGCGCATCATCAGCGGATTGGGCTTGCCGATGAAATGGGCCTTGGCCGCCGCCTGTTGTCTGGCCATGGGTGGGCGGCGCCCTTCCCCGCTCAGCGGAAGCGGGGCTGCGGCTGGCGCATCCGGACGGGCTTGGGGGCTTCGAGCTGGAGGGCGTACCAGAGTTCGCCGAGGCCGGCATTGGAGAACTGCTTGGCCCGGCCGTTGGCGAGGTGCTCCCAGTTCTGGCGCAGCACCTCGTTGCCGGTGGCGTCCTTGCCCTTGGCGAGGAGTTCGACGGCCTCCGGGATGCGGTTTTCCTTGACCAGGATCCAGGAGTGGAGGGCGTAGAAGAGCAGCCCCTTCTCGCCCTTGAAGCGGAGCGTCGCCTTTTTCAGCGCCTTCTCCAGGGGTGCCTTTTCGCCGCGGGCGTACATGCGGACGAGCTTCAGGGCCAGGGCGTAGGGGTCGAAGAGCAGGGCCTTCCGCATGTATTCGTCGCACTTCTCATACTCCTTGAGCTGGAAGTGCAACTGGGCGCGGACGGTGTTGGCCTGGCGTTCGACGAGCAGGCTCCAGCGTTTGAGCGGCGCGATCTCGTCGATCACCGCCAGCGCCTCGCGGATCAGCTCGGCCTGCCGCTTCTCGAGCAGCGGCTGCATCGCCTTGGGGGAGCCGCTGAAGCCGCGCTGCATCTGCTCGGCCTGCCGGCGGAGGGCGGCCTGGCCGTCCGTCAGGATTTTTTGCACCTTGCCGAACACCCGGTCGACCTGCCGTTTCACCCGCAGGTTCAGGGGGATTGCCGCGGCGAGGAAGGCAATGAAGCCGAAGAGCCCCGCCCAGAGGTTGGAATGGGGCGGCCACGGCCAGAAGGCCCAGCCCAGCGCGAAGGCCGCCGCGAAGGCCAGGAACCCGAAGATCAAGGTCAGCACAAATCAATCCTTTCCTGAAAAGAAGGCGCCCGGTTCATTCCCGCCGTCGCCGGGGGCGGTGGGGCGGGGGCCGGCGGCCAGGGCCGGCATCGGTGGCGCCCTCGCCGCCGACCAGGCGCAGTTCCAGTTCGCCGCGGACGGGGTCGAGGCGCTCCGGGCGCACCTGCACCCGTTCGCCGCAGGGCGGCCGGCGGCGCGCCGAGTCGCCCGGCACCAGGCCGCGCAGGGAGAAGTGGGAAATATAGACGATCAAGCCATCGGCGTTGTAGCGGGCGGCAATGCCGTCCAGGAGCAGTCCGGGGTTTTCCGCGAGGCGGTCGCGGAGGAAATGGAGCTTGAGCCGGTCGGCGGCGGCGAAGTAGGCGTTGTCGGTGCGTTCTTCGAGCTTGGAGACGTCGTGGCCGAGCTGTTCCATTTCCGCCAGCGGCCGGTGGGGCTGCCTCAGGTCGGCGGCGACGAGCTGCTGATGCACCACCAGGTCGGCGTAGCGCCGGATCGGGCTGGTGAAATGGCTGTAGCGTTCCTTGCCGAGGCCGAAATGCGGCGCGCAGGTGGCGGAATAGACGGCGCGGGGGAGGCTGCGGAGGAACTCCTGCATGACCAGGGTGGTGACCGTCTCGTCGCGCAGGCTGAGGAGGAAGCGGTTCATGGCGGCGCGGGTGGCGAGGCGGCCCGGCTTGAGGTTGAAGGTGTCGTGGAGCCAGTCGAGGAACTGGGCCTGGTCGCGGGGGGCGGGGGCTTCATGGACGCGGTAGAGGCCGGGGATGCGGCGGCGGACGGTTTCGTCGGCGACGGCCCAGTTGGCGAGCAGCATGAACTCCTCGACCAGGGCGTGGGCCTCCAGCGGCTGGCGCAGTTCCAGCCGTTCCACCTTCAGCGGCGCGCCGCGGCAGACGATGCGGAACTCGGGCGCGGCCAGATCCAGGAAATGCTCGGTCTCTTCCCGGCGGCGGCGGAGCCGGCGCGAGATCGCCAGCAGTTCGGCGAAGGTCTCCTGGACCTCCCGTGGCCAGCCGGGCGCCGCGCCGGAGTCAATGAACGCCTGCCCCTCCTCGTAGGTCAGCCGTTTGCGCGAGCGGATGCGGCCGTGGCAACGGCGGGTCTTGAGGACGGTGCCGTCCTCGCGCGAGAGTTCGACGAAGACGGTGTGCGCCAGCCGCTCCACCTCCGGGTTCAGGCTGCACAGGCCGGTGGAGAGGCTGTGGGGGATCATGGGCAGGGTGCGCCCCGGCAGGTAGGAGGTGAAGCCGCGGCGGGCCGCCTCCGCGTCCAGCCAGTGGCCCGGGGTGACGAAGGCGGCGACGGCGGCGATGTGGATGCCGACCACCACGGTGTCGGGGCGCGAGCCGGGCTGGACGGAGAGGGCGTCGTCGAAGTCCTTGGCGTCCACCGGATCCATGGTCAGGACGGTGAGGTGGGTCAGGTCCTCGATCGGCAGGTCAGGGCGGGGGCGGAGTTGGCCGGCCTCGGTGTTTTGCGCGGCGGTGTAGGGGTCGGGCAGGGCGAACTCGTCCATCACCGCGTCGAGGGTGGCCTCGACGGAATCGCCGCGGCCGTAGAGGCCGGCGAAGTCGGCGGTGAGGCGGGCGTGTTCGCGCCATTCCTCGCGGTTGAGGCGGGTGGCGATCCAGTCGCCGTCCTGGGGGCGTTGGATGCGCGGCGGCAGGGTGACGGGGATTTCCCGGGGCAGGTCCCGGCGCAAGGGGCGGAGGATGCCGCCGCGGAATTCGCCGGCCACCAGTTCGGGGCCCGGCGTGACCACTTCCACGATGCGCCCGGCCGGCCCCTTGGGGTGTTCCGGCTCGGTGACCTCGACGCGGACGATGTCGCCGCCCAAGGCGTCGCAGAGATGCTGGGGCGGCACGAACACGTCCGCCCGCCCCTTGCCGGGGGCGACGAAGCCGACGCCGCCGGCGGTGACGCTCAGGACGCCCTCGACCAGCTCGCCGCCGCCGGCCGCCGGCCGGCCGCCCCGCCGCTGCCGCCCCTCCCGTTCGCCGCCTTTGCCGCGCCGGGAGTGCGCCGGGGCTTCCGCCGCCGCCGCTGTTGTTGTCGCCAGCCGCCACCAGCCCTTGCGGTCGTGTTCGACCTTCCCTTGCGTCTCCAGCCGCGCCAGTTCGTCGAGGCAGGCCCGGGCCTGCTTCCCCTTGGCCCCCAGTTCCGCCAGCAGCCGCTTCTCGGACCACCCCTTGCGGATGTCCGTGCGCAATGTTGTGAGGATCGCCGCGGCCCAGTCGTGTCTTTCGTCCATGGTTCCCTCCTGGCCAGCCGGCCGTGGCCCGTGGGAAAGCGGGGTGTGGCGGGCAACGGTTGCAAAGGTACTATAAGCCGCCGGCGCTTCCTGGGTGGCCTTGGCCCGGCGGGTGGGGTGGGGCGCGGCGGTCATGGACGGGATGGCCGGGAATGGGGACGGGAATGGGGACGGGGGGGGAAATCGGCCTCGGAGCGAAGCGGAGTAGGCCGCATTTGCGGGTTCGCGAATCTATTCGTAGTGCGTCCACATTCTGATGACCTTGACCGTCTTGATGTCATCAAGGATCTGGTAGACCAGTCGGTGCTGGATATTGATCCGGCGCGAGCAGGCACCGGCCAAATCGCCGACCAACTTCTCGTAGGGGGGCGGCGTCTGATACGGGTTGTGCGCAAGGAGATCAAGCAGCTTCCGCGCTTGGGGCTTCAGCCCTGAATGTCCAAGCTTCTTCGCGTCCCGTTTTGCCTGCGTCGTGTAGACCAGTGTCCAGTTCACCAGCCTAGCTCCTTCGCACACTTCTCGACCGGAGTCCGCAGCCCCTTGAGAATCGCTTCCCGCATGCCGGGCACGCTGGTCAGATGCAGGGTTTCTTGCACCGCGCGCCAATCGTCCTCGCCGATAAGAACTGCCGAATGCCGTTTTCCGGCAATCTGAACCGGCTCGTGGGATTCGGCGATATCGTCCAGCAGACCGTATAGCTGCTTCCTGGCTTCGGTGGCGGTTATGGTTGTCATGGTGCTTCCGTTGTTGCGTGCGATATAACGTACGCCATGGATCCCGTTTTGGCAATCCCTCCGCTGGCGAACGCCACGATGAGGGGCGCGAGGTCACGGGCGTCCCTCTCCAGCGCTTTGTTGGCTTCGGCCTTCCTCGTTGCCTTTTCTCGTCCTCGTCCTCGTCCTCGTAATCGCTGGCCGTGCCTTTCGGGTGCCGGACCGGTCAAGCCCGATTACGATTACGGCAACCGTTCGGCCAGCGCCTCACTGCCAACGCCAACGAATCGGCAAATCCGGGGCTGGGGGCGGGGATGGGGGCGCGGGCGGCGGCGGCCAGGAAGGCGCGGCCGCGGCGGGCGAGGCGGCGGTGGACGGACTTTTCCAGCCCGCTGAGGCGGCCGGCGGCGGCGGCCGGCGCCTGGGCGGCGCACTTGGCCAGCAGGGCGGCTTGGACACGGAGGTCCTGGATGCCGCCCAGCCGGGTTTGGGCGGCCCGGAGCTGGCGCAGGAGGTGGTCGCCGCCGGGCGGCAGCAGGGGCAGCAGCGCCTCCAGGGCGTAGCGGTATTCCTTGAGGGCGAGCCGTAGCCGGTGCAGGGAGTGCGGATCGGTTGGGGAGAGGCGTTGCCGGCGCTTTTCGGCGTCGCGCCAGGCTTCTTCGAGGGGCTGCCGGACGGCGCGGCGGCAGCGTTCCCGTGCCGGTTCCGCGGCGGCGGCGGTGCGGAGTCCGCACGCGGCTTGCCGGAACGGCTTGGCCCATTGGCCGGCGGGGAAGGCCAAGAGGCGTTGGCGGGCGCGCGGCCGCCGTTTCGCCTCCCGGCCGGCCAGCCAGCGGCGGAAGAGGCGGCGGGTGGTGGCGTCGGGCGCGGCGAGTTTGGCGGCCAGTTGGCACTGGACTTGGCTGTCGCGCAGGCGGCTGAGGGCGTCGAGGAGGCGGCGGAGCGGCTTGCGCACGGCGCGGAGGCTGCCGGGCAGCGGCGGCAGGTCGGCGAGGAGGTCGAGGAGCGCCAGGAGCCGGCGGATGGCGACGCGGAGGTCATGCACGGCGTCCGGGGCGAGTTTTTCCTGGCGGCAGCGCTTGAGCTGGTCGCGGCAGCTTTGCCAGCGCTGGTCGAGGGCATTGGCCAGCAATTCCGTCGCCGCCGGTTGGGCAGGCGGGGTGGCTGGTGGGGGAGTGGCTGGTGGGGGAGTGGGCCGGGGCATGCGTCCTCCGGCGGCGGAGTGGTGGGGGGCTCGGGCGGAGCTTGGCGGGGATCTTGCCCGCGGGTTCCAACATGGTTCCGGCGGCGGGGGTTGTCAAGGGGTTCCCGATGAGAATCGCGTGATTCCGGGCCACGGCGTTGGCGGCGGCCTAGCACCCAGTGAAACTAAAACCTGCACCACGAAGGACACGAAGTCAACGCGAAGATTTTGCTGGTCACCCGGCACGCTTCGAAGGGAGTTAGAAGTAGCGCAGGGCGATGTAGGCGCTGCTGATCAGGAGGCTCAGGAGCATGTAGACGGCCCCTTGGCGGGTGAAGTCGAGGAAGGAGAGCTTGTAGTTGTTGCGGTGGGCGATCTGGGAGATGACCACGTTGGCGGAGGCGCCGATCAGGGTGCCGTTGCCGCCGAGGCAGGCGCCCAGGGCCAAGGACCAGAAGAGGGGGGCCTTGATCTGGGAGTGGATGGCGGCCGGGTCGCCGGCGATGCCCATGCTCTGGGCGAACTCCGGGATGATGGTGTTGATCAGGGGGATCATGGCGATGACCAGCGGGATGTTGTCCACCACCGCCGAGGCCAAGGCGCTCACCCAGAGGATGCTCAGGGCGGTCAGGAGCAACTGTCCCTTGGTCAGCGCGACCATTTCATGCCCCAGGAATTCAAAGACGCCTTTGACCTCCAGGGCGCCAATCAGCATGAACAGGCCGATGAAGAAGAGGATCGTCTCCCACTCGACCTTGCCCATGACTTCGTGGAGGTGGATCCGGCAGATCCCCGCCATCAGGAAGGCGCCGACCAGGGCAATGATGCCTGGCTCGATGTCCAGGACGTGGGCCAGGAAGAAGCCGACCAGGACGAGGCCGAAGATGGGCAGCCCCCGCCGCAGGATCATTGGATTGATGATGGCCTTTTGGGGGTCGGCCTTCATGATGAGCGCCCGGGCGGACTCGCGGGTTTGGGCCTTTTTCCGGAAGGTCAGGAACAGCAGCGCCGCGGACGCCAGCGTGATGAGGATGATGACCGGCGACAAATTGACCAGGAACTCGTTGAAGGTCAGCCCGGCTTGGGAGCCGATCAGGATGTTGGGGGGGTCGCCGATGAGGGTTGCCGTCCCGCCGATGTTGGAGAAGATGGCTTCCAGGATCAGGAATGGGACGGTCGGCATTTCCAGGATTTGGGTGATCAGGATGGTGATGGGGGCGATCAGGATGACCGTGGTGACGTTGTCGAGGAAGGAAGAGAGGACGGCGGTGAGGATGACAAAGGCGAAGAGGATGAACATGCCGTTGCCGCGCGACTTCTTGGCCAGGGTGATGGCCGTCCACTCGAAGACCCCGCTGAGGGCGAGGATGTTGACGATCATCATCATGCCGATCAGCAGGAAGACCACATTCAGGTCCACCTTGGCGAAGGCCTCCTGGCTATCGATCTGATGGAGCAGGATGGCGGCGGCGGCCCCAACCAGGACAATGATCGTCTTGTTGAACTTTTCGGTCACGATCAGGGCGTAGCAGGCGAGGAAAATGAGAACGGAAAGCATCATGGCACCAACCCGCCTTTCCTTACATGTGGATGATGTTGTCGAGCACCGCGATCCGGTCGACGATCCCGACCCATCGCTGTTGCGCATCGACGACATAGAGGTTCGTGTGTTTCTGCACGGCGAGGGCGAACACCGCCTCCAGCAGCGTGCCGTCTTCCGGGAGGATGGCCGGCCGCGGATCCATCACGTCGCCGGCGACGCAGTTCGCCTCTTTCTCAAAGTATTTCTCGAAGGGGTCGAATTCGCGGATGAAGGAGACGCTTTGGAGGCGGCTGAAGAAATCGGGCAGGCCGTAGCGGAAGAGCTGGTCGCAGTTCAGTTCGCCCACAATCCGCTCTTGGCGGTCCAGGACGGCCACGGCGCCGATGTGGTGCATCAGCATCTGGTGGGTGGCGTCCTTGAGGGGCATGTCGCTGTAGACGTGCGGCAAGGGGGGGCGCATGATGTCGCGGAGGAGAATCGGCACGTCAATGGGCAGCTCGGCGTCCCGGATGAGCTGGAAAGCGGCTTCCGGGGTTGGGCATTCCAGGAAGGCTTGCCGGTTCCCCTCGTCCGCGAAGAAACGGCTGAGCTGCGCCATGATTTTCAGGAACACCGTCGGGGCCGCGGCGGGGACGGCCACGAGGCAGAGGAGCCGCACGGGCTGCTCGTCGATGCTGCCGTAGGCCAGCGGCTCCTGTAGGGTGGCCAAGAGCAGCAGCGGCTTCTTGAGGTCCGGGATGCGGGCATGGGGGAAGGCCAGGCCGGCGCCGACGCCCGTCGAGGCCTGTTCCTCGCGGGCCAGGGTGGCCTGGAGGATTTGCGTGCGCAACGGTTCCTCGGCCACCCCGAGCGGCAGCGGCAGGCTGGCCACCAACTGTTCCAGCAGCACGCGCTTGTCGGTGGCCGCGAGGCGCAACGCGATCCGCTTGGGGCTGAGAAAGGATGCAAGGTGCATGGCGTCAACCTCCTGGCAGTGGCGAACGGTGGCGGCAATGCCGCCCAGGGCGCCGCGGCGCGCTTTTTTTGGGGCTGCCAGCCTTGGCGCTGGGGTTGGAGGGCCGGCAGCCGTTCGCCCGGGCGCGGGAACGCGACAATTCAGGACAATATAGGCACTCGGCTTGAATCTGCCAAGTCACATGCCGACTATTTTCCCAGCCGGCGCGGCGTGGGCGATCCCGGAAAAGCAACCGGGAACCGCCCCAGCGGCGAGCCGCTGAGGCGGAGCCGGCGGGAGAGACGGCAAGAAAGGTTGCCCGGGTCTTCGTCAGGCGGTTGTCGCCGGTTCCGGTTCCGGTTCCGCGGCGACGACGTGGGCGGGCAGGCGCTTGTGCCAGGAGACGATGATGGCGCTGGCGATGAAGATCGAGGAATAGGTGCCGGTGATCATGCCGAAGAACATGAGCAGCGCCAGGTCGTTGAGGGCGCCGCCGCCGAGGAAGAAGAGGGCAAGCACGGAGAAGAGGGTGGTCGCCGAGGTCAGCACGGTTCGGGAGAGGGTTTCGTTGATGCTGGCCTTGACCACTTCGCCGTAGGTCAGGCCGCGCTTCAGGGCGAACCCTTCGCGGATGCGGTCGAAGACGACGATGGTGTCGTTGATCGAGTAGCCGATGATGGTGAGGATGCCGGCCAGGACGGTCAGGGAGATTTCGCGGCCGCAGAGCAGGTAGAGGCCGACGCCAATGATCACGTCGTGGACCAGGGCGAGCACGGAGGCGACGCCGTAGGCGAACTCGAAGCGGAAGGAGACGTAGAGGATGATGGAGAGCCAGGAGAGGAGGATGGCCAGGATGGCGCGCTTCTGGAACTGGGCGCCGACCAGGCCGCCGACGCGGTAGGTCTGGAGCTGCTTGAACGCGTATTGCGGGAACTGCTTTTCCAGCGCCGTCCCGATTGCCGCCAGCGGTGTCTGCGTTTCCCCTTCCGCCGCGGCCACCACCGGCAGCACGATCTCCAGTTGGTGCTCCTCGGCCATGCCGGCATACTTGGAGCCGATCCGGACGACCTTCTGGCCGGTGGCTTCAATGGCCTTGCGCACCTCCCCTTCCGCCGGCTTGGCCGCGCCAGCGGGCAGGTGGTAGCTGTAGGTGATGACGGTGCCGCCGGTGAAGTCGGTGCCCAGGGCATTGCGGCCGCGGACGGCCATCGCGCCGAGCGCCAGCAGGATGAGCAGCCCGGAGAAGGCGAAGGTCCACTTGCGGTGGCGGAGGATGTCAATGTTGGGATGGCGGAAGAGCTGGAGCATCCGCAGTTTCTTCAGGCCGAAGCGGGTGAGCATCAGTTCGAAGAGGGCGCGGCTGAAGAAGACGGCGGTGAAGAGGTTGGCGACCAGGCCGATGATCAGGGTGACGGCGAAGCCGCGGACCGAGCCGGTGCCGAAGCGCATCAGGATCAGGCCGGTGAAGAGGGTGGTGATGTTGGAGTCGAAGATGGTGAGGAAGGCGCGGCTGAAGCCGGTGCGCACGGCGTTCTCCAGGCTCTTGCCGTTGGCCAGCTCTTCGCGGATGCGCTCGAAGATGAGGATGTTGGCGTCGACCGCCATGCCGACGGTCAGGGCGATGCCGGCGAGGCCGGGCAGGGTGAAGGTGGCCGGCAGCAGGGTCATGGTGCCCACCAGCAGCACCAGGTTGGCCGCCAGCGCCGTGACGGCGACGATCCCCGAGAGGCGGTAGTAGAACAGCATGAACAGCACCACGACCAGGGCGCCGGCGACGCAGGCCAGGACGCCGGCGCGGATCGACTCCGCGCCCAGGGTCGGGTCGGTGCCGAATTCGCTGTCAATGGAGATGGAGACGGGGAGGCGGCCGCATTGGAGGACCACCGCCAGTTGCTGCGCCTCCTCGGGGGAGAAGGAGCCGCTGATCTCGGCGCCGCCGCCCCAGATCGGCTCGTTGATCCGCGGCGCGCTGTAGATGCGGCCGTCCAGCACGATCGCCATGCGGTTGCCCACATTGTCGGCGGTGACCTGGCCGAAGGCCTTGGCGCCGGCGGCGTTGAAGCGGAGGCTGACCGAATAGTTGCCGAACTCGTTGAAGGTCGGCACGGCCCGGTCCAACTGGTCGCCCTTGACCGGTTCGTCCCGGGTCTTGACCAGCAGGTGTTCGATCCGCTGCTCGCCGTTGTGTTCGACCTCCATCTCCCGGACTTCATAGCCGGGTGGCGGCAGGTAGGTGCGGGGGTTCTGGCGGAACTGCATGAGCTGGGCGTCGTTGTCCGGATGCACCAGGTGGAAGCCGAGCTTGGCGGTCTGCTGGATGGTGCGGCGGATGTCCTCCTTCTCGTTTTCGGTGACGCTCGGCATGCGCAGGGAGATGGAGTTGGGGCCGACCGGCTTGATCTCGGGCTCGGCCACCCCCATGGCGTCCACGCGGTTGCGCAGGATCTCCAGGATGTTGTCGCGGACATCCACGACGGTGCGGCCCTCGGGGACCTTGCCGGGGTCGAAGCCGATGATGAACTCGGTGCCGCCGCGCAGGTCGAGGCCGAGGCGGAACTTGCCCTGCGACTTCTTGCGGACAAAGCTGATCACGAGGTCGTTGGAGGCCTTGGGGTTGCCAGGGACCGCCACGAAGTCGCGCAACTGGATGCGCCGCCCCTCCTCCAGCCCCTTGGCCGCCTGCTTGAGGGCGAGCGAGGGCGCCAGCGGCCGGGGCTTGCCATCCTCCCCCACGGGCGGCTGCGCCAGGAGTTCGCGGGTGCGCGCCAGCAGCCGGTCGAAGTCCGCCAGGGCCTGCCGGGCCTCGGCCGTGTCCTGGCCGCGCCGCTCCGCCAGTTGCGGGGCCGCGAGCGACGCGAAGGTCGCCAGGAAGTCCCGGTCCTTCACCGGGAAGAAGGAATTGATCCAGGCACCCAGGACCAACCCCACGATTGCCAGCCGCCACCACAAGGATTTCATCCGGATTCTCCCGTCAGAATGCCATCTGTCCGCGGCCAGCCGGCCGCGGAACTGGAACCGCGCCTGGAGAGGCGTGCGTCACTCCGCCTTCAATTCTCGCCGGCGCCTTCCTGGATCACGGTCGCCACGGCGCCGCGGGAAATTTCCACCACCACGCCGTCGGCCACCTTCAGTTGGAAGGCCTTCTCCGTCACCCCGGTGATCGTGCCGTAGATGCCGCCGCTGGTCAGCACCCGGTCGCCGGCCTTGAGGCGGCCAAGCAGCGCCTCGTGCTCCTTCTGCTTCTTCTGCTGGGGGCGGATCAGCAGCAGGTACATGACCGCGAAGATCAGGATCAGCGGGGCGAACTGCAGGAGCATTCCCAGCCCCCCACCTTGCGACGAGTTCGCGGCGGCGGCGGCCAGCGGCAGGATCAGGGAAACCGACATGGATGATTTTCCTTTTGGGTTGATGGGGGCGCCCGGGCAACCGCCAGCGGCGGCGGCCGGAGGGGAGGGCGGGGTGGTGCGCGGCGGAACCCGCAACCACAACTGCCCGCCCGCACTGCCGGAACACAAAAACGGAAGGGCAATGTAAATCCCCGAACCAGAGTTGCCAAGGGCCGGCCACCTTTTTGGAACTTGGGAATCGCCCCCGTGGCCGAATTCACCTGTCCCCATGGGGCGCCTGCGGACTCCGCAATGCCCCGGCGGGGCGTTGCATTTCGCGGCGGGCGGAGTACAATGGATGGCCGTTGCCGGAGCGGCAATGGACGGGCAGGGCTTTCCGAGGAGAATGGGATGGGCCGGGCAATGGGACGCTGGGGATGGTGGCTGGGATTGCTGCTGGTGCTGGCGGCGGGCGGGGCGCCGGCCGCCCGGGCGGAGTTCGATTGGGCGCCCCTGGCGGCCCGGGCGGCCGCTCCGGCGGCGGCCCCCGACTGGCGGGCCGCGGGGCCGCTGCTGGAACGGCGCAGTTCGCCGGACGGCCGGTTCCGCCTGCGCGCCTTGCCCCGCCCCTTGTACACCGATTTCCGGGATGCGACGCTGGGGCTGGCCGATCAGGATTTCCTCTGGCCCTTCGGCTTCAGCCGGGAGCGGCCGGATGGCGGCCACACCTTCGTGATCCCCTTCCTCCATACCGCCAGCGCCGGCGCCCCGCGGGAACGCTGGTGGCTGCTGCCGCTTCTCTTCACCGGCACCAACGACCAGGGGCGGCGCTATTTCGCCCTCTTCCCCGTCGGCGGCCGGATCGGCGACATCCTGGCGTTCGACGAAGTGGATTTCGCCCTCTTCCCGCTCTGGCTGCGCACCCGCAAGGGGGCGACGGTCAGCCAGAGCTGGCTCTGGCCGGTCGTCGGCTGGACGGACGGGCCGGGGGTGCGCAAGCGGCGGGTCTTCCCTTTCTGGCTGAGCGCCGAGACGGAACGGGAGCGGCGGACGGCCATCCTCTGGCCCTTCTGGCACCGCCAGGAACGGCGCGCCGACGCCCGCGGCGGGAGCGGTTCCGGCTGGCTGCTCTGGCCGCTGTACGGGCGCTACGTCCACCGCGACGCCGCCGGCACGCCGCGGCACCAAAGCTGGACCTGCCTCTGGCCGTTCTTCAGCGGCGAGTCCGGGCCGGAACGGGAACGGCTCTACGCCCCCTGGCCCTTCTACCGCCGCGACCTCGCCGCCGGCAAGCCCGAGGCCGAGGCGGACAAGCTCCAGCTCTGGCCGTTCTACGGCCGCCAGCGCCAGTGGCATCGCGAATCCTCCTACATCCTCTGGCCGTTCTGGCTGGACGGCCGGTTCGTGGGCGGCGACACGGAAGCCACCACCCGTGGCCGCCTCCTCCTCTACTGGGAGTCCACCGGCCGCCAGCGGGCCAACGGCCACCCGGCTTGGCAGTACCGCCTGCTCTGGCCGCTGTGGAGCCAGGACCGGCAGGGTGACGCGGCGACGACGCGGGTGCTCGCCCTCTGGCCGGCCCGCCGGGCCGACGCCATCGAGCGCAACTACGCGCCGTTCTGGACCCTCTACCGCCAGGAGCGCCACGGCGAAGGGGTCAGCCACGAGCTGCTCTGGGGGCTCCTCCAGTGGCGGCGGCAGACGCCCGACGCGGCGCTGGGCTGGTCCTGCTTCCCCCTGGCCGAGTACCGGCGCGCGCCCGCCGGCGACTTTTCCTGCAACTTGTTCAAGGGGCTGGCCGGCTGGGGGCGCCGCGGCGGGCATGGCACCGGGCGCGCCCTCTGGTTCATCCGCTGGTGAGGCGGCGGCCCCAGCCGGGGCCATCTTGCCGGCGGACCGGCCTGGGAGCCGGCCCCGATCCCGATTCCGAAAGCCAGTTCCACGGGCTCACGCCCGAGGCGATGATCGTGTCATCCCCCGCGGGCATTCATCTCTCTCCGGGAACGGCGCAAATCTGCCTGAGCGCGGAGCGCGATAGGCAGCATTTGCTGGTTCGGTGTTTGGTTGCTATGTCGCCAGTCGGCTCCTCCACTTCTCCTGGTCTTGGGAGCAATGGAAGACCGAATAGACGACACAGCGATTCTAATCCGGCACAAACTCGAAAAAGATGGCGACGGGAAAGCGACGGACAAGTGACCTGCGGTAGGATTCATGAACCGTCGGATAGCCGAGAGGGGTTCGCTGGATCGCAAGAAGCGCGGTCTCGACACAGCGCAGAAACTCCATGCCGAGTCCCAGCGATTGTTCTTCGTACCATAGGTAGGCGTCCGCCACGTCCGCCTTGGCCTCGGGGAGAAGGATGGGTGTCTCAGTCATCTCGGTTGGAGAATGGACTGCTTGACTTGATCCCAGGTTTCGCCGGAATCGGGATTGCGCAGGTAGCGCGCTTTCCGCCGGGCCAGCTCATCCTTCTGCCACTGCGGGACGGGCAGCTTCGCGTTGCTTCGCGCAATGCTGTCCCACAGATCCTCCACGATTTGCACGCGCTCCGAGACGGACAACGTTTCCAGTTCCTGTAGTGCTGTTGTCATGCGGAAATATACCTCCCTTTGGGTTTGTGGACAATCCGTTTTCGTCTGTCACCCAACGCTACGGCTCAGCGGGCGGCGGAACGCCGTCCGCTGAAGCCGATGGTTGGGACTTCTTGATGTCAAAGATAATGGTATCCGAACTAAAATCTTGTTCATTTGGCCACATAATTCCGTGGTGCGCAGGCCGCACCAGACGAAAATAAGCTTGGTCCGCAAGTTCTTTGAATGCCGAACCTTTCAGGTATGGCTTGACATCAAAGACACCCGAAATGCCACTGCTGGTCAGAATGTCAATTCGGTAATCGTCCAACGGAATCGCTTTGGTAATGGTGTCCATGGCGACTATCCTTCTATCTCAAGGGTTCAATTTTGAACACTGGCTCACCCGCAACCGCCAGCTTCCAGTCGGTCAGTAGGTCCTCTTTGTGTATTTCGACCCAAGCCTGAACCAGCTTCATCTTGGCAGTGGGCAGACTTCCAGCCAATATGGCACCATCCTCGATGCCAACCGTCACCTGGTGCTCGCCGTATTCAGCGTGCAGGTGGGGACATTGGTGCTTCTTGTTGTCGTAAAAATACATCTGTATCAAAATGCCATAAAACATCGAGATTGTTGGCATTGTGGTTCTCCTTTTCCGTTTGGCCCAACGCCAAGGCTCAGCGGGCGGCGCAGCCGTCCGATGGAGCCGTTTGTTCGCACTTACAGTTCGTTCTGTAACTCATCCCGGGATATCTCGCAGTCCCGAAGGATCTGGGCAAGAAGGCCGCGGCCGATGGTTTCACCACGGTGCATGGGAACAACGGTGGCGCGCCCGTCTGGGTGACGAAGAAAGTGATGACTGCCCTTGATCCGGATCACCTCAAATCCAGAATTTCGAAGCGCCTTGATGAGTTGCATCCCGGTTGGTGCGGGAAAGGTGCTCATGCCATCACCGCCACGCGTTGGACGCCAACGAACTGGTTGGATACCGGTTCCTCCACTTCCAAGCACAACTCAATGGCTTCCTTGATTCTTTTCATCAGCACATCCAACGACTTGGCCTGAGTGTGGCACCCGCGCAGGGCAGGTACCGACGCAACGAAATAACCGTCCTCATCCAACTCAATTACCACATTGAATTCTTTAATCATTTATATGCCTCCGTTTTCTGAAAACCACTATATGTTTTTCCCCCTCTTTATCATCCCCGCCAAGGTGCGAACGCTTAAGATAGCCGACAGCGGGGAGCGCGGCAATGACGCCCGCTCTCGCTGCCGAGCCGAACGCGCTCCCCGCTGTTCGGCTCATCGGATGGTTGGCCGTGAGTCGTGTCATCCGACTCTGAACAAAGCACTAAGCACTTCGCAGGAGTCACTCCACAACTCACTGGGACCGCTGAGAAGAAGCGCAACAACTGCAACCAAGCCGTAATAGCACAAACCTGAGATCACTAACTTGCCGACCCCTGTCCCAGCTCGTCGTCTGCGGACTGCTGATGTGACCAGTGACAGGGGGGCTATCACATGAATCAGCAGGATCACGCCCAAGCCGGTGAACATCACTGCCATGCCCACCCATCCGCCGTCCACCCCACGGGACATCAACAGGGCAAGCACAAACACAACGGGCCAGGATGCTGGGCCAGCCAGCACGAGCAGCCACTGCATCCAATTGTTTTTCGGAGGTATTGAACTCATGGAGTCCTTCCGGCGAACGTCAGCCTTGAGGTTCGGCGAGCTTGCGAGCCGTAACCTCCGAGGCTTGGTTCGGCCCGTTTCTTTGTCTTACATAGATTGACGTGCCCCTGATTTCCTCAATCACAACCTTGCTTCCTTTCTTGATCATCCGTTCGAGTGGGCGTGCAGCGTATTCATCCGTTCCGACCCTGATTCTTCCCATCGGGTGCAAGGGCTCCACGACGTCGCCGGACTGTCCCAGTAAGACTTTTGGTGGCAGTGTGAGTTGCACCTGATTCGCTTTCAAGAAATCTATGAACCCGTTTCCAAACGCTTCTCGACCTGCTTTGTGCCCAGAAGGACCAACGATGAAGATGCCCAGGCCATCATGAGTTCCATCAAATACTATCGACGCTGTCTCAAACCACATGGCAACATTCCAGTCGTTGTCCTTCACGGGATTATTTCCTTGTCCTGGCCCCCAATCTACCGAGTTGATCCCGTTCGGTCGCAACTTCAGAAAGTAGTACCGTCTGGTTCCGCATCTGTACCCAAAACAGAGGATTGACCCACCTGCGTCGTCTGACATGAACTGCGCGAACCTGTTTCGGATGAAATGCCCCAGAACGTTGACAAAATGTTGCCGGGTTCCGTTCTTGCGGCAACCCGACACGACGGCGGAAAGAAATATGGCGATCCAAGCCACCGATGACAGCAAACCGCTGAGAGGCAATGGTCGTAACACAAAAAGGTTGAGAAGTGCTACGAAGAAACAAGTGTACCCGATTGCGTACAGGATGCCGACAAACACCAACTGCCCCACCGATTCCTTGAAGGTGATCTCCTTTCCGCCGTCAATGGTGTGGAAATATGCCTTCTCCTTCATATTCATCTCGTGGCCGAACTTTACGGGTGAGCGGTTTTTTTTCCCGCCGCGGGCAAAAAATACGCTCCACCCGCTTGTTCGGCAAATCTATTTTCTTTGCATTGCGGCAGACATCGATCCATGCACTGAACACTGTGGTTCTTCACCGGGCGACTTGATTGTGTAGCGACCGCCCTTTGGGCATACCAATTTGGAAGACTCGTTCTTCAGGTACTCCGGAAGCTCTTGCTCTGGGATGGGTTTACAGCCCCTGGGGGCGTACAGCAGTGCCGAGGTCTCCTTCGTCGAATCGATCATCTTCATGTTGTTGATGCAGGCATTCCGATGGGAGACATCACGTGCTTTGGCAAATGCCAAGATGGCAATGGCTACCAGCGATGAAATAATCATCACCACCATGAATCCGGCCATTTGTTTCTTCGCCGCCGTCATCGACTATCATCCTCATTTGTTGCAGAACTTGTTATTGAACGGTTTTTCCGTGTTTGCCGGCCGAATCGGACGGGGAGGCGACTGCCGTCCGGAGCTGCCAGACGCGACAACCGCCTCTTCCGCAATCGGTTGAGCCAGAGATTCCCGCCGCGGTTGGCCATTGACAAATACTATACTCGCCAGCGGCGGGGAATGCAAGCTTTCGTGCGGGGCCGCGCCGTGTTTGCCGGGATTTCGCCGTGCTTAACGGTTTTTCGGTCCATCCCGGCATTGACGCCGGCCCGACGGTTCCCTGCCGAAGGTTTAAGATTCTGCATGGCAAGTGGTTGCCTGAAATCTTCGCGGCGCGCTTGACTTTCGGGCCTTTATGCACTATTAATTATTAGCGGCCATGTCTTTGGCAGGAAAGGTGCAGTCATGTCCACGCAGATGAATGCGGTCTTGGAGGAGTTCCGCCGGTTCCTGGCGGGGCGCCGCCTGGTTCCGGAGCGGCACCTGACCTACTATGTGCTCTGGATCCGACGGTTCCTGGAGTTTGCGGCGCCGCGCCAGGCAGAAGGGTTTGAGGCTTGCCGCCTGACCTTTCTCGAAACCCTGGCGACGGCTTCCGGAACTCCCGATTGGCAGGTTGCGCAAGCGGACACGGCCATCAGAATCTATTATCACCAATTCCGAAAGGGGAGCGTCGGCGGTGATCCGAAGGTTCCGTCCACCACGGTTTCTCCTGGCTCCGGGAAACCCATACCCTCAGGTGCCAGCGAAACTGAGCGGCGCTTGGTGGCGGCGTTGCGCCTGCGCCATTACTCGCCGCATCGCACCGCCATCGAACTGCTGTATGGCGCTGGCTTGCGGCTGACCGAGCTATGCCAGTTGCGGGTGAAGGATCTTGACTTCGCCAACCGTTGTTGCACTTCGGGCCAGCCTGGGGAAGCGCTGCCAGGAAAAAAAACGGGTTCAGCCGCTGGCGCGGCGGTTTAGTCAGAACCGGGGCAGGGTCAGGCCGCCATCAATGACCAGCACCTGGCCGGTGGAATAGGGCAGGTCGCCCCGGGCGAGCAGGGCCACGGCCTTGCCGACGTCGGCGGGGGTGCCCCAGCGCGCCTGGAGGCAGAGCCCCTGTTGCAGCAACTGGTCGTACTTCTCCTTGACCCCCGCGGTCATGTCGGTGGCGATGATCCCCGGCCGGACCTCGTAGACGCCGATGCCGAACTCGGCCAGGCGCGCCGCCCAGAGCTTGGTCGCCATCCCCACCCCCGCCTTGGAGATGCAGTATTCGCCACGGTTGACGGAGGCGACCTCGGCGGAGATCGAGGAGACGTTGACGATGGCGCCGGCGAACGCCGCATCCTGCTGATGCTGGCGGATCATCCAGCGGGCCGCGGCCTGGGTGAGGAAGTAGGGGCCGCGCAGGTTGATGCCGAGCACGCGGTCGAAGCTCTCCTCGCTGGCGTGGAGCAGGTCGGTGCGCACCTGGGGGGCGACGCCGGCGTTGTTGACCAGGAGGTGCAGCGCGCCAAAGGCGGCCTCGATCCCGGCCAGGAGCCGCTCCCGGTCTTCGCGCCGGCTGATGTCGGCCTGGAAGTAGCGGACTTCGCGGCCCGGCTGGGCCTGTTCCGCCAGTTCGCGCAGCGGCTCCGCCACCTCGCCGGCCGGTTTCGTCCCGGCCACGGCCAGGGCGAAGCCTTCGCGCAGCAGGGCGCTGGAGATGCCGAGGCCGATGCCCCGGGCCCCGCCGGTCACTAATGCCACTCGTTTCATGGTGTTCCCTTTCGGTTGATGGCGGTGCGGGCGGCCGCGGGCGGGCAGTCAGCGCTTCCGCAGCGAATAGTGGGCGCTGTCGCGGATGACGCAGCCGGTGGCGACGCCGTCGCGCATGAGCTGGGTGCAGCCGGAGCAGGCGACGCAGCACTTCTCCGGGCGGATCGCGCCGTGGGCGAGCAGGTCGCGCGGCAGGTCGGGGTAGGCGAAGGCCTGGCGGCCGATGCCGATGAGGCTGGCCCAGCCGCGTTCGAGCATGCCGGCGGCGACGTCGGGGAGGAACTGGCGCAGCCAGGAGTAGCCGGTGCCGACGATGGGCAGGTCGGGGAATTCGAGCTGGATGGCCCGGGTGATCTTGACGAAGCGCTCGATGCCGGCCAGCGGGTGTTCGGCCGGCGAGGTGAGGCCGCGCAGCGGCAGGTCGTAGGGGCGGCCGTAATGGGCTTGGAAATAGGGGTTGCCGATGGAGATGTTGACCAGTTCCACCCCCAACTGGCGGAGCTGGCGGATCAGCTCCAGCGGTTCGCTGAGGTCGCCGGCGAGGGAGCCGTCGGTGGCCATGCCGAAGCCGTAGGGGTGGGGGATGGCGTCGTAGGCGTTCATGCGCACGGTGAGGAGGAGGCCGGGGGCGGCGGCGCGGACGGCGGCGAGGGCCTCGCGCAGCAGGCGGGTGCGGTTCTCGAAGCTGCCGCCGTAGCGGCCCGGGCGGGTGTGGGAGGCGAGCAGTTCGGAGAGGAGGTAGCGGTGGCAGCACTTGAGGTCAACGCCATCGAAGCCGGCCTGGGCGGCGAGCTTGGCGCTTTCGGCGAAATGGGCGGGGAGGGCGGCGAGGTAGTCGTCGCTGACCGGTTCCACGCCGGGCGCCAGGTTCATGGCCGGATCCAGCACCGGGCTGTGGTGGGCGAGGAGCGGCGTGGGCTTCCCGGCGGGCTTGCTGTAGCGGCCGGAATGGGTGAGCTGGAGGAGCAGCAGCGGGCGGTGGCCGTGTTCCTTCGCGGCGGTTTCGCGGAGGTCGCGGACGAGGCGGGCGTAGGCGTCCACATTGCCGGCATGCAGCCAGAACTGGCCGGGGTTGGAGCGCGCCTCGGGGAGGATGGCCGTGGCCTCGGCCCAGACCAGGCCGGCGCCGCCGGCCGCGTAGCGCTGGTAGCGGCGGCTGGCCAGCGGCCCCGGCGCGCCGTCGGGTGTGGCGTCGAACCCTTCCATGGGATGGATGACGAGGCGGTTGGGGATGGTGCGGCCGGCGACGGTGAGCGGGGCGGCGAAAAGGCTGCGGCCGGCGCTGAGCGGGATCTCCAGCGCCATTTCGGCGATGTCGGCGCGGAGTTCGGCGAGGGATTGGTAGTGGAACTTGGCGTGCCGGTGGCGGAGGGTCTCGTCCATGGGTCAGGTCTCCCGGTCAGAACCGTTTGTGCTTGGCGAGGTGGAGGAGGAGGAAGCGGCAGTCGTCCAGCGCCTCGTAGGTGTGCTCCCAGATGGCGTCGAACTGGATGGCGTCGCCGGCGGCGAGCAGGTGGGTTTCCCGGGGGAGGGTGACGCGGAGGCGGCCGGCGAGGGCCCAGATCACCTCGTGGTCGTCCCGGTGGACTTCCGGCCGGGAGAGGCGGGCGCCGCGGGCGGCCTCGCCGAGGAGGGCGCGGAGGTTGGCGAAGCGGACTTCCCGGAAGTGGAACTCGCCGGCGGCATGGGCGGTGGCGTGCTGGATTTGGGCGGTGCGGGCCTCGGCGAGCTGGAGCAGGTCGGCGGCGGTCTGGCCGAAGACGCGGGCGAGGCGGAAGAGGGTGTCGAGTTCGGGGGTTGCCTGGTTGCGTTCCAGCTTGGAGATGACGGCGGCGGAGAGGCCGGCGCGGCCGGCGACGGCGGCGATGGTCAGGCCGGCGCGCCGGCGCAGCTCGCGCAGGCTCCGGAAGTCATAGGCGGGTGTGGCGGTGGCGTCGGCGGGCATGGGGTTCTTTCCTGGAGGCGACAGACATGGTGAAAATACCATTTCCGGGAAAAAATGCAACTGGGCGCGCCCGCTGATGGCGGGGCGATCATGAGTCCCAGGGGGCGCATGGGTCTTATGACAAAGGGCAAGGGGCGGGCGGAATCAGGGGTTGGCCGGAATGGCGGCGTGGATGACGCGGACGGGCTGGAGCGGCACCGCGTCCGCCGTGACCTGTCCATCCGGCGCCAGTTTCAGCCGCGGCAGAATCAGCTTGACATTGCCGGGCGAATCGGGGGAACTCACCAGCTCGATCCGCGCCACCTGCCCCGATGGTTCGAGGACAACCGCGAACACCGCCGCGCCTTCCTTGTAGCCGCGGACGCGGGCATAGCCGGCCGCTTCCCTGGCCTCTCCGCCGCGGACACTGCCACCACCCCGGCCAGGCAAAGGCCGGCCACCAACCATTGCGCCCGGTCCAGCATGTCGCATCTCTTGGCAATGGGTCGCCTGGGTCTCATGAGTCCGATGGGGCTGATGAGTCCGATGGGGCTGATGAGTCCGATGGTCCAGTCAATCCCAGCCGAGCTTGGCTTTGAGTTGCGGGCTTCGGCCAGGCGTTCAGGCGTTCAGGATGCGGGTTCCGCCTCCGGCGTCCCCTCGTCCGCGGCGGCCTCGGCCGCCTCGGCGGCGGCATCGCGGTCGGCGACGGCGGCCTGGAGGGCGGCCAGCTTGGCATCCTCCTCGGCCCGGGAACGGTTAGCCTCGACCTCCGCGTCGCTGAGAGTGTCCACGACCGTGGCGGTCGCCACGGCATCCCCCTCGTTCAGGCGCATGATGATCACGCCCTGGGCGGCGCGGCCGGTCTGGCGCACGTCGCCGACGCGGAGGCGGACGACCTGCCCCTGGATGGAGGTCATCAGCAGCTCCTGGCGGCCCTCGGGCTCGACCTGGAGCGCGGCGACGACACGGTCGCCGGGCTTGAGCTTGATGCTGGTGATCCCCTTGGTGCCGCGGTGGGTGAGGCGGTAGCCACCCCGGCGCGGGGCGGCGGCCTCCTCCCCTTCCGCCGGCGGCGGGGCGGCGGCTTCGCCCTCCTCGCCTTCGCCGGTGCCGGCGGCAATGCCGGTGCCCAGCGGGGTGCGCTTGCCCATGCCTTGGGCGGTGATGGCCAGCAGCTCGTCGGCGGGATTGACCACGGTCATGGCGACGATCTCGGCGACGGGCTGGCCGGCGTCGCCGCGCAGTTCCATGCCGCGGACGCCGGTGGTGTCGCGGCCGAGGGGGCGCAGTTCCGCCTCGCGGAAGCGGACGGCCATGCCGTGGGCGGCGGAGAGCAGGAGCTGCTGGTCGCCATCGGTGAGCTTGGCGTCGATCAGGTCGTCGCCCCCCTCGAGGTTGATGGCAATGATCCCCTTGCGGCGCAGGTTCTTGAAGGCGCGCAGCTCGGTCTTCTTGACCGTGCCGTTCTTGGTGGCCATGACGATGTAGCGCCCTTCGACATCCACTTCGGTGACGGGGATCATGGCGCGGACGCGCTCGCCCTCCTGGAGCTGGAGGAGGTTGACCAGCGCCTTGCCCTGCCCCTCGCGGGAGCTTTCGGGGATCTCGTAGGCCTTGAGCCAGTGCATCAGCCCCTTGTTGGTGAAGAAGAGGATCAGGTCGTGCGTGCAGCAGGTCAGCAGCATGTCGACGTAGTCCGCCTCCTTCGTCTTCATCCCCCGGATCCCCTTGCCGCCACGGTTCTGCGCCTCGTAGACGTTGGCCGGCACCCGCTTGATGTAGCCGGTGGCGGAGACGGTGACGACGCAGATTTCGCGGGCAATGAGGTCCTCCATGCCGATCTCGCGCTCGACTGGCACGATCTGGGTGCGCCGCCGGTCCGCATATTTCTGCTTGACCTCCAGCAGCTCGGCGCGCACCACCCCCATGAGCTTGGCGCGGCTGGACAGCAGATCCTTGAAATGGGCGATCTGCCGTTGCAGCTCCGCGTGCTCCTCCTGCAAGTCCGCGACGGCGAGGTTGGTGAGCTGGTGCAGGCGCATCTCCAGGATGGCGGCGGCCTGGAGCTTGCTCAGGCCGAAGCGCGCCATCAGGGCGGTGCCGGCGACTTCGCGGTCGCGCGAGTCGCGGATGATCTTCACCACCTCGTCAATGTGCGCCTGGGCGATGAGCAGCCCCTGGACGATGTGGTCGCGGTCCTCCGCCTTCTTCAGTTCGAAGCGGGTGCGGCGGGTGACGACCTCGAAGCGGTGGTCGAGGTAGGCTTCCAGGATCTGCTTGAGGTTGAGGGTGCGCGGCCGGTTGCGGTCGACCACCAGGAACTGGGCGCCGAAGACCGTCTCCAGCGGCGTCAGGGTATAGAGCTGGTTGAGGACGATGGAGGCCATGGCGCCGCGCTTGACGTCAATGACGATGCGGATGCCGGCGCGGGAGCTGGACTCGTCGGCGATGCCGCTGATGCCGGTGACCCGCTTCTCGTTGACCAGCTCGGCGATCTTGGCGACCAGGTTTTCCTTGTTCAGGGCGTAGGGGATCTCGGTGACGATGATCCGCTCCTTGCCGTCCTCCTCCTCGACCGTCGCCTTGCCGCGGATGCGGATCGAGCCGCGCCCGGTCTCGTAGAGATCAACGATGGAACGCATCCCCATGATCATGGCGCCGGTGGGGAAGTCCGGCCCCGGCAGGTGGTGCATCAGCTCGCGGATGCTGATGCGCGGGTTGTCAATGATGGCGACGGTGGCGTCAATGACCTCGCCAAGGCTGTGCGGCGGGATGTTGGTGGCCATGCCAACGCCAATGCCGGTGGTGCCGTTGACCAGCAGGTTGGGAAAGCGCGCCGGGAGCACGGCCGGCTCCAGGTTCTTCTCGTCAAAGGTCGGGCGCATCTCCACCGTGTCGCGGTCAATGTCGGCGAGCATTTCCTCGGCGAGGCGTTCGAGGCGGCACTCGGTGTAACGGTAGGCGGCGGGGGAGTCGCCGTCAATGGAGCCGAAATTGCCCTGGCCGTCAACCAGGGGGTGGCGCATGGAGAAGTCCTGGGCCATGCGGACGAGGGTGTCGTAGACCGCGAGGTCGCCGTGGGGATGGTAGTTGCCGATGACTTCGCCGACGACCTTGGCGCACTTGGTGTAGGGGCGGCTCTTGCCGAGGCCGAGCTGGAGCATGGCGTAGAGGATGCGGCGGTTGCCGGGCTTGAACCCGTCCCGCACGTCGGGGATGGCGCGGCCGACGTTGACGCTCAACGAGTACTGGAGGTACGCGTTGTGCATGATCTCCTCGATCGCCGCCGGAATGTCGTTCTTGCGGATGTCGTCGGACATGGCACTGCCTGTCACTGGAGGGTGAATACTGAAAAAAGAGGGGGAGTCCGCGAACGGACAGCCACTAACCGGATCTATTCATGAGAAGATGAACGGCGATCGAACTTCGTGACTTCGTGGTGAATCATTCCGGCTAATCTTGCAGCTCGGCCAAATCAAGCAAATCCTTGGCGCGTCCGGCCGCTTTCTTGTTTTTGCGGAGATCGTCAAGGCTGATGAAGTGGACTTTCAGCCCTTCGAAATCGCCGAGTACACGGTGTTGCCAGATTTCATCGACGGAGACGCCGCTGACTTCATTGAGCATCTCGATCCGGGAGGGGGGAAGCCCCATGCGAAGGATGCTGCCCGCTTGGAAAAGATCGTCCGAAATGACCTGCTTGGGAAATCCGAAGTCCAGCAATGCCTGGGTGATGCCCTGCCGATTCCCCGGGGTGTTCCGGTATAAAATGTCAAGATCCTGGGTTGAACGGATGTACCCATGGAAGGCGACGGCATATCCGCCAACCAGGACAAAGTCAACGTGGTTGCCTTGCAACAATCTCAAGAACTCGAGCAAGTCGTCCGGTGTAGGGTTCGCGGCCACCGATCCTTCTCCTGCGCAATTCGTTCAGCGCGGCGATCCGCCGCGACGGGGGGATGGAACACACCCTGTGGGCCGGCGGTTCGGAATCTCCGAGGTGCCCACCCGTGATGACTCGCTTGATCCTCAAATGTCCAGATCCTTGACCGATTCGGCGTATTTCTCGATGTAGTTGCGGCGGGGCTCGACCTGTTCGCCCATGAGCAGGGTGAACATCCGCTCGGCCTCGACGGCATCCTCCATGGTCACGCGCAGCATCTTGCGCTTCTCCGGATCCATGGTCGTCTCCCAGAGCTGGTCGGCGTTCATTTCGCCAAGACCTTTGTAGCGCTGGATGTAGACGCCGTGGCGGCCAATGCCGGTGAGATGGTTGTACATCTCGACCAGCGATTTCACCGGCAGCCGTTCGCCAGCCTGGACGATCTCGATGATTGGCTTCTCGCCCTCGAAGAGCTCGAACAGGGAGAGCCCGCGGGTTGCCAGCCGTTCCTCCAAGGCGCGGAAGGCATTGGCCTCGTAGATCGGGATGATGTCAATGTCCGGATGCCGCTCCGGCTTGGCCGCCGCTTCCGCCGCGGCTGGCTCGATGCCCCCGGCCTCGGCGGCGGCCGCCGCGACGGCCTGCTGGAGGTCGATCGAGTCCGCGGACTCCGCACTGAGGCACTCCTCGTGGGGCACCGCCGCCAGCGGCGCGATGTCGCCGACCGGCTCGGCCGCCGGCGGGGCGAGGCGCTGTTCGGCGGCAGCGACCGCTTCCGCCTCCTCCGCGTCGCTGTAGACATACTGCTGGCTGGTGGTGCCATCCGGCTCGCGGACGCTGACCAGGGCGATCGGGAAGGCGCCGCTGGCGGGATGCTTCATCCGCAGGTAGCTCACGGGGGCGATGCCGTAACGGGAAAGGCCGGTGGCCAGGCGCAGCCCCTCGCGCACGTTGGCGATCGCCTCGTTGATGCGCTCGCGATCCAGCGGCCCGTCGCCCAGCCGGTGGATTTCCACTTCCTGGAGGCCAAGATCGAGCAGGACATTGTCGAGCTGCTCCTCGCTTTCGACGTACTGTTCGAGCTTGCGCCGGCGGATCTTGAAGAGGGGCGGCTTGGCGATGTAGACATAGCCCGCCTCGACGAGCGGCTTCATCTGGCGGAAGAAGAAGGTGAGGAGCAGGGTGCGGATGTGCGAACCATCAACGTCGGCGTCGGTCATGATGACGATGCGGTGGTAGCGGGCCTTGGCTAGGTCGAACTCGTCGTTGCCGATGCCGCAGCCGATGGCGGTGATCAGGGCGCGGATCTCGTTGTTGTTGAGGATCTTGTCCAGGCGCGCCTTCTCGACGTTGAGGAGCTTGCCGCGGATCGGCAGGATCGCCTGGAACTTGCTGTTGCGCCCCTGCTTGGCGGAGCCGCCGGCGGAGTCGCCCTCGACGATGTAGACTTCGGACTTGGCCGGATCCTTCTCGGAGCAGTCGGCGAGCTTGCCGGGGAGGGCCGAACCGTCCAGCGCCGTCTTGCGCCGGGTCAGTTCGCGGGCCTTGCGGGCGGCCTCGCGGGCGCGGGAGGCGAGCATGGCCTTTTCGCAGATCATCTTCGCGTCTTGCGGATGTTCCTCGAAATAGGTGCTGAGACCGTCGTAGACGATGGAATCCACGATGCCGCGCACGTCGCTGTTGCCGAGCTTGGTCTTGGTCTGCCCTTCGAACTGCGGGTCGCGCACCTTGACGCTGACCACGGCGGCGAGCCCCTCGCGCACGTCGTTGCCGGAGACCGCGGGCTCGTTCTTGAAGGCGGGAACGGTCTTGGCATAGCTGTTGATGCAGCGGGTCAGGGCGCCCTGGAAGCCGGAGAGGTGGGTGCCGCCCTCGATGGTGCTGATGTTGTTGGCGTAGCTGAAGATGCTTTCCGTGTAGCTATCGTTGAACTGCATGGCAATCTCGGCTTCGACCCCTTCCCGGGCGATCTGGAAGTAGATCACTTCGCAGATGGCATGCTTGCCCTCGTTGAGGTGCTTGACGAATTCGCGGAGGCCGCCGCTGTAGAGGAAGATCTCTTCCCGCGGGGTTTCGCCACGCTCGTCCGTGAGGGCGATGCGGATGCCGGCGTTGAGGAAGGCGAGTTCGCGCAGGCGGCGGGAAAGGATGTCCCACTTGAACTCGACGGTGCTGAAGATGCTCTCGTCCGGCTTGAAGGTGACGGCCGTGCCCCGCTTCTCCGAGGCGCGGACCTTGGTCAGGGGGGCGACGGTGGCGCCGCGCTGGAAGCGCATGTGGAACTCGCCGCCGTCGCGCTGCACATTCAGCTCCAGCCAGGCCGAAAGGGCGTTGACGCAGGAGACGCCGACGCCGTGCAGGCCGCCGGAGACCTTGTAGGCGTTGTGGTCGAACTTGCCGCCGGCGTGGAGCACGGTCAGGGCGACTTCGCAGGCGGGTTTGCCCTCCTGCGGATGGATCTCCACCGGGATGCCGCGGCCGTCATCGGCCACCGACAGGCTGCCGTCGGGATGGATGACGGCGGCGATGTTCTTGCAGTAGCCGGCCAGCGCCTCGTCAATGGAGTTGTCGACGACTTCATAGACGAGGTGGTGCAGCCCGCGCTCGCCGGTGTCGCCGATGTACATGCTGGGGCGTTTGCGGACCGCCTCCAGCCCTTCCAGCACCTGGATCTGGCTGGCGCCGTAGGCGGCGGCCACCTCGGCGGCATCAGGGGCGGTCTCACCCGGCGCCGGCGTGGCGGCGGGATTCAGGGTGGCGTCATCAGCCATGGTCGGATAGTTCCACTCCGGACTGGCGCGGCCGGATTCACCGCGGTTCCTGAAAACAGGATGAATATCAAGGTTTTTAACATACCCCGGAAGCGGGGAACTGCAACCCCCCCCGCCGCTTGGGGGCATGACAATCGCGCAGGTTGGACTGCCTGCCGCACCAGAAATGCCATGCCCCACAACGGCAGGAAGAAGAGTTGCACTGAGGCAAAGATGGAATACATCCCCTAATTCCGGCTAAAGCGCCCGGCGGCGGCGGTGGCGCGGCCCCAGCCCCGGCGGAACGGCCCCGCCGCCAACCGCCGCTTCCTGGGGGGCTGCCGGAGCGCACGGCCGCCGTTGTCCGCATCCGCAGGGACGCCCGCCTGCGAATGCGCCTGCCGGAAGCCGGACGCACCGCAACCGCAAGTACGGCGAAGCCCTCCCAACCCCCGACGCGGCGCCTGCTGGCCCAGGGCGACCGCCGACCGCCCCGTGACGGCCGGGCTCATCAAGCCCCTCGGATACCGCCTCCCGAAGGGCGGCAAGCTCCTCTACGGGCAGCCCGCCGATCTCCTCGTCGCCGGAGAGCCGGCCGACCTCCGGCAGGTCGTCCAGGCCTATCTGCTCCGCTGGCAGATCGCGGTCAGCTTCCGGGACGAGAAGACCATCCTCGGCGCAGGAAAGGCCCAGGTGTGGAACCCCCGTTCGGTGGAGAGGGCCCCCGCGTTCCTGGTGGCCTGCCATGCCGCCATGCTCCTGGCCAGCATCAGCGCCCTCGGCGGCCGGCGAAACGAGCAGTTCGAACCTCTCGCGCCATGGCGGCAGGACAAGGTGAGAAGACCGTCCGCGCGCGACCTTGTCCGCCTGCTCGGAAAACCGGTTGTCGAAGAGCGAAAACCGCGGAACGCCAAACTGGAAAACGCCGCATGGCAACGGCACTTGTGCCAAACTCCAGACCACGGGCACCAGCGCCCGTGGCGACCAACCCTGGCCGCGTTCCGGCCCAAACTTGAAGCCACCACACAAACCCCGGAAGCGCCGTTTTCCGTTTTACAGGGCACTAGGGTTTCGGCGCATCGCCCGGGCGCTTGCCGTCCTCACCCTGGTGCTCGACTTCTTCAAAGTGCGCCTTGTCCGCCAGCGAGACATGCCCAACCACACGGCCGTCGTCGAGGGGGTTGGCAACCCGACGTGCCAGATCGCGGAACATGGCGCACATGTCAATGAAGCCGCCCGCCATGAACCACACGGTGGAGACCGTGCCGACCAGCAGCGCCGCGCCTATGTGGGTGATGAAGAAGTAGATGCTCCAGCGCTGGGCCGACCACGGCGAAACGGCATTCCACGCCAGTATCCCGCAGAACATGATGCCGAACCCATAGACGAGGGACCAGCAGAACACCGACCAGGCAATGGCCCTGTCGCCCTTGGTGTACTCCGGCGTGATGCCGATCACCCTTCTGTAAAAATGGTGCCGAAGCGAGAGCTTCTCCCGGACGACCGCGGGTTCGCCATCGGGATGATATTTGCCGCGGTGCAGGAGCCGGTCGAGGTTGAACGCCTCCTTGCGGGTCAGCAGCGAACCGATCAGGTACCCGCCAACGCCGAGCATCATCGCCATGAAGTAGATCTCAACCGAGTTGATCGGAAACTTGAGCGGGTTCATCTCCCATGCGATATATGGTTCGAACGGCTTGGCGACCGCGGCGAGGAAATCCCCCAGGGGTTCTACGTAGCCCCTGGAGTCCAGCCACGGGTAGATGGCCGCCGCCCAGTGGCGCTGGCAGAGCAAGCCAACCAGCGAGGTCCCGGATCCGAAGAACAACGCGCACCAGGCGCCGAAGGTCGTGCCGAAACGCGTGTACAGCCCGCCAATCATGATCGGCCCCGCTGCGCCCAGCCACAGCGAGCACATCATCGTGACGAACATGTTGATGAAGTCGATCTGTGCGAAAAACAGGGAGACGATGAAGAAGAACACGGCGACGCCGACCGTGCATGTTTTCAGGTACTTCAGGTGCTCCTCGACCGACAGCTCCTTCCTGCGCAGCGGCACGACAACGTCCTGGATGATCGTGCTGGAGGCGTTGAAGATCCGCGAGTCGTCCGTCGAGATCAGGAGCATCACCATCAGCAACGTGAACAGCCCCATCAAGAACGGGGAGAAAAGTCCACCCAGCAGCGTCGGCATCATCATCTGGTTGTACAGCGAGCGGAACTTCTGGAAGACCAAGTTCGGATCCTGGGTGTTCGCCTTCCGGATCGTCTCCAGGGTCGTATCTAGGAACGGGGTGTCCGGGTTCGCGTCCCGCGAATAGGGCTTGTCGACACCGATGACGTGATGGGCGACGGGCAGCGCCGAGGCGTTGGCGACGACCGTGGCGCGCGTCTCCGGGTTCGCGATCACTTCCTCGGCAACCTTCGCGGTGAGGCGGACGCGCACCCCATGCGCCTGCGGGGCAAAGCGGTCCGCCAGCATGAAGGTAATGAGGAAGATGGAAATCAGCGACATCATCGTATAGGCGAAACCATTGCGCCAGGTGCCGAGGATGCCGGCCATCTTCTGCTCATGCGGGTTCCGCGCCGCGCCGCTGGTGTCATTCCCGATCCATGAGGCGCGGTTCAGCACGTTGCCAACCAGCGTCACAATCAGGGCGAAAAGATTGAAGTCGCGCAGCCCGGACACATCCATCGGGTTCAGGAAGCTCTCGCCCAGCTTGCGGTCCAGCATGACCGGGGCCACGTCGTTGAACCAGGACAGTTTCGTGAGGATGAACACCGTGACAATGACGAAAATGGGGTAGCTGATCATCCCCTGAATGCTGTCGGTAACCAGAAGCGAGATGCGTCCGGCCGGCAAGATCAGGGCCAAGGCGATGAGCAGCAACAGCGCCACAATGATCCCGTAGGCCGGGATCGCCATGCCAAAGACGTGGAATTGATGGGGAATGCCGAGAAAGTAGATGAAGAAGCGCACGGCGACGGCCGGTCCGATCGCGTTGGTGATCATCTCCGCAATCGTGCGGATGGCTGCCGCGACAATGCGGAATGAGCGGCTGTAGCGGAGTTCCAGGAACTGTCCGATCGAGAGACAGCGGGTCTGCCGGAACCGGTAAACACAGTACCCGGTCAGTGCCAGAAAGGCGGAGACCGGCGTGCCGATGGCGCCCCAGAAGCCGATCGCCATGCCGACCTGGTAATTTGCCTCACACGCGGCGACGAGCGAGATCACTGAGAGGCCGGCCGCCATGTCACCGACAGAGATCACGTACCGCCCCGCGACGCGGCCGCAGGCGAGATAGTCGGCAACGTCCTTCACGTAGCGCCTCGAGTAGAACGCTGCCCACAACACGCCGACCACCGGCACAACCACGATCATCCAGCTCAGCCACGTCATCGCACTCCTCCAGTGAACAGTTTTGGCACTTCCGGATTTCTGGGGGGATTCTCGATTGGGCGAAATCGGGCTGACGGGCCGAGGACCCGCATGAATCCAGGCCTTGAAGCTGATCGGAAATTGCTTTTGGCGAAACAATAAGATACCGGTGGATCGTCTTGAATTCAAGCACCCGGGCAATTTGGTCGTCGAATTCCCGGTCGGCCACCAGGATCGTCTGGCGGCCTTCAAAGCCCGCGGCATTCGGCCACTTGGACTTGCATTTCCGGGGGGTTCCGGCCATACTAAGCAAGTGTGGAGTTGCGGTTCAGGGGTGGCAACCAACGTCGGCAATGCCCCAAGGAGGCAATCATGACTCGGATCAGGGCGATTTTGGCCGGTCTCGTGGTGGCGGTCATTGGCGGCCAGCGCGGGCTGGGGGCGGAGGCGGGCTCAGGGAACCTCCGGTACACGGTCACCGTCAGCAAATTCGCCAACGAGGCGAACTGGCGGGGACGTTGGGATCTCGGGCACGGCTTCGAGACGATCATGACTGACCGTCTTTATGCCTGCGGGCGGTTCGTCGTCCTCGGCGCCGCCGAGATGCGCAACGTCGCGCTGGCGGAGCAGGACTTTGCCGCCAGCGGCCGCGTGGCGGGCGGCAAGAAGGCGCCGAAGATGGGGCGGATGACCCCGGCCCAACTCTTGGTCCGCGGCTCGATCACCCACGTGCAGGAAACCGCCGGCGGCAAGGGTGGGCTGAGCTTCAAGGGCATCAGCCTGGGTGGCGGCGCTGGCCAGGCCGAGATCAACATGACGATTTACTTGGTGGATTCGGAGACTGGCCAGGTCAAGGCCTCCAAGGACGTGGTCGGCAAGTCCACCAACAAGGGGCTTGGGGTCGGCTACCACGGGTCGGCACTCGGCGGCCTGACCGGCAACTTGAGCGGCTTTTTGAACGACAATCTCGGCAAGGCCTGTTCGGACGCCGTGGACCAATGCATCCAGTTCATGGTCGGCCAGCTTGACGGCATTCCCTGGGAAGGGACAATCCTCCTGGTTTCCGGGGGCAAGATCGTCGTCAACCGCGGCAGCCGTGAAGGGGTTGCGGTGGGCATGAAGTTCGACGCGGGCAGCGCCGCGGAACTGGTTGATCCCGACACGGGGGAGGTCCTCGCCAGCGAAATGACCAAGGTCGCAACCCTGGTCGTCACCGAGGTCAAGGAGAAAATCGCCTACTGCGAAGCGGGGGCGGGCGGCGGCAAGCTCGAAAAAGGGATGGCCGTGTTCCCCGCGAAATGACCCCGCCCGCCGACGGGGGAGCTATGCCGGGAGGATTTCGTCGAGGATGCGGCAGGCGAGATCCACCTCGTCCGGCTGGATGGTCAGGGGTGGCAGCAGCCGCAGGACCGTTTCGCCGGCGGCGAGGATGAGCAGGCCGCGGTCGCGGGCGGCGGCGAGGAGTCCGGTGACCGGCTGGCCGACGTCGAGGCCGAGCATGAGCCCCATGCCGCGGATTTCGCGGATGCAGGGGTGCTTGGCGCCCAGGGCGGTGAGCTGCTCCAGGAAACGCGTGCCCATGCGCCGGGTGTTTTCCAGCACGCCGTCCTGCTCCAAGGCGTCGAACACGGCGAGGCCGGCGGCGCAGGCGAGCGGGTTGCCGCCGAAAGTGCTGCCGTGGGTGCCGGGGGGGAGGAGATCCTGGTATTTCTGCTGGACGGTGAAGGCGCCGATGGGGATGCCGTTGCCCAGCGCCTTGGCCAGCGACATGGCGTCGGGCACGATGCCATAATGCTGGTAGGCGAAGCAGAGGCCGGTGCGCCCCATGCCGCACTGGATTTCGTCGAGCAGCAGGAGCAGCCCCCGTTCGTCGCACAACTGGCGCAGTCCGGCCAAAAACTCGCGGCTGGCGACGCGGATGCCGCCCTCGCCCTGGATCGGCTCCACCAGCACCGCGGCCGTCCGCGGGGTGAGGGCGGCCTGGACCGCGGCCAAGTCGTTGAGCGGGACGTGGACGAAGCCGGCCAGATCCGGCGCAAAGTCCTGCCGGTACTTGGCGCGCCCGGTGGCGGCCAGGGTGGCCAGCGTCCGCCCGTGGAACGATTCGGCCATGCAGACGATCTCGTGCCGCCCCTGTTCATGCCCCCATTTGCGGGCGAACTTGATCATCCCCTCATTGGCCTCGGCGCCGCTGTTGCAGAAGAAGACGCGCCCGCCGAAGCTGTGCTTGGCGATGCGCGCCGCCAGCCGCGGCTGGTTCTCGTTCAGGTAGAGGTTGGAGACGTGGACCAGCTTGGCCGCCTGCCGCTGGATCGCCTCCGTCACCCGCGGATGACAGTGCCCCAGGTTGCAGACGCTGATGCCGGCGGCGCAGTCCAGGTAGCGCTTGCCCGTGTGATCCCAGACCCAGGACATGGCGCCCCGTTCGAGGAGCGGCCCCGGGGCGTAGGTGCCCAGCACGTATTGCTGATGGTCGGCCATGATTTCGTGGTAGAGGTTAGGTTCCATCTTCTTCGCTTCCAAGTTGCTGAGGATTGCTTGGGGGCGGGCTTGGGGTCAGTGGCGCTTGGGTGCCTCGCCCAGGGTTGGGTATTGCCGGACCAGCGCCTCGTAGTCCGCCGCCAGCTTGTCCAAGGTGAAGGCTTGGGCGGCTTGCCGGAAGCTCGCCGTCAGCCTCTCCCAGACGGCATGGGCGGCGCAGCGTTCCGGGCGCACGCATTTCTCTTCGTCTTGCAGGCAGGGGACGAGGGTGAACCCCCCCTCCATCGCCGCGATGATGTCGCACAGCGAGATTTCGGCGGCCGGCCGCGCCAGGGAATAGCCACCGGCCCGGCCGCGGCGGCTGACCAGCAGCCCTTGAGTGCGCAACGGCAGCAGGATCTGGTCGACATAGGCTTCCGTGATCCCCTGGGTTTCCGCCAGGTGCCGGGAGAACACCGGCCGCTTCTCGCCTTCGGCCGCGATCTGGATCATGATCCGCAGGCCAAACCGCACGCGGGTGGAGAACTTCACCGCCAGCCCCTTTGCCATTCACCGCCCCCTCCTGGATTCCGGATCCGGATGGGCGCCAAGCCAACCATTCGAGTAAACTTTTGGAACGTAACGGCGCCCCGGCGCTTTTCAAGCCACCCGCCGGCATCTCCCCCCGGCCGGACCTGAATCATTCCCCCAGGGGGGCAAGGTGACATGGCGCGACAAGGCCCGCCATGGCCAGCCATGGCGGGCGATTTGGGGAAAGATCGGCTTGACAAATGAGGGGACAGGGAGTAAAGTATCCGTCAACAGCATCTTCGATCAGCTTGAACTGATCCGCTTCCCAACCGGAATCCTGTCCTCCCGCGGCCGGCCTGCCCACCCGAAGGTCGGCCGCCTTGTGCAAAACGGCGCGCTATGTGCCGGCACGCTTGACAGCCTTCCGCCGTCCGCGAAGCGGATGCCCCCAGGAGGGCCGTGGCGGTTCAACGTCGCGAGAATGCCGGAGTCGAGGTGAAGTTTGAGTATCGAAGGTTCCCTAGTCGAGACGCTGGCCCGTGTCCGTTCCCAGGCCGCCGTGGTGGCCAATCCCGCGTGGTTGCGGGAGCTTGGGGTGAAGGCCCTGGAGCGGTGCAACCGTGTCCCCTTCGGCACGCTCACCAAGGGGTTGATCGTCGCCCTCCTGCTGGGGGCGGCCATCACCACCCAGCTCAACTGGCAGGAGGTGGCGAGCGCCCGTGAGGCCTTGGCGGAGAATCCGCTGGGGCGGGCGTTCCTCGTCGCCAGCCAGTTCTTCCTGGTCATCAGCGTCGCCTTCTTTGCCTGGCAGCTCTACCGGATCCGCACCTATCGTCCGGCATCGGCGGCGGCGGACGCGGATCTGCCCACCTGCACCGTCGTGGTGCCGGCCTACAACGAGGGGCGGCAAGTGCTGGTGACCCTGCGCAGCCTGATGGCCAGCGACTATCCGGCCGAGAAGCTGCAGATCATCGCCGTGGATGATGGCAGCCGGGACGACACCTGGCAGTGGATTCTCCAGGCCGGCCGCGAAATGCCTGGCCGGATCACCACCCTTCAGCTCCCCCGCAACTGCGGCAAGCGCCGCGCCCTCTACGAAGGCTTTGTCCGGGCCACCGGCGAGGTGCTGGTGACGGTTGACTCCGACTCGATTGTCGAGCCGGTGACGCTCCGCCGCCTGGTCAGCCCCTTCGTCGGCAATCCCCGTTGCGGCGCCGTGGCCGGCAATGTCCGGGTGCTCAACCTGCACGAGGGGATCATCCCCAGGATGCTGGATGTGAGCTTCGTCTTCAGCTTCGACTTCGTCCGCTCTGGCCAGAGTTCGGTCAACTCCGTCCTCTGCACCCCGGGTGCCTTGGCCGCCTACCGGCGCGACGTGCTGTTCAAGGTGCTGAACGAATGGATGCACCAGCGGTTCTTCGGCAAGCCGTCGGACATCGGCGAGGACCGGGCGATGACCAACCTGGTGCTGCGCGAGGGGCTGCATGTCCTCTTCCAGTCCGACGCGGTGGTCTACACCAACGTCCCCACCCGCTACAAGAACCTCTGCAAGATGCTGCTGCGCTGGGCGCGCAGCAACATCCGCGAGAACATCGCGATGTCCGAGTTCGCCTTCCGCAGCTTCCGCGAAGGCTCGGCGGCCGGCGCACGCGCCTACCTTTGCATGCAGTGGCTCTGGACGGCCAGCGCGCCGCTGTTCCTGACGGCGCTGCTCTGCTGCATTCTCTGGCGGCCGGACATCTTCCTGCTCAACGTCCTCTGCGGCATTGGGCTGTGGTCGTCCATGCCGGCCCTGGTCTACCTGCGCCGGCACCGCTCCAGCGACGCGCTTTGGGCCTACGCCTACGGGATCTTCAACTTCGCGGCCCTCTCCTGGATCGGCCCCTACTCCCTCGTGACCATGCACAAGGGCGGCTGGCTGACCCGCCACTTGCCGGCCGCCACCGGCGCGGCGGCCTTCCCGGCGGCCGCGGCCCCGGCGCGGAGCCGCGCCGCCGCCTGAACTGGCGCAAGTGGCCGCACCCTCCCCGGGTGCGGCCATTTTTTGGCGTGAATGGGAACCGGTAGCAAGCGCTGGCGACAAGCGCCGCCCTCTCACTGGGGAAAGATGACAGGCCGGCAGTTGCCGGCTACAGTATGGGTGTGGCAAGGTGCCCGCCGCCCATGGCTGGCGCCGGGAGGTGGCGCATGGAGCAGGACAAGCTGGTGTTTCCGGCGGCGTGGTGGCACGCGGAGGGGGAGGTGGCGGTCTGCGACCTCTGCCCGCACGGCTGCCGGCTGAAGGCGGGCGCCCTCGGCCGCTGCGGCGTCCGCCTGAACCAGGGGGGGCGGCTGGTCAGCCTCGTCCACGGCCGGCCGGCGGCCGTCCACGTCGATCCCATCGAGAAGAAGCCGCTCTATCACTTCCTGCCGGGGACCTATTCCTTTTCCATTGGCACGGTCGGCTGCAACCTGGGCTGCCTCTTCTGCCAGAATTGGGAACTCTCCACGGCCAAGGCGGCGCTGCCGACGCGGCCGCCGCCGGCGGACTTCACGCCGGCCCGGATTGCCGCCATGGCCCGGATCGAGGGCTGCCAATCGGTTTCCCTCACCTACAACGAGCCGACCGTCTGGGCGGAATACGGGCTGGAGATCGCCAAGGCCGCGCACGCCGCCGGGCTGAAGACGGTCTCCGTGACCAACGGCTACATCCAGCCGGCGGCGGCGGCGGAGTTCTACCGGCACATTGACGCGGCCAACGTGGATTTGAAGGCCTTCGACGACGATTTCTACCGGCGGCTCTGCGGCGGCCGGCTGGAACCGGTGCTGGCGGCCCTCAAGCTGCTGCGCCGGCTCGGCGTGCATCTCGAGGTCACCAACCTGCTGATTCCGGGGGAGAACGACGGCGCGCCGGGGATCCGCGAACTCTGCCGCTGGGTCGTTTCCGAACTGGGGGCGGCGACCCCGCTGCATTTCAGCGCCTTCTATCCCGCCCACAAGCTGCTGGACAAGCCGGTGACGCCGCGCCGCACCTTGGACTTGGCGGCCGGCATCGCGGCGGCGGAGGGGCTGCGCCACGTCCACCTCGGCAACCTGCATTTGGCGACCTGAGTTTCAGGTTCCGAGCAGGGCGGTCAGGGCGGCGAGGCCGCGGAGTTCGCCACAGGGGAGGGCGGGGTCGGGGCGGGGGGCGCCGTTGGGGTTGAGCCAGGCGGCGCGGAGGCCGGCGGCGGTGGCGCCGACAATGTCCTCGTTCCAGGTGTCGCCGATGTGGAGGCAGGCGGCGGGGTCGGCGACGCCGAGGGCGCGGCGGGCGTGGTGGAAGAGGGCGGGGTCGGGCTTTTCGGCGGCCTGTTCGGCGGAGATGGCGATGGCGTCGAAGCGGCGTTCCAGGCCGAGCCCTTGGAGGAGGGGGCGCAGGCGCACGTCCCAGTTGCTGACCAGGCCGATGCGGAGTCCGCGGGCGCGGAGGGTGGCGTGGAGGCTTTCCCAGGCGGGGTCGAGGCGCCAGGTGGCGGGGTCGCTGAAGAGGTCGTGGAGGTCGCGGGTGAGCCGGTCGAGGAGGGATGGCGCGGGGGGCGGGTCGAACATGCGGGCAATGACCTTGCGCCAGAAGTGCCGGGCCGATTCGGCGTCGGTGCCGTGGACCAGGCCGGCGTGGCTGCGGCGGGCGGCGTTCCAGGCCCGGAGGAGGCGGGGCTCGGCCTCGGCGGCGGGCAGCTCCAGGCCGTGGCGGGCGGCGGCGGCGGCATAGAGCGTGCCGGTGGCGGGGTGCGGGTGGAGCAGGGTGAAGCCGGCGTCGAAGGTGATGGCGCGGAGGGGGATGGCGGGGGGTGGCGTTGGCATTTGGGGGGCGGGCATTATGTTGGGCGGACGGTGGAATCCAGCCTGAGGGGTTCACCACGAAGACTCGAAGGGCACGAAGGCCGGGCGACGGCCATCATTTTGCGAACGGCGACCGGCGACCGGCGAACATTCAGCATTCATAATTCCGGGCTTTGGGGCGGTGGCGGCGGCAGGGGGAACCATATCATGGACGTGGATGGGTTGCAACTGGTGAAGGCGGCGGTGCTCGGGGTGGTGGAGGGGGTGACCGAATTCCTGCCGATTTCGAGCACGGGGCATCTGATTGTGGCGGAGGATGCGCTGGGGCTGGCGAAGGCGGCGTTGCCGGCGGCAGAGGCGGCGAAGTGGAACGTCTTCACCATTGCGATCCAGCTCGGGGCGATCCTGGCGGTCTGCTGGGAGTACCGGGGGTGGCTGTGGCGTGAGGCGGGGCGGGTCTGGGCGGAGACGGGGGCGGCGTTGCGGGGGCCGCCCCGGCCGGTGGCGGCGCGGCTGCGGGTGTTTTTGGGGCTGGCACCCGAGGCGCCGGGGTGGCGGTTCGCGGTGAACGTGGCGGTGGGGTTCCTGCCGGCGGCGGTGGCGGGGCTGCTGTTCGACGACGTGATTGAGGCGGTGCTGTTCTCGCCGGTGACGGTGATGGCGACGCTGTTGCTCGGAGGGCTGGCGATCTTCGCGATCGAGGGGTGGGAGCGGCGACGGCTGGCGCGGGGCTGGCGGCCAGTGGCGGCGACGGTGGAGGAAATGCGGCCGCTGGCCGCGCTGAAGGTGGGGCTGGCGCAGGTGCTGGCGCTGGTGCCCGGCACGTCGCGCTCGGGGGCGACGATCATGGGGGGGCTGTGCGCGGGGCTGTCCCGGCGGGCGGCGACGGAGTTCTCCTTTTTCCTGGCGATCCCGGTGATGGTGGCGGCGACGGGCTACAAGCTGCTGGGGGCGTGGGGCAGCTTTTCGCTGGGGGCGGCGGCGGAGCTGGCGGTGGGGTTTGGGGTGGCCTTCCTCTCGGCGCTGGTGGTGGTCAAGTGGCTGCTGCGCTACGTGATGACCCACGATTTCCGGGCCTTCGCCTGGTACCGGCTCGGGCTGGGGGCGGCGCTGGCGCTGTGGCTCTGGCTCAGGCACGCCGGGGGGTGATGGCGGCGGCGGTGGCGCGGCGGCGGGTGGTGCGCGGGGTCTCGCCGGTGATGCGGCGGTATTGGCGGGCGAGGTAGTTGCTGTCGCGGAAGCCGGTGCGGGCGGCGACTTCCTTGATGGGCAGGGGGGTGCGGCGGAGCAGGTCGCGGGCGCGGGCGACCCGGAGGCGGATCAGGTAGTCGAGGGGGGCGAGGCCGGTCGCGTCATGGAAGGCGCGGAAGAGGGCGCTGCGGGACATGCGGGCGATCGCGCAGAGCTGGGCGACACGGACGGGCTCGGCGTAACGGCTTTCCAAGTGGCCGAAGACCCGGCCGAGGCGGATCAGCGGCGCCCGCTTGCCGGCACCGCCCTCCTCGCCGCCGTCGGCATAGCGGCGGGAGAGGGTGCCGACCAGCCGCATGAAGTGGGCAAGGGCGAGGAACTCGAAGCCGGGTTGGCGCGCGGCCAGCTCGGCCTCGAGCCCCTCCAGCCATTCGCCGGCCTGCGCGAGTTCCTCCGGGCGCAGTTGGAGCCGGCTTTCGAAGCGGTGGCGGCGGCGGTAGCGCGGCTCGAGGTTGAAGAGGGCGTGGTAGCCGGGGAGCTTGCGCAGTTCCCCCTGCGGCAGGGGGATTCCCGCCGGCTTGTAGAGCACGTTCACCAAATGCAGGCGCTCGGTGTCGCGGTAGCCATGGGCCTGGCCGGTGTGGATCACGAAGACGTCGCCGGCCTGGATCGGATATTCGGCGGCGGCGGTGAAATGGGTGCCGCGGCCCCCGGTGATGACGACCAGCTCCTCGAACTGGTGGGTGTGCAGCCCCAGCTCGGCCTGGGGCGTCTGCCGCTGGACCAGCAGCGGGAAGGCGCCGGGCGGCGCGGGGAATTCCAGCTTCCGGGCGGCGGGCGATTTTGGGACGATCATGCTGGGGTTTGCCACTTTCATCAAGGTTCAAGGCTGGGGGGCGTGGTATTATAAGCCATCTTTTTCTGCCGCCCGCAATCATCTCCGGAGTCACCGCACCATGAATGAAGCCCTGCTGAAGGAGTTCCAAACACCCGACAACCGTTTCCGCGGCAAACCGTTCTGGGCCTGGAACGGCCGCCTCGAACCGGCGGAGCTGCGCCGCCAGATCCGCCTCCTGCGGGAGATGGGGCTGGGCGGCTTCTTCATGCATTCCCGCGTCGGCCTGGCCACGCCCTATCTGGCGGACGAGTGGTTCGAATGCGTGGACGCCTGCGTGGACGAAGCCAGGGCGCTGGGGATGGAAGCCTGGCTCTACGACGAGGACCGCTGGCCCTCCGGCGCCGCCGGCGGCCTGGTGACCAAGAATCCCCAATACCGCATGCGCTCCCTCGTCGTCCAGCCGATCCTGGCGCCGGCCGACTGCACGTGGGACGACGACACCGTCGCCATCTTCACCGCCAAGATCGAGGACGCCGTGGCCCGCAACGTCCGGCCGGTGCCGCGCGGCGAAGTCCCCGCCCCGGCCGCGGGCGAAAGCATTGTCCGGTTCCGGGTGGAACTGCACGCGTGCAGCGACTGGTACAACGGCTACACCTACCTCGACACCCTCAACCCCGAGGCGGTGCGCGCCTTCATCAAGGTCACCCACGAGGCCTACAAGCAACACCACGGGAAAGAGTTCGGAAAAACCATTCCCGGCATGTTCACCGACGAGCCCAACCACGGCCGCATCCTGGGCGAACAGGGTGGGTGGAAGGGCGTGCCGGCCGAACCGCTGCCGTGGACCGGGAGCCTGCTCAAAACCTTCCGGAAACGCTACGGCTACGACCTCGTGCCGCATCTCATGGAGCTGGCCTACGACGTCGATGGCAACGGCATGACGCCGGCCCGCTACCATTACCACGACTGCATCACCCATCTCTATGTGGACGCCTTCTGCCGCCAGATCGGCGAGTGGTGCGCCAAGAACCAACTGCTCTTCACCGGCCACCAGTTGGAGGAGGACACGCTGGCGGCCCAGGCCAACATGGTCGGGTCGTGCCTCCGCACCTACGAGCACATGCAGGCGCCGGGCATGGATCTGCTGACGGAGCACTGGCGCGCCTTCAACACCGCCAAGCAGGTCAGCTCGGGCGCGCGGCAGTTCGGGGCGAAGTGGCGCCTCACCGAGACCTATGGCTGCACCGGCTGGGACTTCCCCTTCGCCGGGCACAAGGCCCTCGGCGACTGGCAGCTCGCCCTCGGCATCAACCTGCGCTGCCAGCACCTTTCCTGGTACACCATGGAAGGCGAGGCCAAGCGCGACTACCCGGCCGGCATCTTCTACCAGTCGCCCTGGTGGCGGCTCTATCCGAAGGTCGAGGACTACTTCGCCCGCGTCCACGCCGTCATGACCCGCGGCGAGGAGGTGCGCGACCTGCTGGTCATCCATCCCGTCGAGAGCATGTGGCTGCTGGTCAAGACCGGCTGGCGGCAGCGCCCGGAAACGCAGGCGCTGGATGCCGGCTTCGAAAAACTGACCAGCCGCTTGCTGGCACAACATCTGGATTTCGATTTCGGTGACGAGGAACTCCTCTCCCGCCACGCCCGCGTCGGCCAGCCCCGCGGCGGCGGCGCCGCCACGCTGCACGTCGGCCAGGCCACGTACACGACCGTGCTCGTGCCGCCGCTGCTGACCATGCGCCGCGGCACCCTGGCGCTGCTGAAAGAATTCCGGGCCGCCGGCGGCACGGTCGTGTTTGCGGGCGAACCGGCGGCCCATCTCGAAGCTGTGCCGTCCTGCGAGGTTGCGGAGTTCGCCGCGGCCGGCCCGCGCTCCGGCCTGGAAGGAACGGAGCTGGCCGCGGCGCTGGCGCCAAGCTGCCGCCGGCTTTCCATCGCCGGTCCCGACGGTGCCGAAATCGGGCCGGCCCTCTACCTGCTGCGCGAGGATCGCGAAGCGTTCCACCTCTTCGTCTGCAACACCGGCGAGGACTTTGCCGCCGACAATGCCCCGGCCTGGAACCAACAGCCCAGAGCCATCACCCGCACCCTGGCCTTCGACGACGTCCGTATCCGCGGCCTTGCCGGTTGTGCCGGCGCCCCGGTCGAACTCAACCCGGAGACCGGCGGCCAGGCCGCCGCCGATGCCATGCTCCTGCCCGACGGCCGCTGGGAAATCCGCACGGGCCTGCCGGCCCTTGGCAGCCGCCTCTTCGTCATTCCCAAAAAACGGGAAGCCGGCACTCCCGCCGCCGCGGCGCCCCGCCGCCGCGAACTCCGCAAGGAAGTCCTGGAGGGCGACACCTGGGAGGTCACCCTCTCGGAATGCGCTAACCTCGTGCTCGACCGGCCGCGCTTCCGGATCAACGGCGGCGAGTGGCAGGCCGCGGACGAAATCCTGCGCGTTGACCAGAAAGTCCGCGACGCCCTCGGCATCCCCCACCGCGGCGGGGAGATGAAGCAGCCTTGGGCGCGGCCGGCCCCGGCCCAGCCCCGGCGCGTGACGGTCGAGCTGGCCTATGCCTTCCGCTGCGATGCCGTCCCCACCGGCGACCTCGGCCTCGCCATCGAGCAGCCGCGGAGCTTCCGCCGGATCGCGCTCAATGGCCGCCCGGTCAGCCTGGAGGCGGACTGCGGCTGGTGGACCGACCGCTCCCTGCGCCGGCTGCCGCTCGATCCCGCGGCGCTCCGCAAGGGCGGCAACGAGCTTGTCCTGGAATGCGACTACCCCGAGACCCATCCGGGCCTGGAAATCGTCTATCTCCTCGGCAACTTCGGCACGGCGGTGGACGGCACGGACGTCGCCATGACGGCGTTGCCGTTGCGGCTGCGCCTCGGCGACTGGGTGCCGCAGGGGCTGGCGTTCTACTCCGGCTCCGTGGCCTACCGCCGCGCCATCCGCCCGGAACTGAAGCCCGGCGAGCGGCTGATCGTGCAGGTTCCGGAATACCGCGGCGTGGCGGTGCGCGTGCTGGTGGACGGAAAGGAAGCGGGGATCGCGGCCTGGGCGCCGCAGGAGGTTGACCTCACGCCCGTTTTGGCCGGCAACGATCCGGCGGAGTTGCAGCTCGAGGTGGTCGGCCACCGCCGCAACTCCCACGGCCCGTTCCACATCAAGGAGAAGTGGCCGCAATGGACCGGCCCCGGCGAGTACCAGCCCGGCCCGGACCGCTGGTTCGACGGCTACCAGCTCGTCCCCTGCGGCCTGTTCCAGCCGCCCGTGCTGCGCGTCGAGGGCTGAAGCACGCACTGATTTCCGCTGGGGAGAGGTGAGATTCGAGCGCCTGTCCCCTGTCCCCCAAGGTGCCGCGGTCGCACCGGCAGGAATGCCGGTGCCACGCTCCCGCGGCCCCGGCGGGGCCGGAGCCTAAAGCCCCCGGCTTCAGCCGGGGGACCGGAAAGCCGCAGCCTAAAGGCTGGACACCAACGCCGGCGCTTTCCGCTCCCACACTGAAGTGTGAACTCCAGCCGGGGCGGCGCGGGTTGGAGTTCACGCTTCGCGGGCGGCGGTTTGGCCGGTCACCAATGACCCATGTCCCCGTTCGCGCCCAGCGCAGCGGCGCTTCCCGGCTGAAGCCCGGACTACGAACCCCTGCCCCCGTCCTCAGGGGCGCACCCGGCCGGCGGTGCGGCGTCGTCCTCGGTGAGGCTGATGCCGACGACGAACTCCCCTTTCCAGGCGCGGTCGCGGTGGCGGGCGAGCAGCTCGCCGGCGGTGCCGCGCAGGGTTTCCTCATGGAGCTTGGTGGCTTCGCGGACGAGGGCGACGCGGGTCTGGGGGCCGAGGGTCGCCACGATCTCCGTCAGCAGCCGGGTGATGCGGAAGGGGGATTCGAAGAGGAAGACGGTCATGCCGAGGGTGCGGATCCGTTCGAGGAGGGCGCGCCGGCGGCCGGGCTTGACGGGGGGGAAGCCGAGGAAGGCGAACTCGTGGACGGGCAGGCCGGCGGCGACGATGGCGAAGGTGAGGGCGGAGACGCCGGGGATGACGCGGGGCTCGATGCCGCGGGCGAGGGCTTCGCGGACGACCAGGAAACCGGGGTCGGAGAGGGCGGGGGTGCCGGCGTCGGAGACCAGGGCGACCTTGCGGCCGGCGGCGATCTCGTCGAGCAGCGCGGCGGTGCGGCGGTGTTCGTTGAAGGCGTGGTAGGGGAGGAGGCGCGCCGTGATGCCGTGCCGCTGGCAGAGGATGCCGGCGCGGCGGGTGTCTTCGGCGGCAATGACTTCCGCCTCCTGGAGGGTGCGGATGGCGCGGGGGGTGAGGTCTTCGAGGTTGCCGATCGGGGTGGCGACGAGGGCGAGCCAGCCGGCGGCGGCGGGGTTGGCGGGG
>Ga0265297_10001958_pt1 | contig 44378 bp, 52 predicted proteins | sample Munlanlwell13791_FD_192502 | JGI IMG/M metagenome (GOLD analysis project Ga0265297, IMG submission 192502) | Leachate microbial communities from a municipal landfill in Southern Ontario, Canada - Leachate well 137-91 | ecosystem: Engineered > Solid waste > Landfill > Unclassified | place...
ATAGCCCCAGAATCCTGACTATTGTTTTACAAAATATATCCCCATCTTTCTCCAGGATCACCTTCCAATCCAGCCTGTCCGATACCCCGTAAGGCTCATCCCGGCGTATATCCATATTTACGCCTGAGGCGCGGGCAGTCGGCCCGATAACGCACCAATCAATCACCTGCTGGCGGGTCAAAATCCCCACGCCCTTTAACCTCATCTTGATGACCGGATCATCCATAATCGCACCGCGGAATAAATCCATCCCCGGGCTTAATTCATCGAGCATCTTTTTTAATACCGGTATATCTTCGTCTTTTAGGTCGCGCCTTACTCCGCCAACCTTAAACATAGCGTAGTTATTCCGGTTCCCGGTAACCATTTCGAACATATCCAGTACTGGCTCGCGGTATTTCCAGGCCCACATCCAAACCGTATTATAACCGATAAAATGCCCGACCAGGCCGAGCCAAAGAAGATGGCTGTGTATCCTCTGGAGTTCATCAATGATAGTGCGGATATACAGCGCTTTCTCCGGGACAATATTCGCTTCTCCGCCAAGGATATTTTCCACGGCTAAACAATAGGCATAAGGATGCGTGGACGAACAGATGCCACAGATACGCTCAACTAAGAAGGGCACCTGGTCAAAATGCTTGGATTCGGAAAGTTTTTCTATACCGCGGTGGTTATAACCGATAATGATATCTATATCCACTACCTTTTCGCCTTCAACATAAAGCTGGAAATATTCCGGCTCTTCCTGCAAAGGGTGATAGGGGCCTATGGGTACGATAATCTTATGGCTCATCTTTTGTTCCTCAAAGGGTAATCGCCTTCCGGCCAGTCTTCGTCAAGCAGAAGTTTCTTTAAATTCGGATGCCCTTTAAAATTAATCCCCAGCATTTCCCAGGACTCACGCTCAATCCACTCGGCTGCCGGCAAGAGCGGAGTAATGGATTGAATTTCGGGTTTAAGTTTATCCTCCAGGATAACGCGTACGGAATAAATCTCGCCTGCCGGGTCATTGCTAAAATGGTAAATAGCCTCAAAATAGTCCGGCATATCCGTAGCCGAAAGCGTAATAAACCTTAGCTCCAATCTCCTGAATAATACTTGTGTTACTTCAAAGATATCTTTTTTATCTATACTGAAATAGACCCTCTTTATAGATTGCTCCTGCCAGTCTTTTATTTTATCCTGCAGGTTTTCTTTTATCCTGTCCCGCATATCCATAAGCTTACTTGCCTTTCTTTATTTTATCCAGTGCTTTGATGATACCGGCGATGATCGCCTCGGGCTTAGGCGGACAACCCGGGATATAGACATCCACCGGTAATATCTTATCCAGGGGCTCGGTGACATTATAACTATATTTGAACATATGCTGCGAGCAGGCGCAGGTGCCGCAGGCAACGACTACGCAAGGCTTAGGTACCTGTTCATAAACCTTCTTCATCCTCAGAACAGCTTTTTTATTCATTGCTCCGGTAATCAAGAGCGCATCCGCATGGCGGGCTGAACCGATAAGTTGTATGCCAAAACGCTCCAGGTCAAACCTGGGGGTAAAACAGTCCAGCGTTTCAATGTCGCAGTTATTGCAGGAGCCTACGCTCATATGAAATACCCAGATTGATTTAGTGAATGCCTTTTTCCTCAGGTCCATACTATAATCCAAATAATGCTAATATAACCGCTATTACTCCTAATAACGTCGGGATCCTCCAAAAGAATTTTAAAGCCTGGTCAATGCGCAGGCGGGGGTTGGTATTTTTAATCAAGACGATTATGGCCAGCAACATCAGGTATTTAGCGATTAAGAATAACGGGCTTAAAGAACAGCCTAAAAATAAAACAATGATCAAGAGCGGCAGGGCATAAAACATTACTGCCTTGGTCAATTTAAATACGGCCAGGGGCAGGCCCGAATATTCAATCAACGTACCGGACATAATCTCCTGGTCGGCCTCGGCGATATCAAAAAGCCCGATCCCTAACTTTGCCTGCACACAGAACAGGGCGACGAGAAAACTTAAAAACCCGGAAAGAGAAAAAATATTTGAGCCGAAAAACAACTGCTGCCGGATTATCTGGCCCAGCTGTATTGCGCCGTTACTCCTGATAATGACGGTAATTATCGCCAAGATAAAAGGAAGCTCGTAAGCTAAAACCAACTTCATTTCCCGTGATGCTCCCAACGAAGCCAACGGATTCCTGGAAGCCGAAGCGCCAATCATTAAAGCCAGCGCAGGGATGGCTAAAAGATAGAAAAGTACGATCAAGTCTCCGCTAAAACTCTCCAAAGGCGCAATTATGCCCCTGCCTAAATAAGTAGCGGCTAATACCGCGCTGATTAAGCCGATGTACGGCGAGAATAAAAATGTGTACTTGGCGCCTTCCGGGACAATGGTTTCCTTGCCTAATAATTTGATTATATCGGTAAAATTCTGGTGCCAGGGAGGACCGATGCGCCACTGCAGCCGGGCGGTAAGTTTCCGGTCAACCCAGCCGGCTAAAAGGCCGATTACGGCGCTGAATAAAAATCCCGGGAATATTAGACAATAAAAGATTTGTTTCATTTTTTCCTCGGCGGCTGGATATCTTCCCTGGACCATCTGCACGAATGCACCGCCAGATGCTCTCCCACAAAATAAATATCCTTTTCCAGGCTCTCTTCCACTTCTTTAATCTCAATGGCTTTTTCGGGACAGCTACCTACGCATTTAGGAAGCTGCGCGCTCCGACCTAGGCAATAATCACAGGCAGAATCAAGATAAGGAATAAAATCCTGGAAGATTACCCCGAACGGACAAGCCACGGAACAGGATTTACAACTCGTGCAGAGCATCTTGTGGCGCCGGATATGCCCGTCACTGGCGCGTTCCAGGGCGTTATGATAACAAGAATCCACACAAGGCGCCTCTTCGCAATGCCGACAGATAGTGGCAAAAGTTGCGTATTCGCGTAAAGAGGTAACTCCGTTATTCTGCGGATGATAAAAATAATCGCAGGTAACACGGCATTCCTTGCACTTACTGCAGATGTCCAAATCTATAAATAGTCTCTTCATCCTCTTATTGCCACGCTGGCTGATCTAAAGTGGACACAGTGTCCGCTTTAACTGAGGCAGCGTGACAAATACCTAGTCCCAAATATCGTGGATATCTTTCAACTGTTCGTAAGTAAAGACCGGGCCGTCTTTACAAGCGTAGAATTTACCAACCCGGCAATGCCCGCATTTCCCCAGGCCGCAGGACATACTTTTTTCCATAGACAGATATATATCTGGCGGCTGAAAACCTAAATCCAGTAATTTTAAGGTGACAAATTTCATCATGATCGGCGGGCCGCAAACTATTGCTGCGGCACTAGAGTAATCTACCCCTGTATTATCTAATACCGTAGTTACCAGGCCCACGTTTCCCAGCCAACTGCTATCTCCCACATCTACACTAACTAAAACATCTACCTTATCTTTCTTGCCCCATTCAGGAAGAAGCGTTTTATAGACTATATCCCCGGAAGTGCGGCTGCCGTAACGCAGGACGACTTTATTATAATTATCAATGCCGGAGAATAAACTAAATAATAACGAACGCAACGGCGCCAGGCCTACTCCGCCGCCAACGATTAAAATATCCCTTCCTTTAAATTTATCCAGAGGATAACCCTGGCCGTAGGGGCCGCGGATACCTAACACATCGCCCTTATGCAGCGTGTGCAGTTTAGAGGTAACCTCTCCCACATTCATTATGGTGAGCTCCAGGCTATCCTTTACTCCCGGGTCCGACGAGGGGGTAAAAGGCGCTTCTCCTACTCCGGGCACAGTCAATTCAATAAATTGACCGGTAGCGAAGTTAAAATCCGCCTCGGGCCGCAAGCGAAAAGTCTTTATCGCGTGCGTCTCTTCAATTATCTCTTCAATGACGGCCTTAACCGGTTGGTATATATTTTTCTTCATATAACTTCCGTAATATCCGGCGAATGTCTATTTTCCCGGGGCAGACCTCAATGCACCTTCCGCATCCGCAGCAGGCCTGATAGCCCAGATTAGCAATAAAAAAATCAAATTTTTTCAAAAAGCGGTTACGCAGCCTCATGTAGCGCAGGCGCAAAGGGTTGGCCCCGCCGGCAACCTTGGTAAAATTTTTTAAGAGGCAGCCATCCCAGAGGCGCAGGCGCCGGGCATTTTCCGACGAAGAATCTTCGCTGAGTAAAAAACAATGGCAGGTATCGCAGATAAACACGCAGCCGTTACATTCAACACAAGTGCGTATTTCATCCTGCCAGACCCCCGAATTGTAACCCGACAAGACTATCTCCTGCAGAACTTCTTTTTTAGGGATCTTATGCTGCGCCAAATGCTCATCCATACGCCGGTTTACCGATTCCCTCTTGGCCGCTCTTCCGGAAAGCTGGCCTAAGGTTGCCGGCGTTAATATGCCTTTTAAGGAAAGAGCGATTATTTTTGCCTTCTGCGAAGCCACATCCAGTAAATAGCCATTGTTCAACGGCGAGAGATTAAAATCAAAACCCTCAACCGGATAAGGATTAATATCAAATGCCCGGCAGAAACAAACTTCTTTAAAATGCGGGCAGTCGCCGGAAATAAGTAACGTATTGTCCCTTCTGGCCTTATAAAGCGGGTCTACTTCCTCTCCGCCCAAGAATACGGAATCCTGTATTTTTAAGGAAAAGATATCACAATTCTTTATACCGCAGAGCGCCTGGGGCCTTTCTTTATAATTACCGATATCTTCCTTATAATGCGTGAGAAATGCGCGAGTCGGTTCTACGGTACGGTATTCATTGAAAATTATCTCCTCTTTGTTGACCTGAGAAAATTTCTTTAAAAAATAATCTGCGCTAGGAAGTTTAGCCTGGCCTTCGTATTCGTGCTTAAGCGCAGACTCTGCCTTAACCGGAACATAGAGGTCGTATTCCTGCTCTAGGCGCTCATAGAATTTAAGCTGGTCATCGTTTTTAAGAAAATAGGTTTCCATTTATGGCTTTAAAAGCCTTTCCTTTACCAGATCACTAACTAGTTTACCGTCTGCCTGGCCGGCTATTTTTTCGTTAGCCGCTTTCATAACCTTGCCCATATCCTTCAGGCCGCTTGCGCCGGTAGCCGCCACGACCTCCTCGATTATCTTCTTGATTTCATCACGGGAGATCTCGGGGGGAAGGTAGGTCTTTAATACTTCCAGCTCTTGCTTCTCTTTTTGGGCCATCTCCAGGCGCGCGCCTTTGGTGAATTGTTCGATGGAGTCCTGGTGCTGTTTTATCTGTTTTTTGATTACGCTAATCACTTCACTATCATCAAGTACCGTCTTCTTTTTGGCAACCGCCAGGTTCATCATATCCGCCCTCAAGAAACTTAAGACCGAACTCTTTAAGGTATCCCTGGATTTCATCGCCTCTTTGTAATCATTAAGAATCTTCTCTTCTAGCATATACCCTCCCCGTCTAAAGCAAAATACATCTTTTAAAATGCGCCAGTCGCTTATTCAAATCCTTCCGGGTAAGTCTGGAAGACCTCTCCAGACCAAAGCCTTCAATATTAAAAGAGGCAGCTATAGTGCCAAACACCAGCGCCTTTCTTATATTCTTCAGATTGACTACTCTGGATTTAGCCAAATAGCCCATAAAGCCTCCGGCAAAGGTATCTCCTGCCCCGGTAGGATCAACTACCTTATCTGCCGGATACGCCGGAAGCGAGAATATAAACTTATTATTATAGAATAAAACTCCGTGTTCTCCTTTTTTAATCAGGACCATCTTGGGGCCAAAGGAGCACAAAGCGCGGGCGGCCTGAATTAAATTATGTTCCTGGGATAGAGAACGCGCTTCCTGGTCATTGGCTACATAGATATGCACTTGCTTTAACAGGCGCAGGAGTGATTTACGTTTATTATTAATCCAGTAATTCATACTATCCAGGGCAATAAGTTTAGGCGAACGCATATGCCCCAGGAGATGCCGCTGTATATCCGGATCAACATTAGCCAGGAAAACGTATTCTATCCTTTTCTGTTCTTCTGAAATCTTAGGCTTAAATGTGCTCAGGACCCCTAATTCGGTATTCAAAGTAATGGCGGTATTGAGATCACCCTTATATTCTCCTGACCATTGAAAGGTCTTACCGGAAGCCTCGCGGATAAGCGCACTGAGATTGATGCCTTTGGCCTCTAAAAAATCTATATGCTTCTGGGGAAAATCCTTTCCTACAATAGCGACCAGGTTTACCGGAGTGAAGATACGCGCGGCCATGGAAAAATGCGCGGCTGAGCCGCCAAGCATTTTTTTCCTTTGGCCGAAAGGAGTCTTCACATTATCCAACGCTACTGTCCCCAGAACCAGTATACTCATTCTTCTTTCTTAACGGAATTTCAACCAAAACACCACTGCTATAAGTATTCGGTATATCCCAAAAGGGATAAATGTATGTTTTTCTATAAAAATAAGAAGGAACCTTATGGCTAAAAGCGCAACTAATAACGAAACAATGAAACCGGCAGCTAAAACCAGGAATTGGCTTGTTTTAAAACCTCCGACGCTCTTGGCCAGATCCAGGGCAGTTGCGGCGCAGAGCGTAGGGATAGCCAATAAGAAAGAGAATTCCACTATTGTTTTGCGTTTTAAGCCAACCGCCAGGCCCCCGACAATTGTTGCTGCGGCGCGCGAAACTCCCGGGATAACGGCAAGCGACTGAAAAAAACCGATGATGAGGGCCTGCGGATAAGATATTGACGCTAATGCATCTGCAGAGCCCTGCTTTTCCCCGTGAAAAATTTCAAAAAGAATAAGCGCAACCCCCCCCAGGAATAAGGCCCAAAGCACTACTGAATCGCTGCTGAAGAAAAAGGTTTTAATAACCTTATAGAGCAATGCCCCGATTACCATCGTCGGTAGAAAAGCCGTAAAGATTTTCTTCCAGATATCCAGGTTCTTGGACAACTCTTTCCAATAGAGGATAACCACAGCCAGGATCGCGCCGCTTTGGATCGCGATCTCAAAACTTTTCACAAACTCAGTCTGGGTAATCCCCATGCTGCGGCTGGCCAGTATCAAGTGTCCGGTAGAAGAAATAGGCAGGAACTCCGTAATTCCTTCAATAATCCCGAGAAAAATAGCTTGTGTTAAATCCATTACCGTCCCTAACTATGCTTGCTTAAAAAATCCTTGAAATCTTCCGGTAAATCGCTTTTTAGCTGTAACGCTTTCCCGCTTAACGGGTGCGTAAATTCTAACTTTGCGGCATGCAGCATGAGCCTTTTAGCTTTAATCTTAAAATCGCGCCGGAAGGCATATTTGTCTTCGCCTAATATAGGATGCCCCAGCTGCTTAAAATGAATCCTTATCTGGTTAGTGCGGCCGGTTAAGGGGTTAACTTCTACAATAGCAAAATCTTTCCTTTTTGCAATAACTTTATAACGGGTTATAGCGCTTAAGCCTTCAAGCTTCTGCTTGATCTCTCCCTGGTTTTTAAAGGGTGTACCCCGTACAAAAGCAATATAGGCCTTCTTAACCTTTCTCTGTCTGAATTCATCCATTACCCTCTGCTGGATATTTTTGGTTTTGGCGTAAATAATCAAGCCGGAGGTTTCCCGGTCAAGCCGATGGCAGGGGTATAAATTTAAAATACTGGTAAGCGTGCGCGGTTCGTTTCTCGGAGTAGGTACGCTTAAAAGTCCGGATGGCTTATCTGCTACCAGAAGCCACTGGTCTTCGTAGATTATGGGAATCATCCCGCTTTAATCTCTCCGCTCAGGCTATTTCCAGCATCCGGTCGATCGCTTTTTTAGCGCGCTTCCGGATAGCATCAGGCACCTTTACTTCTTCTTTTAATTCTTCCAGCGACCAGACTATCTTCTCCTGTGTCGTGCGCTTCATATTCGGACAGATCGCCCGCTCAGAAGCCGGATAAAATTCTTTCCCGGGATTATCTTTTTTCAAACGGTAGATCAACCCTACCTCTGTTCCGACAATCATCTCCTTGGCCTCGGTCTCCCTGGCAAATTTAGCCATCTGACTGGTAGATAAAACTGCATCCGCCATCGCTACAACAGACGGCAGGCATTCCGGATGCACAATAACCTTGGCAAAGGGATGGAATTTTCTTTCGCGCTTAACGTCTTCAGGGAGGATCTTGATATGACTAGGGCAAAACCCGTTCCAAGTAATTAATGACCGGTAGCTTGGGCTATCGGAGGCCAAACCACGTTCTTGTGGCCTACCTGTTTTTTTAGCGGTAAAATCCGCCAGGTATTTATCCGGTACAAAAATTATCTCCTTCTTGTCTTTTAAATGATTGATTACCGCGACGGCATTAGTCGAGGTGCAGCAGTAATCTAATTCGGCCTTAACTTCTGCCGAAGAATTCACATAGCCTACGACTGCCGCGTCCGGATGCTCCTGTTTTAATTTTCTTAATTCTTCGGCGCTTAGCATATTGGCCATCGGACAACCGGCATGTTTATCCGGCATAATTACTAATTTTTCCGGCGAGAGGATAGATGCTGTTTCCGCCATAAAATAAACTCCGCAGAAGACGATCACCTTGGCTTCAGTTTTGGCGGCAATGCGGGAAAGCTCCAGCGAATCTCCTCTGTAATCCGCTACCTCCTGCACCTCGGGGAGCTGATAATTATGCGCCAAGATTATGGCATCACGTTGCTTCTTAAGCTCTTTGATCCTGCTCTCTAAAATAGAAATATCTTTGGGCATTTAAACTATAACCTCATCAATAATCGCTCCGCCTAGAATCCTGTTCTTATCATAGAAGACTGCTGATTGACCGGGAGTTACAGCGAATTGCGGTTTTTGAAAAATTATTCTGGATTTACGGCCGAAGGAAAACAAATCTGCCTTAGCTTCATGGTGATTATACCTTATTTTTACCTTCAGGGCAATCTTTTTTAACAAGGGTTTAGTGGCAAAATGTAAATCTTTAGCCAGAAAACCGGATGCGCTGGCCTCATCTTTAGAACCGATATAGATGCTCTTGGTTTTAGGGTCAATCCTGATTATATAAACCGGATAACCCCTGGCAATTCCTAAACCTTCGCGTTGGCCGATTGTGTAATAAGCAATACCCTTATGCCGGCCAACGGTATTCCCCCGGGTATCTACTATTGGCCCGGGCGGCATCTCCTTATTGGCCCTCTTTTTTAAAAAAGAACGGTAATCACCATCGGGCAGAAAACATATCTCCTGGCTGTCTTTTTTTTCAGCTACCGGCAATTTGAACTTTCGGGCCAGCTTCCTGACTTCTTTTTTAGTATAATTACCCAGGGGAAAGAGTATATGTTTAAGCTGGGACTGGTCCAGGCGGTATAAAAAATAAGACTGGTCTTTTTTTAAGTCCTTCGCTTTCTTAAGCAAAAATCCTGAAGGGGTTTTGACTATCCTGGCGTAATGCCCTGTGGCTAAAAACTGGGCGTCTAAAATCTTTGCCCGGTCCAACAGCGTACCGAATTTAAGATATTTATTGCAAACTATACAAGGATTAGGCGTGCGCCCCAAAAGATATTCCCGGCAGAAATCCCGGATTACCCGCTCTTCCAGGGCTTTTTGCATATTCAAAACATAGTGCTTTATCCCTAATTTATGCGCTACGCGGCGGGCGTCTTTTACCCCTTGCTTGCTGCAGCAGCTCTTTTTTTTGTGGCCAGAAGGAGCAAGATAAAAACACATAGTAATCCCGATGACTTCATAGCCTTTAGCCTTTAATAAGGCTGCGGCTACCGAAGAATCCACCCCTCCGCTCATCGCCACTAATACGCGCTTTTTCATTTGCATTATTATAACATAGTAAATGCATATAGACAAACTTGGATAAGCCTAGCGTATAGGGAAAGAATCCCTATCCTTGCCCACACAACAAAAAAAGGCCCAACACTTGCGTGCTGAGCCTTTTCTTTCTTCTTTTTTAGGTTATAACTTGACTACTTTTGTAGCTTGCTCGCCCTTCGGACCCTTTTCAATTTCAAATTCTACTTCCTGGCCCTCTTCTAAAGTCTTATAGCCATCACCCTGTATAGCTGTATGATGCACGAAGACATCATTACCATTCTCAGGAGTAATAAATCCATAACCTTTCTGGTTGGAAAACCACTTTACTTTACCTTTTGCCATTGCTGCAATCCCTCCTTCCTTCTGAAATTTTAGTAAACTCTGCGTAATAGAAAAACCGTAAGGTATATCGTTCTTTCTCCTTACGGTTCAAGATCTTCTACTACCTCGTCCACTATGGAAGTAAGTATACACTAAATTACGTATTTGTCAACTAAAATTTACCTGACTCTGTCTACCCCTTTAAGATTATAATAACCCAATACTTTTACCTTGGCCTGGGATTTAGTTACCAGCCAGGCATGGTATTTCTTCATAAAACGGTCATGGTCGCTCTTTTTAGCCCATGCATACACGGAAGCATACTGATTAAGACAGCCATAACGCTTCATGGTAGAATAAGCCACAAAACCTTTGGCTTTTTTGGCGGAACCCGCCCACATCAGGCTGTCCTTGCGGTATTTAGCCACTTCTTTAGGCTTAATCTGGAATAAGACAATGTGGATGAACATAATAAGTTATTATAGCATATTTTCCCGCTGCTACAACATACCTTAGCGGGTGGCGAGGCAACTTTGAGCAGGGCGTCCGCAGGCCGGAGCGGGCAAGGTTCACTCCCTACACAGGAACTAGCGAGAGCGCAGGCCGAGGAGCCGAGCACAATTTTCCACGCCGGGGAAAATTGTGCGGCCCGGGGAGAAGTTGCTTCGGCAAAACCCGCGTTTTACCATTCAAGCTTAAAACCAGAATCAATCCATCTCCCGGGCTGAGGAATACCTTCTATCTCCTGATACCCGACATTAAGCAGGTTCGTGCCGGAAAGAAATAACGACATATTCTTGTTCAAATGGAAGTTGGCGCGGGCATTGAGCAGGAACCAGCCTGAACGTCCGGGCTTTTGCTTATAGGTAAAGCCTATTGACTGGACGCCAAAGGGCAATTTAAATTTGCATTCGGTATTCCACAGGTGCCGGCTATAATTTGGGCCGTATTTAAAAAGATACCCGGTCTTATCCTTGAACTTATTAATATAGGTATAATTGCTATTGACGTTCATAATTTTGTTTATTTCCCACTCGCATTTAGCCTCTATTCCAAATACATCCGCCCCGGGGATATTTTGTGATTGCCATGGCTGGCTGGTATCAGTCCTTACCCAATCAATAAAATCATCTTCCCGCCTTAAGAACAGCGTCAGGCCCGAAAATAATTCCTCTTTTTTCATTTCATAACCGATTTCGTAATTCAGGGATTTTTCGGCTGAGAGATTAGGGTTACCTTTAGTAACGCCGTCATAACCATAATAGAGCTCGGTGAAGGAAGGCACGCGCATATTCCTGGAGACGGCGCAATGCAGGAAATTCTCAGGGTTAATTTCATAACGTAAAACTGCTGCTCCGGTATAAACAGTGTTAAATCCGGCATAATCATCCAGGCGAAAGGATAAATCCGAATAAATCTGCGGAGCTAAGGCCAACGTATCATCAATAAATATGCTCCTATGCTCTCTGTTATGCCAGCCTATAGAGGTAGAGGTGATGCGTTCGTCCCCATATTCAAGGCCAAACCCCGCCTTGCCCATATGCAAAATATCTTTCTGAAAGTAAATACTCGGCGTATATGTATCGTTCCGATGGGAATTACTAACTGGTTCATCTTTATCCAACGCAAACTTATCAAAATGCCTGCGCCAGATAAAATTCGGCTTAATCACTAGCCCTTCTTTCTCCAAATTCAATCCGGCATCCAAGAGATAGGTCCGCGTCCACTCTTTTGACTGATAGCCTAATCCCGGCGTATAAAAATCATACGCACCAAAATCTTTCTTTTGATAACCCGTATTTAAATCCAATGTGCCCAGCGGTAAGCCCAACGACGAAACCAAACTTACGGTAAATTTCTTGTAATCCGTATCTTCATGGAAACCTCCGGACTGCGCATTCTCTACGGATAACCTGACGCCTAGATCCCTGATTTTATCGCTTACGCTCAGAAGTTGAGAGAAGGTGCCATATTGCCCCCCGGATAATTCCAGAATGTATTTTTTTTCATCGGGCTTGCGGATAACCAAGTTAATTGCCCCGCCTATCGCATCCGGGCCAAACATCGACGAAGAAGCTGTTGGTAATACCTGCAGCCCGGAAATATCCGCTCGGGTAAACGGAATATCAGAATTAAAATGGGCGGTCTGCGGATCATTGATGCGCTCGCCATTAAGTAAAACCAGCACATCCTGAAAACTTGAGCCGCGCAAGGAGAAATCGGTCTGTATCGCGTTCTGCGGGGAACGGCTCTGCAAGTCTACCGGGAGAGCGCTTAATGCCTCGATGAATGAATTATAGGGCAGGCTTACGAAATCTGCGGAATCCAGGGAATACTGCTCCAGGAGGAACTTCCTGTTCTTGGCAACGATAATTTTCTCTAAGCTGCCTGCGGGATTATCTCCTCCCCAGGCAGGCGAGAATAATCCCAGCATAACGACTGAAAAAAATAAAACGCGCCGTTTTATCTTTGGCATAATGCCTATTATAAATGGGCGCGCCTAACTGTCAACCAATTTTATATTTTTAGTTTACAATTGACTACCGGCAGTGCACAACATCCCCGGACATTACCTTTTGGGTTATGCCGTTATCCTTACGGATAAGTAATCCTCCGTCGCTATCTATATCCAGCGCCTCTCCTTCAATATGTTTATGCTGGCAATATACCTTTACCCGCCTGCCTAAGGTAGCGTTACTCTGGCGCCATTTTTCCAGAATTTGGCTAGCTCCTTTTTTCTCCAGAAACAGGTAATTTCCTTCCAGTTCCCGCAATATCTCCTGTAACAGGCTGACCCGGCTTACTTCTTCCTTTTTTTGTTCCTTCAGAGAAGTAGCGTTAGAGAGCAAAGACTTTTTATCATTATTCACATTTATCCCGGCGCTGATAATCACAAAATCTATTCTATCGGTTTCTGCGATTACCTGCGTCAGTATGCCGCAGAGTTTTTTATTGTTTACCAACAGGTCATTGGGCCATTTTATCTGGGAAGTAATGCCGGTTGAGTTTTTCAGCGCAGCACAGATACTCACCGCTGCCAGAAGAGTCAAAATGGACGCCTGCGGAGGAAGCATGCTGGGACGTAAAATTAAAGACATATATAGGCCCTTATACTTAGGAGAAAACCAATCCCTGCCCAGCCTTCCCTTGCCTTTGGTCTGGGCTTCCGCCAGGATAAGCGTACCGCTGGCCGCGCCCCTTACCCCCAAATCCATCGCCATATCTATGGTCGAAGTCAACGTATCGTAATAAAATATTTTTCTGCCAAAGACCTTAGTATTCAGGGAGCGCCAAACTTCAAACTCAAATAACCTGTCGGGGCTGGAAGCAAGGCGATAACCCAGGTGCGGAACTGCCTCGATATCATAACCTTTGTCTTTTAATTCCTGTATATGCTTCCAAAGAGCCTGCCGGCTGATATTTAAATGGCTGCTTATGTCTTCGCCGGAAACATAGCCTTCTTTTTTCTTTAAGAGAATTAATATTTTATCCTGCATTATTTTTTAAGATACTCCTCGAATTTTTGCCAGAAGGGGTCTGTCCCGGGATGCGTAAGCTTAAACTCATTTTTTCCTTCAAAAACAGTAATCCCTTTTTCCTTCTCCACTACTTCTCCGGCGATACTCGCGGGGATACCCTCCTTGCTTAGAGCAGCTACTGCTTTTTGGGCGCTGGATTTATCTAGCGTAGCCAATAAAGTTCCTTCACTTATTGCCCGATAAGGATCAATATTAAAACAGGCACAGGTCTTCTTCACTGCCTCCTGCATTATTATTTTATCCCGCCAGATATGCATGCCCACCTGGCTGTGGCCGGCAATCTCATAAAGCCCGCCCCAAACCCCGCATTCGGTGGCATCATGCATAGCCGTGACTTTCCCGGCTTTGGCTACGATAAGCGCGTCCTTTACCGTAGACATCTGATAATAAACATCTTGGGCACATCTTACAAATTCTTTTCCGAAACGCTCTTCCAGATATTCAGGGAAATACGCCGCCATTAACCCGGTAGTTTCGATTGCCGCTCCCTTGGAAACAATAATTGCATCCCCTACTTTCGCCTGCGGTTTGACTAATTTCTCTTTTTTATCAATGCCAAAAACAGTTGCGCCGCCCACAAAAGGATAATTACACCCTGCGTAACGGGCAGTATGCCCAGTGACTATAGTGATACCCAGCTTTTTGCACTCGCTATCCACCGTATTCCACAGACGGACTAATTCATCTTCCGTAATTTCCGGGGGAAGATTTAAATCCACGGCTAAATATCTGGGCGCGATCCCGCTAACCGCTACATCGCTAGCCAATATATGCACGGCAAACCAGGCTGCTTTTTCCATACCCAGGCCAGCGGCGATATAGAAAGGGTCCGTAGATAAAACCATAACCCTGTCTCCCAGGTCAACCACGCCAAAGTCAACTCCGGACTGCGGTTTAACTATTACCGAAGGATCGGGGTTTCCTAATTTTGGATAAATGAACTTGGTGAAAAATTCAGAATGGATTTTACCTAACGCGGGCAACTCGCTCATTTTTTTTCATACAGCGGAGACATAGCGCGCAGTTTTTCAACTACCTTAGGCAGATTTTCCAGTAAAAATTTTATATCCTGCTCTTTGGTCCAGCGGCCCATACTGATTCTAAGCGAACCGTGAGCAGTCGCATGGTCCAGGCCAATAGCCAGGAGCACGTGCGAGGGCTCCAAAGAACTGGAGGTACAGGCCGAACCAGTGGAAACAGCAATCCCGAGCATATCCAAACTTAAAAGAATGGACTCTCCTTCTATGTATTTTATGGAGAAATTGACGTTATTGGGCAGCCGCTGCCGGGGGTGGCCGTTAAGCCGGACATCGGAAATCTTCTCAGGTATTCCTTGAATTAATTTAGCGCGCAAAGCTACCAGGGCTTTTGCTTCTCTATCCATATCTCTAGCGCATAATTCTACTGCCTTGGCTAAACCGACTATAGCAGAGACATTGTGCGTGGAAGCGCGCCTGTCTTTTTCCTGGTCTCCGCCGTATAAAAACCTGGAGATACGCGTCCCTTTTCGGATATACAGTGCGCCTACACCTTTTGGTCCGTAAAACTTATGTCCGGAAAGCGACAGGAGGTCAACGTTCAGCTCATTAATATTTACCGGAATATGGCCGACAGTCTGCACCGCGTCGGTATGAAAATAAATCCCTTTTTCTCTGGCGATTTTACCGATTGAGGCAATAGGCTGGATTGTCCCGATTTCGTTATTGGCGTGCATAATGGAGATAAGGATTGTTCTAGCGGTGATCGCTTTTTTAATTTCATCGCAAGAGACCATTCCGTCTTTATCCACCCCCACATAAGTAACCTGAAAACCTTTTTTTTCTAATACCTTGCAAGGCTCTATTATGGCGTGGTGTTCTATGGCGGAGGTGATGATATGCTTACCTTTATCCGCTAAGGCATCGGCTACTCCGAAAATAACATTATTGTTGGATTCGGTGCCCCCGGAAGTAAAGATTACTTCTTCCGGCTTAGCCCCTAAAAATTCAGCAGTCGCCGCGCGGCTATCTTCCAGCGCCTTTTTAGCCTCCTGCCCATAGGCGTGCAGGCTGGAGGCATTGCCGGACTTTTCAAAAAAATACGGCTCCATGGCCCTTACCACTTCCGGGTCACAGGGGGCAGTGGCCGCGTAATCCAGGTAAACCTTTTTCATCTTTTAAGCACCTCATTTAGGCTACCGGTACGGTAACCTTCCATATCCACAGTGATATAATTATAACCTAACTTTTTTAATTTGTCGACTATGCTTCGGCGCTTATTGACCAGCCGGCCGATTTCCTTTTCCGGCACTTCCAGACAGCAAAGACCGTTGTAATGCCTGGCCCTGACCTGGCTAAAATTTAACCTCCTCAAAATCCCCTCTGCCTTATTGACGCGTTTGAGTATGGGTTGAGAAATCCGTACTCCGTAAGGAATGCGCGAAGCTAGGCACGCCTGGGCCGGCTTATTCCAGGTCTTCAGGCCTAGTTTTTTACTGAAAGCCCGGATATCCGCCTTAGTAAACCCCGCTTCCCGCAGCGGAGAACGTACCTGCAATTCTTTTTTCGCTCTTTCGCCCGGGCGGAAATCAGTTTTATCCGAAAGGTTACTTGCATCAAAAATAAATTTAAGCTTATCTTTGCGGGCTAGAGCTTTTAACTTTATAAAAAGCTCTTTTTTACAGAAATAACAGCGGTTAGGATTATTGGAAATAAATTTTTTATTTCTGAGTTCGGATGTCTTGATTATTTTATGTCTCACCCCAAAATTACGCGCTATTTCCTGCGCTAATAATAATTCTTCCTTGGGGTACGTTGCAGATCTAGCAGTAACCGCAAGGATCCTATCCTGCGGGAGGGCGGATAAGGCGATTTTCAACAAAAGCGTGCTATCTACGCCCCCGGAAAAAGCTATCAGGCAAGAACCGCTCATTTGAAGTATCTTCTCAAGTTTGAATAATTTATTTTTAAGCTGCATTTATTCCTTAGAAATGCACTTCCATCGCGCGGGGCGGACAAATCTTGACGCAGAGCTCACAGGCAATACACTTTTTATTATTAAAAAGTACCTTGCGCGTTTGGGGATCAACCACCAGGGCCTCAGTCGGGCAGATCGGCACGCATACGCCGCAGTTGGTGCATTTTTTCTCGTTCCTGACTACATCCTGGCTTAAGGATTGGATACGCACCCCGCAGGATTGCAGGTATTCCACTCCTTTATCAAAATTCTCTCTCTTACCGGTCAATTCCAAGACCATTAACCCTTCTTCGTTCGGAGTGACAAAGGCCTTAAGGATATTGAACTGCAGGTTAAATTCTTTAACCAGATTATATACGATAGGCTGGTCAACCAAGCGATGCGGAAAATGCAAGACTATTCTCTTAGCAACCATGCTCACACCTCTTTTTCAACTATCTGACGCTCTCTAAGCATTTTAAAAGTATAACCCGACTCCTTCCCCGGTAATTTTGCTACCGGCTCGGTCAAGAGAAAATCGCCTTTTTTAATCCACGACTTTAACTCTTCGGAAATTTCGCGGGCCTTGGAATAGCTGGAGAGGTTCCCGGTGGCAACCTCTTTACCTTTAACAACTATCTTACCGGTCTTAAGCTGCGCATAATTGACCTCGCCTAAAGATTTAGCCACACCCTGCGGGTAATCCTGGCTGTAGTCTACGATTTGAGTGTAAATATCCTCATCTTTTACCGCAGCGGCTAAAAGCGTCTCTTCATCCAGAATGGGGATGGGTACACCGATGCCCACAATCAGCGTAACCCCATAACCCAGCATACTCGTTCCTACGAGCCACTGTGGCTTCATCTGTTTTAAATCGCCGATAACTGCCAGGGTCCCGGCAGGGGCTTGCGGTATTCCGTTTTCTTTACGCGCTACTTGCGGGTTATGCTGGGTTCCCTGCCAGACAACGTAGCCTATGCCGCCGCCCAGGAAAATCTTAGTCCCGATGCCGATTTGGCGGTATCCGGGATCTTTAAGCAGCGGAGAAAGCTGCCCCGCTGAACAATAATTGGCATTACCCAGATTGGGCTTAAGCATGCCCATATAGGTATAGATAGTCTTATCCGATAAATTTACCGCTACGCTATAATTTTGATAGGCGTTACGGATATTAAATAAAACCGCTTCATTGAAATCTTTTATATGGATAAGTGTCTCGATCTTTTTACGTGGATAACAATCCGTGCCATAAGCAGTGGCCTCTAAACGGACGTCACTGCCCGCTACTAATTCCTGGATGACATGGGCCCCTCCGTACTTAAATTCACCGGGATAGACTTTATTGCGCGGGTCATCGTCGGGAAGAGCGGTCGCGCCGAGATAAACATCTAATGCCGCAAATCCGGTATAGGCCGGGACATCATTAAAAGTACAGACCCCGCCGCCGACTTTTATCCGGGGCCTGGAGTGCCCGATATTAAAATAGGCGCCGCTTGAGCACATCGGGCCGAAAGTGCCGGTAGTGACCACATCCACTTCCTGCGCCGCCTTTTTTGCGCCCTTCTTCTCAACCAGGTCAATCACCTCTTCGGCGGTGACTACGGCTACTTCGCCTTTTTTAATTTTTTCGTTTATCTCTTTAATAGTTTTCATCAGTTACCTCTAATAAAAAATTTTGATTATATGGCCACAACCTCTTTTACCTCCGGGACTTCCTGCCTGATAATCCTCTCAATCCCCATTTTTAAAGTCATTGAACTCATCGGACAAGATCCGCAGCTGCCCTTAAGTTTTAATTTGACCACGCCGTCGTCGGTTACCTCAATTAACTCTACATTACCTCCGTCTGCCTGAAGCATCGGACGAACCTTCTCTAACGCCTTTTCAATCCTCTCTTTCATTTTATTCTCCTTTTATCCGTTAAATAACCCTGTGCTTAAATAACGCTCGCCTGTATCCGGAAAAATCACAACGATTAACTTTCCTTTATGCTCTTTCCTTGCGGCAACTTCTAATGCCGCTAAGGCCGCTGCGCCGCTGGAGATCCCGGCTAAAATCCCTTCTTCTTTAGCCAGCCTTCTGGCGGCTTGCGCGGCGTCAGTATTAGTGACCCGGATTATTTCATCAACAATTTTTAAATTCAGGACCCGGGGGATAAATCCGGCTCCGATACCCTGAATCTTATGCGTCCCCGGTTTCCCGCCGGATAAAACCGCCGAGTCTTCCGGTTCAACCGCAACAACTTTAATTGACGCCTTTTTCTTCCTTAAGGCCTCGGCTATACCTGTAATTGTACCACCTGTACCGACGCCTGCAATTAAAATATCGATTTTCCCGTCCGTATCGCGCCAAATCTCCTGTGCTGTTGTGCGACGATGGATATCCGGATTTGCCGGATTCTCAAATTGTTGCAAAATAAAATAACCTTTATCGCTTTTAGCCAGCTCTTCTGCTTTCTTGACCGCCCCGGGCATGCCGTCTCTTCCGGGAGTAAGGATAATATCGGCGCCAAAAGCACTGAGGAGCTGGCGGCGTTCGATGCTCATCGTCTCCGGCATGGTTAAAATCAATTTATATCCCTTAACTGCCGCAACAAAAGCCAGAGCAATCCCGGTATTGCCGCTAGTCGGTTCAATAAGAATCGTATCTTTTTTAATCTTCCCTTCAATTTCTGCCCGCTCAATCATACTCAAGCCTATCCTGTCCTTTACCGAAGAGCAGGGATTAAAAGACTCAAGCTTTGCGGCTATGACCGCAGGAAGATCTTTGGCTAAACGGTTAAGCCTGACCAGAGGAGTATTGCCGATCAATTCAGTAATATCTTTGGCTATCTTCATTTAAATTTGATAAGTAAAAGCTTTGTTTATCTTCTTGGACTTCTTAAGCAGGTCCTCAAAAGTCACGTTATCTATAATCCTGGAGGCAGAGCGGCTTACTTCTTCCCAGACATCCCGAAAGACGCATTTCCCTATATCCTGGCAACCGGAATATTTTTTATCCACGCAGGCAATCGGCTCAACCGGGCCGGCGATAAAACGCGTTACTGCTCCCAAGGTAATTTGCCCCGGAGGCCTGCATAGAGAATATCCCCCTACCTTGCCGCGCCTGCTCTCTACGAACCCCGCCCGTTTTAAATCCAGGAGGATCTGCTCTAAGAACTTGGTCGGGATATCCAAACGCTGAGATAAGTCATTGATTGCTACCGGGGCATTCCCGAAATGTGCGGATAAATCCAAAATTGTCTTTAAGGCATAATCGCCTTTATAGGTAATCTTCATCTTATTCTATATAATCTCTATTATATTAGTAGAGTATACCTAAAAAATTAAACTTTGTCAAGGAGAAAATATTTTTAATGCTGGGCTGCATAGCGAAAGGCAGCTAAGCAGGCCTTGGCGCCTTCTCCTGCGGCAACAATAATCTGTTTCTCCGGGACATCCGTGACATCTCCCGCGGCGAAGATTCCCGGGATATTTGTCTCATTATGGCTATTGACTTTAATTTCAGCGCGGCTATTCTTTTCCACGCCTTTAACAAAATCCGCATTGGGGATAAGCCCGATCTCGACAAATACTCCCTCTACGGAAAGCATCTTTTCTTCTCCCCCGTAATTTACTTTTACGGCATTCACCATTCTTGCCCCCAAAACAGCAGTGACTTCAGCCTTATTCAGTATCTCAACATTATGCGCTTCTTCTATTCTCTGGCGTATAAGCGCGTCCCCGCCGAGTTCAGGCGCATTATTGATAATATAGGTATATTTGGCGATCTTTATCAGTTGCAGGGCCGCATCCAGGGCGGAATTACCTCCGCCGATAATTGCCACATTTTTAGCGCTAAAGAGCGGTCCGTCACAAGTTGCACAATAGCTGATACCTTTGTTTTTATATTCTTTTTCTCCCGGAACGCCAAGTTCCCTTGAGCGTTTACCGGAAGCAACAATTACCGCTTTAGCCTGGTAACTGGCTTTAGTGGTCTTCACCAGGACAATCTCCCCCGCCTTGGCTACTTCCGTTACTACCTCGCCCTCTCTGACACTGGTATTATAGCTAAACATATGCTCTTCAAATTTCCCTACCAGGTCCGGGCCGGTAATAAATTGATAACCGGTATAATTACCGATATCGCCGCTCCAGGCGGTCTGGCCCCCGATATCGCCGGTCACCACCAAAAAATCCATCTTTTTACGCGCTGCGTACACGCTGGCAGTAATCCCCGCGGGCCCGGCACCGACAATGATCAAATCATACATAGTTATACTCCCAAGGACTGTTTGATTTTTTCCCGGTCAAAACCCACGATTATCTCGCCTTCAATATCCAATACCGGCACACCCATCTGCCCGGATTTTTTAACCATTTCATCGGCTTTGAGGCGGTCGTTAGAAACATCATAATCTTCAAAAACGATATTATTGTCTTTTAAAAACTGCTTAACCCTGATACACCACGGGCAAACGGGCGTACTGTAAACTTTTACGTTTTTAGCCATAGCCATCCTTTCTAAAGCAGCTTTTTAGCCTCGATAAGCTGTTTTAAATGGCCCTCTTCCTGGACAATCAGGGCCTCTATTATCCTCACATCATAGTCGGGGACGATTTTCTTTGTACCTTCGTAAAAAACGATCGAGTCTTCTTCAAAACGGATGGCTTTTTCTACTGCCTCCTTATCGCTCTGAACAGTTTGGGCGATTTTCTCGCCTTCATCCTTCCGGGTAAATATATGCTCACTGGCTAGCGCGCTCATATAAGCATAATATTCATCGGCAGACTGCCCTTGAGGCTTGAATTCTTGAGTTTTATCCAGTATGCCCTGAAATACTTTGATATGTTTTTCTTCCTCACCCGCTAAAAATTTAAAAACTTCCTTGGCTTTCGGTATTTTTGATTGTTCTGCCAGCCGGTTATAGAAATCCCTGCCGTTCTTTTCGATCTGAATACCGAGTTCTACGACTTCGCTGCCCGCAAAAATATTTCCCATACTCCTCCCTGCCTGCCGGATAGGCAGGCTACTTTAAATGTTGCGGCGTAAGATCAACTACCTCTGACACCTCAACGATAAGCATATGCTCAGGATCAGGAAGCAAGACCTCCGGATGCCGGGGGTGCCCTTTTACTTCACCGCGGATATTTTTAAGCAATCTCTGGGTCAATCTGCCCGTAATTCTATCTTCCCAGGCCCGGATTGTCTCCGCATCCAGATCTGCTTTACATAAGATCCTGGCCTTTCCCTTAAGACAGTAACCGATGAATTTATGCTCATCAAAAGCAGTAATACTAACATAAGGGTTGCTCTTGAGGTTCTCTAAAGTTTGCCCTCTATAGGCATCCAACAAGCAGATATTCCCTTTCTTATTAATTTTTACTATTCCCTTGCATGCACTGTGGGGAAAACCCTTACTGTCAATGCTGGAGACAATAACACAGCCCTGTCTCTGGAAAAATTGGATAATGTCATCACTCAGCGGGTGCATTTAACTTTCCCGTTCCAGGGCTTCTACCGGACCCATTGGCTACCCCCTTTTATTGCTGCCGCGAAATTCCGGCCAAACCTAAAACAGGCCTCTAAATCGTTTTTATCAGGCATATATTTTACTCCCAATCCTGTTTCTGCCAATTTTATGCCGGCTTCTTTTAAAATATTTTCTATCTGCTGTACCGCCCCCCCGGCCCAGCCATAAGAGCCAAAAACAGCAGCAACCCTATTTTTTGGCTTAAACCCTCTTATAAAATCAAGAAAACCGGCCAGGTCAGGAAGCATGTTATTATCATGGGTTGACGAGCCAAAAATAAACCCCCGGGCATCCAGCATTTCCTTAACTACCTCGGTACGGTCAGAGCCGGTAATCTCAAACAATTTTATGCTCAAACCCTCTTCTTCAACGCCCGCGACAATTTTACGCGCCATCTTTTCAGTCGCCCCCCACATAGATTCATAAGCGACTACTACTTTGGGCAGGGTTTCATTTTGCGCCCAGCTGGCATATTTATTCACTATTTGCATAGGGTCTTTACGCCAGATAACGCCGTGGCTGGGAGCAATGATTTTAAGCGGAATATTTATTTTTTTGACTTCTTCGATCTTCTTTAAGATAACCGCGCCTAACGGCCAGAGTATATTACCGTAGTATTTGGCCGCTTCATCCCATAACGCACACTGGTCAACCTCGTCGGCAAATCTCTCTTTGGTCGCCAAATGCTGGCCAAAGGCGTCATTGGGCATAAGCAGCTCTTCTTCAGGGCAATAGGTAAACATGCTGTCCGGCCAATGAATCATCGGCGCCTCTAAAAACGTTAAGGTCCTCTTGCCCAGCCTTAACTTATCCCCGGTCTTAACCGCCTGAAAATCCCAATCCCCGTAGTAATAGCGGTAGAGGCCCTCCTGACATTTCTCCGTACCTAAAATTTTTGCCTTAGGGCAAAACTTCATCATTTCAGGGAGTGCTCCGGAGTGGTCTGTTTCCACGTGATTAGCAATGATGTAGTCTATTTTATTGAGCGGCACAACCTGCTGGATATTTTCCATCAGCTCCGAGGAAAACGGCCCGTACACTGTATCGACAAGAGCAATCTTTTCATCAATAAGCAGGTAGGCATTATAAGTTGTACCCCGTTTTGTAGTATAGGTGTGGCCGTGAAAATTACGCACGCTCCAATCCACCACGCCGACAGAATAAATATCCGGTAATATTTTTAAAACTGGCATACGCCCTCTCTGCCTGCCTATGGGTAGGCAGGCTAGTATCCTTGAAAGTTTTCGGTAATTATATTTTCTGGGGCCAGGTTTAACTCTTCCATCAATATCTTCTTCATTGCCTCCACCATCTGCGGAGGCCCGCAGAGGTAAAATTTTCTTCGCGGGTAATTACCCACTTCCTGCTTAACCAGTTGGGCATTAATTAAGCCGGGGATAGATTGAAAACCTACCGCCGGCTCATAAAGCACATGGGTTACTTTTAACTTAGGATAGGCCTTCTGCATCGCTTCAAAATCTTCCTTGAATATAATATCTTTTAACGAACGGTTAGCATAAACCAAAACCATATCCGTGCCTAAATTCTTATCTACAATATACTTGGCAATGCTTCTGATGGGAGTGATGCCGATGCCTCCGGATAAAAAGGCTATCTCCGTTCCCGGATCATCCAGGGTAAATTTACCGAACGGATATTCAATCTTAAGGCTATCCCCGGACTTTAACTGGTTAAGCACTTTTGAAAAATCACTGTTGGTAAGCTTTTTGGTAAATTCCAGATATCCTTGTTCTGTCGGTGAGCTGGACAGGGAAAGATATCTTTTCAAGGCAGGATCATCCGCAAGGGTTACCGAAAGAAACTGACCGGCTTTAAAATCTATTTTTTCGCCGATTTCCAGGCGTATACTTTTAACGTTATCAGCCCTTGGAACGATTTCCTTGACTCTTGCGGTTAACTCCTGCGCCATTTAAATCTTCTCAAACATATCTTTGCCCACGCCACACTCAGGGCAAACCCAATCATCAGGCAGCTTTTCAAAAGGTGTCCCTGCCGGAATCCCTCCCCCAGAATCACCTTTAGCCGGATCATAGATATAGCCGCATACCGTACATCTATACTTATCCATCCGTATCTCCTTTTTTAACGCTGCTTTTCTGAACCCTGCATCCTGGGAGGCATCGGCATGCCCGGGGCCTGCTCCCTGTTCATAAGGGCGCGCCTGCCCTTCATCATCTCCATCATCGGGCATCTAGAAAAACCTCGGGTGGCGCCAGAAGCATAGATACCTGAAGAAAAAACTAAAAGCGCGCTAAGCCAAAGCAGAATAACAACAACTGTCCCAAAAAGCTTTAACTTTCCCGCTACGATCTTTTGTAAACTAACTAAAACAAAAAAACTTATAGTCAGTAATACCGTCGCAGGTATCAAGGCAAAATAAAATCCCAATCTATCCAGCATACACATAGCTTCCTCCTTATAGAGATTAAGGCCCTCCTGGCTAATCTTCCGGCCTTGCCCGTTTCTTAGTTAAAACTAGCACGGGTGCCGCTTATAAAACGGCGCCCGCGTAAAAGCTACTTCTTCTTTGCCTTCTTCTTTTTCTTCTTTGCACCAGAGCCACATCTTCCACAACTCATTTTTCACCTCCTGCCTGCCTAAGGCAAGCTGTTTTACCTGTTTAAAATATGCTTCGCATCCTCTTCGGGAGAACCAATAAGCCTTAAAATTAAACTTCTCCTTCAGGATAGCAAAAATATTTTAGCAATAAAAGCCGGAGGTAGCGGCCGGGTAGAGGTTCTTTTAAGATTAAGATACAATAAACTAAACAATATAGCAACTGCTTTTTTGCTCCCCTCCAGAGCGCTGGCCAGTTGCCTGAACATTCCGCTTATGCCAGCAAAGATTCTATAGTAATAGAATGAAGCTCTCCTAAAACATACCTCTCGATCCCGGTAATCTTTTTCCTTAAAAGGCAGGTTTTTTTATGCGGGCAGGCAAGTTTCCGTAAAAAACATTCATTCAGCCTCAATGCGCCCTGGAATATCCGCATTATATCCGTGATCAATATTTTTGCCGGCTCTCTAGCCAAAGTGAACCCGCCACCCTGCCCCTTAAGAGACTTAAGTATGCCTTTTTTGTTTAATCTCTGCAGGATTTTTCTTAAGAACGGCTGCGGTATCTGCGATTTACCGGCTAATTCTGAAACAGAGACCATCTTTCCTTTGCCTTTAGCAATGAAACATAACGCTCTTAGGGCGTAATCCGTATTCCTGGTGATTAATTTCATTTTATCCTTTAGCAGTGGCGGGCTTAAAAAATTTGGGCAGTTTAACGTCTTACCCGGGACAGCCTACTACAGCCCTCTTTACAGTGGGCTACCGGACGAAGCATATACTTTATGGTTGTATCCATACACCCTCCTTTTCTAGATTAATGATACCATAATTGTATCATTTGTCAAGAAAAAATTTTCTTCCCTTAACTTAAACTGACCAGCGCTATACCTAGCACAATAAGAGTTATCCCCATCCAGCGCTTAAGGCTAACCCTCTCTTTTAATATGAACCTGGAGGCTAAGGCGATAAATATATAATGCATGCTGTCTGCGGAAAAGGCAAAGCTTAAATCTACCTGGGATAAAACAAACAGCCAGATACACAAAGAAATCAGGCTAAAGAGAAAACTGAGCCAAACCCGCGGTACCGCAATTAATTTAATGATAAATCTCAATATTGCCTTGACATTACCTCTCGGAGGGATCAAAGAATTAATGGCGGATTTTAGGAAGAGCTGGTTCATGGTATCGCAGATACTGGTCAGGGCGATCAGGAATAAAATAAAAACAAGTTTTTCTCTCATTCTAAAGCCCGCCCTTTCTCTGAGGTGCTTAAAGAAACAAGGACGACTCCGAGCAGTATAAACAAAACCCCTCCCCACCTAAAAAAGCTCACCTTTTCATGCAGAAAGATGATAGAAGCTAAAGGTATAAGTATATAGCTGAAACTGCAGATAGGAACGGCGACGCTTAAATCAACCCTGGAGAGCAGGCTAGACCAGAGAATAAATGTGCCTACAACTAATACCAGGCCGATTAAGAGAAAGGGGGATGAAAAAACATTCTGCAGAAAAACAAAAAGCTCAAGGGGGCTGGTTATAACCACTCCCTCTTCCAGAAGAGTGCTTTTTTTAAAACAAAGATGAATAAACGTTTCCAGGAAATCGGTCAGGACAAGGAAAAACAACAGTTTCAAGGTAAGCTTATTTTTAAACATTTAGACCGGTTTCCAATAAGATTATTATAAACTGAACTTAAAGGCTTAGTAATGATTAAATAACTCTGCTTGCTTTTGGGAGTATTCTAGCATAAAATGTATAAAAAGATAATGTAAAATGAGTTTATTTCGAGAGATACCACCCACAGCCGGCCTGCCCATTTATACGAGAGAACTTTTCTCTGCTTTCTTTCAAAGAAACCAGTGCGCTTCTCTGGAGGAAGACTTTAAAAACTACCTGGGAGTGCCCTACGCAGCGGTAACTTATTCCGGGACAGCTGCTTTTTACCTTATCCTGGAGGCCCTAAAAACCCTCTCTCCTAAAAAAACCCTGATTATCCCTTCTTTTATCTGCCCCCTTGTCCCATTGGCTATCAAAAGAGCGGGATTAAAAGTTTTAGTCTGCGATATCAACCAGGACAATTTTAATTTTGAAGCTAACCAGATAAAAGAACTATGTTCCGGAAACCGGGATATCCTGGCAATTGTGCCTGTCCACCTTGCCGGTATACCTGTAGACCTAAGAGCGCTACAAAGGATAGCCCGGGAAAACAATTTCTTCATTATTGAAGATTGCGCGCAGAGCTTAGGCGCACTTTATCAGAATAAAAAAACGGGGGCCTCTGGAGATTTTGCTTTCTTCAGCCTTTGCCGGGGTAAAGGACTGACTATCTATGAAGGCGGGGTATTAGTTTGTAAGCCTGAATTTATCCCCGCGGTTAACGCCGCAATCAAGCGCTTCGTAAAAGACGAATTTTTTTCTGAAAATATAAAAATCCTGGAGTTATTCGGCTACTGGATTTTCTACCGGCCCCTGCTTTTTTGGTTCGCCTTCAGTCTGCCGCAAATTTTCTGGAAAATACAGGGTAAGGCTGAAAAAGCGTTCATTGAATATTTTACTACTGATTTCCCTTTACATAAGGTATCCGAAATAAGAAAAAGGCTGGGCCAGGCGATTTTCCCGCGCCTGGAAACGCAAATCGCTCAGCAAAGGCAGATTGCCTCTGGCTATATATCGGGCTTAAAAGGCAGAGAGGGTATAAAATTAATCACTGAGGCTGGCGGCGACTTTTCAAATTACCCTTATCTTACTCTGCTCTTTGACGATCCGGCGAAACGCGATAAGGCGCTGCAGATTTTTAAGGGCTCCGGTCTCGGGCTAGCCCGGATTTATCTTGCGGCAATCACGGATTATGATTATCTGAAAGATACCGTGGGTAATCAACCTTGCCCTAACGCCCGCTATGTCGCCCGAAACCATCTCACCCTAAGCACAAGTACTTTTCTCAGGCCCAAAGAACAGGATTCCGTAATAGACAAGCTAAAGAAAATATAGGGATGGGATAAATTGACCGCGGCTAAATCAGGGCTTCCAGTATTTTAAGGTTAGTTGATTCATTAATCCTAGTTATCTCTTCTTCAAGAAACTCATCTGCCCCTACCTTTTTCGGATGGTCCAGCCGGGAGAGGATACCTTTTAATCTTCCGGAAACAGAAATTTTTGAATAATCACCGGTAATATCCAGGCCCGCTATATCCAGGTTTTCTTTGATTAATTTAAGCAGTGTAAGAAGCTCATCTAGCGCTAATTTGCCCTCCTCCCAATTAGTCAGGGCATATTCATTTTTAAGGCAATCTTTATCTATAGAGACGTAGACATTCTTTACGGCCAGCCTGCGGATAGTTTTAAGGAAAAAATCCTTTAAATTCTTCCCCCTAAGTTCATCCCAATAAATCCTGCTACGCAGGAAACTTTTTTCTACTCTTAAAGAAATGTTTGCGGGGATTTTTCTTAAAAAAACCAGAGAAGGGCTGTGGCGGTAAGGATAGATTTCTAATCTATCTTTGCTAAGTGCATTCAAGTTAGCGCTCTGAATCCAGGGGCAGGAAATATCGTCGGACGCAATGCCGATGAGCAGGCATTTCAGGATATTTTTTTTCCTTAAGGCCTCGGTGACCCAGGAGCCGCAGCCAAAACGGGGAGGCAGAGTATCCCAGTCCGGATGCAAGTCAAAAACAATGAGCGCAATAGGCTCTTTAAATTCATCCAATAAGAGCGGAGTTAGATGATGGAAATCCCCCGAACCGATAAAAGTAACGCCCTGGCCGGATGTTTTTCTTATGCGTCCGGCAACAGCGTCCTTCGTGCGGCCATTCATCCAAAGCCGGGCCTGGGGAGCTAAATCTCGCAGATTAACGATTTGATGCGGATATTTTTGCAGTAAATTCTTTTGCCTGCTTACACTTGCGTCAAAATCCAGGATACGGATATTTTTGTTTAGCATAAAGGAAGGAATTTTAAAATTTGTTTAAAGGCCTGCCCAGAGCTTCCCCTAGTCCCCTTCTCGTTTCAGGGGGGGGATTTCCTGTTCTATTCTTTTATTGCTTGATTTTCCATTCACCCAAAACTCTTCTTAAAATAAGCATACACATCCTTCAAAGACTTATAGGCAAAACAGGTAAGCTTTTTATCCTGGAAGTATTTAAGCAGCTGGTCTTTGGCAAAGACTATGTCCGCGTATTGCGCAGGACATATGTCTGAACGACCGTCTCCTATATATATAATTATAGAATCCGCAGCTATATTTGCCAAGAGATTTTTTGTCTTGCAGTGGGCGCAGATCTGACATTTTTTACTCCGGAAAGGAAAATAGGGAAGCAGCCTGTTTTTAGCGAATTTCAACTTATTGGAGTAAACCTTTAAATTTTTTAGGGCGTTAAAACCTAATATGCGCTTTAAGATATAATCAAAATTATCGCTTAACACAAACACCTTGATCTTGCTCGCAGAAAGCACTTTTACTATTTTTTTAAAGTAAGGGTCTAATTTTATACTGGATAAATATTTATCCAGCGCGCGCCTGGTAATGCTTATACCGTTTAGCTGGCCCTTTAGGCAGGCGTGCGAGCCAATCTTGCCTTTTTGCCAATCTCTTTCCAGTTTTACCCATAAGTCATCCCGGGAAAAACGGGGCAACATATTATCAAAGACATCACAGGTAGCGATAGTGTTGTCAAAATCAAAAAAAACTACGCACTTTTCCGGGTTGATTAATTTCATTTTGGGCCTTTAGGCTGACTGAACCTGCCTGGTAATTCCTTCTGGCAATAAACACATCTATTTATTCTTAGATTATACTCCGCAATATTAAAATATTCCCGCTTAACCAATCTTTTTTTGCAGGCCGGGCAATAAGTATCATTCCCCCATCCGGAGACATTCCCCACATAGACAAAGTTTAAGCCTGCCTGAAGGCCTATCGCTAAAGCCTTTTTAAGCGTTACTTCAGGCGTGAGGCTATACCCGGTAAATTTGTAATCCGGATGAAAACGCGAAATGTGCCAAGGTATATTTTTATCCACACTGGCGATAAACCGGGCAATCCCCGAGAGCTCTTCCTCGGAATCATTCTCCCCCGGGATAACCAGAGTAGTCAACTCCACCCAAATACCGGAATCTTTCATTATCCGGATAGAATCTAATACCGGCCTTAGGCTGCCCGCGCAGTTTTTTTTATACGCAGCATCGTTAAAAAACTTCAAATCCACGTTGGCAGCGTCTAAGTACGGCTGGATCATACTGATGCATTCCTTGGTCATATAGCCGTTAGTAACAAGAATATTGCTTAAACCTTTCTCTTTGGCGATCTTGGCGGTCTCATAGGCATATTCAAAAAATATTGTCGGCTCGGTATAGGTATAAGCTACACTCCTACAGCCATTCCTTAAGGCCTCTTCCACTATCTCGCCAGGAGAGAATGCATCTTCTCCTAAATGAGCGCCATCCTTAAATGACTGTTGTGAGATCTCCCAATTCTGGCAAAATCCGCAGCGGAAATTGCAGCCGAATGTCGCTATGGAGAAACTGCTTGAGCCGGGCAAAAAATGATAGAGTGGCTTTTTTTCAATAGGATCAACCTGCGCGCTGACAACATTCCCATAGGTGTGGGTATACAATATTCCACTCACATTCTCCCTCACTCCGCAAAAGCCGAATTTCTGATTGTCAATTTTACAGTGGTGGCTGCACAAATAACAATGCACTGCTTTTCCGTCTAACTTTTCATAAAGGAAAGCTTCCTTCATAATCTTAAGGCCTTTAGCGCAGATTCGCCAAGAGGAGAGACTTCTAGGGTTAAAGGGCTGTCTCCTTTCTTATGATAAATTATCCTGGCTCTCTGTACTGTGTCTAAATCGCAATAACGGCAGGCTATTGCTGAAGAAAGCCGGATTAATTCCGGATTAAATTCTCCCCGGCCCAAACAGGTCGGCCCGGCCAGATCTTTATCCGGCATAAATAAATAATCACCGCCTCCGGCCAACCGCTCTAATTCCTGATTTTCTCCCTGGTTACGGCCAACAATCAACTTTGCTTGTTCAGACAACCTGAAATGCCTGCCTATTTTCAATAACCCTACATTTTCCATACTGAGCACCCGAGAATCAATAAGGTCTTTAAGCCTGCTGGAGAACTGCGGATCGGTCAACAGGCATCCGCCGGCGGGATTAGGATAGTTAGCGATATGGAATTCTTTGGCTAATTTAATCTGCGGCCGGCGTTCTCTCCCGCTGAATTTAAACAGCCTCTGGCGCTTAACCCACCCTTGCTTTTCCGGAAGAGTTGCGCCAAGGAGCCCGGCGCAGAGTGGCCTGAGCAATAAACCTTCCAAGCCACTTTCTTTTTCTATAATCTCAAGCGCCTGGCGGTGTTGCGACATGGGCCTCTGGCCCAGGACCTCTCCGGTTACGACAAATTGTGCGCCTAAAGGGTCCAGTAATTCTCTGGCTCTTTTCAACATAAAAATCCGGCAGTCTATGCAAGGATTCATATTTGCACCAAAACCGTATTTAGGCTTTAAAACTAATTCTAAAAAACCAATGCCTAAATCAACGGTCTTTAAATCTTGGCCTAAGCTGCTCTTGGTCAGGACCTCTGCGTCGGAAGTTCCCGGGGCCGAATTTTTACGCTGGCAAAAAGGAATTTTGAAATTTAAAGGCAGCACGTCAATACCTTGCTCCTTAATAATCCTGGCGGCTAAAATACTATCCAGGCCTCCCGAAATTAAAGTAATCGCTCGCATAGCCTTAAATAAAATTTTGGGGGAAGAAAGGGGGCTAATTTAAGAATGTAACAGCTGTTTAACCAGGCCCATAAAGATGATCCCGCATAAAAAGGCGACGAAGGCCAGAGTTGCCTTCTTCTGGTTACTCTCCTTATGTATCTCGGGGATAAGGTCAGAGGTAGCGATATAAATAAACCCTCCCGCAGTCAGAGGCATAACAAAATTGGTAAAACCGTGCACAAGATCGACAATGAAATAACCGGTAAGAGCACCCAGGACCGCCGTTAAAGCCGAGATAAAATTAAAGAGCAAGGCCTTCTTACGTGTAAACCCGCCGTAAACCAATACTCCGAAATCCCCCAGTTCCTGCGGTATTTCATGCAAGATTATCGCCACCGTTGTCGCCCACCCCATACCGAAAGAAACAGTAAAACTTACGGCGATCATAATCCCGTCAAAGAAATTATGCACCGCGTCTCCAATGATATTTAGATAAGTAAAAGCGTGGATTGAGCAATGCCCTTCATGGCAATGGCGCCAGTGAAAATACCTTTCCATCAGGAAAAATAATACTATCCCCAGGATGGTGTAATAGAAAACAACCGTGGCATTAAGCCTCTCGATTGCTTCAGGTAAAATATGCAGGAAAGCTCCGCCGATAAGCGCTCCGGCACTAAACCCCAGAAGATAAAAGATAATCTTATGTAAGAGCTTATCTTTTATTGCCAGGGTGATAACGCCGATAAGCGAAATAATACTGATAAAAAATGTGCTGAGGAGGATCCAACCCAGAACCATAACCGTGACCTTAAAAAACTCCCTTTTAACCTAAATTCGGTTTTCTACCTTTATTGGCTTTTTTGGAACGCCAGTTGAGCTTTCCCCTGCGTTTACGTTTTCCCATTTTTATCCCCTTTGTAATAGCTCGCCGGGACATTCTGCACGATGTATTCGGCGGCTTCAATAATACACTTATTTATTGCCTCTCCCATCGAAGTATTAGTGTACGCAGCCAATCCTTCGTTTAAAGCGCTACCCCTGCGCGAATGGCTGGCCGAGCCGGTATCAACAGCCTGCCCGGAAACACGTCCGGAAATCAATACTTTGGATGAAGCGGTATCAACAATACGGACATTTAAGGCAATGGTGGATTTATTGCCGGTAACGCCTAATAAACTACCCAGCGTACCGCTGGCAGCGCTACCGCCGCCGCCGACACCCTCGCTTCCTCCGGAAGCACGCGGTTCAAAATCTACCACTTCCGTAGCGATGATTAATTTTGCGCTCTTATTAGTATTATCTTTAGGAGAGATTATTAGGAAACGGTTAGTTTTATTCAAGCTGGCTGTAAGCATGTCCTGCAAACCTGCACCTACATCCACAGTGGCCTTGACCGCTTTAATCTCAAAATCAGCCACTACTATAGTAGTCTTGGGCCCCGAGTAGGGAGGGAAAAACGCCCGGCCGATAAACTGGACAGGTTTGTCGATAATTGCACAACCTGCTAAGTTTATGATTAAAAAACCGTAACTGATAACTAAAAAACACTTAGGTTTCATTATGCTAAAGGCAGGGCGTAACCCTGCCTTGAATCGGTTTATCCGTATATTTATATTATTTACTGGGCTACAGGGGCCTGGAGGCCAGCAGCCTCGGCCTTTTCTAAACTTATGCTTCTGGCGGTATTTTTACCGGCGCTGGATATATAATCAATACTTACGGAATCTTTCGCCTGGATCTCCTCCAAGGATTTAACATTCTCGTAGCCGGTCAGATTATCCACGGTTAGCAACAACTCCTTCTCTTCATCCGTATCATAATCCAGGTACTTTAACGTAAGTGTTTTATTTTGCGTATCTACGCTGATTACCTCACCCCATACCCATTGCGTATCGGATTCATTTTTTTCCTGCGGGATTACCAAGGAAGACTCCTTACCCTCCGGCTCATCCTGGCTTAAGCCTAAACCCGCACTTAACAGAAAACCTACACCCATAATCCCCAAGATCGCCGCTATCCTTCTTTTCATCAAACATCCTCCTGTTCAAAAATTATTTTACCATGAACGCCTGTCTCTGTCAAGCCGGCCCCAAAAGGGCTTTAAGCGGCCCTTTATAAGATCTTTGCTGCGCGGGTTTTAAGCCTCGGATAAATGAGCGTCACGGCTATGACTTTTAACAAGTCTCCAGGGATAAATGGAAGACAACCGATGATCAGCGCTTGGGTTAAAGAGATGCCTAGAGAAACTTTAAGCCAAAAAGACCCGCTTAATAAAATAATCATGCTCCCCAGGTAAAAGATTAGGAATAACGATCTTAAATTGCCCTTGGCGCGCTTTAGGGATCCAGATACAAAAATAGTCGCCAGAATAAACCCAAACAGGTAGCCGGCGGTAGGAGAAGCAAAATAACTTAAGCCGTAGGCGGCGTTGGCAAATATGGGTAAACCTAACGCCCCTAATAATACATAACTTAATTGCGCAGTTAGGCCTAATCTTCTACCAAGCAACCCTGCGCCTAACAAAACAAAGAATGTCTGCAGGGTTAAGGGGACCGGCGTGAACGGTAAAGGTATACGCACAAACGCACCAAGGCTGACCAAAATTACCGAAAAGAATAGAGCAATTATTCTACAGAGCTGCCTATTAGTGATTAACTCTCTTTTTAATATGGCTTCCATTTTTATTCCCTTCCTGTTGATATAAAATAATTATACCTGAAAATATGCCGCGAGTAAAGATAATAAGAAGGCTGGTTCTCTCTTTTAATCCCGGAACCAGCCCTTGCTCTTCGGAGTTAATTTCCGTTTATTCTTTGGCTATAGCCAGGGTAATCACTCCTGCCAGAATTAAGAACAAACCGATGCACCCCTGGACTACCATCAACAACGATACCCACCATTTTAAAATTGCTACAGCACCCAGGCCTAAGAAAACCAGCCCTAAAATAACCTTAAAAAGAGTAGCCAGGATTTTCTTAGCATCGTTTTTCTTGACCTCTTCTGCCATTTGTACACCTCCTTTTAGTTTGGCCGGCTTTTCCATCTGCGGTGGATCCATCCCCACTGCGCCGGATATTGACGGATATATTTTTCTATAACTTCAGTTAATTTCTGGATATTTAGGAGAACGGTATCTTGCGCATCCTTGCCTTCTTCCAGGTCCAATGCCGGCTCAAAAATTATCTTATGCCTATCTCCGGGCTGCCGGACGATAAAACAGGGTAAAAGCGCAGCCCCTGTGCGCCGGGAAAGAATTACCGGTCCTGCGGCAGTAGCCGCTTTTTTACCGAAAAAATTAACGAATATTCCTCCGGTCCCAAAATTCTGGTCAATAGGAATAAAGATCAATTCATTATTGCGTAACGCCTGTATTGTATTATCCACGCAGGCTTTACGCGGCTGGCTATAAATAGTCTTAACCCCGAACTTATCGCGTGTTTCCAAAAAAATCTTTTCCATGCGCGCATCGTGCATCGGCTTCATAATCCCGCCGGCCTTATAACCTTCCATGGCCAGCCTGGCCAACAAAAGGGGAAAATTCCCGAAATGTGCGCTGACTAAAATTACTCCGCAGCCTTTGGCTAAAGCCCGATCTAAATTATCCCGGCCTTCCAGCTGGACGCATCCTTTGACCTGAAACGGCTTATTCATAAAAAAGATTAACTCTACCCCGGACTTAGCCATAAAAATAAAACAGTCTTTGGCAATCTGCTTGATCTGAACTGGGGTTTTTTCTTTACCGAAAGCAACTTCTAAGCTCTCTATGGCCAGTTTTCTATGCTTAGAGGCGAAAGAATAGGCCAGCAAACCCATCCCCCGGGCAAACCGGTAGACGAAACTCGCCGGGAGACACCTGATTATCAAAGAACCCGTAGCTAAACCAACCCAGCTGAAGAACCGAGCGGTGTTTTTACGTATTTTTTTAAAATCCATATCTCCTTATCCGATTAATTATACCAATACGCCCTAGAATTACAATAAAAAAATTATAGCTTATATCCGATTTTTCGCAAGAAATCTTTACGCCAGGCTATGTCGCTTTCATTTTCAATGCCCTGGGGGCCTACTCCGTCAATTACCCCCAAGATCCCGGCGCCCTCCTTTGTCCGGGCTACGATAACCTTTACGGGATTAGCCGTAGCGCAGTAGATATTGCATACCTCGGAGATATTTTTTATGGCATTCAGGACATTAATGGGAAAGGCATTGCGGATAAAGACGATAAAACTGTGGCCTGCGCCGATTTCCAGGCTGGTGCTGGCGGAGAGCGACTTCAACTCTGCGTCATTACCTTCAACCCTTACCTTACAGGCGCCACTGGATTCGACGAAGGCCAGGCCGAATTTTATACCCGGCACATTATTCATCAATGTTTCGTATAAATCTTCAACTGTTTTAATAAAATGGCTCTGGCCCAGTATTAGATTGACCTCCGCGGGCTTATTCACCTCGATTAATTTAAACTCGAGCATGATTACCTCCTTTTTATTTTATAATAATCCGCTTGAAACCCGTGGCATCTGCCGGTAATTTCCCTGCATAGGCCTTGGCTGAAAGGAGGATAAAATCAGGGTTTCCCAGCATATCAAGCGGTACGCGTAAAATTAATTCCCGGGGATGTAAATCCAAACGCAGGAGCGCTCCGTTAAGACGCTTTCTGCCGTCATAGGCCCTAAATCTGGTATGCCGGGTTACTATGCGGATCTTGGGCATAGCGGCAAATGGCCTCTTATTACTAAACCCGAAAATATAAAACACTACACTAAAAGTATGGTTCAGTTCTTCATTTTTGGCGACACGGATAAGCAGATGGTTGTCTAGAATAGCGCAACTCACTTCTTCCTGGCCTTGGGCAAGCTTACTATTGGCGGAAACCCCCTTTTCCGATATGGCAAACATTTTGGAGAAAGCGAAGAATTCCGCCATGCGTTCTTTCAAAGAAACCTGTCTGTTTAATTCTATTTCGGGGTAATCCCCAAACAACTCATTCCGGCGCGCAAACGATAAGAGATAAGATGCGCTTGTACTGGTCTGGCTCTTAGAGCAGAGTATAGCCTGGCGCTTACGCTCCAACTGTTCCGGAGTTAAGCTGGCCCTTGACCATCTAATCTGGGAATCCCTAAAATTCTGTGGCGGTTCTAAACTTATCCCCGGATGGTAATTCCTTGGCCGAGGCCAGCCTACCCAATGGACAAGATAGGGGTATACTTTGGCTTTAGGTATCTGCCTGCCTAAATCCCAGAGGGCTACCTGAAGAAACAAATACAGCGCCCGGTGGTCCACATTCACATCGGCAGGATGCGAAACAAAAATTTTTGTCGGTTTATAATTAAGAATTACTTTTTTCAGGTCGTTCAGGATACTTTCGCCCACATAAGGCGCAGCGAAAGAAAAATCAGTTTTGTAAGGTACGCGGGATATGCGTGTAAGCAAGCTGCGAAATGGTTTTTTTGCCTGCCAATACCGGCTGAATATCGTAAATGTCCCGTTATCAGGATAACCTAAAAATGTAAGCTTATCCTGGCCCAGACCCAGCAGCCGCATCGCTTCAATTGCTTCCTGACGGCGCACCAGGCCCATATGTATAAACTCCGAACGCCTAAAGGTAAGCCTTTTTTCATATACGATAAAAGCAAACTGGTTATGGTCACCGTTAGTCAGATAAACAACCCTTACTTCTGAACCTGCCTTAAGCGCCTGCTGGATGACTCCCGCGCAACCTATAGTTTCATCATCAGGATGCGGGGCAAGTATAAGGATACGGTCATTTTTTTTAATTGCCTCAATTTCTCCAACGTCTTGGGCCAACGCTATAGGGGCATACCGCCCGAGAAGGAATAAGACAAATAAGGCTAGAATAAACGATCTTACGGGCATATTCTTATTCTAACGCATCCTTTCTGGCTGATTACGCTTAAATACTGCGCTATATAAAAGAAATAATAAACAAATGGGGATCAGAAGATCTCCGTAACGCCTATAAAATGAAAATTGTCTGCGGATAAATATATTCCCGGTTTTATATCCTGAGGTAAATACTGCTTTTCCTTCTCCATCAACCAGAAAAACGGCTCTACCGGCCGGATCGATAAAGCCGGATATGCCGGTATTTGCTGCGCGTACTAAATGTACCCTGTTCTCTACCGCCCTAAAGACTGACGCGGCCAGATGCTGGTAGGCCTCGGAGGTCCTGCCAAACCAGGCATCATTGGTAATATTAACCAGAAAATCCGCCCCCCGCTTAGTAAAACCTCTGGCTAGCTCCGGAAAGATATCCTCGAAACAAATTAAGGCGCCGAATTGATACGGCCTGCTCAATACGGGAGCGGAATTTTCTAAATCCTGAGATCTGACATTAAACAAGGTGTATTTCTCCCCGCGGCTAATATCGCCGATAGGAGCAATTGTCTCTAAAAAACTAAAGGTATCCCTGCAGGGTATATATTCACCAAACGGGACAAGATGGAGTTTGTCGTACCTCCCCTGTAATGCACCCTCTTGGGATAAAAGCAGCGCGCTGTTATAATAAAGGCCATCGCGGCTAGTCACTGCGCCAAAAATCATCGGCCTGCCTATTGTTTTAGCCCAACCAACCAGTCTGGCATAATATAAGGGCTCTTCTTCCAGCACAACCGGTAGACTGGCTTCCGGCCAGATAATTAAATCCGGGGTATCCTTAAGCGCCGCGGTAGTCAAGTGAAAATACCTGTCCATTACAAAATCCCTGGCGCTTACTTCCCACTTCAATGCCTGGGGGATATTCCCTTGAATAACCGCAACCCTTACCGGGCTTTGCGTTGTTCTAACGGTATTTACAGATGCTAAACGAATATAACCGTAAGGTAAAATTAAAGAAAAAAGCAAGACCACTGAAATTATAATTATCTTTAACCTTCCCCATAGCCTTCTCTTGAACGACCAGACTATTTCAACGATTAGTACATTCACCAGCATGATTAAAAAAGAGACCCCCCAGATTCCGGTAATATCTGCGCTTTGGATTACCGGGAGATTAAGATACTGGGAATAGCCTAAAAGCGCCCAGGGAAATCCGCTCAACAGGCGGCTGCGGGTATACTCAAGCAAAATCCAAACCGCAGGAGTCAACAATAAAATATAGATTCGCCAATGCCTGGTGCCCTGCCTGCCGGCAGGCAGGTATGGCCGGATAAGCAAACCGAATATGGCAAAATATAAAGCCAGATATAAGATCAATAAGACCGTTCCGATTACAGTAACGTTGACCAGCCAATAAACAGTGCCGGCCCAAAAAACTATCCCGGTAATCAGGAAGAAAAGGAAAGTTTGCCTGAGGGATTTATTATCCAGGGTAAGAAAAAGCGGGACAAAGGCAAACCAGGGAAAAATCCACAATTTACCGTTGTTAAATGCCAGCGTCAACAATACGCCGGACAAGATGCTACTAAGCATGCCTGCTGCTAGCTGACGGTTAAAGACCGAAGACTGGTTTACCTTCCGCAACATTTTTTATATTTTTTACCGGAACCACACGGGCAGGGATCATTCCGGCCGACTTTAGGATGGGGTAATCTCACTGGCTTAGGCAAGATTACATCTCCTGCTTCAGAAAAGCCTTCGCCGTTAACTTGCTCGGCCGCCGGCCCATCTAGTTTTGTAATTTCAGGATGGGTCAGCTCCTGGTGCACAGAACTAAAAACCCCGCTGAACCTTTCGGGATGGGCTGCCTGTAACTTGAAAATTGCTTCCACCGCCTCCTCTTCAATAGAGGCAACCATCTGCGTAAACATCCCAAAAGCCTCGCGCTTATATTCTACCAACGGATCGCGCTGACCATAGGCGCGCAGGCCGATACCTTCCCGCAGGCTATCCATAGCGTACAAATGGTCTTTCCATTTGGCATCAATAATCTGCAAAAATACCATACGTTCCAAATGCCGCATTAAATCCGCACCGATAGACTTCTCTTTATCCGCATAAAGCCCGGCGATTTGGGCAAATAATTCTTCCTGTAAATTCATACCGGATGGATTATCAATTTTATCCGGCGCAAGCTCTAAGCCGAACTTTGATTTTACTGCCGTAACCAGACCTAGCGTATCCGGCTCGCTACCGGAAGAATTTTCCGGGAAATACATACTGACCAGATTAACGGCAATAGCCTCCGCTATCTCCAATATCCTTTCCTTAAGGGATATACCTTCCAGAATCTGATGGCGCTGGCCGTAGATTATCTCTCTCTGTTTATTCATTACATTATCGTATTCCAAAAGCTGTTTCCTGATTTCAAAGTTATGCTGCTCCACGCGCCTCTGGGCAATTTCAATCGAGCGGCTTACCCAGGGATGTTCGATAACCTGGCCTTCTTCCAAGCCTAATTTTTCCATGATCTTGATGAGCCGCTCAGAGCCAAACAGCCGCATCAGATCATCGGCTAAAGAAACGTAAAACCTGGAGGAGCCTGGGTCACCCTGGCGTCCGGAGCGGCCACGCAGCTGATTATCAATCCTGCGCGCTTCATGCCGCTCAGTACCCAAAACGTGCAAGCCATTCAACTCGACTACTTTCTGGTGCTCGGTTTCAGTCTCCTGTTTATACTTATCCAAGAGCTCCTTATACTCTTGCTGATAAGCCGGGCTGTCAGATTTAAGCTTTTGCCTGGCTACGTTTTTAGCCATAAATTCAGGATTGCCGCCTAAGAGGATATCTGTTCCGCGACCGGCCATATTGGTAGCAATGGTTACGGCTTTAAACCTTCCGGCCTGAGCGACAATCTGCGCTTCTAGTTCATGGTATTTGGCATTAAGTACCTGATGTGCTATACCGCGACGCTTAAGCATCTCCGAAAGGTGCTCGGATCTATCTATGGAAATGGTGCCCACTAAAACCGGCCGGCCTGAATTATAAAGTCCCACAATTTCCTCCACTACCGCTTCGAACTTTTCTTTTTCGGTCTTATAAATCCGGTCGGCGTAATTTGCGCGGATAAGCGGCTTATTCGTGGGGATGACGACGACATCCAACTGGTATATATTCTTAAATTCATTCGCTTCGGTAAAAGCCGTTCCGGTCATTCCGGCTAGCTTTTCATACATACGAAAATAATTCTGGAAGGTCACTGTAGCCAGGGTCTGGTTCTCGCGCTCAATCTTCATCCCTTCTTTGGCCTCTACCGCCTGATGCAGGCCGTCTGACCAACGCCTGCCCGGCATCATGCGGCCGGTGAACTCATCAACGATAATGACTTCGCCGTCTTTAACCACGTAATCTACGTCCCGCTCGTAAAATTCCTTGGCCCGCAAAGCGGCTATGGTATGATGGCGGTATTCTATGGTCTCGATATTATGCAGGCTCTCTACTCCCCAAAGCCCGGCGGCCTTAGTCTCGCCGCTATCGGTAAGAGCGATAGTCTGGGCTTTTTCATCCGCGACATAATCAAAACCTTGGCCCAGGTCCACACCCTTATATTTTGCGTCTATCTCATCTTTTTCCGTAACGCGCCTGCCGGAGAGCTGGTCAGCTATTTTTTTGGCGGTAAAATATTTTCCGGTAGATTCCTCGGCTGCTCCGCTGATAATCAACGGCGTGCGCGCCTCATCGATCAATATTGAATCTACCTCGTCAACGATAGCGTAAAAAAAGGGCCGCTGCACCAGATCTTCCAGGGAATACTTCATGTTATCGCGCAAGTAATCAAACCCAAACTCGTTATTCGTCCCATAGGTAATATCGCAGGAATAGGCGAGCTTTCGCTCTTGGTCAGACATCTCGTGCTGGATAACTCCGACGGATAAGCCTAAAAATACATATACCGGCCCCATCCATTCGCTATCGCGCCGGGCAAGATAATCGTTTACCGTAACCACGTGCACCCCGCGCCCCAAAAGTGCATTCAGATATGCCGGAAGAGTAGCCACAAGAGTCTTCCCTTCACCGGTAGACATCTCGGCGATCCTTCCTTCATGTAAAATAATGCCTCCGGCAATCTGGGAATCAAAATGGCGCAGGCCAATAGTCCTTTTGGCCGCCTCCCGCACCACCGCGAATGCCTCCGGCAGAATATCTGCAAAAATCCGGTTGCGCGAAAATTTTAATTTCTCTTTCAGCTTTTCTTTCTCTTCCGGGATAGCCACCGAGAGCATTGCTGCTCCCAATTCCCGTAATTCCTGCTCATAAATTTTAGTTTTTTTAAGAATATGCTCTTTAAATTCCGCGGTCTTCTCTCTCAACTGGGTATCGGAAAGCTCGCTTACCTTAGACTCAAAGGCATTCACCGCGTAGACTACACTGCTCACCTCGGCCATCTTATTCATCGACGGCTGCGGCATCTCTTCGTGCAAAAAGATATTTACGCTCGGGGCCTTACGCTTAATTAGGCTTTGCTTAGACCTCAGGATCGATTTTTTAATGAATTTTAACATTATTTTACTGCGCTTTTTTTTGAAGTTTCAGATGCGCCTCGATAAACTCATCCAGACCGCCATCCATTACTTTAGCCACATCCCCGGTTTCATAATCCGTGCGGTGGTCTTTAACCATATTATAAGGATGCATAACGTAAGAACGGATCTGACTGCCGAATTCTATTTTTTTCTTGCCTCCGGCATAATTTTTCAGCATTTCTTCTTCCTGCTTGATCCTCTCCAACTCATAAATGCGTGCCTTTAAAATTTTTAGCGCTGTCTGTTTATTCTGATGCTGCGAACGCTCATTCTGGCATTGTGCCACCAGGCCGGTCGGGATATGTGTAATCCTCACCGCCGAGTCCGTGGTATTTACGCTCTGGCCGCCGGCGCCCTTAGAACGATAGACATCGATACGCAGGTCTTTTTCTTCCAGTTTTAAATCAATGTCTTCCTGGACTTCAGGGATTATGTCTACTGAAGCAAAAGAGGTATGCCGGCGTTTATTAGCATCAAAAGGAGATATACGCACTAACCGGTGTACCCCGCGTTCTTCTTTCAGGTAACCGTAGGCGTATTCTCCCTCTACTAAAACTGTAACATTCTTTATGCCCGCTTCTTCGCCGTAGAGTATATCCAGGGCTTTCACCTTCCAGCCGCGATGTTCGGCAAAACGGGTATACATCCGAAAAAGCATCTCTGCCCAATCGCAGGACTCCGTGCCTCCGGCGCCAGCATTAATGCTAAGAATAGCGTTGTTCGGATCAAATTCTCCCGCAAGAAGGGTTTTAAATTCTAAATTGCCTACCTCGCTTAAGAGAGAATCGACATTCTTATTTAATTCTGTATATAGCGCGCTATCTTGGGCGTTAAGGATATCGGCGAGTTCCTGCAGTTCCTGGTGCTTCCTGGCGGAAACTTCCCAGGGCTCAACCGTATTTTTCAATGCCTTTAACTGCCGGACTACCTTAGTGGATTTTTCGCTATCGTCCCAGAAACCGGGCTCGGACATCGCAGCGGATAAATCCGCGATAAGCTTATTTTTATGATCAATGTCAAAGATAACCTCTTAGTTGCTCCAGGTTAAGCTGGATACCCCCGAGTTTGGATTTTAACTCATCTAGCATCTTATCTCCTTGAACATTTTAGTTCTTTTTTATACCCCGCAGCGCCAAAAGCAGCTCGTCTTTACTGTCGGCAAAATCAATGGCCTGCTCTTCGCTGATCTTGGCCTCTTTTACCAGCCTGACCAGGGACTGCGTGAAAGACTGCATACCGAAAACCGAACCATCATCAATGAACTGCGGAATTTCCCAAATCTTACCTTCGCGTATTAAGCGGCTGATAGTGGGAGTAAGCAGCATCACTTCATAAGCAGGGATCCGTCCGCAGCCGTTCTTGCTGGGAATCAGCCTTAAGGATATTACGCCTTTTAACAAGCTGGCTAATTGATTCCGGATCTCCTGATGCTGGTGCGGAGGGAAAAAATTGATAATCCTTTCTACGCTCTGCACGGCATTAATAGTATGCAGGGTGCTTAAGACTAACACCCCTGTCTCTGCCGCGGCCAATACGCTGGACATCGTCTCGGCATCGCGGATATTGCTGATAAATAAAACATCGGGGCTTTGCAGGGTAAAGGCGCGCAAGGCTGATGGATAAGAGGCGACATCTATCCCCAGCTCTCTCTGGTTGATAAGCGATTCCTTATCCTTAAAGGTAAATTCTATCGGCTCCTCAATAGTCAGGATATGTTTTTTACTGTTATTATTGATATAATCTATCATACTGGCAATGGCCGTGGATTTGCCGCTGCCCATACTGCCGGTCAAAAGTACCAGGCCCCCTTTTTCCAGGCAGAGTTTCTTTAAAACATCTACGGGGAGGTTCAACTCCTCGAATGTCTGCGTAACATTATTCACCCGCCTTATAACTATGGAAGGCCAGTTTCTTTGCATGAATATGCTTACGCGAAACCTTAAACCTAATTCTTCTACATAGACCGCAAAACCCAGGTCCAGATTATCTTTAAAGAACTCTCTTTGTTTAAGAGTAGTTATCTCTTCGGCTGCCTTGATCACATCATCAATGGTCAGCACTTTTTCGTCAATAACCAGCAACTTGCCATCGACCCTTAAACGCGCAGAGCCTCCGGCCCGGTAGAATAAATCCGAAGCGTTACGCTTAACCATTTCATGCATCAGCTCTTTAATGCTCATTTTACCTCCAGCTATTGATTTTTATTATACCACTCTCTTAGTTTTATGAGTAGGATTAAATTCCATGTACCTGCCTAAGGCCAGGTGCGTCTGGGCATCCAGCGCCGGAAGCGAACCGATGATCAATATTATAAAGGGAACCATTACCCACTCCAGGATCATGACCACATTTTTCATCCAGCTGATCCCTTTTGGCCGCGGAGGCAGAATTATGCGGCTTAAGATTACCCAGACCAGGCTGGCCGCAAAGGTGAAATTAAAGAGCAACCCGGTTATCTTAGGCAGGTTATAACCTATGGCCATTTGATTGAAAAAAGCCCCTCCCAGGATAATCGGCAATGGCCCGATAAAAACCAGAATGATCGCCCAGACTGCCCAGGTTACGTGGCTCTCT
>Ga0265297_10001959_pt1 | contig 44373 bp, 18 predicted proteins | sample Munlanlwell13791_FD_192502 | JGI IMG/M metagenome (GOLD analysis project Ga0265297, IMG submission 192502) | Leachate microbial communities from a municipal landfill in Southern Ontario, Canada - Leachate well 137-91 | ecosystem: Engineered > Solid waste > Landfill > Unclassified | place...
TAAGAGGATGAGCAAGGCCAGCTTGAAAGAATCATCTTCCCGATTGGACGGCAGGCTGTTTTACGAGAGGCATAAAGACAAGCCTTTGAAGAACAACGAAAGAAAGACTTACTACGATGAGTATGAACTGCCGGAATATACTAACGAGACAAGGTCTTGGGGGGATTTATTCGGGAGAAATACGGAGAAGGCGATAAGGGGGCATAAGGTCGTCTTTGTCAAAGAAGATCTCGGCGACATGTGGACGTACGATAGAGATGTGATAGGCGACAGGTGGGACGCCTTGACACACGCGCGTAAAGAATTCATGGACGGCGAAGAGGTCTCAGCCAAGCAGGAGCGCCTATCGATATCGCCCAGAGAAGAGGCCTCTAAGCTGGCAAGGAGGCAGGGCGTATTTTTCAGGAATGGAGAGGAGCTTTTTAAGAAAAAGAGCAGGTTTAACCCGATAGTGTGGTCGGCTTATAAAGAAAAGGGTTTTGACGGCGCCGTTGAATATTTCCGCATACAATTTACGCAGCATGATAAAAATAACGCGATTTATAATTTCTTCACGGAACCGCGGGAAAGAGGGACGGTCAAGCCGTTTTTAACAACCTTGACGGTAGGCGCCATGTTAATTACGGCCTTGGTCCCCGTGCTTTTGCTCGCGGTAACCAAGGCATTCTCTTTGCGTTCCCGCAGGACCAAAACCGGATTCAGTATTCCGATATTTGGCAAACCGATTAAGGCGCTGGCGGGCGGGATATTGGGCTTCTTGTTGAGACAGGTTTCCAGGTTCAGCAAGGCAGGAGTTTCCGCAAGGATAGATTATCCGAAGAGGGATATAAGCCCTGATCTGCGCGCGAAAATAGCGAAGATTACCCCGCAGTTCTGCGCGGTAGAGCCTTTTGTCCAATATCTGGCCGGGCTGTATGAAGAAGACGCGAAAACCCTGCTGGACAGATTCTATCCCAGGGGGACAGAAGAGAGGGCTTGGGCTGATGCTGAGATAGCGCGAAAGGGCTATAGGGGCAACGCGTTAAAGGAAGAGATGATATTAAGGCCTATCAATGTATTTTTCTGGAATATCGTATTCAATCAGAGTCAGGAATTGAAAAGCAAGGGCCAGAGGGGATTTTTATTCACGGATTGGTATTTCAGGCAATACATGAAGGTGTGCCTCAGGGATGGGGTGGATCCTGTTGTGAAGTTCGATTTCAATCAATATCTGCCCAAAATGAGAGCGGCGCTGGATTCCAATAATTTTGGAGTCATAAAGTCAGCTTTGGCATCCAATGATAATATAAGCAAGAATATAGTCCCGGGATTAAAAGATTTCTTGGAACAAAACGGCGTTAGGCGCACGGATTATCCTATTTCCAGAGGGCCCATTTCAATCATGGTATGGGGAGGATTAAGCCTTGTGCTGGGGCTGTCGACTGTCTTATCTATGGGCACTATCCCTCTGGCGGGTTCATTGTTCGCTGTTTTTGTTTCAGGCCTAATCTCATATGAATTATGGCAGGTCATGCCGTTCCTGAAATTCCATTTAGTCGAGTGGCCGCAGGCATGGTTAAAGATATATCAGCATTCCAGGAATTACACGGGCGATGAAAATGCGCCTGAGATCCAGAAAAAGGTATATTTCTGGAAGAGGTATGCCGCGTGGTGGGCCGGCTCAAACATCGCGCTGGCCGCGGTCTGCGGTTTTTATCTTGCCGGGGCCTTGCCGTTCTTCGGCTTGATCATAGCCGGATTGATTTACTTGATAAATGTCCGCGTTTCAATGCGCAGTTGGTGGTATCTGCTCTTGGAGGCCAACAGGGTAGCCATGGATAAAGATTGGAACGTTATCAGGTCCTATAAGGATATAGGTAAAGATAAAGTCATGGAAATATCAAAAGATAAATTTCTTAAGGCGGCTTATCTAAAGCTTCTCGTCGGGGTGGATGAAAACGGAGAAGATTCGGGAAGGGGCACTTTAAGGAAATACAGCATGGTTACAAAGGAAGAGGCGGCCGCGCTTGTCGATGCCCTGCGGAATGGTAGGCTGCCTGCTCTCGGCAACTGGAGAGCCAGGAAGATGATAACGGAGTTTTTTAATAAAATAGAGCTTTATAAGATCGATAAAAGCAAGGGGCTGACCCTGGATGTCATCAAGGAGAACCTTGATAAGTTCCCGGCTTTCTACATACAGATATTGGCTGACAGCGAAAAGGTGCTTCCCGCCGCGGGTGAATTAGACAGCAAAATAAAAGACGTGATTATGCAGAAGGAGGTTAATGAGGTGGAGTCTCCTTTCAGCATGATAAAAGGAAGATTTTCCGAGGAATGGAAGATTTATTTGGAAGACCTTCTGGCGCCGTTGGGGAAAGACGCGGCTAAGAAAGCCATCAGGGGCCTTGTCAAGCCGGGTCTTAGTTTTGAGGAAACAGTAAAAATTCTCGCCGGCTATCTGGGGCAGGATATCAAGGATGTGGAAAATAAGCTTATCAGGGAATGGATAGCGTATCGCACGGTCAATCTTTATAAGACAGTGGATTCGTTGTATGATTCAGCGCGTTTGGCATTTGAGGTATTTTTAGAGGGCGTTCTGGGGAGAGAGCCGACTCAGAAAGAAATAGAAAAATATCTTACGTTTATCCTGAAATATACAAGCACCTCAAAATCCGATTTCAATCAAGAGTACATGACTAATCCTGAATGGACAGTGGACAAGCCGAGCCATAAGACGGTCGTCACGGATAATTACGGGTATTTCTTGTTTGTTAAGCCGCAGGCATGGTCGTTTTCTCACCACATGATAGAGATCATGAATGCTCAAAAAGGGGTTGATAACGCCGTTATAATGAGCGGCGACTGGGAACATCTGGCGTTCCCGACGGATTTCTTCCTTCTGCCTTTTGATGTATATGACGCGGGCACGAACGAGAAATTCGGCGTGCGTTTAAACAGATTGGTTGTTGAGGATGAGGGGATCACGCCTACTAATCGTGACCAGACGATAGCGGAGAACAACTGGAATATAAGGATGATCCCGTCCGAGTCAGATATCGCTATAGTCAGCCATTACGGCCCGGGCATGTTTTCCGCGAAAGCGGTGAGGGACGGCTTGATATACGCGTCAAATATTGAAGACAGCGCTTTTGGAAACGAGACAGCGAAGGACTATGACAATGATTTCAGCCCGCGGGTTACATTGCGCAGGGGGAGAGAAAAAGTCCAGGGGTACATGTCCGCTTTCGTGAACAGGTTCCCGGGCCTGGTCCTGGATGATTTCCTCAGCCCGAGATTTCAGGAATTATTGGAGAGCGATGGTCTTCACTGGACAGAAAAGGCGGGATTGGTGATGAATTATGACCATTATTTCAATGAACCGGTCACTCTTCGCTATAATCTATTGATATTCTTGTTCGCGTTCTTCCTGCCGTTCACGCCTTTCGCGTATCTGTCTTTGCCGCTTTTGTTCCTGGGCCTCCAGTTTTTATTCGCGCAATCTATTACCACGGGAGGCATAAGGGCGTTCATGGAAGATACCAAGGAAGAACAGCATTGGTGGAAGAGAGGGATTGCCGGATATATGGTTAGATTCTGGAGCCTGATATTCACGTTCCTGCCTTTCACCGCCGTAAATGATGTGAAGGCGAGGGAATCGCTGAAAGGCCTTGTATCCAAATTCTCAAGGGGGCAGAAAGATACCAGCCATCCCATAGTTCCTTTCGCGGCCCTTATGGAAACTTTCCATCCCGCGATCAAGTGGGGAGCCATACTTTTGTTGATATTCATGTTCTCTCCTGTGCATCCCCTTGGGATAGTGGGACAATTTTTCTTTTTCCTGTTCCCGTTCGCGTTTATTTTCGGGCCGTTTATGAAGAATGCGCCTTCGAATTCTTTCATGGTGGGCATTGTTTTTGGAGGCGGCATAGCTTTGTTAGCCGTGAACGCATGGCTTATTCCATTTATGTCTACAGGACTATTGCTCAGTATTGTCGGGAGCGTGGTGTTTGGGGTAGGATTAACAGGAAAAGAAAGATATACCAAAGGAATTACTCATGGTGTATTGGCCGTATTTTATTATATATTCTGGCGTTTGCCTTTAGCAAAGCCGATTCAGAGATTGATTGGTTGGAGGATTAATGCATTTGTTGAAAATAAATTGTTGAAAGATTTTACCATCGGTCTAAAAAGGAAGATTCATGAAAAGGAAAAAGAAGGCCTAATGCAGAGCTGGAACGCAACCAAACAGACATTGTATGAGCATCCTGATTTCCTAATGAGTCCTAAGAGTGGTGGTTATTTCTGGTGGGAAATAGAAGATTATTTAAAAACTGTTGAGAAAAATTTAGGAGATACATTAAATTCATGGTTAGATGGAATAAGGCCTGGGTTGGAAACTGTTAAAAAGCAATTAAATGAAGAGAACTCAAAGAAAGAGAAAGACCAAAAGAAGATAAAATCACTAGAAGATTCTAAAAAAGATTTAGAAGATACATTGCGTCTGTTGATAGAATATTTAGAACATCGCCTCCAAGTTGTCAGACAGGATTTGCAGAAAGAATCTGATCCAAAGCGAAAAGATGATCTTGAATCTTTTGAACAAAACTTACAGAAGAAACTACAGACCTTACGCGTTCAAGCGGGCAATAAAGATTCTACCCTAAGCAGTAATCAAAATTTAGATAGAGAATCCATGGAATTAATTAAGAGGATTTCAGGTAAGGAAAATGAATTTTATAGAAGGAATTTAGCTATATTAAAAAATTTATTACTTGAAATAGGTTCAATGGAGAAGGTTCATGATGTTTTGTATTATGGCAAAAAACCGATTTTAAAGTTTGGAACCAATCCCGTTGAATTCGAAAAGGTGCTCATGGTTATTAAAGATATGCCGCAATGTTTTAAATCATTGTTCTATACTTACGAATATAAAGAATTTATAGATCAGATAGTCGGTGAGTCTGATAGTATAGAAAAATTCAGTGAATTGCTTTATTCCGAAGAATATTTAAAAGAGGTTCTTCTTAAAAACGTATTTGATTCGCATGAGGCCGAACTCTATGATAGGCATGGAGCTGTAGTTAGCGTAGAGTTAGTACCTAATGATACTTATGCGCGCGTTATTAACGCTTTACATGAGGTAAGACAGAGAAAAGTTAGATTAGAAGATAACACAGAAGAAAAATCTATAAAACCACCTAAAGGATTAAATATCTCTTTGGTAGGCAGAGCTTTTAAAGAAAAAAAGATAGATTTGAATTCTATAAAAGATCAGAATCTTAAAGCGTTTTTGAGTTTTCTAAAAAAGAATGAATTAGGCAATATTATAGTTATGGGTGGCGCTGTAAGAGATATCTTTTTTGATGAGTTTGTAAATGATATTGACTTAACGGTTAAAGTAAAATTGAATACCATAGAAAAATATGATTTTATTAGAACTACTTCTCAGGTGACTCCCAGGGTATACGATTTAGCGATGCAGGAGCTTAAGAAATTAAGCGAAGTTTTAAAAGTGGAAGTGGAGGATTTTTTAAAGCCTGCTATTGATCCTGACGCTCCTATTTTTAGAGGATTGAAAATTCAATATGCAGGCCCTATTAAATTAGAGACGCTTCCTTGGAATCCTAGAGCAGAGAGCGAAAACTATGTATATCTTAAAAGGTTTATTATAGATAGTGTTTCTCGTTTGGGATTTTCTTCTAATACAGGAGCTTCTTTATTGCAAATGGGAATTGATTACGAAGGCAACCTTTACGGTCATATAGAATCATTAAATGATCTATTGAAAGGAAGAGTGCGGTTAGCTGGAGATGGGATGAATTTTACTATTGGCGATACGTTAAGATTGTTGCGTTTGAAGCATCAATTTGGTTTAGAGATATCCGAATACGATTATAAGTTGTTAAAGAAAACGATAACGTTGCAGCCGTTAGTTGTAGCAAATAGTTTTATGTCGAAAGTTCAAACAGAAGTTATTAAGAATCAGGTTAAAATAATTCTTTCTAAAGCTCAAAATCCAAAATCTGCCCAAGAAGAATTAAAGGAATTAGGAGTATTTGATTTAACCGGGGGCACAACTCTCAGCAGTAATGAGGCCTTATCCGTTTTCCAGTCATCAGGGATAAAGATGAAGGTGGTGGATCCCGACATGAACGAGGATGTTGTTATGTATGCCGGATATGCGGATGACATAGCGTCTGTTTTGAATGATATGAATAGCGGCATAGGCGACAGATTCCTGAAGGTTTTAAATAAGGCATTCGATAAATATCCGCAATTAAAACGGGGTAATATAATGATAAAACTTTTATCTAACAGCCGCGACCTTATGAAGATTTTGGGGCCGGATACCATAGGCGTAGATATAGCTATATTCAAGCCGAACGAATTGGATTATGAGTTCGAACAGTTGTTCAGCTTGGAGATAGAGGAGGAGCTGAGGCACATGGTGGATATCCTGTCTTATCAAGGTCATGCCCCGCCCCTGAAATATCAGGTCAGGATGGCGATAAGGGCGGATTATTCCAAATTAAAACATTTTTTATCTTGCGCCCCCAGGGAACGTTTTGAGATATTAAAGGCCTTAATAGGCGATAACCGCATAGACGATAGAAAGTTTTATCTAACCCTTGTTAAATCTCTGACAAAAAGAGAACTGGGGCAGATTATAGAATTTTTTGAGTATGATAGTTTTATTCAGCGCAAATTAGCGCTAAGCCCCATAATAACGGAATTGACGGCCATTCAGGAGCGTCAGCCAGACGCGCCTTTATCTAATTACGATTTATTTAAATTAGCCATTAAATACGCCTGGACGCAGGATATGTATAAGGGCGGGTTATCCGAATTTTTTGAGCATCCGGCGGACAATGAAATATATCTCAGTATTTTAAGCGATGACCCCGGTGAGTATATAAAGGCGCTTGAGATGTTTATCGCCAGGTCCAGCGTAGATGACGCGCGCTTAAAAGAGATAGTGGAAAATTCCCTTATGGCCGCCGAAGATGAAGTCAGGATGGCTATTATCTTCGCTTTGCCTCAGAAAGCGATAAGCGACAATATCCGCAGAGTCATCGAACAGCATCAGCCTTCCATCATCGATAAAGAAGCGTCTTTGAGAAAAGCCGTCAAGGCGATAGAGGCCGTTTTTGACAGTTCCAGGACAGGCAAAATCAAGACATGGGGAAGGATAATAATAACCTCCACGGAAGAAATGACGCCTTTATACGCGGCGTATTTAAAGAAATTAGAAGGGGTCCTTTATCCTGAGGGCATGGCGGTAGAGGTGCTTGATGGGAGGCATCTTAATATTGATTTTAAGTGCGGCAACGGAGGCGCCACTCAATCCGTGCTGAAATATCTTGAATCACAATATGGCATGCGGGTATTTGACGAACCCATATTGATGCTTCACGCAGGAGGCTTTGGCGTGCGGCTCCCTGAATCTCTGGCTGAAGGGACCAAGGCCCTGACAAGGATACCTCTTCTCCTGCCAAACGGAGAAACGTCCACTTCCCTGGCGGAGTCCATAAGAAACACATATATAATAGCGGATAAGATGAGAAATCTGGGTATCGGGGGGGTATATATAACTAATTGTGATGGTTTCTTTGTATACAACCCCGAAAATGTAAATATCAATCCTGCCGGGATAAACGTGTTTACCGCGCCCATAGGCGTGGAGAGGGTGATAGGGAAATTGGGAGTGGCGCATGATGTTGACGGCCGGATAGATGAGTTCAGGGAAAAAGATTCCCGGTCGGTCATAGCGGATTCATTCAAAGATTATCGTCCTTATTTAGATACGGGCATGCTGCCCGCCAATACGGCGAATTATCTTTTGCCCGCCTCCAAGGTGGCCCCGCTTATCTTGATGTGGGACATCCTGAGGCACGAGAAAAAAGAGATTGATACCGCGGGGGAAATCTTGATACCCATGGCCGCCAATATGACCACGGTGGATAAGTATATAAATCTTAAAAGAAAGACAGATAAAGGATTTGATAAGAGGGGTGAGGCGTTCTTTGTGAAGGCGTACAATCTCGCGCGGTCTTTGGGGAGCTGTTATAACTCTTATGTGGGCCCCACGGGTTTATACGAGGACATAGGGGATTCAGAGGTCTATCTGGACAGTAAAACTGATACGCTGTCCCGTATTTTTGACTGGCAGAATATGTTGAATAGCAAAGTCGGCAAAGGCGTTAATAATGAAGGTTTTCTCACGGACGCTAGTATTGACGGGGATGGCAGGATAGGCGAGGATTCATGGATAATAGGCGCTTACCTGAGCGATCCAGACATAGGCAGAGGATGTTTAGTTTATGACGGCGTCGGAAGCCTTATTAAAAATCTCAGGCTGAACGACAAGGAATCTCTTACGAGGATAGGGGTCAAAGGCGACGGTAATGAGCGTCTCTCGGTCGCCATATTGCGGAGGATAAACGAGAGCCCGAAGGAAACCAGGATATTGGGCAGATCCGTTGTCGAGATGTGCAAATTAGCCGGCACATACAGAGAACTGGAGCTTATAGCCGAAGGGGCAAGGATGAATACCAGCGAAGTGACTCTATGGGACGCCCCGCTTTGGCCCGTGATGTCAAGCGGAAGCGATATTCAGGAATTATTGGGCTGGATGTCAAAAGGCGGAAGCCCAAGCGCCGCTTACTTGGCCAGCCAGAAGGTTTCTATAAATTGGGCGAGGATACATTATGATTATGGCTATAGTATAGAAAAGATAGGCGGCGTGGACAGGGGATCGCTTGCCAGCAACGCCGCGCTTGACTTTAAAGGTTTGGGTAAGGGATTAATCATTACCTTGGAGGGATTGGCAAGAGCTGGAAAGAGCACTGTAGCTGATAAAGTGGCGCGAAGATTAGGAGGGTATTATTTCAATAAAGGGGATATCTACGTAGCGTGGACTAAATTGGCATTGGACAAAGGGATAAATCTCGAAAATGAGAAAGAGGTCCTGGATCTAATAGAAAATTCTGACCTGGCTGTACAAGGCGTTAAGATTACCCTGAATGGCCAGGATATCAGAGGCATATCGCGTACTTCCCGGATAATGCAGAATGTGTCAAAGATTTCTCAGAGGACCGGGGTGATACAGTTGAGGCGGGAGTCTCTTATTAATAAAATAAAGTCGGAATTGGCCAGGAAGGTCCCGCTGGTCGTAACCGGCAGAAGAGGGCCTTTGCCGGGTTCTTTTATAGATATATTCATTACCATATCTCTGGAGGAGGCGGCAAAGAGATCCCTGGCTGATAGAGGGGCCGCCTTGACAGCGGATAATATCAGGGAGGAGATGGAAGCCATACGCATAAGAAATCAGAATGATTCCGCTGATTTCAGGGCCCCGGGCGTAATAGAAGTGGAAAATGAGGACTTGGAACAGACAGTTCAAAAAGTGATGGATATGATAGACAGGAAGGTAGAAGATTATATCACCAGGATAAATAGCAATAGAGGATATTTAGTCGAAGGACACGCCTTGAATGAATATTACGAACCAAAAAGGCGCGATTCAGTGTGGCTGCATAAAAACGATTTATTATTTTTGATGGAATCAAGCGCCGCCATGCTCTCAAACGGTTTAGACGCGGGAAATACCGGTGACGCGATAGATTTATATCTTTTAAAAATGGCAAGAAGATACTGGTTCAAGGAAATAAAAGGCAGGGGCACGCTGGAAGATATTTTCCCGGCGGTCTTGGGCATCGTGAACGTGGTCCCATACGCGGTAGATCAGATTCCGAAAGATGACGCGGTCAATGTCTTTATGGCCAGGGACGCCGGCTTGTATTTTTCCGCGCATAGGATGCTGGCCGAAGCCGAAGGCCGTCCCGCCAATGATTTCATGTTCCATCTGAGCAGAAAGAACATGCTTCATACTTATAAACCCATCAAGAAGCTCATAGAAACCTTATTCCGCGTGCCGGGGATAACCAAGGATGCCTTTGACGAGAAATTGCTGGAAGAATTTATAGGCATGATGCGGGAAGATAAGGGGTTCAGGGAAGAGGCCATGGTTTTTTATACACAGTTAAGGGAGGCCGGCATCGTAAGCGATAAGAATTTTAAATACAGATTTATAGACAGCTGGTCCGCGGGGACAATGCTGTATTTCCTGCAGTGCCTGGTGATTTTCTTTTCCAGGTATGATATCGACGCGGAGGGGAATATTATGTCCAGGCCCGCGTCTAATCCGGTAGAGACAAGCGTCTTCGCTATGAGTTCCAAGGATTATGTATCGGAGCAGAAAGAATGGAAGGCAGGAAAATTGACTTATAAAGACGCCAATAAATGGTATTATGCCGAGAGGTTTATCGATTTGGACCCCAAGGGCAGGAGATATCGGATCCCCACGGTGGATTGGAGAAAATCCGGGATAACAAGGGATACAATTAAAAGATGGTATACAATTCATGGTTTGAGGCCGCCTCCCATAGAGACGGATAAGGAGCTGTTTGTGTATTTACAATTAATGGGCGCGCAAATAAATTTGAAGCATAACCCGTTTGGGGCGTTTAACGCCGGACATAGAATTGATTGGAGCGAGAATGACCAGCGTTTGCATGAGTCTTCCCCCGCAAAATTATTAGGGGCCGGATTGATGGAACTTTTACTGGGTAATAGCGTTCTAAATTTTATTTCAGAAAGGGAAGGCGGATCCGCTGTCGATACCGATGTTGATGTGGGAGGATACACGCCACCCGAAAACATAGCCATTCAAAATAGCGATTTCCTGAATAAATTGGGCATCACCCTTACCCCCAAGGAATCGAGATTATTTGATAAGATAATATTGCATAACGCCATTCATTTTTATACCGCCAATGATAGCATCAGGATAATAATGCTGATGAATTTAGCCGTACTTATAAAATTTATCGGCGCCGAATCAATGAAAATAGTCCTTGGTGAAGCCAGTCATTATGATTTTCAGGGAGTTTTTCATGAGATCAAGGCAGTCCCCCCGGTTTTGTTCAGGGCATCGTTGAATCAGCTTGTCGATGGAGGCAGGGACCTGGAAACGGTAAGGCAGGAATTCGGCTCATCAATGGACAGCTTCAAGGAAAAACTGCTTGCCATAATAAAGAGCAACGCCGAACAGAAAGAAAAGTTTAGGCGCGAGCAGGAAGAGATAGGTTTGAACCATAAGAAATATGGCGTATTGATGGATATAGACGGCACGATCTTATTGTCCGATCAGGACGAAGTGCCGGGATACATAGTAGATAGGATGGCAATATTGTTGAGAAATGGTATCCCCGTGGCGCTGAATACGGGAAGACCGTACAAGGGAGCTGAAAAGGTATTGCTGAACGCCCTCAGAAATAAATTAGGAGCTGAGTATGGCGAATTGTCCAGGCGCATTTATGTCTATTCGGAGAATTCGAACAATGGATACAGAGAGGACGGAAAACCGCTTTATGAATCATCAGGTTTTGATGAAGGGCAAAAGAAAAGCCTGTTAAAGATATTCGGTGAGCTGGGTCTGGGCATAGCGTCTGAGAAACCTTATAAATTTGTCGTTATCCCGCCCCAGGGCGAAACCTCGTATGACACGAGAGACAGGCTTGTGCAGCTTATTTCGCAGTATGGATTATCCGGGCTGGACATAGAAATAGGGAAGATCATAGACGAAAGAGACTTAGTGGAAATTGTTGTTACCAGGAAAGAAAAAGGCCTGGAGGACTTTAAGAGACGCGTCGGGGAAGACGTCGGAGTGGAAATAAAAGATGAGAAGATTTTCATAGCGGGAGACAGTTTATTTGGCAATGATGCGTCTATATTGTCCAAGAAGGGGGCGTACGTTTCTAAAAATAGCCCCGCGAAAATAGGGTATTTATTAGATAATTCTATCTTCATAAGACAGGACGGCCGTTCATTCAGATTGATGGAGTCAGGCACTCTGGCCAGCAACGAGGCCGCGGTCCCGATGTCGGAGAGCGAGATATCCGAGACAATGAGGACATTGACAGAAAAAGTCAGGAATGGCGAACCGTTTACGGCGGATGATCTTTTGGCTTGGAACGCCGTAAGAGAAGATAGCAAGGTCTCCTTAAGAGTTGACTCCGATTTTATGAGTCTTTATAGGAAATTCGGTCTGGCTGAGAATGGGGCCAAGGGCCATTTAGCTAAATTAAAGACATGGAATGACGCGTTCGTGTGGGCCAAGACGCTGCAGCAATTAAGGGATAGGGGTATACTGAATGTTACTGATGCAGATTTGGCCGCAGTGGAGTTTGGTCCGGGCCAGGATCCAGCGCTTCCAATAGCTTTATATTATGCCGGCTTCAAGGGTACTGACTATATATTGGACATAGATCCAGGCGTGAAGAGCAAAATAACCGGGCATTTGAAAGGCGTTATCGATTTTAACATGGATTTTATCATAAACGATATATTTAGTTTTATTAATAATCCGGGCAGGAAATTTAATTTGGTCATAGCTAATCATTTCTTTGACGATGTCTATATAGGTTTGTATGCGCAGGCGCATGGCGTGCGCGTGTGGGAAGATATATTCCTGGCGCCCGACAAGGGTAAGGCGGCGAGATTGGAGGCCTTAGCCGAAGACAAGGCGGACGGCAGATATTCCAATCAGATAAATAAGGAAATAATACAGAAACTCCCCAATATATTGGAAGACGGCGCGGTTTTGGTCATTAAACAATATCCAGCCGGAGGGCCTTGCGTGTCAGGCCAGACAGAGCATATTAATTATGAACGGGAGGTCATGGAACGATTGTTTGAGACATTAAGGCAGATCCCAGGCATGAAAGAAGCGCCTTTCTCCGAGCAAGATATTGAAGGAGGTTCTCCATCCGGAAAGTTCCCGGGCAGCTACAGAGTTTTTGTTTATGAAAAAGCGGAATTAGCCAGCAACGAGGTGTTATCAGAGTTTAAGCACGGAGGCAGGGTTATATCTTTAAAGTTGCACCCGAGGCACGCGCCTACAGAGCATACAGCTCTTTTAATAGACGCCCTGACGGAAGTATTGAGGCCAGGGGAATCATTTCTTGACTGGGGTACGGGCGAGGGTACTGTAAGCATATGGCTGAAAGATAAGATAAGCGGCGGAGTCGCGTTGGATATCAATGATACATGGCTTAATCTGGCGCGGGAAAACTTTAAATTGAACGGCGTACAAAATATAGAAGTAAGAAAGAATGTTTCTTCATCCGGAGTTTCAAATAGTTTATTTACCGGCGCAGAAGGAGAAAAATTTGATGTTATAGGCGCTAACACGCCGCAAGGGTTTTATGTGCCGGAAGAGCAGGATCCGGAAGACCCCATAGCGGTATTAAGGGCGGGGGGGAAAGATGGGAGGTATTTTGTCGATGGCCTTATCAGGCAGGCGTCTGATTATTTAAAGCCGGGCGGAAGGCTGGTTATTGTCCATAATGAGTACGCCGGTATTGAAAAAACTCTGGCCCTTATGAGGGAAAACGGTTTTGAGCCAAGGGTGCTGATCAGACAAAGGGTCAAGGAAGGGGAAGGCGATTTTATATGGAAGAATAAGCGGTACATAGAGGACGTGTTGGGCTGGCATTTTGAAACAGACGGATCCGGTGAGCATATTTTTTATGACAGGGCTGCTATCGTTGGGACATTGAATCCGAATTTGAGTCTCGCGAGCAACGCGGGGTTAGGTAAAGAGCGTGTTTACAGCAATGAAAAAGAGCTTTTGGATTCCGTTGATGGGATAGCGAAAGAAATAAATAAATCAAGAGGGAGAGTTTGTGTCTATCTCTCAGGGACCACTAATAGCGGCAAAAGCGACAAGGTCGCGCCTATGCTGCAGAAGGCATTACTTGCCATGGGCAGGAGAGCCGCTATTCTAGAGGGAGACAGGTATTTCAAACCAGGATCAATGAGACCAAAGATTGAAGGGAAATGGGTAGATCATCCGGACGCTTTATATGTAGATTGGATCAGGGAAGACGTGTCATTGCTTTTAGAAGGCGCGGAAGCGGATTTGCCGGCGGATGGTTTTATGTATGGAGATGCGAGCGCGAGACATTCAGGCAAAAAAATAAAACTTGGGCCCGAGGATATTTTGATTATAGATTCTTTATTCGCCTTTGATGATGAAATGCTCAAACTCGCGGGCAATAATCCTTCCGTGAGGGTATTTGTTGACGCGCCAGAAAAAATAAGGTTTGACAGGAGGATCGCCCGCCTTACCCTGCGGGGAGAGACGCGCGAAGAAGTGGTTGAGAGTTGGGATCACGCGGTGAAATATGGAGAGGATAATTTTATTTATCCATCCAGAGACAAGGCTGATTTTGTATTATTGTTTAATCCGTCGGAGCTTGAAAGAGGCGTGCGGGATGGGTGGAATAGGGTATGGATAGAGGGAGGGCAGTTTGAGATAACGCCTGAACAAAGAGTCAGGATGTATAAGAGAAGAGAATTGGATGGGTATGTCATCAGTCTCTTTCCCAGAGAAAATAGGGTAAGGGATCCTTTCTGGAAAAGTTTGTCTAGGCCGGAACTCAGGCAGCCAATAAAAGGATTCAATTTTTATAACGTTGTTAATGAACGGAACGCGCTGATTTATGGATTGGAACTTGGCGGCAATAAGTGGAACGTGATAGTAAACGCGGCTCCCGCCGAGGATTACCATTCTATGATAGTCCCGGACGGGTTAGAGGGCCAATATCTCGAATATAAAGATATACCCGCCTTTATAGACGCGGTGGATAAAACCACCGCTAATATATTTTATAACAGCCTGTACGCGGGGGCGAGCGTAAACAGTAAACATCTGCAGATATATTTAAGCAAGGCGCCGGTATTCCAGGAAGTGGAAAGGGGCGAATACCAGACGTTAGAAAAAAGAGGCAATGTCGATTTTATAAGGCCTAATAATTATTCCGGCAATATTATTATTATGAAGGGCGGCACAAAAGAAGAAAAGATCTTAAATTTAGCCGCTATGGTATACGTATTGCAGAGAAATAACATTCCGTTCAATATTTCCGGAATGGGGGACGCGATAGCCGTAATACCCCGTTCCCAAGAAAACGCGCCGAGCATTGACAATAAACCTTGTGGGGCCCCTGAGGCCGTAAAGAGGTTTGTGGTTATCTCAGAAGAAAGTTTTCTTAATTGTACACCTCAGAAATTATCACAGGCGATTAAAGAAATTACATTATCAAATGCAGACTTTGATTTATTTTTGAAAGAATCTTTCGCTGTTTTAGATGAGACTCATAATTTAAGTGATATGGCTGTTAAAATGAGAGCGACTTTAGCTTCCGGGGAGACGTTCCTGAAGAGATTGATTAACGCGAAGAGGGACAGGAAGATCCATGACAGGAAGCTGTTCGGCCTGGTGCATAATATCGCGGAGGTGATGGATGGGAGTTCGGCGCTGAGTTTAAGTTTTGACGATTATGATTTAAAGATACGGCCAGAGATAACCGATTTATTGAGTATGGCTCAGGATGATGATGTCAGCCAGGAGAAATTGGCCATAAAGGCGGTCTCGACGGCAATAGACATAGTTTTGGATAATTATAACGCCATGTATGATAATAATCTGATCGCCGCGCTGCACCAGCTTAGGATCAATATGTCCCCATATGATTTCAACAAGATAGAGCCTTTAACCGCGGAATTAAAGAACATACATAGCCTTAGTTATGAACAGTACGCGTTGCTCAGGACGATAATCTTCTTGAGGCCGATGGAAACATATAAGGACGCGCTGCCGAAAGCTGAGACATCACCGCTTGAGAAGAAGACAAAGGTCAGGCGTTTGATGCAGATGGTGAAGGTAAATGATTCATTAGGCTCCAACCAAAATCTTTTTATTGGCCGTAAAAAGAAAGCGCTTTCTTTTGTGAATAACTTTGTCGTATCCGCGGCTTTTTTGATTTCTTTATTAATAGGCATGCCGGTTCATGGACAGGTCAGGGAAGAAATAGTCACTCCGACCCAGGGACAGAGGGAAGTTTTAAAAACCGCCATAGACAGCCTGAAGAACAGGATATCGCCGGATAACGAGATATATCCTCTCTTGTCGAGACTTTCGCCGGAAGACGTCATGATATATAAAACTCTGGACCCAGCGAAAAAGGACAGTATCAGGGTGGGGCATTATGTTATCGCTACAGGAAAATTATGGATCTTGGATTCAAGATTGGAAGATTGGGACATGGGGGCGCCGATGGAGACCATTGTCCATGAATTGCATCATGCCAGCGTTCCGGATACGCTTTTGGACAGACTGTTTAAAGAAGAGACTATGAATGTAATACATGATTTAGCCTCAGGGAAGATCAATATAGAGTATGCCACAGAGGAGGAGAAGTATAAAAAACTTGGCCGGATAGTCTCCGCGCGGGTTGACAGCATGCTGGAGGAGCGTGTTATCAGGAAAACCGAGGAAGACCTGGGCCCATGGTGGGGCCTGCGTTATGAAACTAACGAAGACGGTGGGTATGAGATTAATATGTATACAAGCGCGCGTAATCCAAGCAAAGAAGAGATAGCCGGCGCCTGGAGGGTCAATCTGTCAAGGGCCCTGGAAAAAGAAAGGGGTAAGCCGGAGCCTGACAGCGCGCTGATAGCGGCCATTGAGTCAAAGCTGGCAAAATACGAGGATTCTGACGCGGGCGATGTATTGTTTATATTGATCCCCGGGGCAATCGGTCTCCTGGCGGCCGGGTATTATCTAAACAGATTAAGGATTAAAAATAAATCGGAGACATTGGGATCGAACATGTTCCTGGATGTATTGTCAGGTCAGCTAAGCGATATAAAAGAATTTTATCTGGATAATTATCTCTGGCTCAGCGCGGTGTCGATCCTGTTTTTCAAATACTTGAAAAAGCCGGTAATGAGGATGGCTGAAAATCTGGGCGCCGCCATAAAAGAAAGCGGGACGGGTTTGAGGCGCTTATTGATTCCTTCCGCGCTGGCGGCCGGCTTGATGGCCTTGGCGGCGCCGTTAGGGATCGCGGCGTACAAGATACCGATGTTTATCATAAATAACGCTGATCGGATATTATACGCGGCTGGAGTCATGAGCTTGGGCGCCATAGCGGGTTTTTTAATTTACGCGTCTTATAAAAACAGACACACCATAAAAGAAAATATCGAAGGGGTGGATGTGAAAGGCAAGGTAGAGATCCTGAAGTTGATCATGGATCAATTTACAGGTTGGATTTATTCGAAAAGACCTGACAATAGGTTGCCGCGTGAGCAGGGCAATGACGGAATCAATGACAAGATAACAAGTTTTAGAAGGACGGCGGCATGCAATTAAACGCGCGAGAAATAAAAAAGTTAAAAAAAAGCTTTTAAAATTTGACAATATGTGGTATAGTAGGTATAATTATTATAATATATATTGGGGTAAGAAGAGAGAAAAAGGGGGAGGTGAGGAAATGAGGGTCAGCGATTTTGTAGAGAAGAGGAGGTTCAGAAGGTTAGGATTGTCTCTTCCTATGAAACTCAGGCAAATTGCAGGCGACGGAAAGGCAAAGTCCGCGGAAGGCGTCACCATCAATGTAAGTTATAACGGGGCATATGTATCGGATATAGATATGAAAGAGATAAAACAGCATGATAATCTGCATATATCTCTGTCGGTCCCGAGAGATGACGCGAGAGATTTTCCGTTTTCCCGCATCACGGGCGAGGCAAGGGTAGTGAGGGTTGATAAGGAGGGCGTCGCGCTCGAGTTTAACGACGATGTGTCTCGTCTTTTTGTTGCTAATTAGAAAAGGTCCCTCGCCGCATCAGTTCCAAAGATAAGGCGGTTTCGGGATCAAATTTTGCTTCGCAAAATTTGAGGAGTAAGGATGAAGTGTCTAGATAGGAAGTTTCGTCTTTTTTTTATGCCGTGTTTTTTTGGTGTTTTTTTAAGTGTTTTCATAAGCGGCTGCGGCAGTAGAGATAATATTGGCGCCAATCCACGGGAAAACGCCGTCAAGCCGGTTATTACCGTCTGGCATTGGATGAGCGACAGGGAAAACGCCCTCCTGGAGTTAGCGAAAAGATATGAGTCTGAAAAAGGGGTGAGGGTAAATTTTGAGTTATACGCCCCTTCTGATATGTATGCCCAGAAGGTCCGCGCGGCCGCGCAGACAAATACGCTTCCTGACATATTCGGTATACTCGGAGAAAAGAGGGACTTCGCGAGTTTTGTGAACGCCGGCTATGTTTATGACCTTACAGAGGAGATGGATAAAGACGGCGGCGCCTGGAAAGGCCAGCTGTTTGAAAAGGCGATCAGCGTCAATGAGTTCGGAGAGGGGAACGACTTTAATGTAAAGCCCGGCATATACGGGGTGCCGATAGACGTGACGAACATACAGATGCTTTATAATAGGGATCTCCTGCGGTCAGCCGGATTGGATCCGGAGAATCCCCCGAAGACATTCCTGGAGTGGATAGAGGCAAATAGAAAACTTAAGGAAAAAAATATACAGGGGCTCGCCGGCGGATGGGGCGAGACATGGATGATCGACTGCCTGGCATCCAATTACGCCTTTAACATAATGGGAAAAGACAAGGTGCTGGATACCATTCGCGGAGTCGTGCCATATACGGACCCGGATTGGATAAAGGTCTTTGGCCTGTTTAAACAGATGGCTGATGAAGGCATGCTGGCCGGCGGGGTGGTAACGATGGTCAATAAGACGGCGGAGCAGTTATTCGCCAACGGCAAGGCCGCTTTCGCGCTTAACGGTTCCTGGTGCGTGAATGTCTACAGGGGCATGAATCCTGATTTGAATTACGGGGTGATACTTCCCCCGAAGGCGTCAGACAGCTATCCCATGGCGATCTGGGGCGGGGCGGGTTCCAGTTTCATGGTCAATAAACGGTCGGGAAACGCGGACGAGGCAATCAGGTTTTTAAAATGGCTTACAGGCGCGCAGCAGCAGATATATCTCGCGAAAGAGACGCAAAATCTGCCTTCGAACAGATACAGCTTAAAGGAAATACCCATGGTGCTGTCGCAGTTCGCGGACGACATGGACAATGTCACCCGCCCAAGCTTTTGGGGTGCGTCAGAGTTTCCGGTTGTCACGGAGGCGTTAGGTAAAGGCATACAGTCGATAATAATAGGGGAGAAGTCGCCGGAACAGCTGGCGGATGAACTGCAGGCATTGAAAGACAGGGAGATGGCGAGGAAAGGGCGGAGTCCGGTAACATGAAGGCAAGGGATATTTTTAAAAACTATCTTTTCATATTGCCCGCGGTAGCGATATTCTCCGTATTCTATATCTATCCGTTCTTCAAGGTCTTCGCGCTGTCTTTGTGCCAGTGGGACGGCATCGCTCAATTTGATTTCGCGAAAAGTTTTATCTGGTTCAGGAATTTTTCAGAGTTGTTCCGGGACAGGATATGGTGGCAGGCAATGCTGCAGGCCGGCTATATCACGCTGATAGCCCTTACGTTCCAGAACGCGCTTGCCTTGACGCTGGCCCTGGCGTGCGACAGGGACATAAAAGGCGGGAATATCTACAGGGTGATATTTTATCTCCCGCCCGTGCTTTCGGAGATAGTAGTGGGCCTCGTGTGGCGGTGGATATACGACGGGAATTACGGGCTTTTAAATTACTGGCTGCAAAATATCGGGTTGTCGCGTCTGGTGACAGACTGGCTTTCGAATCCCAATACAGCGCTCACCTGCGTGGCCATAATACACTGCTGGAAAGGATTCGGCTGGGGTTTTATAATATTCCTCGCGGGCCTGCAGACAATACCACGGCAGTTGTACGAGGTGGCCAGGGTGGATGGCGCGAGTTCCTGGCAATTGTTCAAAAACGTGACCATGCCTTTGATGGTCCCCGTGTTTATATTGGTCTCGATCTTAACAATACTCGGCACCATGCAGGTCTTTGTCCTCATCCTTTCAATGACAAACGGCGGGCCTGGTTATCATACCGAGGTCCCCGTGACAAGGATCCTCGCCTCAATGGTCGGTTCGTCCAGGTTTGGGTATGCCTGCAGTCAGGGCATAGTGTTCGGGGCGATACTTCTGGTTATTTCGTTCATGCAGATAAGGTTATCGAAATACATGAGACAGGCGTGATATGAGAGAAGGCGTCAGGTATAAAATAGAGCGGTTTTTCAAAGACACCCTGATACACATTTTCCTCATTATTGTATCGGTTACCTGTATCTTTCCGCTTTTATGGATGATAGGTTCGAGCCTGAAGACGCAGCAGACCGTATTTTCCGACATGAGGATTATCCCGGCGCATCCGGTCTGGGGTAATTTTTACGCCGCGTGGACAAGAGGCGGGTTCGGCGTGTATTTTCTTAACAGCGTATTTTATACGGTAACGGTTGTCTTCGGCATAATGATAATCTCTTCCCTGGCGGCGTTCGCGTTTTCCCGCCTGAGGTTTCCGGGCAAGAATATCCTTTTCTACATGTTTTTGGCCGCCATGATGATACCTCTCCCGGGCAGTTTCGTGCCTCTTTATGTATTGATGACAAAACTGCATCTGATAAATACGCGCATAGGATACATACTTTGCATGATAAACGTGGGACTTTCTTTCAGCATATATTTATTGAAGACGTTTTTTGACCAGCTGCCCGCCGAGCTGGAGGATACCGCGCGCATAGACGGGTGTTCCCGCCTGGGCATATGGTGGAACGTGGCGCTTCCTTTGGCGAAGCCCGCGATAGCGGTAATCGTGATATTTAATTCTTTGAACGTTTGGAACGAATATATATTGGCTACTCTCATATTTTCCAGCAAATCGCTCATGCCGCTGCAGAGGGGCCTTATGATGTTTCAGGGCGCTCATATAACGCAGTACCCTCTTTTAATGGCGGGCATGACCATGACCACGTTGCCGATCGTATTGGTTTATCTGCTGATGCAGAGGCATATTATAAAGGGTATAACAGCGGGGGCGGTAGTAGGATGACACAAAGACACCAGGACACCAGGATACCAGGATACCATGGCGCGGCGAAATACATATCTTTGTGTCTTTGTGTCTTTGTGTCTTTGTGTCTTTGTGTAATTTGTCACGCCGAGGAAGAACAGTTGTCTCCCAAGGACATGATCCTGCGCGCCTGGGAGTCGTGGGGAGTGAAGGATTTTGAGAAAACGTTTTACTGGACCGGAAAGTGCATCGAGCTGTACGGTGAAGAAGCGAAGAAAGAGCAGGCGTCCCTGTCCGTTTTCCCTGATACTGCCATGATGGACCAGTATGAGGCGCTGAACGCGGTGGGGACCAGCTTTTTCATACAAGGAGAGACATATCTTTCCCAGGGAGATATAGAAAAGGCTAAAGAGGCGTTTGGCGTATCTATAAATGAATACGGTTACGCGCAGAATTGGGACCCGAGGGGCTGGTTTTGGAGCGTGAAGGAAAAGAGCCAGGCCAGCCTGGCGAAATTGGAGAATAAGCCCGAGGAGATCAAGGTAGAGGAGAAAAAGACAGCCAGGCCTGCCACAAAGATAACTCTTTATGAGCCCGGGAAGGAAGAGATAGTGAATTACAGAAAATACGGTTGTTTTAAAGACGCGGGCACCGATAGATATAAATACGCGGTAAAGGACCAGGAGGGGCTGGCCCAGGCAACAGGGGAAGGTATTTATCCCAATACATCCAGCGTCAATTGGGATCCGCTGTATTTAAAGGCGAAACAAGAAGGCCGCCTGGAAGGCAATCATTGGGATTTTGTGAACACGGACGACCTGGAGGCGAATTTTTACAAATGGGCAAACGCGTCAGAGCCGCAGGGCGTGCGCATGTTTTATACGGGGTTGATGCTGGAGCGTTCAGGACTTTTAACGCACGCGATAAAGACGTATTACGCCATAGTCGCGCATTTCCCAAAGTCGGTTGGCTGGACGTATTTCCGTACGCCCTGGTATATAGCGCAGGTAGCCATGGATAGGATTGATTATTTAACAAGGCATCATCCCGAGCTTAAGATGGAGCTGCGCGGCGCGAGGATTATAGTTGAGAATGGTTTTGATAATAATATCGCGAATGACAGGTTTATAGTGGATCCGGGGGAATTAAGAAAGTTGAATTCTTTTGATAACCTGAAAAGGGTTTTATTCAAGAATAGATCTGTCTCGACCGGGAAGGTTATCAGGCAGGTAGGCGACGGCAAGGTGGATTTAGTCAAGTATGAAAACGGGCATTGGCAGTTAAGGGTGGAAGGCAGGCCCTATATCATAAAAGGCATAGCCTATTCCCCGAGTAAGATCGGGCAGAGCCCTGACGAGGGGACCCTGGATGATTGGATGCTGGCGGATTATAATAATAACGGCAGGATAGACGGGCCTTATGACACCTGGGTGGATAAAAATCATAACAACGCGCGGGACCCGGATGAACCTGTTGTTGGGGATTTCAGGCTTTTAAAAGAAATGGGCTGTAATACCATGCGGCTTTATCATCACGCGTCCAATAAGAAACTCTTGAGGGATCTGCATGAGAATTTCGGCATAATGGTGATAATGGGGGATTTGCTGGGCGCGTATACGGTGGGGTCCGGCGCGGGCTGGTATGAGGGCACTGACTACCGTGATCCCGAGCACAGGAAAAACATGCTCGAAAGCGTGAGGAAGATGGTCGCGGAATTCAAGGACGAGCCATATGTCTTGTTTTGGATGCTGGGCAATGAGAATAATTACGGCGTGGCCAACAGCGCGAAAAAAGACCCGGAGGCTTATTACGCGTTCGTGAATGAGGCGGCCAAGTTGATAAAATCAATGGACAGGGACCATCCCGTGGCTGTCTGCAGCGGAGACCTTCTGTATCTGGATATTTTTTCCAGGATCGCCGGGGACGTGGATATCTACGGGGCCAACGCTTACAGGGGCAAGTATGGATTCGGAAAAAGTTTTTGGGAGAATATAAAATACGCGTGCGACAAGCCGGCCTTGATCACGGAATACGGGTGTCCCAGTTACATGGAAACCAAGCCGCGGGAAGATTCGGAGAGGGAGCAGGCGGATTATTTAAGGGCCAACTGGGAAGATATTGTCTATAATTCCGCGAGGCATGACGGCGTGGGCAATTCGATAGGAGGCGTGCTCTTTGAATGGCTTGACGAGTGGTGGAAGTCGTATGAGCCGGCATTGCATGACGCCAGGAGAAACTGGTCAGGCCCGTTTCCGGATGGCTGGAATTACGAGGAATGGCTTGGGGTGGCCGGACAGGGAGACGGTAAATCAAGCCCGTTCCTCAGGCAGCTTAAAAGATCATATTTTACATATCAGGAGATATGGAAATAGAAAGGGAAGGAGGTGTTAGTATATTTTAAGAATTTAAAGGTTAATGGCAGGGCTGGTTTAAGATCAGCCCGCGAGTATAATAGACGAAAAGGAGGGGGAGATGAAGAAAAGTATTAGTTTGACGCTACTGTTGGTAGCGGGGTTGATGTTGTTCAGCATAGCGAGCTGCGGCGGTTCAAGCGACAGGGGCGAGGCGGCGGAAAACACTCAATTGGCCCGTGTGGAGTCATCTTATGATTATGAGGAGGAGAGCGTCCCCGCGGCAGTCGATGAAGCGCCGGCGTTCAAGGCCTTTTCCGTTTACACGGATGGCAGGTCTCCGGACAATCATTATGTCCCGGCCGGTTACATGGGGGATTATTCGGACGTAAAGATCGATACGGCCAGTTTTGAAAATCCGCACTCCGGTTCCACCTGTGTGAAGATCGTTTATTCCAACGCCGCGAGCCAGGGCGCGAGATGGGGCGGAGTTTATTGGCAGAGTCCGGCCAATAACTGGGGAGACAGGAAAGGCGGTTTTGATTTAAGAGGCGCGAAAAAACTTGTTTTCTGGGCAAGGGGCGAGAAAGGCGGGGAGAGGATAGAGGAAATAAAGATGGGCGGCATAACCGGCCTGTATCCTGATTCAGACATAGCGGGCGTTGGGCCGATCCTTTTGACTACGGACTGGCAGAGGTATGAGATCGATTTAAGCGGCAAGGACCTCAGCTATATAAGCGGCGGTTTTTGCTGGACGACTAATTTGGACGTGAATCCGGACGGCGCGACATTCTATCTGGATGACATAAAGTACGAATAAATAAAACATGGGGTCGCCGGGTCACAAAGTCACCAGGTCACAGGTGACCTTGTGACAGGTGGCCTTATGACTTTAGAATTAAAGTATCGAGGAATGTTAATTTTATGAAGAAGATATTTATAATTATAAGCTGTTTTATCGTAGCGGGGTTGGTCTTATATTTAACGCTCATTAAAACCGGACCTGAAAAGGTCTATATAAAAACCCTGGGAAGTAACCGTTTCCAGTTGATGATAAATAATCAGCCGCATATTGTAAAAGGCATAGTATATAGCCCGGTGCCGATAGGCGATAATCACGCGTATGATTTCTGGGGAGATCCTTTGAGGCCTCACGCGGGCGACGGAAGGCTCATGAAGGAAATCGGCGTGAACGCGATAAGGGTCTATCAGCCCGGTAAGGACATAAAAAACACTAAACAGGTCATCAGGGATTTTTATAATAAATTCGGGATTCGGGTGGCCATGGGGCATTGGCTTGGTTTCTGGGATAATCCTAATTACGCGGACAGGGATTTTAGGGAAAGGGTGAAGAAAGACGCCGCGGAGATGGTGTCGACATATAAAGACGAGAGAGGGATCTTGTTCTGGATTCTCGGCAATGAGAATAATGTGTCTTTTTCATACGGCCCCCAATCCATGAATCTTTGGACAACGTCTGAAATAGAGGCGCTGGACGATCCATATTTAAAAAGGCGGAAAAGGGCCGAGATCTATTATTTGTTTGTCAATGATATCGCGAAAGAGATCCGCAGGATAGATCCTAATCATCCGGTCGTGCTGGCGAACGCCGAGTTGACAGATATAGACGCGGCCGCGGGCATCACGCCGGACATAGATATATTGGGCTGTTCGATATACAGGGGGAAATCGTTCGGCAGTTTTTTCAGGGAGGCGGCGTCGAAATTCAATAAACCCGTCCTCATAACGGAATTCGGCTGTGACAGGTACGACGCGTTTTTAAATAAAGAGGACGAGGCCGCGCAGGCGGAATTCATAGAGGCGCAATGGAATGAGATATCAAAAAATACCTTTAAAGGCAACAGCGAGGGAAATTCCATAGGCGGGTTTGTCTTTGAGTGGACAGACGAGTGGTGGAAGTTCGACGAGGAAAATAAGACAGGCTGGCGCGCGCATGATACCGCTTCCAGCTGGTCAAACGGCGCGTATTATTTTGACATAAAGGCGCCCCAGAACCTGAATATAAATGAGGAATGGTGGGGCATCTGTTCTCTGGATAAAAAGGAGGGCACCCTTGACGAACGCCGGCCTCGTAGGGCATACTTTAAGCTTAAGGAGTTATGGAAATAAAGATGCGCAAAGAATATGAGGCCCCCATGTCATTAGGTAACCAAGTCACCAATATCGCGGTATCGGTGTGTCTTGTTGTCCTGGTGTCCTTGTGCCCTTGTGCCATGGCGCCCTTGTATGCGCAAGAGCACGAAATCGCCGAGAGCTTCGGTCTATACAGCAAGGGCATAGAATATTATCACCAGGGCAGGCTTTACGAGGCCAGGGATATCCTGGAGCGGGCCGTACGTCTTGATCCCAGGAATGACGAGGCACAGGGATATCTGGATCTTGTGAGCGCGGAGTTAAAGATGCGCGAAAAAGGCAGGTTGAATACGTATCAGGATGCGGGGGAGTTCAGGAGAGAAACGGATTTGGGGGGTAAAGAAGAGAATATTTACGAGGAGGCCGGAGATTATCAACCGGGGCCGGAGGATTATGAAGAGGTCTCGGATAATCCCGAAAAGAGGGCCGGCGGTCTTTTTTATTCGGAAGACCCTGAATTTGAGATTGAGGCGGAAGGCGAAGAGAATTCCCGCAAGATCATGAGCGGTGAATATAAGATGTCGCTGGGCGCAACGAGCGAGGATATTATCTGGAAAAAGGCGAACGGCGACTATAACGAACGCAATTTCAGGATGATAAACCATAATTTTCAGCAGACAAATACCTTTGACACGAGGGTGTATGACAGGTTTAAGGTGGTGTTTGACACGAACAAGGAAGCCGAGGGTTTGAATTTTCACTCAGACATAACTGTTGACCCATGGAGTTTTGTCGGCAAGACAGACAAGGTCACGGTATATGACACCACGGCCGCCGATAAGACGGAGATAGAATTGAAATACTGGTCGAATACCAGGAGCACGCTGAACGAGAGATTCGCCACGCTGATCCAGGGTGACGCGATAGCCTTTCCCGAGGTCAAGGTAGTGGACGGCAAGACCGTCCCCACGAGCGTTTCCGATACCTTCGGCCAGTTTTACGATATCCCGGAACTAAAGGTTAATGAGACATTTCAGCCGATAAGAGAGCTGTGGTTTGATTATATTAACGGAGATTCTAAATTAAGGGTATTCCCGATGGGTCTGGAAGACCAGGCGCTGTCTTCCGACGACCCAATGGGTTTTTCAAATCATCATATTTATTGGGAACAGAGCCCCTGGCTTGATGAATGGGCGCCAGGCAACGTAAATACAGGGGCGGCGCCGGTTTCTTTTACCCAGGGGAAATGGTCGGACGATCTTTCATTCGCCACCAGGGACAGCGAATTAAGGAGGCTTACCGCTTTAAGGGGCGTTTCTTTTCAGGGGGATGTGACAGAAGGCACTAACGTATCCGCCGCCATCGCCGCTCCGAAAAATCTGTGGGAAGAGTATGACAGCGTAACCACGTTACCCGCGGCAATCAGGACGAAGACCCAGGTAAACGACCAGCTGATGATAGGCGTAATAGACGCGTTCAGGATGGGTTTTAATGAAAACAGCAGGGATGCCTATAATAACGTTATAGGATTGGACATGAGTTACGATCTTGATCCCTCCACCAACATAGCCGCGGAAGTGGCCGCCAGTAAAAGCGTTTACGACAGCGCCAGTTCTTACGAAACGGAAAAGAACGGCTCCAGCGGGCACATCGCCCTGAAGAAAGAGACGGGCCTTGGAAACGCTAGGGTCGCTTTTACCCACATGGATGAGGCCTTTGACGCGTCTCTGGCGAATTACAAGGAAACCAGGAGAGATCAATCCTGGGGCAGGCACATACAATTCAAGAAACCTCTCGAGTCTGCCGCGTGGGGAGGGTCTTCTCTCAAGTATGACGATATCGATCCTTTCAGGATAGGCGACGGCATAGACGCGGGCAGGGATGTCATCAACTTCAGGCTTGTTAAAAAGGGCGCGGCCGAAGATAAGATGGATAATCTGATTGATTATAGATATGTAAGAGACGCCAATAATAAATACGTGGAGGGGGTGTTCAGGGAGGAGAATACCTTCAGATTTGACCCTGAATGGACGTCGAAGGTAATGTTCTTATATCATGATCTCCCAAAGACAAAAGGCGGGATCGATCCTGTAATATACGATACAGATACGGGCGAGTATTATTTGAATTCGGCCATAGAAGACGGGAAAGACCCGTCTTTATCCACCTATTCCGCCGGCCTGGAGTATTCTCCGGAGGATTGGATAAGCGTATTCGGGATATATGAGAATACAAACGATTCTCTGTTCGCCACCGGAAATCATCCCAGGGGCCTTTTGGACGGCAGTTCTTTTCTTACCAGCACCATTAACGAGAAATCATATAGATATGACCTGCCTTTTCTGTATTCGCAGGGATATTTTGATTTACCGCCTTATGATCGTTTTAACATATACAGGGCGGGTGTTTCCCTTAAGCCGGCGCCCGGCCTGGGAGTGGAGCTTGATTTCACCAAAAATGATTTCAAGTTCGCCCAGGGCATAGACGATAACCTGAATCATTTTGGAACGACGGTAAAGTATGATTTTACCCCCAAGCTGACGGGGTTTTTGAAATACACGTTTTCCAAGGCATATAATTTATATCGCCTGAATACAAGCGGAGATTTAAAATACCAGGATCATCACAATGTTTTCATGGAATTTGACTACGCGGTAAGCGAATATGGATTGTTTGTCATTCAATTCGGAGAGGGCAGCGTGCTTTCTCCCATATGGGGAGCCACCGCGAGCCCATATGGGGATTTTTACCCGACACTAGACACACAGCACATAGTGCGAGTTTATTATAATGGAAAGTTCTGAGGCAAAAGGTCCCTCGCCGCATCAGTTCCAAAGATAAGGCGGCTTCGGGATCAAATTTTGCTTCGCAAAATTTGGGAGGCATTTATGTCAGTAAGAAAAGGTAGTATGTTTGATTATTATACGCTTTCAGACCACGAGAGGAAGAATTTCGACATACTTGAGCTTATCCGCAGGAACGGCCCTATTACCAGGGCCGATATCTCGAAGGTAACGGATCTTAACATAGTGACAGTGTCCAATTACATAAATAATTATATTGAGAAGGGTCTTGTCTCGGAGGGCGGCATGGAGGCGTCCACAGGCGGCAGAAAACCGACCCTTGTCAAGTTGAATGAGAGTAACGGTTACGCCATAGGCCTTGACATGGGCCACATGGATGCCTCGGGGGCGAACATGATAGGGGTCGTTACTGATCTTGCGGGCAGGATAATAGTAAAACTTAAAAAACCGCGGACAAAAGACAGCATGGACAAGATCATAGATAAATCTCTTGATCTGATAAATGAGCTCATCACCAAGAAAGGCATTGATAGAGATAAGGTGAAGGGTGTCGGCATAGGAGTCGGCGGCGTGGTGGATGAGCACCTGGGCACGGTGCGGGATTCCACCAAAAACGGCGTAAGGACCAGTTACATCTCCATAAAAGGGCTCATCGAGCAGAAATTCGGGATACCTTCTTTCATAGGCAATGACGCCACGTTCGCCGCGTTCGGGGAAAAGATGCATGCCCTTCCGATGGATACCGAAGACGTTGTCTACATGTATTCCGATGTCGGAAGCGGTATCATTATAAAAGGCGCGATGTATTGCGGCGCGAGCGGAAGCGCCGGGGAGATACGCATTAATTATCCCCGCAACGGGGACTATCTGCAGCTTTCAAAGAACCTGTCATTTTTACTGCCCACGGGATTGGATCTGGGTCTCGTGAGCCAGGCGAAAAAACTCCTGAAAGAAGGGGATGTAAAATCTAACGTCCTGGAGTTTTGCGATAATAAGCCGGACAGCCTGACAGTTGATAACGTGATAGACGCGGCCAAATCAGGGGATACGCTGGCGATAGAGCTCCTGGAAGACGCGTCGGTGAATTTAGGCATAAGGGTAGCTTATCTGGTCAACTTATTCAATCCTGAAATAGTTGTCATAGGAGGTGGCATTGAAAAGGCCGGAAGCCTGCTCCTGGAGCCTTTGAGGCGTACTGTCAGGAAGTGGGCATTTGAAGAGCCGGCAAACGTTGTAAAGATAATACCCGCCAGATTGGGTGAAGATTCTGTGGCGTTAGGGGCCGCGAGCATTGTTATAAGAGACGTATTTGTAAAGGCATAGTTCGTAGAAATCATTAATTGCTGCGAAGCCAAGCGCATAATCTGATTGGCAAAGTAGAACCGTATCAAACCGTATCTTTTCGTTCTATTGACAAAAGTATAATATTATGATATACTTCTCCATTACAAAGGAGAAGAGATGCGTATCAATCGTATCATATTATTATATCTTGTTGTAATAATTGCAGTTGTATTAAATTCTCCTCATTTTTTATTTTCCGCAGGCATATCTAATCAAGATATAACACAATATATAGTCGATATATCAAAAGAAATATACAGATCTATCCAAAAATCAGATCAGATAGTTTTGGATGATTCGAAAGGGGAGGTAAAAATAAAATTATTGCTTTCTCCCTGGGGTGAGTTGAAGGACGTCTCTATATCAGAATCATCAGGGAGCAGGGAATTGGATAATGTATGTTTGAAGGCCGCGTGGTTGAATGAAAGATACCAGCCGTTTCCCGAAGCCCTGGGAGATGAAGAGTTGTGGATAGATGTGCCTTTGATATTTGGCGCGATGCCTGAATCCGAGGGTTCGTTTAAAACGGACAGCTGGAAGGCCGGGGATAACACGGCGACAAGGGTGGAGAAATTAGGCCTTCCAAAAAGAGATTTTTCGCTTGCCGCGGAATCCGCGGGAAAAAAGGAGAGGATCCGGACAAGTTTAGGCCTGAACGAGGCGGTTGACGCCGCGCTGGAAAATCAGATGTCCACCAAGATTGCGCTGGAAGAGATAGAGTTGTCAAAACTCAAGATAAGGGAAGCCAGGCGCGCGCTGTATCCTGCGGCCAGTCTGAATTATCTGGAGACGATCGGCAAGACCACGGGCGTAACGCAGGATTTTACGGACAAGGAATACAAGGTCAAGTTTGAATATCCGCTATACTATGGCTGGAGGCTTAAATACGCGGTGGATCAGGCGGTCACCAACATGAAGGCGTCCCAGGCCTTCTACGATAAGGCCCTGCAGGATCTTCGGGTAGAGGTGGAGACCGCGTTTTATTCCTATGTCGCGAGTAAAATGAACGAAAAGATACACAAGGCGCTCCTGGAAGACCTCAGGGGTATTTTTGATAACGCGAAGAAAAAATTCGAGCTTGGCCTCAGCACGAAGGCGGAATTTATGCAGTCTGAGAATCAGATGAAGCAGATCAACTATCAGATTGTCTCAAGCGAAAATGAATTGGCCATGGCGAAGCTCGCGCTTATGCAGGCGATGAACGCCGGAGACGATGAAGGCGCGCTGGAGGCCATAAAGATTGATACGGCGGGAGACCTGGAGCCCATAAATTTGGATATTGCCATGGAGGATTGCGTGGGCCTGGCTTTTAAATCAAGGCCTGATTTAAGGCACAAGGAATACATGGTGGAATTCAATGATTACGAACGAAAGATAAATCAGAGCAAGAATCAGTTGAAGGTGGACCTGACCGGAACGTATGGCAAATCAGGCGGCGCGTATGAATCGGAAGGGTTGACCATGGGCAGGGACTGGTATCTTGGTTTCAAGGTCACGAAGCCGCTGGGCGGCAATACCATATCCACCGCTTATACACAGGATAAGACAAGCCAGAAACACGGCCAGTCGACAAGGACGGAGTCCTCGAGTCAATCAGTGGAAATGGGCCTGCTTGATAACCTGCAGTCGTTTTCGGAGAGGAAGTCTTCGGAGATAGCCTTGAAAAAGGCGCAGGATGAGCTGCAGCAGACTAAGGATGGCATCCTGAAAGAAGTCAAGGAATCATATTTGAATTATAAAAAAGGCGTGGTCCAGATGAATACAAACCTCGACAAGGTGAGATACAGGGAAGAGGAACTGAAGATCGCGAAGGCCCGCGCCGGATTGAACGATATACCTGTTTCGGAACTTATACAGGCGCACATGAACCTGGCTGATGAAAAGTCTTATTACATAGAGGCGTTAGGCAGTGTCTATCAGGCCCTGACAAAATTAAACAAGGCCACCGGCTATACGCTTTTTGTGGATGACGAAAGTTTCCGGCTCGCCGATATAAAAGGACGATAAATGAAAAAACCAAAGATATTCCTGATGGGTTTTATAATCCTGTGGGTCGTTGTTTTCGCCGTCATATGGGGGATCACCCTGCTCAAGAAAGGACAGTTTAAGAAACCTCCGGCCACGTCGTCCGAGATGATGGGGATGGCGGGGGAAACAGGTTCGGATATGCCGCAAGGCCAGGAGGCGGCCGGGGAAGCGATAGCTGTCAGGTGTTATAAGATAGGCCTGACGGATTTTAAGGACGATCTGCCTATCATGGGGACTGTAAAGGGCGCGGTGGAGATAGAGCTTAAATTCGAGGTGAACGGCGTGGTCGATTCGATTAATTTCAGGGAAGGCGACATGGTATACAAGGGAGACCTTATAGCCGTTTTGGATAAAAAAGACGCGAAGCTGAAGGTTGAATATTCCAGGAGTAAATTAGACGTGGCGAAGACGCAGTCGCTAGCGGCCAAAAAGAAACTGGAGATACACAGGAATCTTTACGAGATAGGCAGTATCATAAAGGCGAAATTGGAAGAGGTTGAGCTGGAGTCCAAGGCCGCGGAAGAGCAGGCGAAGTCAGCGGATGTGGAATTAAGGTCAGCCGAGGCGGAGCTTAAAAAGACGGATCTTTACGCTCCGAGAGAGGGTGTCCTTGGCTCCAGGGATGTTGAAGTCGGGGAATTTATCACGCCTCAGAATAAGGTCGGTACCCTGTACGACGTGAAAGAGGTCTTTGTGGAGCTCGGCATAGTCGAGAACGATATAGACAAGATCGCGCCGGGCCAAAAGGTCATAGTGACGGTTGACGCGCATCCGGGCATGACGTTTAACGGCGCGGTGGATTATATATTTCCTGTCATAGAAGGCAAATCAAGGACATTGACCATAAGGGTAAAGATACAGAACCCGGACGCGATGCTGCTGCCGGGCATGTTCTCGAGGGCGATCGTTACGGTGGCGGAATTTCAGAACGCGATAGTCGTGCCGAGCATGAGCCTCAACAAGACAGACGATGGCTATAAGGTCTTCGTGGTTGACGCGGGAAACAAGGTAAAGGCGAGGCCCGTCAACGTCGAATACGTCACTACCGATTATTCCGTGATAGGCCAGGGCCTTAGCGTGGGAGAGCTTATCGTGACAGAGACGCCCCAGGAGCTTAAGGACGATATGCCGGTTGAGATCGTGGAGATCCAAGAGCCAGCCGCCACTGATAATGAAACTAGCCGACCTAGCAATTGACAAGCCTGTAACAATAACAATGGTTTTTTTAGGTATCATGCTGTTAGGCGTGATATCCTGGTCCAGGCTTCCCCAGGAGTTATTCCCAGCCATATCCTATCCTCAGCTTACCATAGTCACTACTTATGAAAACGCGGCGCCCGAAGAAATAGAAACGCTTATTACCAAGATCATAGAAGAGGCGGTCGGTACGGCGGGGAACCTTAAGCGCATCAGTTCCGCGTCCAAAGAAGGCGTATCCCTGGTTACCGCGGAATTTAACTGGGGTACCAACATGGATTTCGCGTCCTTGGGCGTCAGGGAAAAAATAGACCTTGTGAAAGAACGGCTGCCGCTGGGTTCGGCCGAGCCCATTGTCATGAAGTTCAATCCTTTTGAGCTGCCTATCATAACGCTCAGCGTTACAGGGGACCAGAAGCCTTCGGAGATCCTGAAGCTTTCAAGGAAATTCATAAAAGATGAGCTGGAAAAGGTGTCAGGGGTCGCCTCTTGCAATATCACAGGAGGCGTGGAAAGGGAGATTGTTATCTGGCTTGACCAGGCGCGTTTCGCGGTTTCGGGCGTAGCCATAAATAAAGTGGTGGACGCCCTCAAGTCCTCCAACCTTAATTATCCGGCGGGCACCATAGAAGAGCATTTTTACGAATATCTTATAAGGACCATAGGCGAGTTTGAGGTCGTTTCCCAGATAAAAGATACCATAGTGGGCGTCGAGGAGTCTGAAAGGTCAAAGTCAGAGAAAAAAGATCAGGCGGAATACGCTTCTTTAGGCAAGAAAGAAGAAAAAGGAAGGATCGTTTATCTCAAGGACATCGCTGAGGTGAAAGATACCTTTCAGGAAAAGACCAGCATCTCAAGATATAACGGCAAGGACAATATATCCATAGCTATTTTAAAACAGGCAGGCGCGAACGCCATACAGACAGCGGACAAGATCAAGAGGCGCCTGGAAGAGATAAAGAGAGATTTGCCGAAAGGCATATACGTGAACATCGTTTATGATCAGTCCCTGTTCATAAAAAAGGCCATCAGGGATGTCACGGATTCCGCCGCCCAGGGAGGATTTCTCGCGTTTTTGGTCCTGTGGTTTTTCCTGAAGAAAATAAAACCCGCATTGATCGTTGCCCTCTCCATCCCCATATCGATAATGATATCTTTTATATTGATGTATTTCAGCGGCATAACGATCAACATGCTCTCGATGGGAGGATTGGCGCTGGGGGTAGGTATGTTGGTTGACGCGGGGGTAGTCGTCATAGAAAATATTTCCAATCATATGCAAAACGGCCAGGAACTTAAAGAGGCCGCGAGGACAGGCACGAACGAGGTCGCGAGTCCGATCTGGGGCTCTGTCATGACAACCGTAGTGGTGTTCCTGCCTATGATATTCGTGGTAGGTATCGCCGGTCAGTTATTTAAGGAAATCTCCATGACAATAACATACTCGCTCATGGCCTCTCTCTTTGTTTCTTTGGCGCTCATACCTTTGTTCGTGACTGTCGGCAGGAGAAAGAAAAACCAGCCGCCGGCCGGATCCGTGATGAAGGCTGATTCTGAAGTCAAGATAGTGAGAAAGATGGGGGAGCTGTATTCAATGTCCCTGCCATGGGTGTTAAAAAGAAAAAAAATAGTGGTCCTTTTGAGCCTGATATTATTTTTATCGAGCATGTTTTTATTCAAGTTCATAGGCCAGGAATTCATGCCAAAGGTCGATCAGCGTGAATTCGTGATGAAGGTAAATCTTCCGACAGGGACCAAGCTGGGCGTTACGGACTCTGTTGTCAAAAAGATAGAAGGGGCGCTTTTGAAAAACAGGGACGTGGCTACGGTCGCGGTAACCATAGGTTCCTCCAAGGAAAAGGCGACGGGTGATGTCATAGAGACGCTGGGCTCTCATCAGGCTAATATTATGGTCAATCTGAAGAAAGGCAAGGAAAAAGGAAAGCTCGCGACGCCTGATATCATCCAAGACCTGAAGAAAGGATTGGACAGGGAGGATTTGGAAGGCGCTGAGATAGAGTACATACTGCAGGATAGCGTTTTTAAAAGCGCCATGATGGGGTCAGCTCCCATAGTCATTGAGATAAAATGCCACGATATAAATTTTCTTAAAAAACTGCACGAAGAGACATTCGCGGGATTACTGAGGATCCCTGGGATATACGGCGTCAGGACCAGTTTGGCGAGCCCCGCGCCTGAAACAAAGATAAATATCATAAAAGACAAGGCTGCTCTGTATAATCTTTCAGTGGGCGCGATATCCCAGGCGGCCCACATAGCGCTGAAAGGCGTAACCGCCACCAAATTCAAGGAATCCGGCAGGGAAGTAGACGTCAAGGTCAGGTTGAGGCCAAGGGACAGGACAGCCCTCTCCAGCATAAGGAATATCCTTATATATTCGCCTTTGGGCATAAGTGTCCCGCTTTCGGAAGTGGCTTATATCAGCCACGGGGTCGGTCCCAGCGAGATAAAACGCCTGGACCAGCAGAGGGTGGCGATGGTGACGGCCAATATCTCAGGCAGGTCTTTGGATAAGGTCACGGAAGATATAAACAGGATGGTTGATAATATAATGCGTTCGCACGCGGATGTCAAGAGGCAGGCCCTTAGGCAGGTGGAAAAGGATTTCTCAATACAGCTCGCGGGCGAGAACCAGGAGATGAAAGAATCGTTTAAAAGCCTGCAATTCGCACTCATCCTGTCTATTCTCCTGGTCTACATGATCATGGCCAGCGAGTTCGAGTCGTTCTGGCAGCCTTTTTTGATAATGTTCACGATACCCCTGTCATTGATAGGCGTGGCGTGGGTTTTATTTCTGACCCATACCCCTTTGAGCGTCGTGGTAATATTGGGGGTCATAATGCTCGGGGGCATAGTCGTGGATAACGGCATTGTCCTGATAGACAAGATAAACGTCTTAAAAAAAGAGGGAAATGACCTGATCACATCTGTCAGCGAGGCGGGGAAAAACAGGCTGAGGCCAATATTGATGACTTCTTTCACCACGGTGTTAGGGCTTTTGCCGCTGGCCCTTGGCATGGGAGAAGGTTCCGAGCTTCAGGCGCCTATGGCCTTGACAGTCATGGGCGGGCTCGCGGTGGCGACCTTATTGACACTTTTTGTCATACCTGTTTTTTATACAAGCGCCGCCTCTTGGTTTGAGAAAAAGACCATAGCGGCCGTTCCCGCCAAAGAGGCGAAGGCGGCCATCGCGAAACCAGTGCCCTTGCCCGCGGTCAGGGATAAAAAAGAGATAATGGTTATATCCAAAGAATCCAGGGAGGCGGCGCCTTTTTTAAACAAGAGACAGGGTGAGCTCATGGAGTATCTTAAAGCGGAAAAGAGGATTACCAGAAAAGATTACGCCAGGTTATTCAATGTCTCCGTGCCTACCGCGGCGCGCGACCTCAAAGAACTTTTGGATAAAGGTATCTTAAAGGCGGACGGGCCTCTTGGCCCCGGAAGATGGTATGAATTAAAATGAACCTTCCTGATTTTTCAGTAAATAAGCCGGTCAGCATTTCCATGTTTTTCATAGCGGCCATTATCGTGGGCGCGGTTTCCCTGCTCAGTCTTCCCGTGGAATTAAAACCCAACATAGCTTACGGCGATATCAGCATAATCGTCGCAGTCAGAGGCGGCATGCCTCCTCAGGAAGTGGAGAGCATGGTCACTAAGCCCATAGAGGAGGCGGTATCCACGGCCAGCCATCTGCAGAACGTATATTCCACCTCAAAGGCGGGAGAATCCAGGATATGGCTTGAGTTTGAGCCGGGCATAGACATGGATTTCGCGGCCCTGGAGGTGAAAGAAAAATTTTCCAAGGTAAGGGATAAACTGCCCAAGGAGATAGAAAAGCCGATATTGGCGCAGTATAAGGAATCGGACACCCCGATAATGGTCCTGGCGATCACCAGCAAGGTCCACAGCGTTGAGTCATTGAGGAGGATAGTGGATGAGCAGGTCAAGGAGCGCATATTGAGGGTCAGCGGGGTGGCCAATGTGGATGTATATGGAGGCAGGGAGAGGAAGATACTTGTCGAGATAGACCAGGCAAGACTGCGGGCCCACCACATCCCCATAGATTACGTGGTGAGTTCCCTGGGGGCTAATAACCTGAATCTCTTATTGGGGGAGATAGACAAGGATAAGAATAAATACCTCATAAGGGCCATAGGGACATTCAACAGCACGAAAGATATAGAGGCGATAGGCGTGGGCACCGGGCCGCAGGGGGGTGTCATAAGATTAAAAGACGTGGCCATCGTTAAAGATTCTTACATGGAGCCCGTGGCCTATGCCAGGACAGACATAGAGCCGGTAGTGTCTATTTATATCCAAAAGGAATCCACCGCCAATACCATAAGCGTGGTAAACGGCATAAAAAAAGAACTGGTCAAGATCCGGGGGATAATAGACAAGAACATATATGTTAAAAATACGCTTAATCAGGCGGATATAATACAGGATGCCATCAGATCGGTAAAGGCCTCTTTGATAAACGGCGCCTTTTTGGCCGTGTTGATACTTTTGCTGGCGCTCAGGGATTTTAAGCCTACCTTTATAATAGCCGTTACCATCCCGGTTTCGGTCATGATTACTTTCGTGCTCATGTATTTTCAGAAATTATCGCTGAACGTGATGACATTGAGCGGGCTCGCGCTCGGCATAGGCATGCTGGTGGATAATTCAATAGTCGTCCTGGATAACATAGACAAAAAAAGATCCGAGGCTGATTACGGGAAGGATTGGAAAAAGAGGCATTCATCTGTCTGCGTGGATGGGGCCGCGGAGATGGGGTTGGCCATTACCGCGTCCACGCTTACCACGGTCATAGTGTTTTTGCCGTTCGCGTTCGTGAATAAAGAGATGAGGATGCTGTGGAGCGGCCTGGCATATACCGTGACGTATTCTTTATTGGTGAGTCTATTTGTCGCGATGACCCTGGTGCCCGCCTTGTCCAGTCAGATGGTCCGCAGGCCCCCAAAGATAAAAAAGGCGGGGCCCTCAAAAAGGGACCTGTTTTATCGGATAAAGTTCTGGTATAGAAAAATCTTATTCGTATCTATAAGGCATAGAAATATTGTCATAGCGGCCGCGTTTTTAACGTTGATCGTAGCGTTATTTTTTGGGACAAGGCTGGGCAAAGAATTTACGGCAGAGGAGGAAGAGGGTCGTTTTACGATTTTCGTGGAACTTGAGCCGGGCGCGAAACTGGACGTGACGGATAAGATGGCGAAACAGATAGAAGACAGGCTAGTTGACATAAAAGAGATAAAGACCTTTACCTCCAGGGTTGAGCCGTGGTCGTCAAAGATATACGTCAAGCTGATACCTCTGGCGGAAAGAAAAAGGACCACGAAGGAAGTCATGGACTTGATCCGCGCGGAGGCGGATAAGGTCGCCAAGAGATACAAGGGCGGATTCGTGTATTTTTCAGAGATCCAGGAAAGCGGCCTGAAGGAGCTTACCCTGGATCTTTACGGCTACGATTACAGGGTTTTAAAAGAACTCGCTGTCTCCATAGCGACGCGCCTGGGAAGCGTGCCGGGTTTTGAGGACATAAGGATGTCCAGGATCAGCGGCAGGCCGGAGTGGCTCATAAAGATAGACAAGAAAAAGACGGCCAAGTTTGGCTTCACTACACAGGATGTCGCCGAGACGCTTCATGGAGAAATAAGGGGGTTGAGGGCCACCCTCTTTCATACGGAGGCGAGGGAGGTGGAGACTGTCTCAAGGCTGCAGAAAAGATACAGGGAAAAATTAGACGATATAAGAAGGCTGGTTATCTATAGTCCCGAAGGGGAATCCATCCTTCTGGAACAGCTCGCTGATTTTGTCCCTGACATAGGGTCCAGCGAGATAGTGAGAAAAAACAAGACCAGGGTAGTCCATATAACTACGATGGTGACAAAGGGTTCTTTGCAGGATGCTGTCGGCAGGGTGAGGGCCGCGCTTGCCGACATGGAATTCCCCAGGGATTATTATTGGAGGGTGGGGGGTGATTATGAAAGGAACCTGGAAAGCGAAAAGGAATTATGGGCCTTCCCGTTCACGTTATCCCCGCCTTATGTTCAGATGCCGGGCGTTTTATGGATAACGCTGTTATTGGTATTCATGGTCCTGGCGTCTTTATTCGAATCTTTTATCCAGCCGTTTATAATAGTGATTGCCGTTCCCCTGGCCATAGTAGGCGTGGTGTTGGCGCTCTTCATGTCTCATAAGCCGATCTCGAGGGGGGCCCTAATAGGCGCCATTATGTTAGCCGGCATAGTCGTTAACAATTCGATTGTCTTGGTTGACCGCATAAATTTCTTAAGGACAAGGAAAGACGGTTCGCGGAGCGATAGATACTGGCAGGTATTGAAGGCGGTCATTGTGGCGGGCGAGGATCGACTGAGGCCGATATTCATGACGACATCTACCACTGTCCTGGGTCTTGTCCCGATGGCGTTTGACACCAGTGAGGCATCCAACCTCTGGTCTCCTCTCGCCATAACGGTCATAGGAGGGCTGATCTCCTCTACTTTAATGACTTTATTTATTGTTCCCGGTATATACGTAATATTCGAAAATTTCAAGGATATAAAATTCCAGCCAAAGGAATTATTAGTATTTGTTTGGAAAAAGACTTGTGGTATAATAAATAAGAAGGCGGCACGATCTTCTTAAGAGCGGAGGGGTTGTTATGGATAGGACGCTGCGTTCCATAATATGGATATTGGTGGTATTGGTGGTATTGAGCAGTTTCAGCACCGCCTGGTTTTTCGCGGCAAAGGAACAGATTTACGGGGATTACCTGAAGCTGGAAGATCTCTTCAAGGCCAGCGTAGACAAATTAAACCAGAATATAGCCTCCATCAATAAAGAGAAGGTCGAATTAAAATCAAAGCTGGATCAGGTTGAAAAAGAACTCCGGACCCTGGAGGCCAGAAATAATGACATCAAGTCTTTATATGAGTCCGCCTTGGAGGAAAAGGGGTATCTGACCAGAGAACTGGCGAGCGTCAAAAAGGGCAAGGTCTTTCTGGAAAACAAGATAAAAGAGATGGAGTCGGACATGTACGTGGTGAATCTGCTGGCCCCGAAGGATGAGGAGATAGAAAGGTTGAAGGGTGAAAACGCCGGCATGGGCGATAAGATCGCCAAGCTCGAGAAGGACCTGTCAAACAAAGACAAGGAACTCGAGGATATAAAGGTCGTTTTTCAGGATAAGTCGCGTGAGACAGCGCAGCTGCGCGCCGAGGCCTATCATACCCGGGATGAGGTGGACTTACCCCCGATTGTCGTGAACAGCCAGCCGCAGAAGACGGCCCGCCTGACAACCCCTTCTTTTGAGCGCCTGAATATCAGCCCAGGTTTGAAGGGTAGGATAGTGACTGTTAATAAAGAGCATAATTTCGTGGTTATAGACCTTGGCAAGCAGGATGGGGTCGAGATAGGCAATATGTTCAACGTGTACAGGGGTGATTCGCTATTGGGTTTCGTGGAGGTCATACAGACACGGGACAGGATCGCCGCCGCGGATATAAAGGATCTCAAGCAGGGTCTGGACATAGAGATAAATGATATCGTTGTAAAGCGATGACCGATGGAACTTCCAAGATACCTCCGTAGTCTCAGTTTCAAAAAAAGAGTAAGCACAAAATCCCTTGTAATATTTACCAGGCAGTTCGCGACCCTGATAGCGGCGGGCCTGCCTCTCGTGAAGGCCCTGAGGACCCTGTATGATCAGCTGGAGCCGGGGGTGTTAAAGGATATAATAAAATCGGTGGCTGATGACGTGGAAGGCGGCACTAATTTTTCAGAGGCCCTGGCCCATTTTCCGGCCACGTTTCCTGAGTTTTATGTCAACATGATAAAGGCCGGAGAGCTCGGCGGCATGCTCGTGGACATACTCAAGCGGCTTTCCGAATTTTTAGACAAGAGCCAAAAACTCAGGGACAGGATAAGGTCCGCCCTCATGTATCCGATGTTTGTCATGCTTGTCGCCCTCCTCATACTCGTGATGCTCATGATTTTCGTGATACCCGCGTTCACCAACATGTTTTCCGAATTAGGAGGGGCATTACCCCTGCCCACGAGGATATTGATAGGCGCGAGCGACTTCACGAGAAGTTTTTGGTATCTGATCCCGCTCATACCTATCTTATTGATAGCGGCTTATAAGGCGCTGGTCAGGGATCCGGGCAGGCGTTTTATCATAGATCGTTTAAAGCTGCGCGTGCCCATCGTGGGGCCCCTGGTACAGCAGGTCGCTGTCGCGAGGTTTACCAGGACGCTTGGGACGCTTCTTACCAGCGGGGTGCCCATATTGGCCGCGCTTCAGACAGTGAAAGATATCATAGGCAACGAATTTATAGGCAGGGCGGTCATGCAGCTTAGAGACAGCATAAAAGAGGGAGAAGGCGTCTCCGGTCCGATGGAGGCCAGCAAGGCCTTTCCGCCGCTTGTCACGAAGATGATCAGCATAGGCGAGGAAACAGGAGAGCTTGATAAGATGCTCATACAGATCGCGGATAATTTCGAGGAAGAGGTGGATGTCGCCGTGAGCGGCCTTACGTCTTTATTGGAGCCGCTGTTGATCGTATTCATGGGGTTGGTCGTGGGTTTTATAGTTATTTCCATGTTCATGCCGCTGTTCTCCTTGGCAAAGCTTATCGGTTAATCTCCTTAGTTGACACTCGAGTAATACTCCTTTTGTCAACTTAGGGATGCGGGAAGAGTTGAAAATGGGTAAAAAAGGTTTTTCACTACTGGAGCTTATAATCGCCATAGCGGTATTGGCCGTCGGGTTAGTGGGGATCCTGCAGATATTTCCTATCGGATTAAGGGCTTCCCAGCGCGCGGGCATGATGACAAAGGCGGCATTCTTGGCGCAGAATAAGATAGGGGACGTGAAATTAGCGGGTTTTGATTCCATCACCGCCCTTCCTCCAAAGATAGCGTTGTCGGGCAGGGAAGGGGATTTCGAATGGGGCGTGAATATCGAGGACGCGGATCTCGAGGGGGTGGAGTCCGACGATAATATCCGCAGGATTATCGTGAAAGTCAGCTGGCCTGAACGCGGCGCAACCAGATCCAAGGATTTTATAACTTACATTACCAAGTGAATAATTGTCTAAGTTGACAAAACAAGCAATACTCCTTTTGTCAACTTAGACCATTTATATGAAGCGGAATGCCTTTACATTAGTTGAGGTCCTGATTGCCCTCGCGATATTGGCCGTGGTAGTCGCGTCCACCCTTACTATTTTCAAGAGCGTGTCAAAGTCATGGCAAAGGGGTGAGACGAGGAGCGAGCGCTATCATAACGCGAGGACCGCGGCCGGAAAGATGGCCGCGGAGGTCTCGCAGGCGATATTGAGCGAGAACGGCGCGGCAAAGTTTATCGGAGACAAGGAAGGCGTGCGGTTTATTTCTTTTATTTCCGCGCAAGGAGGCATGTTCGAGCCCGCGGAGATATCGTATTGGCTGGACAGAGACAGGAATCTTCTCATGCGCAACGAGGACACGGATCCGGATTACGACTTTTCTACTTATGACGCCAGCGATGTCCTCGGAGACGCTATCTATGAATTGGAATTTTCTTATTATGACGGGTTATCGTGGAATGATGAATGGGATTCGTCAGGGGCGCCGGGAAACGCCCTGCCAAAGGCAGTCAAGATAAAGATCAGGGTGGATGACAAGAAAGGTAAAGAAGGGGAAACCTTTGAGATAATGTCCCGCCTTAAAACCGCCTAAATTTAGGATTTTTATGAAAATCGGCATAATCGGTCCGCCACAGAGCGGAAAAACAACGATATTTAAGGTCTTATTGCAGTCCGCGGATATTGCCGGGGACATAGGCATGTTTAAATTCATGGACCAGCGCATAGAAAAGCTCAGTGATATTTTCTCTTCGAAGAAGAGGGTGTATCCTGAGACGGCTTTTTTGGATATCGGCTCAGGAGCGGGTTTTACCGGCAAGGAGTATTCCAAGCTGCATGATATAGATTTGTTTATATGCGTGGCTGATGCGTTTTTCAGCGATGACCCAAAGAAAGGCCTTGAGGGATACATTACGGATATTATACTTTCGGATCTTGAGGCCATACAGAACAGGCGCGCCAGGATAGAGAAAGAGAGGATGAAAATAAAGTCCGACATAGAGGGCGAGATGAGGCTGTTGAATAAGTGCCAGGAAGCGCTTGAAGACTCGAGGCTTCTGCGCAATATAGGGCTGACCAGGGACGAGCTGAGGCTTTTTTCGGGATTTTCGTTTATAAGCCTCAGGCCCGTCATCGTCGTTATAAATCTTGAAGAGGGGACAAAAGAGGATAGGCCAAAGATGACCGAGGAATATTGCTCTTCAATAGGTTTAAAGAGCCTGAGATTTTTCGGAAAAACAGAATTCGAGATGCTGGAATTGGATCCCGAGGAGAGGGACGCGTTTTCCAGGGAAATGGGTTCCGGGTATAATTTCAGGGAAAGCATGTCAAGGTTGATAAGCGGGGAATTGAACCTTATCACATTTTTTACGGCCGGAGACAAGGATACGACAGGGTGGCATCTCGAATCAGGCCTTCCCATAATAGAGGCCGCCGGCAAGATACATTCTGATATAAAGAGGGGGTTTATAAGGGCGGAGGTCGTGAATTATGAGGATTTTATGAAATGCGGCGGCAACATGCAGAAGGTGAAAGAGGCCGGGCTGTTGCGTTTGGAAGGGAAGGAATACATAGTAAGAGACGGGGATATGCTGAATATCAGGTTTAACGTGTAGCGTGAAAGTATAAAGGTTTACGGTTGAAAGGGGGAAGTGATGCGGAAGATCAAGAGGGCGCTTGTAAGCGTGTCTGACAAAGGCGGGCTGGAAGAATTCGTAAGGGAACTTGATAAATTCGGAGTGGAGATATTGTCGACAGGCGGGACAGCGAAGTTTATAAGCGGGCTGGGCATAAAAACCAGGGCCGTTTCTGATTATACGGGTTTTCCGGAAATGCTGGACGGGAGGGTAAAGACCCTGCACCCCAAGATACACGGCGGGCTTTTATCCTTGAGGGACAACAAAGAGCACATGGACCAGGTCAGGAAGCACGGCATAGAGCTGATAGACATGGTGGTTGTTAATCTTTATCCTTTTGAGAAGACCGTAGCCAAGCCGGACGTCAAATTCGCGGAGGCGATAGAAAATATAGACATAGGCGGTCCCAGCATGCTTCGCTCGGCGGCCAAGAATTTTAAAGACGTGGCGGTGGTCTGTAATCCGGCGAGGTATAAGGACATAATCGAGGAGATGAGGAAGAATGACGGGGCGATTTCAGAAGACCTGCATTTTAAACTCGGGGCGGAGGTCTTTGAGACGACCTCGAGATATGACGGGATGATCTATGACTATTTAAAAAAACAACCAGGGTTACAAAGCGGCAAGGCTGCAATGTCACAAGGGTCGGGGTATCCGGATAAGCTGGGGCTCAGCTTTGAGAAGATACAAAGTTTAAGGTATGGGGAGAATCCGCATCAGAAAGCGGCTTTTTATAAAGATAAAGATATAAATGTCGTCGGTATCAGCGACGCGAAACAGCTTCACGGCAAGGAGCTTTCTTTCAATAATATAATAGACCTTGACGCCGCGCTTGAGATAGTAAAAGAATTTAAGGAGCCGGCCGCCAGTGTCATCAAGCACACTAATCCCTGCGGCGCGGCTTCGGCGGGGAC